>Ga0247727_10017621_pt1 | contig 11348 bp, 11 predicted proteins | sample WisWelCaveWW1625_FD_202498 | JGI IMG/M metagenome (GOLD analysis project Ga0247727, IMG submission 202498) | Biofilm microbial communities from Wishing Well Cave, Virginia, United States - WW16-25 | ecosystem: Environmental > Aquatic > Deep subsurface > Groundwater > Cave microbial mat | place... | reverse complement strand
CCTTTATCTGAATTGTTGCAGCGAATTCTGCGATACCTCGGACTGCCCGTCTCCGTCTACACCGGCTTGGCCGATAATTCATCCTAAGCTGTTTTCGTTTACGCGAAAGAACAGTATATTATAGCCAGGCCTTTTATGAGCGAAAGTCGGCTTCATGCCGTGCTCCTGTGAAAACAGGACTAGCTCATAAAGGGCTTATTTTGTTTACAGCGGTCAACTAACCATTTGCAAACCGAATCTTGCCAGCCGCGGCATCAATACGCGGCGCAACAACCACGTGTTGGCTTGTTGCGCATGCCCCAGCCAACTCCTCAATGATTGGTGAATTTCGTGTAAAGATATTTTCCCCAGCGCATGCCGCTTTTGAAATTGCCGCATGCGACGAGCGAAGCGTCGAACATTCTCATGTACCAAAAGACGATGTGCCGGAAAAACGATTTGTCCCAAAAATCTTTGCCCGGTTTGAATCGGGCGGATTTGACATTTCTGCAAATACAGTCTTACTCGAAATCCATTGAGATGCTCTTGCAACTTCGGCAGCAGTGAATGCAGATCTCGCGGCGAATCATCCAGAAAGACGGCGTCGTCCACGTAGCGCAGGTAGAACCGGCAATGCAGCTTTTCTTTCACAAAATGGTCGAACGAATCGAGATAGACATTCGCAAAAAGCTGGCTGGTCAAATTGCCGATGGGCAACCCGCGCCGTCGCTCGAACGGCGTGAATAAACCATCGCCGGGGAAATACCAATTCGTTTCCATCTGCGGATTGCTGCCGTCGATGATCTTGTCAATCAGCCATAAAGTTTCCGCATCGGCAATGACACGGCGAATCACTTGCTTCAAAATTTCGTGATCGACGCTGGGGAAATACTGCCGCAGATCGCATTTCAAAACATATTTCGCCTGCCGCATGAATTGCTGTAAACGGCGAATGGCCGCATGCGTGCCTTTGCCCGCGCGATTGGCACAGCTGTCGAAAATGAAACGACGCTCGAAGAGTGGGCCAATGACATTGATCAGCATGTGATGCACAATGCGGTCGCGAAACGGCGCGGCGCTGATCAAACGTTTTTTGGGTTCATAGATGAAGAAAGCGCGATATTCACCGGGCTGATTACTAAACGTGCGCAACTCGTGCAATAATTGCAGGGCATGATGCTCAAATTCGCTGAAAAAGGCCAGCACGTGCGGACGGAAACGTTTGCCGGCCGCCGCTTTGCGTGCAGCCAGCACCAAATTCTCGAACGAGCAGATTTGGGCGTAGAGATTTTTGTACGTTTTCATAATATTGGAAAATGTCATTCTGCAAGAATCTTTTTCATCACTAACACTGTGCTTGATATTAAAAGGATTCCCGAAAGGGCCTTGCGGCTTACAGAATGACATGCCGGTTAATGGTATGTCTTGGACACGGCGGCGCGTTCGAAGCCGATCCTGCGAACCGCCACTACCAGCGCCGCCAAGCCCTCACCAGCCGCGCCGGCGGAGAAACCGGCGCGACCGGACTTTGTTTGTGTGCCGCACGCTCATTTTTCAAGCGGCCCAACCGGAGGAAGCCTTGTCATGTTCAGTCGTCGTCGCCGTGTCCGTAAACGCAGCGCATCGCCGGCTGAGCCTTTTGAGGCTGAATTCGCCGGATTGATTTGAACGTGATTCGCCGACGCACACGCGGAAGCCGTTGTTGTGGTTCCTATTGTCAGGATCGTTCCTGTTGCGCTGCGAGCCGCGAAAGTCGTTTGGGGCTCCACCCCGTTTTCCGTCGATTTCTTTTTGTAGTCCCGACCCCTTGTGGATCGATTTTCGAAACCGGGTATTTCAAATTTGACAGCGGCCCACAAGGGGCCGGGACTACGCTGTTGCCGGTTGTTTTTTTATCAACCCGCCCAACATGCGGCCAATTTCATCCAATCCTTTGGCCGCAAATTCATACGAGCCGGTGTTGATAAACTTCATGGCATGGCTCAAGCGCACCAACAGCCGCAGCCGGAATAAGTGCTCGTCCGCTTTTTGCAATAGTGGCAATTTGTTGCGGCGATATTCGGCCAAGGATACCAGCTCCAAAAATTCTAGAAACTGATTTTCTATGCGCACGGCAATGGAAAACCGGTGGCTCTTGGGAAATTTATTCGTGTGCGTAAACATCCATTGCAGCAAGTCCGTGCTCTTTTGTACCAGTTTCAATTCTTCCGCCATGGCCGGCCTCCTCTTCGATGACGACTGACCGGTCGGTCTCTTTTAAAGAAAGACCCAACCTCGTCGATTCGTTCATCTCTTTACCAAACCGACCGGTCAGTGTGATGGTTTTCAAAAAAATTTTCGACCCGCTTCGCGGGTTTCTTTTTTCAGGGGTTCAGGGGTCAGGTGTTCAGGGTTTCAAAAGATTCATAACTCGCCGACGCACACGCGGAAGCCGGCGTAGTGGTTCCAGTAGTCAGGATTGACCCAGTTACGCCGCGAGCCGCGAAGGTCGTTTGCATTCCAGTAATAAGAACCGCCGCGCACAATATGCCAGTCTCCTTTTTTCGGCCCGGTTGGATTTTTCACCAGCTTTTGTTTCTTGCATTGCGCGTAATATTTGTCATCATACCAATCCTGGCACCATTCCCACGCATTGCCGGCGAGATCAAAAACATCTTCCGGTGTTTTGCCCAGCCGATAGCTGCCCACTGCGGTTGGACGGCCAATCTTGGAATCTTCGTAATTCGCGTGCTCCGGCTTTGGCGCATCAGGCCCCCACGGATATATTCGCCCTTCTTTGCCGCGTGCCGCAAACTCCCATTCCGCCTCGGTCGGCAACCGCACGATTTGTTTTTTGCCCTCCGCACTCAGCACTATGCCCTGCGCTGTTATCCAATTACAAAACGCTTCGGCTTCAAACCATGAAACCCCAACCACAGGCTGATTAGGAAGATTGAAATCATCATCGTCCCACCAGCGCGGCTGCTCCAATTTTTCTTTTTCGCGATACTTCCAACCTTCCTCGCTCCACCATCTTTTTCCCTCATAACCGCCGGCTTGTATGAATTTTTTAAACTGCGCATTGATGATAGGATATTTGCTGAGGTTGAAAGGCGAAAGCTCGACTTCATGCGGTGGGCCATAATCTTTATCGCCCATGATAAACTTACCGCCGGGCAATGCTACCCACATGCGAGGATCAAAGTCACACACGCCCGGGCGCGGGTCGCCCAGCTTGCCCAATACAAAGCCGGCGTCGGCGCGCTCGCGGCTGGGCAACAAGCCTTGTTCGAGAATCTTCACCAAGCGGCCACGCAAGCGTTCAATAAATTCCGGCCCGCCGCCGCCGTTTTCGTCTTGTTGGATGCGGTTCACGCCGATTTCCAGCGCAAAGAATGGGGCCCAACTGATGCCGCGCCACGCCGAAATATGGCCAAGCGCCGGCTCTTTTTCCGGACAGAGGTGATAAACCAAATCCATGGCCGGGCCGTCGTGGTTGTCATTGTACGACAATTCTTCCACGCCCAGTTGGCCGGCCAAACGCCAATAATCGCCCTGCGGCAGCAGCTCAACCAGCACGCGCTTGAAATCGCGGCTGCCCTTGGCGAGATGGCAGCCGGCAAAGTATTCTTGAAAAGTGCGATGCGGAAAGGCATAGACATTTCCTTTAGCGCCGCCGCGGCCAATGAGCAAGCCCGCGGTTTGATCGACAAAGCCCAGCAACCGCGCGGCAGCTACTGAAGGCTCCGGCACCTCGGCGAAGTGGCGCGCCAAAATGCTGAAGGCTTCGGCTTCGGGAATGTCTGCGGCTTCCTGGCCTTGCTTGGCCTTTTGGCGATGTAGCCCAGCTCCCACAAGGCGCGATAAATCTCCTTGTCGCTTTGCAAACCGATTTCTTCAAACAGCGAAATCTTGCCGGCTTTCTGCTCCTGCCAGCGCCGCAGCAACAATGCGCTCGCGCTTTTGTAGAGCTTCACGCGCTGGCGCGGCAGCTCGACGTTGTTGGTGTGCACGTTGGCCAACGTGGTGAGCAGCAGCGGATTGCGCACCAAATCTTGCGGCAGGCGCTGCACTGCTTGCTGCAAATCCGCGGTTTTCGCCGCCGCTTGCTCGGGCCGAAATTGCTCGATCTGCACCAAGGCTTGATACCAGCGCGCAATGAACTCGGACATTTGTTTATCGTCAAAAGGCGCGAGCGTGATCGTCTTGCACGATTGCAAACAGGCCGCGCCTTCATAAGAGCGCACGCGGCAGGTAATGAGATAACGGTTGTCGGCATTGCTTGCGCAAAAATCTTCCACGGCCAGGCGCACGAGTTGCCGCTGGCCCGGCGGGGCTTCATCGAGGCCGTCGAAGACGATCAAGCAGCGGCCATCATTGAGGGCAGTGTGCAAATCCCCGGCAAAATCCTCGGCATCATAATCGGCAAGATGCACGGCAATGTGCTCGTGCACCAGGCGGCTCAATTCGCGCCGGCGCTGTTCTTGGCCGGCGTGCAGAAAGTTTTTGGCATTTGCCTTTTCAAGCGAGACTGCCAATTCGCGCAGCAGCACGCGCACCGGCAGCAATGCCCCGTGTTGCCATTCTTTGGGCAGCTCTATTTCGGGATGCAAGATTTTTTCAGCGAGCATGAACATCAAATGATTGAGCAAAGAACTTTTGCCCGAGCCCGGGTCGCCGAGAATGACCATTGATGAGTGCAAGTTGGCAGCGGCCAGCGCCGGGAACGGCCGCAATTTTTCACGCTCTGATTTTTCCAAAGCGCGCGCCATTTCGCGGCCTTCGCCGGTTACCGGCTTGCCGGATTTGTCCATGAGATCAGTAGTATTCAGTCCGATGTAAACCTGGCTGAGCGTGAGGCTAGAATTGGAATGGCGGTCACGCTCTTCGGCCATGGCCGCGAGCGGAAGGAGGTTGCAATAGGTTTGGAGTTTTTGGAGGTAGCGGCGCTGTGGCGCTACCGTGCCTTCGTGCAGTGTCTGCGATTTATAAACAGGCATTGAAAACTTTAGATTGAGAACTTCATCGCTGAACTTATACAACAGAGTCGTCAAATCTTGCCACACGCGTCGCTCGAAATCCTCTATTGTTTCATAGGTTTGATAAAGGCCTGGGTGTTTTTTGTCAGCATCAAAATTGGTAAAAAAAAGCTTAACACGTTTGAGATGATCCGGATCGATCTGATCAAAACTGGCGGGACGGGTACAGCGGTAAAATAAAACCTTGGGCTGACCGTTCTTCTGCCAGGCTTTATAGGCATGCACGAATTCTTCTTCGGTACCTGAATCAAACGCCAACCCGGTTTGCGGATCGAGCGCGCCGGTCGGCGCGCCGAAACGAAGCCATAAAATGCCAACAAAAATATCCCACGTTTCTGTCGGCAATTGCTGCAGAATCACGTCTTCCGGCCGCCCCATGAGCGGCGCCACATGCGTGTGCCAGTCGAGTACCTCAAGAGTCAATCCTAATTGGTCGGCGACATTGCCTGTGCGGTTCAGGGCAGTGGCAATGTCATGCACGCGTAAGCGTTCTTCCGCAACATCGCTTGGGGAAGCGAGGAAAATGCGCAGCTTTCTGTAAATTTTGTTTTCTTTCATGCTTTACCCCTTGTTCGGCTTCAAAATTAGCGTTGAAAAATCGTACACCAACGTCTCTAAAACATGCTGTGGTTCCTTGCTGTTCCAATCGACTTTGCGGAACATTTCAATCATCGCAGCATCAAAATAGTATTCGCTACATTGTTGGCAGACCTCAGTGGGTACATTCTCAATAAGACGTGGTTTATTCTGATGTGAAAATAAATAATTGCCTAAAGATTTGGCGCGGGTACCGTGACATAGAGCGCAGTGCAGTTTTCTGTGATTAAACAAAAACTTCGTCAAGTCCTGCCGAACACGTTGCTCCAGCTCTTCTGTGGTTTTAAAGTCTTGCGGCAGGCCCGGGTGTTTCTTATTCGCGGCAAAATTACCAAAAAAGGTTTTGAGTTTTGTGAGTTGATCCGGGTCGAGTTGGTCAAGACCGACTTCACGATTGCAGCGGTAGAAGAGAATTTGGGGGCGGTCGTTATTTTGATAGGCCTTGTATGCCAGTGTGAATTCTTCGTCCGTGCCTGAATCAAACGTCAAACCAGTCTGCGGATCGTTCGCACCGCTTGGTGTTCCGAATCGTTGCCAAAGAATGCCAACAAAACATCCCATGATTCCACCGGCAGTTGTTGCAAGATTACCTCTTCGGGCCGGCCCATGAACGGCGCTACGTGCGTACGCCAGTCTAGTACTTCGAGATTGAATCCCAACTGATCCGCGACATTGCCCGTGCGACTCAACTCCATAGCAACGGCATGCACGCGATCGCGCTCGGCTGTTACATCCCGCGGCGAGGCGAGAAAGATACGCAGTTTGCGATAATTTTTTTGAACATTCATGCGAATCCCCATGGTGGCTATCTACAGCTCGGACGCTTGCAATATGATGACACAGACGTGATTTATTGTTGGAATGAGACGCGATCATGGCGAATGCAGCGAAATTCGCAACACATGTGCCAAAGCTTGCTCCATCTCCTGGAGTCTGTTATCCGGTAGCTTGCCTAAGCGGCGAGTAATCAAATGGCGTTCGATCGTGGCAATCTTATCCAAACGAATCACTGAATCGGTTTTCAAACCAGTTTGCTGAAACTCCGGGTCGGAGTTTTCGAGAAATAGAATAGAGGGAGGGAGACTGGAAGGAATTTGACTGCTGATAAAAGCCAAAATGACGTCGCCCTGGTCCGTGTTCTCGTTGAGCACGAGCGCGGGCCGGCGCTTTTGCGCCGAAAGATCGGTGAAGGGAAAAGCTGCCAGGACAATGTCGCCCCGCGCCAACGAGGGAGGACTCATACCGGCTCTCCGTCCTGATCAGAATAAAGTTCCGGCTCGTCCTTCAGCCAATCGAAAGCCCCGCCGAGCAATGCCATTTGCGTCATTTCGTGAGCGCCAAGCTCAGGAGGTTCGGCCGGCGCTGCTCGGGAGAATTTGATGGCATTATCGGGCGAAGCAAGAGCGCGGCGGCGCAATTCTTCAAACTGATCGATGGGCAAAATTACTTCAATGATTTTGCCGGACGTGTCATACACGTATTTGCTGTTAATGACGAGCGACATAAGACGCCTCATTGCTATCAAGTCGAGTTTCTGCTTTCAGATTGAACAATAATAACACGCATGAATCACCATCGCACAAATGCAACAATCAGTATGGGCACACGCTTTAAACTCCGTTCGTCTGGCATTCCATTCTGCAAAATTCTGGTAGAACACGATTCAGGTCTTCCATGACGCCAGCTCTTGCAAGCGCTGCGCGAATTCACTACGTGTGCTTTCCGCAGTTTCCCAATCCATGAAATCCTCCCACACTTCAAAGTTTTCCTGCGCCGAAGTGTGCATGGCGGCTTCAAACTCGGCCAAAGTTTGTTTATGCTTTTGATGGAAACTGCGGCATTGGCTATCGTAATAAGCCAGCTTCATCTGCAAATCCTGGCGCAGGAGGCCGAGCAGATCGTCGGTCGCGACCCAGCCCGGCGCTTTGATTGTGACTTCTTGAGGCATTGTTGATCTCCGGTTTTGCCTCAAAATAAAACGCCTTTGGCACAAATGCAAGGAACTACCCTTTTCAAGGTTTAAAACCTTGAAAAGGGTATGATAAAGTTTCCTGCGCCAGAATTTCAGGCGAGCTGAAAACTGTAGCCCTGCGGGCAGTACAGAAAAACTTAAGGCAAAACGATTTTGGGCAAAACAATTTTTTAAAATCGTTTTGCCTTAAACTAAAAACTGAATCCAGGTGTGGATAAAAAATTCAACTCAATCGGGTTGAAACAGCGGCGGCCGCCTCCTGCCATCCGCTTTGGCGAGATTGTGATTGTAACCACTGCCCTAACTCCTTTCTCGCGGCCTCCAAAGTCACGCCGTTTCCAGAGTTGATCTGTTCTCGACTCTCGAGTATGCTGGCGCGAACGTAAAGCGCAAGCATGACCTCCTCGATTGTACAGTCGTCAGGGAGCTCATCCAACAGACCACGCACTATGGCTTTAATATTATATTGCCCATATTCCGGTGTTGGCGTAAATGATATGGTTGACATGTTGATCTCTCCTTAAAATTTTTTCATATTACTTTGAATCACTTCGCCTGCAGATAGTAAATACACTTCTTCTTAAAAACAAGCGCTCCCTACGCATTGCTTTTTGCTATTTTCTTTGATTCTTACAGATGACAGGTTTGGGGTGTACCCACACAAAACACCATAGAACCGATTTCTTTATTTCAGAGAATAGCCTTGCATGGCAAGCCGGCATTTATTTTACACCCGGCAATCTTTTTTGCCGATGCAAAACTTGATAGCGTTGCAAAATCTCCAAAGTTTTTTCAATGGGAATGGCTTCGCGCACGTGCCCATTGCGGCCTTTCACTGCCGTGGCCATGAACAACGAATTATAAACGGCTTCTTCCGTCGCCTCGACCACGGCGAGAAACAGAGGCGTCATCATTTCATCGTGCAGCAATTGAACGGCAGGCAATAGGCCAACCTTATTTTCCGAGCGCGGCGTCGCATGCGGAATGCGATACGCCGTGGTGAACGCGATGACGTAGTCGCCGCTGCCATTGGCCAACACGCTGCCGGTGCGCGCCAAGCCCAACACTGCGCGCTTGGCCAGTCTTTTCAAATTGCGCACGGAAAGCGGAGCATCGGTCGCTACCATAATCATGCAGGAACCGTCATCGTTGGCCTGCGTGTGTTCTTGCAGATAGAATTTGCCCAGTTCACGTCCGGCGGGCGCGCCGTTGATGGTGAGAATGCCGCCAAAATTCGTTTGCACCAAAACGCCGACCGTATATCCGCCCAAATCTTTCGGCAAAACTCGCGAAGAAGTGCCGATGCCGCCTTTGAATCCCAGACAACTTGTGCCGGTTCCGGCTCCCACGGTTCCTTCGGCAACTGCTCCGTCTTTGGCATTTTTCAAAGCCTGCAAGAGGTGTTCTTCTTTCACGTGCATGCCGCGAATGTCATTCAGCCAGCCGTCATTGGTTTCGCCCACGACAGCATTCACGGAAAAAACGTTTTCATTTCCCGGTTGCGATAAAGCATGCTTCACTAAAGCTTGTACGGCCGCGGCAACGCCGAGCGTATTCGTCAGCACGATCGGCGTTTCGATCGTGCCCAATTCTTCCACTTGCGTGAAACCCGCGAGCTTGCCGAAAGCATTGCTGCAGTAAATGGCGGCAGGAATTTTTTCCTGAAAAATATTGCCGGCGTGCGGAACGATCACCGTCACACCGGTGCGCACGGAATCGCCCTGCCATACCGTGCAGTGCCCGACTTTCACATGTGCGACGTCGGTGATTGCATTCAGCGGTCCCGGCGGCAAAACACCCACGTGAATGCCGAGAGCGCGAGCGCGTGCCGGTGTATTGGGAGTTTGTGCGGGCGCCAACATCGTCGCCAGCAAATTAGCCACAAACACGAGAGGGAAAACATGAGGCAGCGATAAAAAAGAAAATGCCGGCATACCGTGCTCCTAATGACATGTAATAAGATGCGTGGGGCGCTGAGAAGCGTTGAACCCGAGCATTCAGAGTTCGTCCCGGAAGTAACTGCCCTGTCATCCAGGAGGGAACTTGTGAAGGATCGAGTACAGTACCAATGCGTCACAAGATTCTTTGTGAATGACAGGTGATGGAGTGATCCAATTTATAACTTGCAGATACGCGGAGTTTTTTGCATTATAATTCACCGCTTGCACAACCGCAAGCGGAATAGGAGCGCATCATGCGATATGAAGATAGACCGGCCTTGCGCAATCAGTGGGGCGCCGTTTCTGTGCTCATGGTTTTGGCGGTTCTGCTGATGGTCTCTTTGAATGGTACACGCGGCAGCGGTAGCGATTCCGGCTTTTTGCTGGTTGCTTTCGGATTGCCGCTGCTGGCGTTGAGCTTGTTCATTGCCTACCGCCATTTTTCCTGGCGCTTTACCATTGAAGACGGCGTCATCGAAAGCCGCCACGGCCTCGTCGGGCGCGAAGTGCGATCGGTGCGCGTGGAAGACGTGCGCAACATCAACGTCAAACAAACCATCTGGCAGCGTATTTTGAATCTGGGCGACGTCGAATTTAGCAGCGCGGCGACCACCGGCGCCGAAGTCGTGTTCGTCGGCGTTTCCCGTCCCTTGCGGGTGAAAGACAAAATTCAAAGCATGCTGTGAGATGCAGGAGCACACCCTTTTCAAAGTTTCAAAGCTTGAAATGGGTGGTTTCTTGGATTATCGCTCGCCGCGAATGTCATTCTAAAGAATCTTTTTGAGCACCGGGCACAAAACCAAATAGGCTTCATTCCCAGTGCCCCAAAAAATCCCCACGAAATGACAGTGTGTGGATTTAAACCTTGCTGTGATGAGAGCAATTCCCCCTCGAGGGGATAAAGTGTAATGATCGCTAATCGTGGCGACCAACTTTAGAAATTGCATTTGCAGCGATTTTATGAAAGCGTGATCAGTAAGCCGCGTATGGAGTAGCACTTTCATGCACGAGCTTGCTGATCACGAGACGCTCGTTACTTCACGAGTGACATCTTATGTGATGCGCTAAAGTCTCCGGCCTGCATCCGACAAACATATGCGCCGTTAGCCATGTTCTCGCCCGCTTGGTTTTTTCCGTCCCACTGAACAGTGTGATAGCCAATCGCTTTTTGTTCATCGATCAACGTTCTCACTTCCCGCCCAAGAGCATCATAGATTTTGATCGTAACGTGACCGGCATGCGGAAGCGAGTACTGAAGCGTTGTCGTTGGATTAAAGGGATTCGGGTAGTTGAAAGAAAGGCCGTATTTCGCCGGAATAGCTTCAGCGTGTGATGGGTTCGGGAGTTTATCAAGCTTCTGATCGTGTTGCGCCTCCTCCTCCGTTGCCGCAGCATTCGCAGCAATATCGATCGTGATGCCGTGTTGTTTGAGGCCATTGATCAGAGCATTGATCGTTCGCTGTTGCTCTTTGAGGGCTTCAATGAGAATCGGGATCAGCTCATCATAGGCCACCGCTTTATCACCATCGGGGCCCTCCTTCACGACCTCAGGCAAAACCTGCTCGATTTCCTGCGCGATCACGCCGAAATGTTTGCCTTCCGGAAAACCCTTGCTGCTGTGCTCTTTGGTTCTCCAGTTATAAGCAACGCCGCGCAGCTTCATCACTTTTTGAAGAGGCGATGCGATCGCTATGAGATTCTCTTTGAAACGCAAGTCCGAGCTCGACCAACCGCCCGTCGAAAATGCAGTGCCGGCGACGTAGAGCTTGAAACCTCCGGGGTTCAGCGTTCCAATGCCGACGTCGCCGTTTGGGTCGATCATGAAGCGAACGCTATTAATCA
>Ga0247727_10017620_pt1 | contig 11348 bp, 7 predicted proteins | sample WisWelCaveWW1625_FD_202498 | JGI IMG/M metagenome (GOLD analysis project Ga0247727, IMG submission 202498) | Biofilm microbial communities from Wishing Well Cave, Virginia, United States - WW16-25 | ecosystem: Environmental > Aquatic > Deep subsurface > Groundwater > Cave microbial mat | place... | reverse complement strand
ACAGATCTTCGCCGAAAGCAATCTGGAAAACCTGACGATTATCACTTTGCACGGCGAGAGCGCGAGCAAATTTAGCGATAGCTTCCCGGCCAAACCGTTGGGTCATAAAATTCACGGCCTGAAAACTCTCCGCGTATGCCAGCGCCGCGCGCGCGTTTTGAAACGAGAGCAAATCGTCGATCTCCTCAAAATCAACGAGAGAATTGGTGAGCAGCGCGCGTGAGATGATGGTCGGATCCGCGGGATGCGCTTCATTGGAAAGAAGAATCGCCGCGCCTTCATTGAACCAGCGCGGCAAGGTATTCGGGTGGGCTAATTCGGCGAGACAGAGATGCGCCAGCTCATGCGTCACCGTGGTTGGCAACAATTCACGCGTGTCACTTGCGGCGGGCGTTTTTAAGTAAATGCGCCATTGCGCTGCGTTCGCTGCGGCCTCGCCCCAGTGCGGCACGCTGCCGCCGGTCATGCGGTCGAAGACATATTGCGTGGGACAGAGAAAAACGGTGATCACTTGGCGCGGCTGATAAGCGAGGCGCTGCGCGAGTTGCCGCTGGCGTTCCTGTAATTCGCCGAGAACGCGAATCGCCAGCGTTTGATCCGCTTCGCGATAGGCAACGACAAAGCTTGAAGAACTGTGATAGTGCCAATTGATGCCGGCGGGATTTTGGGCAACGGCGGAGAATTGGAATAAAAAAAAGAAAAACGCGCAACGAAAAGAGAATCCGAAAGGGCTTTTGAGCCGCAACGAAAAAAGCTTTGCAAGCAAAATGTTCATTATTTCGGCACGCCATGACAGTCGACGGCAGATGCTTGTTGTGCGTCCGTTTATTCTATTACAAGTTGAATGTTTGTCGCAGACAACGCGCCACGCGGTGCAAAAATAACAAAAATTTCCAACACAGAGAAAACAGAGCAAACAGAGATTACAAAGCTAAAGAAAGTTTTTCAAGCATTACCCTCTCTGTTTGCTCTGTTTTCCCGGTGTTAATCTTTTTTGGTTGCGGGTTGCGTTGTGCTATTGCAACGGGAAGTCTGGAATGGCTTTGTCAATCTCCGTCATGAGCCGCATGGTTTCCTTTAGCGCGACGACCACACGCTGATAATGCGCGAGGTCGTCGTTGCCCAGGGCGCGGCCTCTGCGATCCTTTAGCCATTTGTCACAGACCTGATAGCCACCGACTTTGAACTCCCACACGTTTTCAGGCACACTGCCGAAATACTGCGCGCCGTTTATCCATACTTTCTTTTTTTCATATTGGACGCGTTCAACGACATTGTCACCAGTGATGGGATAAGTGCTGATAAAATTGTCCAACGTGTTCGACTTGAGCAAGTGCAGGCTTACGAGTTCCACGCCTTTGGCCGCGAGTTTGGCGAATAATTTTTTATCGGAGGTGAGAGGCAGGCGCGGGAAATCTATCTTGAGAAACTCCGCGTAGCGTTCGCGATAAATGGGAGAGTGAAAAACGGCATAGGCGTAGTTGAAAACATCTGCGGGGCCAAAAGTTTTTTTCAAGTCACCCGCGCCGTCGGGGATGAAAGCTAAGCCGAGCCGAGTCGCGCATTCTTTGACAAACGCGTCTGATAGATTGGGCCGGCGTCCATTTTCGTGTTCGAACAAATCAAGCGGAAAATCTCCGTTCGGATACAGGTATAACGGAAAAATATAGGTTCGATCATAGACCGTGACAATCTTATGTGTCGCCAAATTGGTCGTTGCTAATACCGCCGCCGCCTCTTTGGTTTGTCGTGCGCTCAACAAAGCCAGATTCGGATGTAGCATGTGTCGTTGGACTTCGAAAACCGGCCGGCTGGTGAATCCCACTTGATAATAGATAAGGCGGTGATCGAAAGGCCGGTATATACAAGTCCGAATGCTGGCGGGTTTGTACGCGCTCTGCCTGACACGGGCTTCGATATCGTAACTGCTTGAAGGAAAGATGCGGTATTGTTCTTTGAAAGCCGCATCATATTGGCCGGAAAACAAAAGCCGCATGCGTTTTTCAAGCGGTTTGCGCTCAAAGTCAATACACAACTCATCGCGATCCGTATTCAAGCCGCCACCGCTAACGAGAAAAATTTTTTCCAACGGCCAGTATTCTTGATAAGCTGAGGTCGTTTTGGGCCTGGATACAAAGAAAAAATGCGGCGCTTGAGGTTTCAACTTTTTCCATTTCAGTGAATTGACCTCGTTCTGAGCCAAACGTTGATATTTGCGTTCACGGCTTCCCCACAATTCCGCGTGATGAACTTGCGCCGGCCCCGGCTTATTGGGTTCTTTGATGAACAGGCTGATGGATACGCCCTGCTGAATGTCGAAAATATTTTCGTCTTTCGAGCCGTCGGGCGAAACCTCCTGCTTTTTGGAGCTGCCGTGCAAATCCAAAATATAAATATCGGTAAAGGTCTCCATCAGCGCCTGGCGCATGCGTCGATGGGTGAGTCCGTCGATGAATGAGTTGTTGGTGATCAACGCCAGAATGCCTTGGCAGGTTTTTTCGATGCGCCATTGGCCAAAACGAATGAACTTGATATAGTCGTCATCAAGATTGAGTTTCTTCTCGTGCAAGCCCTTCTTGTAAGTTTCCAGCAAGCCGCTGATCCACTTATTCTTGTTGAGCATCCCAAAATTGGAATATGGCGGATTGCCCGTAACGACCATGATCGGCGTGCTCTTCTTGACCTGCGCGGCTTCGTTGGCTTCTTGCGAGATGTACCAGCCCAGGTTCCCCAGCGTTTCTGCGCGCGTGACACCTTCATCAAGCGCGTTGGTCAAATAGATTCTCAACCGGTCGTCTTTGCCCCACTGATAGCCCAAATCTCGCAACAACAAGCCGAGTTTGAGATGAGCGATGACATACGGCGCGACCAACAATTCAAAACCGAACAAGCGAGGCAAAAGTTGGGTATGAACGTATTCTTGCCAGGTTCCCCCTTGCTTTTTGCTCATCAAAGTATCGTGAATGACGCGTACCACAAAATATAGAAACGTGCTCGTGCCGGTCGCCGGGTCGAGCAAATAAACGTCTTTGTCGGCTAACCCCAGCGGGCGGTCAAAGCGATTTCGCAGCAGCCAATCCACTGAGTTGACGATGAACTGAACAGCCGGTTCCGGGGTGTAATACACGCCGCGGCTCTCGCGGAGTTTGGGATCATACGCGGCGAGGAAGGTTTCATAAAAGTGCACGACCGGGTCTTCTGTGCACGTGCGCTTGCCAAAGTCTTTGAGAATGGCGGCTAAATCGGCGTGGGCTAATAGCGAGGCAAGATCATCGAGAAACGGCGCGATCGGCGTGTTTTCCAGTTCTTCACCCACGTCCAAAAACAATTTGCGCAGAAAGCGATTGGCCGAAAGATGTTCGTATGCCGAAGAACGATTGAATTGAACATTGAGGGGAGCGCTGACGCGAGCGGCGAATAAACCATAGGCCATGGTTTGCGCATAAATATCGGCAAACTCGCCGGGCTTCAGATTGGGAAGCAAATAGTCTTGAAAGGTTTTGAATTGTTTGTGGAGTGCGCCTTCGCTTTCGCCTTCTGCTTGCAGCGTATTGAAGGTCAACTCGCGGAGGAGCTTTGCCAATTGCGCCATGCGCTCAGCCAGGTCGCGCGGCGTGCCGACGATGGGAACCTCGGTTTGAAAAAACTCCTTGAATAACCGCCCTGCGATGGCGATTCCTTCGGGATGGTGAATCAATTTTTCATCATCGCCGATTGCGGCAAGGCGGGCCGTGAGTTTTTGTTGCCCATTAACGTACCAGCGAAATTCAAGATAGTCGGTCAGTATCAGATTGTTGAGCGATTGCCGATAGCGTTTGAGTTGATCGGATTTTTCAATTTTGTCGAGATCGGCGCCGGGATCTTTCGTTTCGACATAGCCAAGAGGAACTTTGCGGCGCTCCACAATAAAATCGGGTGCGCCACAAGCGATATGTTTGGGGTCGTTGGCGGCGTCAATGCCATCGGCCAACGACTCCAGTAGCATTTCCAGCGCTGGGCGATATGTGTGTTCGGTGGCCCTGCCGCCCTGCCAGTCGGCTTCAATCTTTTTGAGATAGATTTCAAAGGGATTTGTCATAAGGGAATTGTAGTGCGGGCTTATGAAGGTGTTATCGACAACGAGCAAGGCTTGGCGATCGTGACAAAATGCTGCCAGGGCGAGCAGAGGGGTGACTACGAAAATGATGTTGGCTCAACATGGGTTTTGATGCTATACTAAGGGGGTACCCATTACCATTTTCATCGCATATGATTTTTTCGATCAATATCGATCATATCTCATCTCCTTTCAATTAGGGTTATATGCACCAATAATGTGCGAATTATTTGGCATAAAGTCAAGACTGATTTTTAAAGCTTCGCCAGCCCTTCCTGCAAATCCGCAATCAAATCTTCGACATCCTCAATGCCCACCGCTAGCCGCACGAGGCCGTCGGAGAGTCCGATGCGGCGGCGTTCTTCGGGCGGAACCGAGGCATGCGTCATTGAAGCCGGATGGCAAATCAGACTTTCGACGCCGCCGAGGCTTTCGGCCAATGTGAAAAGTTTGATGCCGATGAGAAATTTTTTGGCGCTGTCAAAATCGGGGAGATCAAACGAAATCATGCCGCCGAAACCGGGCTGGCCGTAGGGATCGAGCTGCTGGCGGCGCGCCAGCTCATGCTGCGGATGATCTTTCAAGCCGGGATAATAAACTTTTTGCAACCGTTTTTCGGCGTTGAGAAATTCGGCAATCGTTATTGCATTAGCATTGATCTGGCGCATGCGCAGCGGCAGCGTTTTCGTCGCGCGCAAAACCAGCCAGCAATCAAACGGACTCGGCACCGCGCCGACGGCGTTTTGCAGAAACGCCAGCCGTTCGGCAATTTCGGCGCGGTTCGTGACGACGATGCCGCCGACAACGTCGCTGTGGCCGTTGATAAATTTCGTGGTGCTATGAACGACAATATCCGCGCCGAACTCGAGCGGACGCTGGAAATACGGGCTCATGAACGTGTTGTCGACGACGAGCAGCGCCTGGCGATTATGACAAAACGTTGCCAGCGCGCGCAGATCGGAAATAATCAGCAGCGGATTCGTCGGCGTTTCGACGAAGAGCATTTTCGTTTCTTTGCGCCAGACGCGTTCGAGGTTGGCAAGCTGTGAGGTGTCGGCCAGATCAAATTGTAAGCCGAAAGGCCCCATGACCTGGCGGAAATAGCGCGCGGTGCCGCCATAAACATTTGCGGTGCAGACGACGTGATCGCCGGCTTTTAAAAGCTGTGAAATGGTAGAAGTCGCGGCCATGCCGGAGCTGAAAGCGTAAGCAAATTTGCCGCGTTCGAGCGCCGCCAGATTTTTTTCCAAAGCGAGCCGCGTTGGATTGCCGGTGCGGCCGTATTCATAACCTTTGTGCACGGCGGGCGCTTCCTGCGCATACGTCGCCGTTTGAAAAATCGGCGTAATCACCGCGCCGGTGGATTCGTCCGGATGCTGTCCGGCATGCACTGCGTCGGTAAAGTAACCCATGCTCTCCCTTCCTGAAGTTGGATAATTGGATTGTTGGATTTCCGGATTGATGGATCAATGGAGTGCTGGAGTATTGGATTGTTGGAGTCATGCACGTCCCCAAATCCATCAACCCCAAAATCCAACGATCCAGTAATCCATAAATCCATCGATCCACCAATCCATCGCTCCATTTTGCTCACGCCATAAAATCGATCAAGTCCGATTTCGTGATGATGCCGACGAGCTGGCCGTGTTCCTGCACCAGAATAGCGGCATAGCGCCGCGCCAGCAAATATTTCGTGTGCTCCAGCGTGTCGTCGTGTTGGACGACGGGGAAACCCGGTTCCATCACAGTGCGCGCCGCCTGGTCCATCAGGTTGGCGCTTTCCAGCACCCGGCCCATCAAATTGCTTTCTTCAAGGCTGCCGACGGATTTGCCTTCGTCGATCACGGGCAACTGTGAAATATTTTTCGTCTCCATCGTTTTCAAGGCTTCGCGAATGGTGGCCGAAGGTGAAATGGAAATCAGCGACGGCAGGCCTTTGTGTTTGGCGCTCAACAGGTTGTGCACCAGCGCGCGTTCGATGTCGAGAAAGCGATTTTCCTTCATCCACTCGTCGGAATAAAATTTCGAGAGATAATATTTTCCGGTGTCGGGAAGGATAACGACCATCATTTTGTCGGCGGGCAGCTCGCGCGCGACTTTTAGCGCCACGTGCGCGGCGCTGCCGGAGGAGCCGCCGACGAGCAGGCCTTCTTCGCGGGCGAGGCGGCGCGCCGCGAGAAATGATTCTTTATCGCCGACGGTATAAACTTCGTCGACGTATTCCCAGTGCAACGTGCCCGGAATAATTTCCTGGCCGATGCCTTCAACTTTATAGGGCTGGCCGTTAACGAGATTGCGCGTATAAAAATGCTCGCGCAGCGCGGAGCCCGCAGGATCGGCGCCGATGACTTTGATCGCGGGATTTTTTTCTTTGAGATATTTCGCCGCGCCGGAAATCGTGCCGCCGGTGCCGACGCCGCAGACAAAATAGTCGATTTTGCCGTCGGTCTGTTCCCAGATTTCCGGGCCGGTGGTGCGATAATGCGCCGCCGGATTTTCAGGATTATAATATTGATTGGCGAGAATCGCATTCGGCGTTTCTTTAACCAGTTTGGCAGCGACGCTGTGATAACTTTCCGGCGAATCGTGCGGCACCGCAGTCGGGCAGATGACTACTTCCGCGCCGTAGGCTTTGAGCATGCGCACCTTTTCCTGACTCATTTTATCCGGCATCGTAAAAATCGCGCGATAGCCCTTGATCGCCGCGGCCAGCGCGAGACCCGCGCCGGTGTTGCCGCTGGTGGCTTCGACGATCGTGCCGCCCGGTTTGAGCCGCCCGGTTTTTTCGGCGTCGTCAATCATGGCAAAGGCGATGCGATCTTTGATGCTGCCGCCGGGATTGAGATATTCCACTTTGGCATAAACCGTGGCTTTGATGCCGGCGGTGACGCGATTCAACCGAATCAGCGGCGTGTTGCCGACGGCCTCGGAAATATTGCGATAAACCCGTTTCATTTTCTCTTCCTCACAAAAAATGCCGGGGTGAGGCAGGCCTCACCCCGGCGCCACGAAATCAGAGGCGCTTATTTTAATTACGCTATTTTATCCAACAGCGACTCAATCAACGCCAGCAAAACTTTTCGCGCGCTGGCGGGCCGGCGAATATCACAGAACATCAATTTGCCTTCCGCCGTCAGGCCAATGCTGTTTTCAAACAGCGCCGGCGGCACCGGTCGTTTGCCGTCCGGCACATGCGCCGCCACAATCATTGCGGCTTCATACCTGCTGGTCAGCGCATCCAGCACCGGCTTCAAACGCTCGAGCGATCCGGTATCCTGCCACGAGAACAGCACGATGTAGCCCAGACATTTTTTGGCGAGCAAATCCCACCCGACCGCCTGCGCCTCGGTTTGCAAAGCCACGCCATACAAATGCAAAACCAGTTGTTCGTTAATGGGGAAGCGTCCGAACGTGATATTCTCATTCGTCAGCTCGAGCCGCTCGCAGACCGCTTGAATAAAAAGTTGTTTTTCCTCATGGCCGGGGCCAAGAATCGCAATTTCACCAATGCGCATAATAAAAATATTTTCTTTTTTGCTCGGATTTCATTCTTTAGAAATTAATTTTGCGACAGTTTTTCGCGAATTAAAATCAGCTCGCTTTTGTTTAAAAAAACACGATTTTTGTCGCGATGCAGATGGTCGCGGCGCCGGTCGTGTTTGCGCCGATCATCCTGCCGGCGATCGACGCGGCGGCGATCGTTCTGGCGCTGCGTGCCGTCCGCGGGTTTTTTCAAAATGGCCTGGAACGCGCCGCTGATCAAATCCGTCGCTAACTGCCCGTTTTGGTGCAGCGGTTTCAATGCCGGCCGCGGTTCGCCGTTGAGCGGGTTGTCCGTCCACGGCAACGCTTTCAACACGTGCCGCTCATATAGATTTTTGATCACGGTCAACGCGCGCAGATCGTCATACTGGCTTTCCTCGACGAGATCGATGATCCGCCTGGCGCCGTTTTGCCGCACCAGTTGCAACAAACCGTTTTCTTCTTCGCTTAATTTCGCTTTGCCGGCTTCGCCGTTGAGATTGACGACGGATTGCAACGGCGGCAATTGATTGGACAACTGTTCCCAGCGAAACAGCCGCGTCATCCCTTCGGAGATCAAATCCCGCGTGGCCACGGTAAATGCGCGCGAACGCTCATGCGCGCGAATCTCGACCTGGAACGTGCCTTCCCGCCACGTGAACATGCGCAATAGCGCGCGGCGCGTTTCCAGATCATCGAGCAGCGCATCCACCACCTGCCCGTCGGTGATGAAAACGCTGCCGTCTTTGCTGGCGTGGCGCAGGCGAATGACCGCGGTTTTGTTGCCGACTTCGAGCGTTTGCAAAAGATCGACGAGGCTCATCTCGCTGAGGCTGCCGCTGAAACCGCGCGTCTGGCGATCGGGCGTGGCGGCGCGCCGCTCGGCTTCGCGAATCAGGCTCTCGACGCGCGCGACGGTTTCTTCGGGATCGAGCGGTTTTTGCAAATAATCATCCACCGCGAGTTTCATCGCGCTCACGCGCTCGTCCAGCGTTTTGAGGCTGCCGGTCAAAATAAACGGCAACGACTGCAACGCCGGCAGGCTGCGCACATTGTGCAGCAAATGCGGCCCGTCCATTTGCGGCAGGCGCATCTCGGCAAAAATCAGATCCGGCTGAAAGCTCTCGACGAGCGTCAGGGCTTCGGCGCCGTTCGTGACAATACGAACTTCATAGCCCGCGGCCACGAGGGCTTTGCGCAATTCGAGAACTTCATGCGGTTCTTTCTCCGCGAGGAGTATTTTCTTTCGATCCATAATTCACAACACACACGTTCGTCGTAGCACCCTTGAGCGGCATAGCGGCAGCCATGCAAATTGTGAGCAAAAGCAATGCCGGCAAGTACGACGAACCCCGACAAATATTACAACGCGAGCTTCGTTACATAAATTTCATTTCAACTGGGATAAGCAAAATTAAACTGTCACACCAATTCGACATATTCAGCTCATTTGCGAAATACCAAGCTTCGCTCTGACTTCAGCCACCGTAAACGTTTTAGTTTGCTTGCCGCGCTCATCCAGAAATTTCATTAGTTTTTTATTCTTGCGAGTCAATTCGATTTCGCGGTTGAAGTCATCAAGCTCTGCTAATACAAACTCGCGCCCAGTCGGAGAGCGCAGTATTAAACCGCCCTCTTGCGCTCGTTTTAGAATAGCATTCAAAGTCTTTGCGCGTGTTGAAACAACTACGGTTCTCATAATTTGTATTCCTCTCCATGTATGAACAATTTGTTGCCTTCTTTGTAGCCTATAGCTTTGACTTGAACGATTTTCGCTGCCGCCAATACGTCAAAAAAGACGCGAAACTTTCCAACGCGCAGCTCACATTCCGCCACATTGTTGGGACGCAATCGCTTTCGGTTGCGTGTTTCCAGCCTGGGTTCATACTCAAGTTGGGTGTCAATTTCGTCCATGATTTGTTTTTGCTCAGACTTCCTGAAAGATTCCAAGTCGTCAAAAGCTTCGATCGCGTATTCAATGGCGTACATGGCGCAGTATTAACTTCCATGCCTTCAAAAAAAATTCTTCTTCAAATTCCATCGCGTTATTTTCACCGACCGGTTTTCTCGGTCTTACTCCACCGCTGTAAATTCGCCTCGCTCGTGAACCCTTTCAAAAATTCCGTCACCGAAAGTTTGTCGGTTGGCGTGCATTCCTGCAGAAATTCCGTCGCGCCGATATTGAGCAAATCACGCAACGTATCCGGTGACATATTTTTTTGGTCGGCGGATTTGATGATGCCGACGCCCAGCGGCCGGCGATAAACATTGTTGAGCATGTTGACGAGATAACTCAAATACTCGAGGCGCTCTTTGCGATGCGCTTCGATCATCACGAGGTAACCGAGCAAATCCGGCCCGGCGGTGTCCAGCAAACGCGTGAATTGCTGCTCCATCGAAATGCCGATGATCTCGAACGGCTGCGACTCGACTTTGCGCTCACCGATTTCGAGATACTGAAACACGGCGCTTTGCATGCGGCGCAATGAGGCTTCGGCGCCGAGCATGTGCCGCAACATCGGCGAAACATGCTGGCCGTCACGACCGATGATCACCAGCTTCGGTTTGGCCGCCGGACGGCTCCTGAGCAATTGCGTCAAACACGCGGTAATGGTCTCTGCGGGTTGCGAAGCCGCAGGCGGTGCAACTGGCGGCGCCACCGGTTCGCTGCGCAATTGCACCGGCTCCATCACTGTTGGCGCTGCCGGCGAAACCATTGACTCCGCCGTCTTTTGCAAACGCGCGAGCACTTCCTCCATTTCCGCCGGCGAGTCAACGAGAATCGTTCGGGTGTTCATTGCTGGCGCCGGCTCCGGCTCGACCGGCAACACTTCGGTCGGGAAACTCACGGGTTCCGGCGGCGGTGGAACTGGAATTTCTTTGCCCGTGTCGACAGTTGGCGGTTTTATTCCAGACGATGGCGGAACATAATCTCTGATAATCTCGACGACGGCGGTTGGCGTCGGCGGAAGATCAGCCGGCTTTTTAATTTTGGGAAGCGGCTCTTCGGGCGGGGCATCTTCGCCGAAAGCGTCAAGATCAATTTGAAAATCGTAGCCGCCGATGAGCTCGGTCGGTGGCGCCGGTGGCGTCAGCGCCGGCGGCAGTGGCTGCCGCGCTATTGGCGTGTCCTGTTTCGCCTCGATCGTAATAATCGGTTTGTCATTTTGCCGGCGCTCCGGCGGGGTGTAAGCCGGGCGCTCCGGCGCGCGAAAGGCCTGTGGCGGCGTTTCCCTTTCTGAGGGGCGGCCGACGAAACGCGATTCAATATTTCCGAGATCAAGTTTCTCAATAATTTTCGGCTCGGCAAGCGTCTCAACCATGTCGGCGCTCTCCTCGTCGCCGGCGAACGAGGTCTTGCTCGGCTTGATGAAACCCTGCTGGTAGAGTTTGACGAGCCGCTCGAGCGTTTTAATATCGTCATAGTTGCTCTCGTCGATCACCTGCAAAATGTCGCGCTTGCCGTCGATGAGGGCGATGAAGCGAGCGACGTCCGCCGTCAGCTCGCGCCGAGCGACGATATTGCGAAAGGTTTCGGTGGTGACAAACGTGGTTTCCGGCGACGGCAGCATTTTGAACAGGCGCTCGCGCTCTTCCATGCGCTTGAAACCCTGCAGCAACAGGCCGAGATTGCTCACCGCGATCTCGTCCGGCACGTTGATTTCCTTGAACGTCATGGTAAATTGGCCGCGCTTCCACGGCAGCATTTGATAAACGGCTTTTTCCGCTT
>Ga0247727_10017619_pt1 | contig 11348 bp, 9 predicted proteins | sample WisWelCaveWW1625_FD_202498 | JGI IMG/M metagenome (GOLD analysis project Ga0247727, IMG submission 202498) | Biofilm microbial communities from Wishing Well Cave, Virginia, United States - WW16-25 | ecosystem: Environmental > Aquatic > Deep subsurface > Groundwater > Cave microbial mat | place... | reverse complement strand
CCAGCACCAGGCTCCCGTTGCCGGCCAGCTCGAAGCGTCCCCGCTTGCGCTCCACCGCGCCGGTAAAGGCGCCTTTTTCGTGGCCGAAGAGTTCCGACTCCACCAGCTCCGGCGGCAGGCTGGCGCAATCAATTTTCAGGCACGGGGCGTGGCGGCGTTCACTCAGGTCGTGAATCAGGCGGACGAGCTGGTCTTTGCCGCAGCCGCTTTCTCCGGTGAGCAGCACCGTAGCCGGTGTGACTGCAACCTTGTGCGCCAGCTCCAGGACACGGCGCGAGGCTGGATCGCGCGCCACGTATTCCACGCGCGCGTCATTCATCGCCGGCCCTTTTTTCGCGGCGGGCTGCGGGCAGGCCATCGGAACAGTCAGTGCGTTGCGCATCGCGCCACAGGCGTTCCAGGTCGTAATAGAGGCGCGCCCGCGCGCTGAAGATGTGAGCGACGAAATGGCCGTAGTCCAGCAGCACCCATTCTTCCGACTTGCCTCCTTCGCGGTGCGCCGCGCGGATGTGCCGCCGCGCGAGCGCGTCCTCGATGGCGTCCTGAATGGCGCCGATCTGCCGCGCGCCTCCCGCGCTGCAAATCAGGAAATAGTCGGTGAATGCGCCGAGCCCGCGGAGGTCCAGCACCACGATATCCTGGCCGTGCTTTTCCCGCGCCGCTTCCACGGCCGAGCGCACGCTCTCCGGAAGAGCCGGGTGGGCCGGATGGAAGGGCGCAGGTGTTCTCACAGGTAGAGGCCCTGCTTGTGCATGTATTCCTCAACGCGCGGCGGCACCAGCCCGTGAATGGACTGTCGGCGGTGGACGCGCCGCCGGATTTCCGTCGCCGAGACCGTGCTATGCACCGCGTCCAACAGGTGCACCGCCGTTTTCCGCAGCAGGATGGCGCGGCGGTCGAGCGGCGCGCTGTCCGGGTCCGGCCGGCGCAGCATTTCCGGGGGGATGACCAGCCGCAGGGCGTCCAGGCGAAACCCCGGCCGGCTGACGACGATGAAGTCGCAGAGGCCGAGCAGGGCCTCGTAGTGCCGCCACGTTGGGATTTCGAGAAACGCATCCGCGCCGGTGAGAAAGTAGAGGTGATGGCCCGGGTAGCGCGTGGAATGGCGGAAGTGGCGCACGGTGTCCACCGAATAGTGCACGTGGCGCCCGGAGTGGTCCTCGCCCGCCTCGGCCATCGATGCGGAGAGGTGCAGATGCTCGGCGCAGGCCAGCGACACCATCGCGTAGCGATGCAAATAAGGGGCCAGCGCGTGCTTCGATTTGTGCGGCGGCTGGCCGCAGGGGACGAAATGTATTTCGTCGAGGTGGAAGCGCCGCTGCGCCGCCAGGGCCACGGCCAGGTGGCCGATGTGCACGGGGTCGAAGGAGCCGCCGAAAATTGCCACCCGGTGGGATCGCGAAGCCCCGTTGCGATGCCGCGCCGCCATCTGTGTGTGCGGGCTCAACGTTCCTCCGCCGGGGCCGCGGCGGGCGCCTCTTCGCGCGGAGCTTCGTGCGCGGGCAGCGCCGAGAGCACATCGGCCATCGCCCGCACCAGCGCCGGCACACCCGCTCCTGAGGCGGCGGAAATCGAGTAGAAGGACAGGCCGCGGTTGCGGCAGAAGGTCTCGAGCTTCACCAGCCGGGCGCGATCCGTGGTGGCGTCGAGCTTGGTGGCCACCACCAGCATAGGCTTTTCCGCCAGCGCCGCGCTGAACGCGCGCAGCTCGCCAACGATGATTTCAAAGTCGCGAACCGGGTCGCGGTCGCTGGCGTCGCTGGTGTCCACCAGATGCGCCAGCAGGCGCGTGCGCTCGATGTGTCGGAGGAAGCGCGTCCCCAGACCGACACCCTGGTGCGCCCCTTCAATCAGGCCGGGCAGGTCGGCGACGACAAAGGTACGTCCTCCCGCACCTGCGGGACCAGGCACGCGACCCGTGTCCGCGGAGACCACGCCCAGGTGCGGCTCGAGCGTGGTGAAAGGATAGTCTGCGATTTTCGGACGCGCCGCGGAAATCACGGAAATCAGCGTGGACTTGCCGGCGTTGGGGAAACCCAACAGTCCCACGTCGGCCAGCAGTTTCAGCTCCAGCCGCAGGTGGCGCTCTTCGCCCGGCTGGCCGTCTTCATGCTCGCGCGGGGCCTGGTGCCAGGGCTTGGCGAAATGCTGGTTGCCGCGGCCGCCGCGCCCTCCGCGCGCGGCGACGTAGCGCTGTCCCTCGGCGATCAAATCGGCGAGCTGCTCGCCCGTGCCGTCCTCGAAGACAACGGTGCCCACCGGCACTTTCAGCACCGTATCCGTGCCGCTGTGGCCCGTGCAGTTCGAGCCTTCGCCGTGGCGGCCGCGCTCGGCGCGGAATTCGCGGTTGTAACGGTAGCGCAACAGCGTGTTGTCGTGCGGCGTGGCGTCCAGGATGACATCGCCGCCCTTGCCGCCGTCTCCGCCCGACGGGCCGCCGCGGGGGACAAACTTCTCCCTGCGGAAGGCCACGCAGCCGTTCCCGCCGTCGCCGGCTTTCACGTAGATTCTGGCTTCGTCAACAAACATCGGTAGAAGAATACAAGAATTGGCCACAGAGGCACAGAGAGCACAAAGGGGGAAGGGTTCGGAGAATTGCTGGCAATTCAGAGGCCGGAACGCAGCGAAGAAAAAAGGCTGCGGGGCTAATTCGCGACGGCGGCGGCTTCTTCTGCCGGGACGACGCTGACGTAGCGGCCGCGGGTGCCTTTGTCCTCGAAGCGCACCACGCCGGTGATTTTGGCGAACAGGGTGTCATCTTTGCCGCGGCCGACGTTGTCGCCGGGCTTGTGCCGCGTGCCGCGCTGGCGCACCAGGATGGTGCCGCTGTTCACCAGTTGCCCGCCAAAGCGCTTGATGCCCAGGCGCTGCCCCTGCGAGTCGCGCCCGTTGGTGGATGAACCGCCGCCTTTTTTGTGTGCCATGGATGCCTCTGCTTACAGCGAAATCTCGTTGATGGTCACGGCCGTGTAGTTCTGCCGGTGGCCGCGGGTAATCTTGTACTGCTTGGTCTTGCGGTACTTCATCACCAGTTCTTTGCGGTGGCGACCCTGGTCCGTGATTTTGCCAACCACTTTTGCAGCCGCGGCGGCTTCTCCGGCGAGCATTTTTTCTTCATCGGTGCGCACGACCAGGACGTCTTCGCCGGTAAAGGTGATCTTGCTGCCCACCTTGCCGGCGATGCGCTCGACCTTGACCGTCTCGCCGGGGGCCACCCGGTACTGCTTTCCACCGCTGCGAATCACTGCGTACATAGCTCTACTTGCCTCCAAGCGCTTCAGGGAAACCTCAAGTATAGCCGGGAATAGGCGATTTCGTCAACGCGCTGGGCAGTCGCTTGAACAGATTGCGCTAACAGTGTGCTCAAAGGATCCGCGGGCAAACCGCGAAGGCACTCATGTGCGCAGCGTAGCGCCGACGGACTTTTCCAGGGCGCCTACAATTCGGACCGTAAAATCGGACAACTGCGCCTCGGTCAGTGTGGCCTCCGAGCTCTGGAATGTGACCCGTACAAGCAGAGAATGCTTGCCGGGGGGAATCTGCCCTCCGCGAAAGTAGTCTACAGCCTGGACGCGGGTCAGCTCGGGGATGCGCAGGCCGCGGATGGCTTCGCGGACCTGCTCGAAGGTGACCGCGTCGCCCAGCACGAGGGAGAAGTCGCGCTCGACGGCCGGAAAGCGCGGGATGGCGGCAAAGCGCCGGGCGCCGCGCGCGTGTTCGCACGCCGCGCAAATCGGGTCAAGCAGCAATTCAGCAACGAAGGCATCCTGGCGGAGCTTGAACTGCTCGGCCACGCGCCGCGCGAGTTGCCCCGCCACGCCGAGCGCCACGCCATTCCCGGCCACGCGCGCCGCGCGCGCTGGGTGCAGCCACGCGGGGCCGCCGTCCTGCCACGCAAAGCCGCCACAGAGCTCGCCGAGGGCTTCCAGCTCGCCCTTCAAATCGGCGAAGCTGTAATCGCGCAGGTCTTCGTGCACGGATTTTTCGCGGGAGAGCCCCGTGGCGCCCAGTGTGAGGATGCGCGTCTCGCGCGGCTGGCGGTCCTGCAATTCGTACCGCCGGCCAATCTCGAAAAGGCGAACGTCGTGCTGGCCGCGGTTGATGTTCCATTCCAGCGCGCGGAGCATCCCTGTCAGGCCGCTGCTGCGCAGCACGGAAGCGTCTGCGGCCAGCGGGTTCCCCAGCTCCGCGGGCTTCAATCCTTCCGGGCGGAAGACGGCTTCGTCCTCCGGGTCGGTCATCGGGATGGTGATGATTTCGTGGTAGCCGAGAGCTGCCAACCGCTCGCGGAGGAAGTCTTCGGCCTCCGAGTAGGGCAGCCGCGCCGCGGGCAGCCGCGTGCCCGCCAGCCGCGCGGGAAATTTCTCGAACCCGTAATGTCGCGCGACTTCTTCAATCAGGTCAATTTCGCCGCCCACGTCCCCGCGCCACGCCGGGCGCTTGCACTCCCACGCCGCCATCAGCGAGTTCGGCGCGCCGCGGAGAGTATCCAGGCGCTGCGGTGCAAACCCGAGCGCGGAGAGTATGGATTCGATTTCGCCGTCGGGCACGTCTGCGCCCATCACGCGGAGCAACTCCTTGCGCGTCAGCTCGATTTTTTTCACTTCCGCCCGCCGCGCATAGGCGTCCACGACTCCGGCGAGCACCTCGCCGCCGGCCAGTTTCTGGATGAGGTCCGCGCAACGCCGCGAGGCCAGCTCGGCCAGCTCCGGGTCTGCGCCGCGCTCGAAGCGCTGCGAGGCCTCCGTTCGCAGCCCCAGCGCCTTCGAGGTCCGCCGGATGCTGATGGGATCGAACCACGCGCATTCGAGCAGGACGCTGCGCGTGGAAAAACTGATTTCCATCTCCGCGCCGCCCATCACCCCGCCGATGCCCACGGCCCGCGCGGCGTCGCAGACCATGCACATCCCGGCTTGCAGCGTGCGCTCGACGCCGTCGAGGGTGCGGAATTTTTCGCCCGCGCGCGCGGCGCGCACGACGATGCGCTGCTCCGCCAGTTTTTCCATATCAAAAGCGTGCAGCGGGTGCCCCAGCTCGAGCATCACGTAGTTGGTGGCGTCCACCACGTTGTTGATGGAAGCCTGTCCCAGGGCCTCGAGCCGCTGGCGCAGCCAGTCCGGGGAGGGCTGCACCTTCACGCCGCGGATCACCCGCGCCGTGAAGCGCGCGCACAGCTCGGGACACTGGATATCGACACGCGTAGCCGCTTCAGCACGTGCCGCGGACTCCTTCAGGACTGGCTGAATGCGTTTGAGCGGCACGCGGCAGAGAGCCGCCACTTCGCGCGCAATCCCGTAGTGGCCCAGCAGGTCGCCGCGGTTGCTGAAGATTTCGAAATCAATCAGCGGCCCGGCGGGGGAGTTTTCCAGTGATTCCACGGGCAGGCCGTGCAGGGCGCAGCGCTCCGCCAGCTCCTTGGCCGATGCATTCACGGCCGAGAATTCCACCAGCCAGTTGTAGAGGACTTTCATTTTGAAAAGAAGCGCTACGCGAACTGCCGCAGAAAGCGCGCGTCGTTCTGGTAGAACAACTGAATATCGTCAATGCCGTACTTGAGCATGGCAAAGCGCTCCACGCCCATACCAAAGGCGAAGCCGGTGTAGCGCCGGGCATCGTAGTTCACAAAGCCGTACACCGCGGGGTTGACCATCCCGGCGCCGAACAGCTCGATCCACCCGGTGCCCTTGCAGACGCGGCAGCCCGCGCCGTCGCAGACCTGGCAGGAGCCGTCCACTTCCGCGGAAGGCTCGGTGAACTGAAAATAGCTGGGGCGGAGGCGCGTGCGCACGCGCGGCCCGAAAAACTGGCGGACGAAATACTCGATGGTGCCCTTGAACTCGCAGAAGGTGACGTCGGTGTCCACGGCCAGCCCTTCAATCTGGTGGAAAGCGAAGGAGTGCGTGGCGTCGGGGTTGTCGCGCCGGTAGACGCGCCCGGGCACAATCACCCGCACCGGGGGCTGCTGTTTTTCCATGGTGCGGATCTGCATCGGAGAGGTGTGCGTGCGGAGCAGAAAACCGGGCTCGGCGGGCGGTGAAGCCAGATAGAACGTGTCCATGGTGTCGCGCGCCGGGTGGTGCTCAGGGATGTTCAGGGCTTCGAAGTTGTAGTACGGCGTCTCAATTTCGTTGCCCTCGACCACCGTGTAGCCCAGCGACAGGAAGATTCTTTCGATTTCCGCAACCGTCTGCCGCAGGACGTGCCGCGAGCCCAGCACGCGGGAGGTACCAGGCAGCGAGAGGTCCACGCGTTCCCCCGCGCGCGCGGATTGTTCCGCCGCGGACTCGACGGCCGAACGCCGCGCTTCCACGCCCACTTCCACGTGCGCCCTTAGCTCATTCAGCGCCGCGCCCACGGCGCGCTTCATCTCCGGCGCGGCAGGCTTCAGCCAGTTGTCGGTTACGCGCGTCAGGACGCCCGATTTCCGCCCCAGCCAGGCGTCGCGGAATGATTTCCAGGCCGCTTCGTCAGCGACGCCCGCCGCCGCGAGGTCGAACTCCGCCCGCAATTCGGCGAAAAGCGGCGCTACTCGGCCCGGCTCGGTAATCCCCAGCCCGGCCAGCGTCTGTGCGGTCAGATGGGCGGCGGTCGGCATCGTCTTCGAAGCCAGAGAGGTTACACTAAGCCTGTCAGGGCTCACAACGCCGCCGCCAGCTTTGTTGCCCGGTGGAAGAACTATTGGCGGTTCTTTGAGGCAGCTGACTCACGTGCTGGTTTCGCGCAGCCCTCGACATTACCAGGCCAACAATATAAGCTTGCAGTGAGATGTATTCTGGCTTCCGCAAACGCATGGCTGCTTCGCTGCTGGCAATGGCGTTTGTCTGCCTGGTTGTTCCGGGCGCGTGCCGTTCGGAAGGCCTGCTGGGGATGGAAGGATCGCGGGAGATGACAGTCCTGCCCGCATCCGGGGGCCAAGCGCAGCCTGAAGGCGAGGACGGCTGCTTTTGCTGCTGTATGCATGTCTTGCCCGTGCCTGATTTTGAGATGTGCGTCGAGCTGGTTGAACAGCGTGGATCGAGATGCGTTGCTGAATTCCGCCCGCACGTGTACCTTGTCACTCCCGCTCACCCTCCTCGCAGTTAGTCTCTGACCCTCCTTGCAGCACATCAGTTAGCCAGGTTGCGAGCTGCGGTTCAATTTGATTCACACAACCAGTCCCATTGGAGCGACACGTATGAATAGAGGATACAGCGCAGTGCCTCGGAGTCTTTTTCTCCTGTTGGGAGGGGTGACGCTGGGCAGTCCACCGACGATGGCGCAGCAGAATGCCCTTACCCTGGAACAGGCACTTGATGTGGCGCGGCATCGCGCGCCGGTTGTCCTCGCTGCCCGGGCCCGAATCGAGGAGGCGCGAGGGCGCTACCAGGGAGCGGCCTTGCGCTTCCGGGACAATCCCGTCTTCGAGACGGAAGCCGGCCCCAGAACACGGGGCGGCACCAAATCGGCGGACATTGACGTGGCCGTGAGCCAGGACTTCGAGCTCGGCGGGCGCCGCAAAGCTCGGGTCGCCGGGGCACAAGCAGGCATCGACCGGGAAACGGCATTCAGCAGCGAGGTTCTGCGCCGGCTGCTGCGGGACGTGGCTATCGCTTTCTATCGCACCCTGGCGGCTCACGAACGGGCGCGCCTGTTGACCATGACGGACCAAGTTGCAACGGAAATCTTGCGAACAGCCGAGCGGCGTTTCGAAGCAGGCGAAATCCCCATCCTCGAAGTCAATCTGGCCCGAACCAGCGCCGCGAGAGTCCGCGCCGAACAGAGAGCGGCCTCAGGGGACTCCGTCTCCGCACTCGGTGAGCTTCGGGCTCTGCTCGGCATGCGACCAGATGAGCCGATTGCCATCCGCGGTGACCTTCGCACACGCCGCAGTTACGACCCGGAGCAACTCTTCGCACAGGGGAAAGATCGGCCAGACATCCGAGTTCTCGAAGCGGAACTCCGGGAAGCGGAGGCGGACATTCGTTTGGGCGAAGGGTTTCGGCGTCCGGACATTGGCTTCACTACGCGCTATCAGCGCGAAGAAGGGGCCAATGTCTTTCAAGGCGGCCTGAAAATCACGCTACCGGTGTTCTCTCATGGACAGGAACTGCGCGCGGTGGGCACGGCGCGGGCCAGCCGTGTCCGAGTCGAATTGGATGCGCTGCTCAGGGCCATCTATGTGGAGACCAAGACAGCCCTCGATGCGTATCTCCAAAGGGTTGGGGCAGTTGAAGAGCTCGAAAAGAGTGCGCTGCCGAGTCTGGATGACAACGAGGCGCTCGCTCGGCGCAGTTATGAGGAAGGTGAGCTCGGTTTGGTTGAACTGCTTCTGATTCGCAGGGAAATCCTGGAGACCCGGCTGGTTTACCTGGATCACTTGACCGACGCCGCCATTGCAGGCGTCGAAGTCGAGTTTCGTTCTGGAGTTCTGAGATGAATCCCCTCATTTCGTCAGGGCTTGTGATTCTGGTTCTGCTCAGCGGGTGTAAGCGCGCCGCCGAACCACCGGAGGAAGCCGCTACACAGCCTGCCTCCCCCGCTGTTGAGCACAAAGAAGAGCCGGGCATTCTGCACGTCAAGAAGGAGATGCTGCGCGACCTGAAGGTCACTACCGCTGAAGTCGAATCACGGCCTGCCGGTGAGGCCTCCATGCTGCTGGGAGAGCTTCGCGTCAATGAAAGTGCTTACGCTGAGATTGGCGCCCCGATCTCCAGCCGCATCGTGACGCTGCACGCAGGGCTGACGGACTTCGTCAAGGAAGGTCAGCCGCTCGCGACCCTGCAAAGCACAGAACTCGGGCGCGCCCGCGCGGACCTGATCACGGCGAGGGCCCGGCTTGTCCTGGCAAACCAGACATTGGAGCGGAAGCGCCGCTTATACGCCGAGCGCATTGTAGCCGAGCGAGAGGTGCAGGAGGCGCAGGCCAATGCGACGGCAGCGGAAGCCGCATTGCGCGCTGCGCAAGCCTCGCTGCAAGCACTCGGAGCAGGAGCAGACGAAGCAACCGACAGTTCCCAGTACAGCCTCCGGTCGCCGGTCCCTGGCACCGTGATCGAGCGAAAGGCCGTGACCGGGCAGATGGTGGACGCGGAGGAAGTCCTGTTCAAGGTCGCTGACCTTTCTTCGCTCTGGCTGACTGTGCAAGCTTTCGAACGCGACGCGCTTCGCATCCGGACTGGTTCGCAAGTCCGCATCATCTTTCCTGCATTGCCCGGAACCAGCTACAGCGGCAGAGTCGAGCTGGTCGGACAGCAAGTCAATCCGGACTCGCGCACAGTAACCGTCCGCGCAGTGATTCGGAATCGAGACGGGCGACTTCGCCCCGGAATGTCAGCAACGGCCTGGGTCACGCCGGGAGATGACACGGCGACCACGATTACAGTCCCTGCGGCGGCGCTCCAGCGACTCGGTGAGGATTGGGTCGTTTTTCTTCCCCAACCCACAAAAGGCGAATTTGAGGTGCGTAAAGTCGGGCGAGGCCGCGACCTCGGAGGTGAGATCGAGGTCCTCTCGGGCCTCGCAGCGCGAGAGCACGTGGTTGTGGACGGCGCCTTCTTGCTGAAGGCAGAAGCTCAAAAGGCTCGCGGAGCGGGCGCGGAACATAAGCACTAGGAGCCAGGCGCCATGATTGAAAAACTGCTTCGAACCTCGTTTTCCCACCCGGGGCTTACGTTTACCTTGGTGCTTGCGGCTAGTGCCATCGGCGCGGTGTGGCTTCAGGATCTGAAGCGCGACGTATTCCCCGACCTCTCTGCTCCTGTATTCAACATTATTGTCCAGAATGCCGCGATGGGTGCAGAGGAATTGGAAACCAGCGTGGCGATTCCCATGGAGGCGGCCTTGGCCGGCCTGCCAGAAGTTCGCCGGGTCCGCTCCACCTCGCAGCTCGGTGTTTCACAGGTCACGGTCGAGTTTGAGTCGGACGCCGACTACTATCGCTCGCGGCAGTTTGTGGCCGAGCGTGCCGGCCAGGTTGCTTCGCAGTTGCCACCTGGCAGCGACCCCCCGCTCATATCGAGCTTGACGGGCCGACTGAACGAAATATTTGAGTTCACCCTGGAAGCCGAAGCCGGAGCTGTAGATCTGATGCGGTTGCGTGATCTGGCGGAGTTTGACGTACGAAACCGCCTGCTTGCTGTCCCCGGAATTTCAGCGGTTGAAATCCTCGGCGGATACTTGCGGCAGTTCCAAGTGCAGATGGACCCTCAGCGGATGACGGCACGTGGCGTCACGCTGGGCGATGTGCTCCACGCGGTGGAAGGGGCAAACATCAATGCTGCTGGCGGCTTCGTCGTGCAGGGCTCGATGGAGTGGACGGTCCGCGCTGTGGGGCGAATCCAGAACGTGGCGGATCTGAGAAACACTGTGGTCGCAATGCGCGGCGGGGCACCGGTATTCCTGAATGACATAGCCGAAGTTCTCGAGGCCCCTGCTGTTCGGCGGGGGATCGCACATCGATTGCGCGGCGAGGTTGTGAGCTGCCGGATCAGCAAGCAGTTCGGCGCGGACACTGTGAGTGTTGCAGCGGGCGTTCGCGAAGCCTTTGAAAGTCTCCGGCATGCGCTGCCGGAAGGGGTTCAACTTCGTATCGTCTATGACCAGTCGCAACTGGTGACTGACTCGCTGGGCGGCGTCACCCGGGCCATCTTGATCGGGTCATTCCTGGTGATTCTCGTGCTGGTTGGCCTGCTGGGGGACTGGCGAGCGGCCCTGATCGTTACCTTGACGCTTCCACTCTCCGTGCTTCTCGCCGGCCTGCTGCTGAAGCCGGCCGAAGTGGGGATCAACACCATGACGTTAGGGGGCTTCGCCATCGCCGTGGGTCTTCTGGTGGACGCAGCGATCATCATGACCGAAAACATCGTGCACCGCATCACCACACGGCGCGCAGAAGCTTCCCAGCGCGAGCTGGTCCTTTCCGCCGCAATGGAAGTCGGGAAGCCTATCGGATTCGCTACCTGCATTGTGATTGCAGTTTTTGTTCCTCTGTTTGCGATGACTGGCATCGAAGGGCGAATGTACCGGCCACTGGCAGCAGCGGTGATCTTTGCCATGACCGCCGCACTCGCTCTCGCGCTCACCCTGGTTCCCGTTGTTTCCGGAACCTTCCTGCGCCCTAAGAAACCGGGCGCGCATGAGGACGTGTGGCTGATCCGCAAGCTCAAGGAGTTCTATGCCCCGCTGCTCGACCAGGCCATGAGCCGACCGCGGCTGACGATGATCGCATCCTTGGCCATCACCCTTCCCGTACTTTTTCTTGCAACTCGTGTCGGGGCTGACTTCATGCCCAAGCTCGACGAGGGCGCCTTTCTGATCCAGACGATCATGCCGCCGGAAACCGCACTCTCCGAAGTGGATCGTGTCAACCA
>Ga0247727_10017618_pt1 | contig 11349 bp, 11 predicted proteins | sample WisWelCaveWW1625_FD_202498 | JGI IMG/M metagenome (GOLD analysis project Ga0247727, IMG submission 202498) | Biofilm microbial communities from Wishing Well Cave, Virginia, United States - WW16-25 | ecosystem: Environmental > Aquatic > Deep subsurface > Groundwater > Cave microbial mat | place... | reverse complement strand
CGTTGACACCGCAGGAGATTGACGCTCAGCAAAAGGCCCGCTTAAGTCGCGGACACCCCCGAATGCTCAATTTCTCTTGAAATGATGAGAACTTACGCTAGGTCAACCGAAGTTTTCCCGGACAGCAGTGACATGGTACTAGGTTCCAACTCCTCAACGCTGCTCGATCTGCTCGCACCGGGTGTCGCCATTCTCTCTGCGGCACCGTCGAACGGGTGGCTCTCCAAAACCGGTACGTCAATGGCTACTCCACACGTAACGGGTGCCTGGACACTAGCCCGGCAAGTGAAACCCAAGGCGAGCGTGAACGAGATCCTCAGCGCGTTTCAGACGAGCGGGGTACCGATCCGGGATACCAGGAACGGTGTAACGACGCCGCGGATCGCAGTCGACAGAGCGCTCCGGCGGCTGGCTCCGGCGAGTTGCTACGACGGCATCGACAATGACTTCGATGCGGCGATCGACTTTCCGCAAGATTCGGACTGCAACAGTGGTTGGGATCGTGAGAACATGGCTTGCGGTCTAGGCTTCGAGCTCGTCTTTGTTTTGGCCATGCTCCAGCGCGCCCGGCGCAAGCAACGAAGCGCTTGAACTCACTCGAAAGCTGCTGGCACTGACTGCTCACGCCGTTGCCTATACCGAGAACGAGATCGCGTCCGGGAGCTCGTTCTTGTCGTCGCGTTGATAGGGGAAATGCTCTAGCAACTTGACTCCGATCTGCGCAACGGCCGCGATGATCCCCTCCGCGAACTGATCCTGGCGAAAATACTCTTCCATTTGCACGGCGACGTCGTCCCAAAAACCTGCTTCGACTTTCTCGTGAATGCCCTTATCTCCCAAGAGAGCAAAGCGCCGGCTCGCGAGGCCGACAAAGATCAACACGCCGTTGCGCTCGCGGGTTTTCGTCATGCCGAGCTTCTCGAAGATCTCTTTGGCGTGCTCGAAGAAGGGCTCGCGCGCGCGGCGCTCCAGGTGCACGCGAATTTCACCGGACGTCTGTAATTCCGCTTCCTGAATCGTGTTGATGATGGCGTTCTTCTCCGCCTTGGAAAAGAACAGCGCCGGATTCTTGTCTCGTTGCACTTTCATAAACGCAACCTACCAACCGCCGCTGGCGCCGCCGCCCCCGAACCGGCCGCCACCCCCGGAGAAACCGCCACCGCCGCGGCCATGGGAGCCGTACCCGCCGCGCGAGAACAGAAGCATGTAGAAAAATATGCGGAAGAGCAGGGAAACAATGGCGACGAGCAAGGCAAAGCGGAAAAACCACTCCCAAAAGGAATAGCGGCGCGGGTGCGTCTGGTGGGTTTTCCGGTAGGCGTGATAGCGGAAGAGATCAACCGCGAAGAGGACCGCCGCGACGCCGAGCAGCAACACCAGAATCCGGGCGCTCTGGCGTTGCAGGGCTTTGAGCTCAGCGGGTGTGAGCGTGCGCCGCCGCAGCGCATCTCCGGACGATCCGCTGCCCTGATACTCCCCCTCGATCGCCTCTAGGATGGCTGCGAGTCCCGCGGCGATGCCGGTTTCCATCCGGCCCTGGCGAAAGTGAGGCGTGACGACATCGCGGATAATTTGCCCGGCGAGCGCATCAGACAGGACGCTTTCCAAGCCGTAGCCGACCTCGATGCGCATTTTGCGATCCAGCTTGAAGATCAGGAAGATGACGCCGTTATCTTTGCCTTGCTGACCGATTTTCCAGGCTTCCGCGAGCTGGATGGAAAAGTCCTCCAGGGATTCACCTTCCAGCGAGGGAAAAGTAGCGACGACCACCTGATTGGAAGTCTGCACTTCGAAATCGCGCAGCATCGCCTCAAGCTGCGCTTTGGCGGAAGGGCTCAGCAGTTCCGCGCGGTCGCTGATGTAGCCATCCGGGTGCGGCGGCACCTCCAGCGCAGAACTGGGACCTGGAACCGACCACAGCAGAAAAGTAAAGGCAAGCCCAAAAAAGAACCGTCGATTCACCTAAAACTCAACCGTGGGTGCTGCATCGCTGCCTTCATCGGCTTCGAAATAAGCTTTCTCTTTGAATCCCATCAGGTTGGCGAGAAAGACGTTGGGAAACTGGCGGCGGTAGGTATTGAAGCTCTGCGCCGCCTCGTTAAAGCGCATCCGCTCGACGGTGATGCGATTCTCCGTTCCCTCGAGTTGCTGCTGAAGCGCCAGGAAATTTTGGCTCGATTTGAGTTCCGGATAGCGCTCCACAGTGACGAGCAGCCGGCTCAAAGCGGACGAAAGCTGCCCCTGCAGCTCTTGAAAGCGCTGGAGGGCTGCTGGGTCATTCACAATCTCCGACGCGTTGAGATTCACCTGAGAAACCTTGGAACGGGCCTCCACGACGTTCTGGAGCACCTCTCGCTCCTGGGCGGCAAAACCTTTGACCGTGTTGACGAGGTTCGGCACCAGATCGGCGCGGCGCTGATAGACGTTCTCCACCTGCGCCCAAGCACTCTCGACCGCCTCTTCGCGTTGAACCAAACCGTTGTAAATCCCCCCGAAGCTCAGAAAGCCGATGGCGAGGACAGCGGCAATCAAGCCGAGCACGATCCATAAGCCCTTTTTCATCACGTATTCCTTTCGCAGTGGGGTTTTGCAGTATACTGGCTTTGGCGTGCCAACCCGTAATACGTTGATTTGCCTTTGCTCCAGGAACAGTGAGTTGTAGCGCAGTGAAACGCGGTTAGATTGACTTCACTTAAGGCTCACACTGGCAGAGTAGGGTTCTGCAGGCGCGTCGAGGCGAAATTTATTTACCTTTTACGTTGGTCCGGAACCGAGCAAGTAATTGTCTCTCTTCATTGAAACGTTGCGTGAGGCTCGGAACGGGACTGCCTTAATCGCGATCTGAAATGTCTTCCCGATGCTTGTCTTCTTCTACGCTCCACAAACACGAAGCCCTCGGAACCACGACGGTTCCGAGGGCTTAGGTGGTAGCGGGGGTGGGATTTGAACCCACGACCTCCGGGTTATGAGCCCGACGAGCTACCAGACTGCTCTACCCCGCAACAAAGCTTTTGGAGGTCTGGGGCTTTGAATATCCCGTGGCCCCGGGGCTGTCAACTCTTTGGATTTTGGAAGAATTTCAGAGGGCGGTGTCACCTTTACAGGGCGGGGGTTACTCACCGGTGAGAGGGGTGTAGAACGCTTGCTGAGGAGGCGACGACGATGCTGCGGCGTGCATGGGTGACTGGTTTTTTTGGAATTCCGCTGTGCGGGGTGTTGTTCCTAACGACAACGACCGCCGCCGCGGAGCCGATTTATCACTGGCGCACAGAAGAAGGCGCCGACGCTTTCACCGATGATCCGAAGCGCATTCCGGCGCGCTACCGCTCAGAGGCCGAAGCGCGCCCGACGAGCATGCTGCAGGATTACGACCAGCTCTCCACGGTGGATTCCACCGCCAGCGCGGCGTACCAGGAACAGTTGGCCGCGCGGCTCGAACGCCTGCGCGAGCTGAACCAGGGCACTGCAACTTCCCGCGCGCCGCTCGCCTCCATGCACCCGCCGCGCGCCGGCGAGGTGAGTTTCCACGGTCAGCCGCTGTTGCGGCCCTCCGGTGGTGCTGTCAACCCCGTGGACCCCGACTACGCGTCGCGCGTGCGCGCCACGGATGCCTTCGTGCCCACGATTGGTTTCACGGCAGACCCGAACGATTCCGCGCCGGTGGTAGTCGAGAAGCGCCGCCTGCGCGACCGCGAATCCTGGTCGACCCGCCACGTAACGATTGTGCGCCAGGGCGACCGCGTGCTGGGCGTGATCAAACCGCGCAGCCACGTGGAACCGGTGGCCTGGGCGGACGAGGAAGTTTACGAAGGGCGCTGAGAGAAGCTTACGAGCGCTACTGTCGCGCCGTCACCTCATCGCTCCCTGTCACGATGCGCTGGTTGACGTAAGTCTCGAGGGCGCGGGCGCTGTCTCCATCCATCTCGAGGAAGTGCAGGCCCATCCCACCAGTTTGGTTGTCCTGGGGAGTTTTGCGCCAGATCACGCGCGCGCTCACCTGGATCACTCGCGGCAATTCCGGCAATTCCATCTCCACGTAGACTTCGCTGCCGGGAAGCGGCGTGAAGCGGGTTTCTACGAACAGGCCGGCGCGAGAGAGATTGCGCAGCGTGCCGGGATGTTCCTCGCGCTCGCAGCGGATCCGCACAGGAGTTTCAAGTTTGATGCGGGGGAGGCGGCCGGGACCGCCGTCGCGCAGGTAGCGCTCCACCTCGTTCAAGAATTCCGCCCGATTCAAGAGCTTCGAGAGCAGGTCATTGGCGCCGGCACGCAGTGCCCGGGCGCGGTCGCTGGGAAGGTCGCTGGCGGACATGACGACGACAGGGATCTTCGCCAGGGTGGAATCTTGTCGCATCACCTTGCAGAAACCTTCGCCGTCCAAGTCCGGCATGTGCAGATCGACGATGATGAGGTCCGGCCGCTCGCGCCGGGCCAGCTCGAGGGCTTCCATGCTGCTGCCGCTGGTCAGGACGCACCCCAGACGCGCCAAAGTGAGCGCGGCGAAGTCGCGGAAAAACTGAAATTCGTCGACGACGAGGATGTTGCGCTTCGGTCTCATCATTACCGCGGCACTCCGCTTCAGGGTTCCGCTGAACCTGCTTCAAATCCGATCAGAGCCGGCCGCACCCGCCATTCGCGGCTCATTTCATCGCGCACCCAGATCTGCGTCTCACGAATAGGCAACTCGGTAACGGAACGCAGTCCGAAGGCGTAGTAAACCACGCGCACCGTAGCCGTGGTGGCGTTGGGTGCGTACTCGAATTCTTCGACCTCGTAGTCCGTCACGTGAAAGTGGGAGAGCTGCTGTGCCTGCTGGCGGTAGGCGCTGTACCACTCCTTATCCACGAATTCGATTGCTTTGTTGTGATCACCCCAGCGCCGGTATTGTGTGTAGCTGCGCTGAGCGTCCTCGAGCATGGTGCGCAACACGAAGGGATCATTCAAACTGGCGCAACCAGCGGCAGCAGCGATTCCCAAAGAAAGCCCGAAGGCACGGAAAGCGCTGCTTTTGCGCATGCGTTGCTCCTCTCGAGTCGTGCCGGCAGGAGGGCCTACGACGGGTCAACGTCGTCTGAGGTATCGGCGGCCCAACGTTTCCAGCTTAAGTGTCCGGAGTTCCGCGGCGGAAGCGTTCGAGGCTGTCTTTGCGAAAGGCGGAAAAGCAGCCCATCTCGATGGCCGCGCGTAGCGCACCCATAAACTTCATGTAAAACATAAGGTTATGCAGCGAAGCCAGGCGTGCAGAAAGCAGATCCCCAATCTGAAATAAGTGTCGAAGGTAAGCCCGAGAAGTACTCGTGCAGGTGGTGCAAACGCAATCCGGATCCGGCGGGCGGGAGTCCCTTTTGAAGCGCGCGTTGCGGATGGCAAGCACGCCTTCGCTCGTGAAGAGGAGGCCGTGGCGCGCGTTGCGGGTTGGAACCACGCAGTCGAAGAGCTCGATGCCCGCGGCAGCGGCTGCCACGACGTCTTCCGGCCGACCTAGCCCCATGAGGTAGCGCGGCGAAGCGTTCGGCAGTTCCTCATTGGCCGCGACGACGAGGGCGAGGCGTTCTTCGTGCGTCTCCCCCAAACCGAGGCCGCCATGGGCGTAGCCGTCGAAGTCGAGATCGGCGGTAGCGCGCGCACTCTCACGCCGCAGCGCGGGCGACGCGCCGCCCTGCACGATGCCAAAGAGCGCCTGTTCCGGGCGCTTGTGGGTCTTGCGGCAGCGCTCCGCCCAACGCCGGGTGCGCGCGACGGCCTGGCGTTCCGAGTCGCTGCCACCGCTGTCGGAACTCCTGTGTTTTTCCGCCATGGGTCTGCACTCATCCAGCACCATGGCGATATCCGAAGCCAGCGTTTCTTGAATGCGCACCGCGTCCTCGGGCGTGAGGCGGCGGCGGCTTCCGTCCAGCGGCGACGCGAAGATCACGCCGTCTTCATCGACGCGCGCACGCGCCGCCAGAGAAGTCACCTGAAAACCGCCGCTGTCAGTGAGCCAGGGCGCGCGCCAACCCGTGAAGCCGGCGAGGCCACCGCTCTCGGCCACCACGTCCTCGCCGGGGCGCAGATGCAGGTGATAGGTGTTGGCCAGTAGGATCTGCGCACCCAGCATTTTCAGATCGGAAGCCGCCACCCCGCGAACGACGCCGTGCGTGGCGACTGGCATGAAGGCAGGCGTCTCGACGACACCGCTCGGAGTCACGAGGCGGCCGCGCCGCGCCGCGCCGTCGCGGTGGGTGATATGAAATGCGAATCCGGGCCGCATGTTCACACGATCAACATGGCATCGCCGTAGGAATAAAAACGGTAATCGCGCTCGATTGCCGCGCGATAAGCCGCGAGCAAGAACTCGCGGCCCGCGAAAGCGGCGGCCAACAGCAGAAGTGACGAGCGCGGCAAGTGGAAATTCGTGAGCAGGGCATCCACCGCGCGAAAGCACGAGCCCGGGCGCAAGAAAAGATCCGTCGTCCCGTGGCCGGCACGCACGCGGCCGTTCGCCTCGGCACAGCTTTCGAGCACGCGCGCTGTGGTGGTTCCGACAGCGACCACGCGGCCACCGCACGCGCGGGTTCTGTGCACGGCTTCGGCGCAGGCGGGCGGCAACCAAAACGGTTCAGAGTGCAGGCGACCGCGCGCCAGATCCTCGTCGCGCAGCGGCTTGAAGGTTCCGTAGCCCACGTGCAACACGACTTCCACGCATGCAATGCCGGCGCGCCGGAGTTCCTCGAGTAGAGCGTGCGTGAAGTGCAGGCCCGCCGTTGGAGCGGCCACGGAACCAGCTTCCCGCGCGAAGATGGTCTGGTAGTGCAACTCGTCGCAGACTTCGGCACATGGGCGCCGGATGTAGGGGGGCAGAGGGGTCTCTCCGAGCGAAAAAGGTGAAGCCGCGCCCGCAAAGCTCAGGAGCACTTCGCCGCCCGTGAGAACTTCGAGCAATTCGGCGTCAAGGGTTGCTTCTGCGCTTTCGCAGCGGAACTTAAGCCCCGGGCGCAGGCGCCCGTTCGTGCGCAGCAATGCGCGGTAACGGCCGGCGGCGTCTGGTGCGGCGTCGAGCAACAGGGCTTCGACCGCTCCGCCCGTCGCTTTGCGGCCGCGCAGGCGCGCCGGCAAAACGCGCGTGGCGTTGACCACCAGGAGATCCCCCGCTCGCAAGAAGCGCGGAAGGTCGCGCACCTGCGCATGCTCATGGCAACCCGTGTCGCGTGTGAGCACGAGCAGACGCGCGGAATCGCGGGGCTGCGCAGGCGTTTGCGCAATGGACTCCGGCGGCAGCGCGTAGTCGTAATCCGCGAGCTGAATCAGCGAAGACTGCATCTCAGAATTCACGCTTCACCTCCGACGCCAGGGCCTCACGCAGTTTGGGGTGCTCCGCCAGCGCGTCGTAGGAAAACAGCGCGTGCCCGGCGTTGCCGGCGGCGCGGACCTCCTTCACTTGGGCCAATGCGCGCTGCGGCTCGCTGGCAAACAGCCAGCTTCCTAAGCCGATCCAGATGCGCGCGGCATTCGGTTCACCGGCGAAAGCGCGCACGATCTCGCGGAACAGCTGGTCGTCCTTCGTGTAGAGCATGGGCACGGCAAAATCGAGCCAACCTTCTTCCAACCAGCGGCGCCAATCTTGAAAGATGGAGAGATAAGCGCGATCGGCGTAGGCCCACACCGCCGCCGAGAGCAGAAGCTGCGGGCGCACGGCGTGCACGGCGCCGCGCAGGCGGGCCAGCGTCTGAGTCATGCGGTCGCGGCGCCAATCATCCCAGCGATCGGCGTTCTGCAGCGAAGTTCCGAAGGGTGCCTCAAGACTGGTTTCGCGCTGAAAACGCTCGCGCGTCGGCGCACCGTAACCAAAGTGAAGTCCTACGCCGAAGCGGGCGCCCGGTGAGAAGGGCAGCACGTCGGGATAGCGGAAGTAATCCAGGTGGAGGCCGTCCAAGGTGGGATAGCGGGCGACCAGATCGGCGAATACGGTCGTGAGTTTTTCGGCCACGCCCGGCGCGGCAGGGTCTAGCCACAGCGCCGGCGTACCCATGCGGTAATAGCGGCGGTCGGGCTCGGGCACTTCGAAGTTGGGATAGTCGAGCACGGAGCGCCCCATGTGATCGACGGCGGCGGCATCGCGTCCGAGCTCATTGAGTAGGGTGGCGTCACGGCGATTCGCGAGGGAAAAGACGTTGACCCAGGCGTGCACACGCAGACCCGCGGCGTGGGCGCGCATGAGCAGTCGGGAGAGGGGGTCTTCGCCGGTGCGCCGAATAATCTCGGCATAAGGCCCTGCTTCGACCTCCGAAGAATCGAACCAGGCACGCCCGCCGCGATAGACCTGGACGAAAAGGTCCGTCGCCGCCAGCGAGATGGCGTCCGTGATCAAGGCATCGATGCGCTCGGGTGCTTCCAGAACGCGGGCACTGCCCTCGCACAGAACCCACAACCCGCGCACCGGTTTCGGAGTGGCAGCCTGAGGCTTGCGCACTTCGGCAGGGGGAAGGGCTTTCCGTGCGGTCGTGCGCGCGCCTTGAGGCGACGACTTCGAAGCCGGCTCCCCACAGGTCCACTGCACGCCAGCAACAGCGGTGAGTAAAAAAAACAAGCAGAGCCGAGTGTTTCGATTCATGGTTGAAGTCGAGTCATAAGCCCGTATTTCGCACCGGGGCGCGTCGCAAGACTTGGTGAAAAATGCAGACTTGCCCGATCAAGCGGCGGAAGCTACCGGAAGCGCGCGTGCTGAACAATGCAGCCCGCGCGGCCGTTGACAGGGCTCGAACAGCGGGAAGACTGGAACGCGTGAAATCCAGCCGGCGAAATTTGCAGCGGTGCTTGCGCGGCTTTTCAGTGCTAGCTGCCTGCGTCGGGCTCGGCGCCGCCGTGTGGCTTCTGTGGGATGCGCTGCCGTCGCGCGCTCTCGCCGCGGAAGACGCCCCCGCTTTCGACCGCAACGTCTCGCCTGACCCGGCGCGGGCGCTGCGAGCCGCCGTGACCGCCCTCGAGCAGCGCGAGTTCGCGCTCGCGGAGTGGCTTCTGTTCCACGCCGCCGAGCGCTTTCCGCTGATCGCGGACCACGCGGATCTGATGCGGGTGGGTGTGTTCCTCGCCGGCGGCAAGCCCTGGCAAGCCGCTCAGCTCGCCGAGCACGCCCTGCAACGCCACCCGTCTTCGCCGCTGCGCTCGTTTCTATTTCGCGCGCAAGGAGACGCTCTGCGGACGTTGCGCGACGAAGTCGGTGCGCGCGCGGCTTGGACGCTCGCCCTGCAAGAAACCCAGGCGGCTGCGCAGCGAGCGGAGCTAGAATTTGAACTCGCCGCATCGTTTCTCCGTGCTGGGGAAGGGGATGTCGCCGCGCGCCATCTGCTCGCGGTGTACGCAGATTACGCGGTCCATCCACTGGCCACCGAAGCAGAGCGGGAACTCGCGACCTTGGAAACACATATGGGACGCGATCTGCGCACGGCGTCCGTGGAGATCCGACGTGCCGATGTGTTGTTCGCAGCCAGCCGTAGCGAGGAAGCTTTGGCAGCTTATGAAGCCGCGCTGCAACGGAAAGATCTGGCACCGGACGAGCAGCGACGTGCGCAAGGACGACGGGGACAGTGCCTGTTCAACCTGCGGCGCTACACCGAAGCCATCGAGATTTTTTCAGCGCTGTTACCCGACTCCGACGCCGCCTTCTGGCACGCTCGCTCACTGGCGCGCTCCGGAGATCTCGCGGCGGGAGTCGCTGCATTCGAAGCCTTAGCCGAGAGGGCCGAAGGGCTCACGGGCGCCCGCGCTCAACTTTACGCCGGACTCTTGCTCGAAGATTCAAAAGTCGCAGCGGAGCGCGTGCGTGCACTCGCCCACTCCGCGGCAGTACTCCAACGAACGAGCGATCCCTCGCTGCGCAGCGCCGCGCTGTGGTCTCTGGGTTGGGCGGCATATCGAAACGGCGCGCGAATGAGCGCGGTGGAATATTTCCAAGGTCTAGCCACTACCGAGAAAGATCCCATCGCACGCCTGCGTCCCCGCTATTGGTCGGCACGAGCACTGCAAGCAGAACACGCGGACATTGCCGACGCTGAATTCGCCGCCTTGGCACAAGCCTATCCGTATACTTATTACGGCTGGCGCGCGCGCCAGCGCAGTCCGCTGCCGGACATACCGCCCGCTCGGCGACAGCTTCCAGAAGGTTCAGTCCGATTGCAGGCCTTGGCGCTGCTGCGCGCGCGTGTCCTGATCGATGCCGGCCTCTCTATTCCCGCGCAGCGCGAGTTGGAAGCCCAGGTCACCGCGGCCGGCGGGATCGCCGACCGCATCGCCTTGGCGCGCCTGTTCGTAAAGGCAGAATCTCCCGACCGCGCCGTGCAACTCATTGCCGGCAGTTACGCCGACGTGCTCGCCGCGGGACCCGTTGCCGGTTTTGAAGATCTCTGGCAGCTCGCCTGGCCGCTCCCTCACGCCGATGCCGTCGCTCGCGCAGCAGAAACCAAGCAGCACGCAGCCCTCGTCTACGCCGTAATGCGCGAAGAGAGCCTCTTCCGTCCAGAGGCGCTGTCGAGCGCCGGGGCGAGGGGTCTCCTACAAGTCATGCCAGCAACTGGTGAGCAATTGGCGCAGGAACTCGGCTTCGCACCTTTCAGCGCCGCGGCACTGTTTCAACCCTGGCTCAATATCGCTCTGGGCAGCCACTACCTCAAGAGTCTACGCGAGCGCTTCTCCGGTCGGCTCTCGGCCGTCATCGCGAGTTACAACGCCGGACCGGAAGCTGTGGAAAAATGGCTAACGCTGCGGCACGACGGGGACGACGATGAATGGGTCGAGGCGATTCCCTATCCTCAGACGCGGATTTACACTCAACGCGTGCTGCGGAGTTGGCGCGTCTACCGAGATCTTTATCGATGACGAGCACTGTTACACAACCGTCCTGGCGCATCGCAGGTCGCGACAAAACCTGCGACGTCGTCGGCTTGGGACAGATCTCGATCGACCACGTCTGCAGCGTCGACGGATTGCCCCAATTCGCGGGCAAAGCCAAGATGTTGAACTACACGCTGCTGCCCGGCGGACAGGTCGCTACGGCGATCTTGGCCTGCGCGCGGCTGGGGCTGCGCACCGCCTACATCGGAAGCGTCGGAGACGACCCTGCGGCGCAGGCGGCTTTGGCTCCTTTGATCGAAGTGGGTGTCGACGTAGCCAGAGTGACTCGTGTGCCAGGCATCCCGACACAACTAGCGGTCATTCTGGTGGATCGCTCGAGCGGGGAACGGACCGTTTTGTGGCACCGCGACGCGCGGCTCTCGCTGACACCGGATCGGCTCAGCGAAGCGGCCGTTACGCGTGGCCGCGTGCTGCACCTGGACGCCGGCGATATTGAGGTCGCGACCTGGGCGGCGCGTGTGG
>Ga0247727_10017617_pt1 | contig 11350 bp, 11 predicted proteins | sample WisWelCaveWW1625_FD_202498 | JGI IMG/M metagenome (GOLD analysis project Ga0247727, IMG submission 202498) | Biofilm microbial communities from Wishing Well Cave, Virginia, United States - WW16-25 | ecosystem: Environmental > Aquatic > Deep subsurface > Groundwater > Cave microbial mat | place... | reverse complement strand
TGCTTGGCCGCGCGAAAACCGAGCAGCGCTAGGACGCAGGGAGCGCCCATACCAAGCCGGTATGGGCGCGACCGAGGACGACGTGATGCGAAGCGTTTGCAGCCGGCAAAAGCGGTTGCGAATCTTCCGGAGCGGCCACTACAGGTACGACGCCGCGAGGAGAAGCGCGAGCGCCGTCTGCCCTTCACGGAACTCGCCGGCCCGCGCCCGCTTGAGCGCCTCGACGATTGGGACGAGTGCGACCGAGACGTCCTCGTCTTGGTCAGGGCGCGCACGCCCGAGGACGACACCGGTGGCGAGGAAGGCGTCGGAGCGCAGGCTGATGTGAGCGCTCGACGAGTAGAAGGTCGTCAGGTGCCGCCAGTCGCGCGCGCTGCCTCCGACCTCCTCCGCGAGCTCGCGCTCGGCCGCCTCGAGCGGCGTCTCGCCGTCCTCCACCGAGCCGGCCGGGATCTCGAGCGTCCAGTCGCGAACGGGGTGGCGGTACTGCCGCACGAGGACGAGCTGGCCCGAGTCCGTCACAGGCACGACGAAGACCGCCCGCGGGACGGCGAGGTAGGTGTAGCCCGTGTAGCGGCCGTCGTCGGTGAGGAGGCGGTCCTCGATCACGGCCCGCCAGGGGGAGCCAGTCACGAGCTGGCTCGAGTCGAGGCGACGGGTCGGCGGATCGCCGATCACGCCCTCGAGGGCGAGCGTGCGGAGCGCCTGCGCCGTCCGCGGCGCGGGCAGACCGTCCGCGTCGGCGAGGAGGAACGCGAGATCCACGGGGGTGTCCACGTCGCGCCAGGGCTCGAGCGTCGTGACGCGGAGCCCCGCCTGCTCGCAGCGGCGCATTGTCACCGCGTAGACCGCTGGAGTCGACCAGGGAATCGACCGGAACGGCGCATCCGAATACTCGCGCATCGCGATCAGCCAGTAGCCGCCGTCGAGCGCGGGCCCGAGCACGACGTCGGCTCCCTCGTCCAGAGCGGCGAAGGCCTGCCGGAGCGCACCCGGCGGCACGCCCGGAATATCGGAGGAGACGATCGCCACCGGCCCGTCCTCGATGTGCCGCGCCGCCCCGAGGCGAAGCGCGTCCGCGAGCCCGCGACCTTCCTGGAGAACGAGGCGGGCGTCCGCCCCGGCGAGCCGCCCGAGGTACGGCGCGTCCTCGGGATCCGCGTAGAGGAGAGCCGTAGCAGGCACCTCGGCTCGGCACGCCTCGAGCGTGTCGAGGAGGAGCGCCTCCTGGATCGCCGCAGCCTGCTCTGGCGTGAGCGGCGGCACGAGCCGCGTCTTCGCCCGCCCGGGCGCCGGCGCCTTTACTGCGATGAGAACGGTAGGACTCACGAGAGGCGCCTCACGAGCGCGAGGGCTTTCTCGTTCCACCGAGCGCGATGCGTCCTTCCTGGCGTCGCCCGCGGGTCGCGGCTCCCTAGGAACCAATCGTAGGAGGCGACCAGAGCATCCACGTTCGACATGCGCGATCGCCAGCCGAGCAGCCTGTCTGCTTTCGAGACGTCGACGAAGCAGTCGCGACCGGCTGAGCGGTAGTGCCACTCGGAGAGCGGCGAGAGGCGGGCGAGGTCGAGCGCTTGCAGGAGCGCGCGCGCCGGGCGGGCAGGCAGATGGGTGAGCCGGCTACCGGAGCCGGCGTGCGAGACGAGGGCCTGCAGGTCCTCGGCGATGGTCCCGAACGTGTTCGTGCCGACGTTGAAGATCTCGCCGGCGACCGGTCGCTGGGCCGCCGCGACGATCGCCTCGACGAGATCGTCGACGGCGAGGAGTTGGTAGCGCGTCGTGCCGCGCCCGACGGTGTAGATGCGACGCCCTTCGCGGATCCAGTCGAAGAGGATGCCGAACACCCCGAGCCTTCCCGGCCCGATGAAGGGCTGGGGGCGGAGCACGACCACCTCGAGGCCGCGGGCGCCGAAGGCGCGGCAGAGCCCTTCCGCCTCGACCTTGGAGACGCCGTACGGCTCGATCGGCGCCACCGGCGTCGCCTCCGTCGCCGGCGGCTCTGCAGGGAGCCCGTAGACGACGCCGGAGGAGATGAAGACGACCCGGCGGACACCCGCCTCGGCGGCGGCCGCGAGCACGGTCGCCGTCCCGTCGACGTTCGTCGAGCGGAGGTCCGCCCCGCGGATGGGGAGAGCGGCCGCCGCATGCACGAGGACATCGGCGCCCTCACAAGCAGCACGGGCGGCGCCGGGATCGCAAATGTCCCCTGCCATGGACTCGACGCCGGGCTCGTCGGAGGGAAGGACGTCGAGGCTCCGCACAGCGGCGCCTCCGGCGAGGAGCCGCCGGGCCAGATGAACGCCGAGAAACCCGCCCCCGCCGGTGATCGCCCACGTCTCCACGTCACGAGACTGCCATATCCGGAGCGCTCAGGGAATCACGAGTGTCGGGCGACCACGCGCAGCATGTGGGCGCCCGCGCGCATGGACGGGCCCAGCCGGCCGGAGACCTTGGACTCACCGCCGCGGCGCGCGCGGCCTCGCACCTCCACCTCGGCGACGGGGAGCCGTGCGCGCGCAGCCTTGACCATCATCTCGGTCGGCCAGCCGAAGGTCATCTCGCGCAGGCCGAGTTGTTCGAGAGCGTCGCGGCGCACGGCCCGAAACGGCGGCACGTCGCGCACCCGGAGCCCGTAGACGAGATGGAGCAGCGCAGCGACGAGGCGGTTTCCAAGCCGCTGATGTAGGAGCACCGCCCCCTGCTCGCTCCGAACCCGTGCGCCGAGCGAAAGCGCCGCGCGGCCTTCGAGCACCGGGGCGAGCACCTCGGGCAGGAACGCGGGATCGTCGCTCCCGTCGCCGTCGAGGAACACGATCACGTCGGCGTCGGCGTTCGCGGCCCCGGCGGCGCACGCGCGGCCGTAGCCACCGCGTCTCTCCTCGACGACCCGAGCGCCGGCCGCCAGCGCGGCCTGGACGGTTCCATCCGTGGAGCCTCCGTCGACGACGATCACCTCGCCGACCAGGCCGGTGGGGAGCTCGCGCAGCACGAGCGGAAGCGACTCCACCTCGTTGAGCACAGGGATGACAGCTGCGACCTTCGGCCGGGCCGGCAGCGGCGGCAGCGCCACCGACCGGCGCCGCCGCGCGGCGAGCATCCGCCAGGCGACCCAGAGCCCGAGCGGCCCGTAGAGCGCCGGGCGCACCCAGCCGGGGAGCTCGCGGTCGAGCCCGAAGAGATAGAGGAGCGGCAAGAGGCCGGTCAGCCAAAGCCACCCCGGCGCGGACGCGACGGCGAGGAACGGCAGCAGCCAGAGCGCGTGCCAGGGCTGCACGTAGCCGAGGACGATTAAGAGTCCGCCGAGCACGAGGAGCGCGGAGCGGGTTACCTGGTCGACCGACTCGTGCTCGCGGAGGCCGACCACGGCGACGAGCGCGGCCAGGCAAACCGCGAGTACGGCCGTCGTGGCGGTGGCGCCGAGGTGCGGCGAGAGCGCCCACCAGAGGCTGCCGCCGAAGCGCTGACGGCCGACGTAGTCGCTGATCGAGCCGACGACGTCGCCGCCGGCGCTCAGGTACGGCACGTACGCGAGGACGCCGACCGCGACAGCGGGCCAGACGAAGCGCCGCCCGCCGCGGCGCGCGAGCGCCACGAGCAGGAGCGCCGGCCCGAGCTTCACGAGAGCTCCGAGAGCGACGACGGCACCCGCGAGCCCGAAGCGGCGGGCCTGCCATGCGGCGAGGAGCCCGGCGCCCGCGAGGACGGCGAGCGCGTCGACGTGACCGTTCGCGGCGATCTCCGAGACGGCGAGCGGATGCCAGGCGTAGAGCGCGATCCGTTCGAGCGGCGCACCCCTGCGGTGCAGCACGAACAGAAGCAGGGCGACGGCGACCGCCTCAGCGGCGAGGAAGAGCCACGTGGTGGCGCGCGCGCCGTGCCCGAAGACGCCGCGTGCGGCGAGAAAGCCCGCCTCCGCCCCAGGCGGGTAGACGGTGCGCCAGCCCTTGAGGTTGATGTTCGGCCAGATCTCCGGATCGCGCAGCGTCACGAGCGCCGGATGGGCAGGCTCGTAGCGGTACGGGTTGACGCCCGAGGCCTGGACGCGGGCATCCCAGGCATAGCGGTAGAGGTCGGTCGAGAGCGGCGGAGCGCCCCCCGGCTCGAAGGCGGCCGCCCTGAAGAAGACGGCGAAGACGAGGACGAGAACGAGGCCCGCGCGGCCGATCCCGAGCCCCCGGAAGCAGAGGAGCGCGGCTGGAACGAAGAGCGCAAAGGCGATGATCTGACCGGCCACCTGGGTGCGGATGTCAGACTCGCCGCGGCAGACGACTTGCAGCGTCACGAGCAAGACCCCGAGCCCCACCATCACTGCGGCGCGTTCGAACCGGCGCTTGTGTTCCATCACACGATCTCCCATCCTGCTCTCCGAGCGACGTTCGCGCGCAGGACGGTCACCGACGCCGGAGCGGCTCCCAGCGAGGAAACCGCGCGATCCGTCGAGAGATGCCGTTCCGCTCCCGCTCGATCTCCGGCACGAGAGATCGTGACTTGGAACACAACGAACTCCCGGCGTCTCATCCAGTCCAGCCCGGCATGCGCTCGCCGACCAGGCCGTCGAGCCCGAGCGTGAGGCGGAGCGTAACCAGCACGAGCCCGGCGCTCCCCGACCGGGGAGCCGTCCCTACGCTCACCTGACGTTCCGGACGACGTCCGCCCCTGCCGGGAGCTCTGACACGATGCACAGGAAGCGGTGCACCGCCCCCTCGAGCGGCGCCGTCTGCCTGCTCACGAGCAGGTCGACGTCGGTGACGCCGTGCCGGACCGTAGGCGCGAACGGGTGCAGGAAGGCACCGTCGGCGGTGAGCGTCAGCTCCGGCAGGGCGTCGTGCGGGCCGAGTTCGACGCCCATCCCCTCGACGGCCGCGCGGCCCCGGCGCACGACCGAGCGCACGACGTGGCGCTCGTCGGGGATCCCGAGCGAGCGGTGGAGCTCGCACACGCGCTCGAGCTCGTCCTCGGTCTGGTATTCGACAGTCGTCGCGATCCGCACCTCGATGCCCCGCTCGACGAGCTTCGGAATCGCGCTCACCGTCTTGGCGAAGTTGTCAGGGCCGCGGTACGCGTCGTTTCTCGACGCCACGTCGGAGTCGAGCGAGATCTGGAGCGCCGCCGGGAGACCCGCGGCGGGCTCGAGCCGGTCGAGCAGCCTGTCCGTGAAGAGCGTTCCGTTCGTGAGAGCGACGACCGGCAGGATGCGCGCGACGTCGAGGAAGGTCTCGGCGAAGTCGGGGAGCATGAATGTCTCGCCGCCCGTGATGCCGATTGCGCCGAAGCCGAGCTCCTTCCCCTCGGCGGCCGCCTGCACCATCGCCTCCCGGGAGAGCGTCCGGCGGCGTGCGATGTGGGGCGAGGACTCGGTCAGGCAGTAGGCGCAGGCGAGGTTGCAATGGTACGTCGCGTAGAGCCAGAGCCGCTCGCCCATTCGGCCCTCGGCGACGGCCTGCTCGAGCGTCTCCCTCACGGCGGCGGGATGTCGAAGGCGGTGCAGTACTGGTTCAGCATCGTGATCGTGCCGGCGAGGACGGTGAGCTCGACGAGCTGGTCCTCGCGCACCCAGTCGAGCGTCTGCGCCACGAGCTCGTCGGTCACGCCGCGCGCGTCGAGCGTCACCCGGTCGATCCACTCGACGAGCGCGCGCTCACGCGGCGGAAGCACCTCGAGCGGCGCCTCGCCGCAGAGAGCGGCGACCCGCTTCTCCGGGATCCCGGCCTGGAGCGCGACGGGGCGGTGCGCGGCCAGGCAGTAGCGGCAGCCGTTCAGCTGCGAGACGCGCACGATCACGAGCTCCTTCGTCCCGAGGTCGATCGAGCTCTCGCCCATGACCTGGGAGAGGAAGGGCATGAGTGTCTCCATCAGGTCGGGCGCGTGCGCGAGCGAGCGAGTGAGCGGCGACGCGCTCCCATCGGCGCGGTACCAGAGGCGCGAGTGGATCGGCGCCTCCGCGAGCGCGAGCAGGGGGACGCGGCTAATTGTCCTTCGCCCCCTCTTCGATCCAGCGGACGATCAGCTCCCGCTCGTCGCCGGCGAGCAGGTTGCGCAGAGAGGGATCGGGCGGGTGCGTGAGGAGATAAGAGAGCTCCGGCCGCCCGGGAAGGACGCGCTCGAACGCCGGCCTCGTCCGGGCCGAGACGCGAACGAGCTGGCTGTAGGAGCGGCCCCGGCGCAGGTCGAGGTAGGGGTAGCTGACCGGGTGGCAGGCGACGCACTTGGCGTCGAAGACGGGCTGTACGTCCTCGGAGAAGGACACGCCCGCGGCGCCTCCCCCGCAGCGGGGCAAGAGAAGGAGGGCTGCTGCGGCTGCCGTCACGACACCCGCGGCTAACCCTCGACCGTGAGGAACTCTGAGACGTTGCAGGTCTTGTCCACCGCCAGGAAGATCCACGGGCCCTCGAGAGTCTCGCCGACCTCGGCGCTCCAGACGCCCGGAGCCTCGTTCGCGTTGCGGAGCTCGTACGCCAGCCCCGCGCCCGGGTTGACCGCGAGCGTGTAGTTGGGGTCGAGGTCGAACCCGTCCACACGCATGGAGAGGACCGTGCCACCGCCGGTGACCTCCGCCTTCGCCTCGGAGACCTTCGGGTTGTCCACGACCCGGTCGGGCAGTCCGAAGTGCGCCTCCTGCGTCTGGCCCGCGTTCACGGCGACGATGCGCGAGACGTAGATCGTGTTCGGCGCGTAGGCCTTGAGGAGGAACTGGCCGCTCGGAGCCTCGTCGAGCGTGTACTTCCCCTCGGCGTCGGTCACCGCGACACGGTAGTGCTCCTCGCCGCCGGGCAGGCCCGCGCCCTTGAGGAGGAGGGTCACGAGCGCGCCCTCGATCGGCTCGAAGCGCTGGTCGACGACGGTGCCGGCGATCGTGCCCGTGCCCGCGGTCTCGGTCGCGCCCGGGACGTCGAGGTCGCGCGGCGGGCTGCCGGGCGTCGGCACCTCGGGCCCGCCGGTCCTTCCGTCCAGGCCGACCGCGCCCTGGAGGATCCAGCGGCGGATCGTGTCCCTGTCCGCGTCCGAGATGGGAGCCGCCCGCGGCGGCATGCGGGTCCCGATCGCCGGGATGTCGCCCACGGGCGGGTCTCCCCCGATCTTCAGATAGAGGAAGCTCCTGCCCGGATCGCCGGCGACGACGCGGTAGAGCGTCGGATCCTCGAGCGCCTGGACGCCGACGAGCTGGTCGTAGGACTTCCCGGCGGTGAGGTCGAGCGACGGGTTCACGCCCGGGTGGCAGCCGGTGCAGCCGTACTGCTCGAAAACGGCCTGGACCTCGCCATAGGCGACGGGCGGTCCGAGATCCTCGGAGACCGGAGGAGCCGCCTCGCCGGTCGGCGCGCTTCCCTCGTCTCCGCCGCCGCCGCAGCCCGCGAAAGCGACGGCGAGAGCGAGCAAGGGGATGGCGGCGAGGACAGGTTTCACGGCGGCGGTTCTACTCCACGGGTCTTAAGAAAGCCTTACGGCCCGGGCGCTACGCGCGCAACGCTGCCGGGACGCGGGGCAGACTATCCGTCACGACGCCTGCGCCTCGGGTCTTCGCCTGCCCTACCCGGGGAAGGCCGTCACGGCCGCGCCGTGCCCGGCCGCGCGGGCCAGCCGGCCGTCGGTGGTGACGAACGGCGCCTCGAGCGCCTCCGCGAGGGCGACGTATGTCGCATCGAAGGCGGTCAGGGTGGAGCGAAGCTGCCAGATCCTCTCGAGCAGGGGCCAGGCCGGATAGCGGAGGATCGGCATGTCCTCGAGCGCCGCGACGACCGCGTCTCCCATCTCGGCTGTCGCTTCTCCCCGCGCCGCGAGCTGTCGTGCCGCAGACGTCACCTCGCTGTCGATCAGGTGCGGAGCGTGGACGCTCTGCGCCTCCGCCAATCTCTCCGCCACCCACCCGCCGAGCGCGCCCCGCTCGAGGAGGAAGTCCGTCGCGGCAGAGGCGTCGAGGACGATCACGTCGCGTCGCGCCACCCGCGGATGATGTCCGCGGGACGCGTCTTCAGCTCGGCAAGCCGGCCGCTTCGCACGCGCGCGACGATCTCTTCCGTCGTCGGCACATCCGCACTCCGTCGGATCTCCGCGAGCAAGTAGTCCGAAAGCGTCATCCCGGCCTGGGCCGCCCGAACCTTGAGCTTGCGTGCGATCCCCGCCACGCGCAGGCCCGCGTGGCGCGCGGCGATCACCTCGGGCACCGTCGATATGCCGACCGCGTCCGCCCCAGCGTCCGCGCCATCCGGATCTCGGCTCGGGCCCGTGGAAGGCGGCGTAGACCCCCTCCTCAGGCGGGATCCCGAGCTCCGCTAGGAAGAAGGCTGCACGGCGCGCCGCTTCCAGACCATGCTCCCCGTCCACTCGCGCGATGATAGGCGGCCGTGTCCGGGGCCCACGCAGACCTCGTCCTTACCGGCGGCGCCGTCTACACGGTGGACGCGGCGCGCCGCTGGGCTGACGCGGTCGCGGTTCGCGCGGGCCGGATCGCGGCAGTCGGGACGGCCGCCGAGATCCGCGACCTCGTCGGCCCGCGCACGCGCGCCCTCGAGCTCGAGGGCCGCCTCGTCCTGCCCGGCTTCCAGGACGCGCATCTCCACGTGCCCTCCGGCGGCCTCTACCAGCTCCGCTGCGAGCTCCACGGGACGACAGACCGTCGGGCGTACCTCGAGCTCGTCCGCCGCTACGCCGACGAGCATCCGGAGGCGGAGTGGATCCTGGGAGGCGGCTGGTCGATGGATTCCTTCCCCGAAGGAGTCCCGCACAGGAGCGACCTCGACGCGACCGTCTCTGGGCGTCCCGTCTTCCTGCGAAACCGCGACGGCCACACGGCGTGGGTCAACACACGGGCGCTCGAGCTGGCCGGCATCACTCGCGCGACGGCCGATCCGCCCGACGGCCGCATCGAGCGAGACGCCGGCGGCGAGCCGTCCGGCGCCCTGCACGAGGGCGCGATGCACCTCGTCGAGCGGCTCGCGCCCGAAACGACGCAGGCCGAGTGGGAGCAGTCGATCCTCCTCGCCCAGGCGCACCTGCACGCTCTCGGCATCACGACTTGCCAGGACGCGACGGTGGAGCCGGAGACGCTCGCCGCCTACAGGGCGCTCGCCGAGCGCGGCGAGCTGACGATGCGGGTCGAGGGGAACCTCCGCTGGACGCGCGAGCGCGGCGACGAGCAGATCGCCGACATGGTCGAGCGCCGCGCACAGGGCTCGGCCGGCCGCCTGCGGATCCGCGGCGCGAAGATCTTCCAGGACGGCGTCATGGAGAACTTCACCGCCGCCATGCTCGAGCCGTACATCGGCAAGGACACGGCCGGCATCTCGATGCACGACCCCGAGGAGCTTCGGCGCATGGTCACCCTCCTCGACGCCGAGGGCTTCCAGGTCCACATCCACACGATCGGCGACCGGGCCGTGCGCGAGTCGCTCGACGCCTTCGAGGCCGCCCAGCGGACGAACGGCCGCCGCGACGCGCGCCATCACCTCGCGCACGTCCAGGTCATCCACCCGGACGACATCCCGCGCTTCCGCGAGCTCGGCGTCGTCGCCAGCGCGCAGCCCTACTGGGCCGTCAAGAGCGGCTACATCCAGGAGCTCACGCTCCCCTTCGTCTCGGAGGAGACGGCGAGCCGCATCTACCCGTTCGGGAGCCTGCGCCGCGCCGGGGCGCCGATCGCCTTCGGGAGCGACTGGACGGTCTCGACTGCGAACCCGCTCCTCGAGATCGAGGTGGCCGTGACCCGGGTGTCGCCGCAAGACCGCGGCGCCGAGCCGTTCCTCCCCGAGGAGCGGCTCGACCTCCCGACCGCGATCGCGGCGTTCACGATCGGCTCCGCGTACGTGAACCACCTCGACCGCGAGACCGGCTCGATCGAGCCCGGCAAGCTCGCCGACCTCGCCGTCCTCGACCGAAACGTCTTCGACCTGGGCGCCGGCCCGATCGGCGACGCCCGGGTCGTGCTCACGCTGGTCGAGGGCGAGGCGGTCTACGCCGATCCCGAGAGCGACTGGTAGAGCGACGGTTTAGGGTAGGGGAGTGAGGGCAGCCGTCTGCCGCGCCTTCGGAAAGCCCCTCGTCATCGAGGAAGTCGAGATCGCTCCGCCGCAGGCGGGCGAGATCAGCGTGAGGCTCGCCGCCTGCGCCGTCTGTCATAGCGACATCTCGTTCATGGAGGGTGCGTGGGGCGGGCCCCTGCCCGCCGTCTACGGGCACGAGGCGGCAGGAGTCGTCGCAGAGGTCGGGCCAGACGTCACCGGAGTCCGGCTCGGCGAGCGAGTGGTCGTCACCCTCATCCGCTCGTGCGGACGCTGCTACTTCTGCATTCGGGGCGAGCCGGTCTTCTGCGAGTCGACGTTTCCTCTCGACGAGGGAGGACCGCTCCGCTCCGGCGACGGACAGAGGATCGTCCAGGGCCTGCGCACCGGCGCCTTCGCCGAGTACGTCACCGTCCATGCGTCCCAGGTCACGGCGATCCCCGGAGACGTTCCACTCGACAGCGGCGCCCTGCTCGCGTGCGGCGTTCTGACGGGAGTCGGAGCGGTGACCAACACGGCCCGCGTCACGGCCGGCAGCAGCGCGGTCGTGATCGGCACCGGCGGCGTGGGGCTGAACTGCGTCCAGGGCGCAGCGCTCTCGGGCGCGGAGCCGATCGTCGCGATCGATCTCTCGAGCGCCAAGCTCGACGCTGCAAGAGCCTTCGGCGCTACTCACACGATCAATTCGAGAGAGGAGGACGCGCGCCAAGCCGTCCGCAGGCTGACGGAAGGCCGCGGAGCCGATTACGTCTTCGTCGCCGCGGGCGCCAAGACGGCGATCGAGCAGGGTGTCGGGCTGATGCGCCGCGCCGGCACCATGGTCATCGTCGGCATGCCGGCCTCCGGGGTCACGACCGAGTTCGATCCGAGCGAGCTCGCCAACGACGGCCAGCGCATTCTCGGCAGCAAGATGGGCTCGGCGCAGCTCGAGGTCGACCTGCCGAAGCTCGTGGAGCTCTACCGCCAGGGTCGCCTGAAGCTCGACGAGCTCATCTCCGGGCGCTATCCGCTCGAGGAGATCAACGAGGCCGTCGCCTCGGTCAATCAGGGCGAGGCGCTCCGCAACGTGATCGTCTTCTGACCGAGTAGTGGTCGATCCACTGGGTTCGCAGCCCCGAGGAGGATCGCGAAGATCGTGAGCATCGAGACCTTCAGCAACGAGTTCGTCGGCATGGTTCGGGTGCGCACGGACGACGGCAGCGAGGGCTGGGGTCAGGTCTCGCCGTACAACTCCGACATCACCGCTCTCGTTGTCCATCGGCAGATCGCGCCGCACGCACTCGGCGAGGAGGCAGCCGATATGGAGGGCCTCGTCTCTCGCATCCCCGAAAGGGAACACAAGTTCCCCGGCTCCT
>Ga0247727_10017616_pt1 | contig 11350 bp, 11 predicted proteins | sample WisWelCaveWW1625_FD_202498 | JGI IMG/M metagenome (GOLD analysis project Ga0247727, IMG submission 202498) | Biofilm microbial communities from Wishing Well Cave, Virginia, United States - WW16-25 | ecosystem: Environmental > Aquatic > Deep subsurface > Groundwater > Cave microbial mat | place... | reverse complement strand
GCCATGTCCTCCAGGCGCCGCTCTTCGGTTCGTAGCGGCTGAGGTTGCCCGAATTCCACTCGGCAACCCAGATCATGCCCTTCGAATCGGACCACACGCGCCGCGCGCCCTGATCGTGCGTCGGCGGCTCGATCACCTGCACCTTGTGGGTGGCGGCGTCGATGCGCCCGACGTACGACCCGGCGAGCGAGGCAAAGTACACGGTGCCATCGGGCGTTGCATGGATGCCGTAGGGCCCGCGGCCTTTCGGCGCCGCGTATACCTTCAGGTCGCCGCTGCGCGGATCGAGGCGCCCGTAGATGCCGCTCTGCCCGGTAAACCAGTGGATCCCGGCGTTGTCGAAGATCGCCGTGTTGAGGTTGGTGTAGCCGCTGTCTTGCGGCAGCGGCCATTTCTTCACTTCGCGCGTCTTCGCGTCCACGCGCACGATCGCGTTCTGGCCACCGTCGGTGAACCACGGCGAGCCGTCGCGGTCGAGGATCACGCCGTGCGGCGAGGAGCCGGAACCGAGGGGAATCAGCTCCACCTTGCCGGTCTTCGGATCGAGCCGGCCCGCATCGCCGCTGCGCTGCGCCGAGAACCAGACCGGGCCGTCGGGCGCGGGATCCGCCCAGACGTCGTGCGCGGTGATGCGCGGCGGCAGCGGAAATTCCTGGACGCGCATTTGTGCGTTGGCCTGCACACTCGTCTGCGCCTGCGCACCGCAGGCGAATAACGCTATCGTCGACAAAAGAATAGCACTGCGCATGCAAGGATCCTTTCGTTTCAGTCGATCTTGGCTCCGGAAATCCTGACCACCTCGGCCCAGCGCGCGTATTCGTCGTCGTAGAGTCTGCGGTAGTCGGCCGCGCTGCCGCCGATGGGCGCCGCGCCGAGCGCCAGCACGCGGCCGCGGAATTCCGCATCCGCCAGCAGCTTGTTGGTCTCGGCGTTGATCCGGTCGACGATCGCTTGGGAGATTCCCTGCGGCGCCACCACTGCGAACCAGACCGAGGATTTGAGCTGTCCCATGCCCTGCTCGACCGTCGTCGGGACCTCCGGCAGCCCCGGCCAGCGCTGGTCGGAAAGCACTGCGATTGGCCGCACCCGGCCCGCCTTCACCTGCGTCTGGATGCCGGTCATGAGCTGGAACATGAGCTGGGTGCGCCCCGAGATCAGGTCATTGGTAGCGTCCGCCGGCACCTTGTACGGTATGTGCGTCATGTCGGTGCCGGTGATCGTCTTGTAGAGCTCGCCCGCGAGGTGCATGGAGCTGCCGTTGCCGGTCGAGCCGAAGTTGAGCTTGCCGGCATTCGACCTGACGTACGCAGTGAACTCGGCCAGCGTCCTTACCGGCACATCCGGGTGCACCACCAGGATGTTGGGCACGTCCCCGACCAGCACGATGCCAACGAGCTCCTTGCGCGGGTCGTAGGGCATCGTCTTGTACAGGTGCGGGTTGATGGCGATCATGCTCGAGGCCGCCATGCCGATGGTGTAGCCGTCGGGCTCGGCCCTGGCGATCGCCGCGAGGCCGGTGTTGCCCTGCGCGCCCGGGCGGTTCTCCATGATGAAGTTCTGGCCGAAGCTCTTCGAGTAGGTGTCGACGAGGAAGCGCGACAGCGGGTCGATGGTGCCGCCCGGCCCCGCCGGCACGATGAATCTCACAGGTTTGGCGGGCCAACTCTGCGCATTTGCGCCCATTGAAGCAAAGACCAGCAACAGAAAAACAATCAGGCGGTTCATGTGGCTCTCCTCGCTTCCTCGATGACTGCACGGATATTGTGCTCCGGCGCGGCGATCGCCGCCACGCAGCCCGGGCCGACCACCAGCCGCCGGCCGCCGGTCTGCCCGATCGCCTCGCGCACCTGCGCCCGCACCGTCCGCTCGTCGCCCGACAGGAGCAGCTCGCGCTCTTCCACGCCGCCGACCACGGCGCCTTTGAACTTGTTCAAGGCGTTCTTCAGGGTAGGCGCAGTCAGCCGGTCGTGCCAGTTGATCATCTGCGCCGGATAGGACGCAAGCAGGTCGAACATCACGTTCTCGCCGTGAAGGTGCAGCATATTCATTTTCGCCTTGCCTTGCACTGCGGAAAAGACTTCAAGGTCAAATTTCCTGCCAAACCTTTCGTATTCGGCAACCGTCAACACATCAGTCGTCGCCAGCTGCGTGGCGAAAAACAACCCATGCGCGCCGGCTTCGAGCGCGGCGAGCGAGAAATCGATGGTGGTGTCGGTGATGGTGCGCAGGCCCGCTTCCAGCGCCCCGGGATCCGAGCGCAGCTGCCCGAGCAGCGCATCCCCCGCGAGCTTGCGCGCCGTGGTGAGCGGGCTGAACACCGTCTGCAGGATGGGCACGGCGCCGCGCAACTCCTTCGCGGCGCGCGCCAGCGCCTCGTTCTGCGCGCCGAGCACGCCCTGCTTCGGATCGAGGCGCGGCAGCCGCCGCCAGTCCCCGACCCGCTGCACGCCGGGCGCGGCGATCACGCGGGCGCCATTGAAGTTCCGCTCGTAGACGGATCTTGCGCCCCAGTCTTCGACGCTGTAGGTGCCAGAAGGCATAAATTTCACCAGGTCGAAATCCCAGGCGCGTTGCCATTCCAGGGTCAGCGCGGCGAGCCTGCCCGGATCCTGGTCGTCCAACGGAAAATGACGCCACAGCGCGACCGGCACGCGGTCGGCCGTGTCCCCGGCGATGGCCGCTTCGATCCGCTGCCAATGGTCCATCGGGAGATTTTAGCTACACTAGTCTGCAAATCGATGGCAAGAAGAAAAGCCTCCCGTGAAACACTCGGCCTCAGCCGCGCCGAATTCGCCACGCTGCGCCGTCTGCGCACACCGGAGCGAATCCAGGCCTTCCTTTACGGGCTGAAGCAGAACTTCGAGCGGCGGGGCGAAACCTGCAATTCGGTGCGTACGGTGCTGCGCGAGCACCGCGCGCATTGCATCGAGGGCGCCATGCTCGCCGCCTGCGCGCTGTGGATCCACGGCGAGCCGCCGCTGTTGCTCGACCTGCAGGCGGTGCACGATTTCGACCACGTGGTGGCGCTCTACCGCCGCAACGGCCGCTGGGGCGCAATCTCCAAGACCAACGGCATCGGCCTGCGCTGGCGCGACCCGATCTACCGCAGCCTACGCGAACTCTCGATGTCGTATTTCCACGAGTACTACAACAAGCGCGATCGCAAGACCCTGCGCACCTACTCAGTGCCGTACGACCTGAGGCGCATGCAGCCGGCAGACTGGATCACCGCCGAAGACGGCGCCTGGGAACTGATCGACAACCTGGAGGCCGCGCGGCATTACCGGCTGATGAGCCGCGCCCAGGCGCGCAGCCTGGTGCGCCGGGATCCGTTTGAGCGCGAGCTGGGGAATTTACTTCAGTACAAAAGACCCGGGAAACGCTAAGCCTAGTTGTCCGAGACTCTGCCGATTTTCTCCACGGCGACCTTGAGCCGCACCGCATCCCTGGCGAGAAAGCCGCGGAAATCGGGCGCATCGAGGTAGCTGATCGGGGTCTGCACCTTTTCCATGGCCCCCTTGAACAGCGGATCGGCGACTGCGGCGCGCACCGCGTCGCGCAGGCGCGTGATCACGGGCGCCGGGGTCGCTGCGGGCGCGAACACGCCCGACCAGATGTAGAACTCGACGTCCTTGTAGCCCAGCTCCTTGAAGGTCGGCAGCTCGGGCATCAGCGGCAGGCGCCGGTCGCCCCAGCCCGCCAGCGCGCGCATCTTGCCGCCCTTGATCTGGCCCGCCACCGCTCCCGGACCGGAGGCGAGCGCGTGCACCTGGCCACCGAGCAGCGCGGCCGCCGCCGGCCCACCGCCCTGGTAGGGCACGTGGAACATCCTGATGCCGGCCGCGCTGGCGAACATTTCCATGGCGACGTGCAGAGTGCCGTAGACGCCCGACGAGGAGTAATTCATCTGGTTCGGGTAGGCCTTCGCCGAAGCGATGAAGTCGTGGATCGTCTTGTATGGGCCGTCGGTCGCGACGACCAGAATCGTGGGGTCGGCCGTGACTAGCGCGATCGGCGCGAAGTCCGCGAGCTGGTAGGGCGCCGGCCGGCCGTTGATCGGGTCGGACACCGGGAATATCGAGATCGACGACAGCGACATGAGGATCGTGTAGCCGTCGGGCGCCGCCTTTGCCGCCGCGGTCGTGCCCACGGCGCCGCCGGCACCCGAGCGGTTGACCACCAGCACCGGCTGCTTGAGGGTCTTCTCCATCGCCGCCGCCAGCGGCCGGCCGACGATGTCGGCGATGCCGCCGGGTGGAAACGGCGCAATCATGGTGATCGGTTTCGTCGGATACGCGACCTGCGCCTGCAGGCCGGGCGCAATCATAAACAAGGCGGCAACGATCAGCGGATTGTGCATCCGTGAATTCCTCCTGCAGGCGATCATACCCGGCCATTACATCCGGTTACAGAGTTTGCAGTTGGGTAACGGACAAGCGGCCGCGGCCCGCGTCAAATGGGTACGTCAACCGAAAAGGAAACAAGCATGAACTGGAAGAAACTCGCCATCGCCGCAGCTGCCGGAACCGCCCTGCTGGGCGCCTTGTCCGCGCTTGCGCACCCCCCTCATCGAGCGCCGGCTTACGGCTGGCATGCCAAGCACAAACACCATCACGACAAGCCGCGAGCCGCGGTGGTCTATGCGCTTGCGCCGGTCTATTACTATGCGCCGCCGCGCTACTACGCGCCCCCACGACCGCAGGTCGTCCTTCCAGGCCCGGTGATCTACGGGCATGTCCCGGTCAGGCCCGACTTCCGGGTCAGTTTCGGCATGCGTTTCTAAGCCTGTCAGGGTTTACGCCTTCCTGCGACCAATGGGCCATAATCGTCGGAAGGAGGAAGGCATGAAGCGCCGTACCCTGCTCACGTTCCTGGCCGTGGGGCCCTTCTTCACGCACGTCCACGCCCAGCCGAAGACTATGAAAGGGATCAAGGAGATGCAAGATAATTGGAAAAGCCTGCTCGCGCCCGGCACCGCCGTGCCGAACGCCGCCGAGCCGCTCAAGCTGTCGAAGGACGAGTGGAAAAAGCGCCTGCAGCCCGCCGCCTTCGACGTGCTGCGCGAGGAAGGCACCGAGCGGCCAGGCACCAGCCCGCTCAACGCCGAGAAACGGCCGGGCGTGTTCGCCTGCGCCGGCTGCGGCCTGCCGTTGTTCACCTCCGAGATGAAATACGAGAGCGGCACCGGCTGGCCGTCGTTCTTCACCTTCATACCGGGCGCGTTCGGCACCAAGACCGACTTCAAGATCATCTACCCGCGCACCGAGTACCACTGCACGAAGTGCGGCGGCCACCACGGCCACGTCTTCGACGACGGCCCGGCGCCCACCGGCAAGCGCTACTGCAACAACGGCGTCGCGCTGAAGTTCATCCCGCAGAAGGGCTGATTCTAAGTTCCTCGGCCAGCGGCTTGGCCGGGAAGTGGAAGCGCACCGGACCGTCCGGCAGCGCGTTCAGGAACTGCTTGAGGTAAGGATCCTCGGACGCGAGCACTTCCCCGGGCGTGCCCTCGCCCATCAGCACGCCCTCCGCGATGACGTAGATGTAGTCCACCAGCTTGAGCGACTCGGAGACATCGTAGGTGACGACGATCGAGGTCAGCCCGAGCGCGTCGTTGAGTTTGCGGATCAGGCCGGCAATCACGTTGAGCGAAATCGGATCGAGGCCGCCGAAAGGCTCGTCGTACATCGCCAGCATCGGGTCGGTGGCGATGGCGCGCGCCAGTGCCACGCGGCGCGTCATGCCGCCCGAGAGGTCGGCCGGCATCATGTCGCGCGCGCCGCGCAGGCCGACCGCGTCCAGCTTCATCAACACCAGGGACCGGACCAGTTCCTCCGGCAGGTCGTAATGCTCGCGGATCGGGAACGCCAAGTTCTCGTACACCGACAGGTCGGTAAACAGGCCGCTCGACTGGAACATCATCCCCATCTTGCGGCGCAGCGCGTAGAGCTCGTCCGAGCCGAGCTTGTGCACCAACTTGCCGTCCACCCGGATCCAGCCCCGTGCCGGCGCCAGCTGGCCGCCGATCAGCTTGAGCAGAGTGGATTTTCCGCTGCCGCTGCCGCCCAAGATCGCCACCACCTTGCCGCGCGGAATGCGCAGCGACAGGCCGCGCAGGATGGGCAGGTCGCCGTAACTGAAGTGCAGCTCCGAGATTTCTACAAGATCGGCGGTCGCGTTCATCGGCAATGAGTCTAACCCGGTGGGCCGCCCTCGGCGCCTGGCCTGCCTTTCTTCGGGCTTTTCGCATCCTTCTCGATTGCGCTGCGCACCGCCTCCGGAACCTGAGTCCGAGGCCCGTCGGGTTTGAACGCGCCACCTGCAATGGTTGCGGCCAAGCGCTCTACCCGTTCCTGAGTCAGCGGATGCGTATTCAGGATTTTCGGCGGCTCGCCGAGTCCGCGTTCCCGCGCTGCCTCCTGCAGCAGCTTGAACGTTCCCGGCGCGCCTCCGGCGTGGCCGTAGGCAGCGACGAGCGCCTCGAGCGCGGTCGCGTCCGCCTGCTCCTCCTGGGCGCGGCTGAATGTGAGCAAAGTCAGCATGCCCGAGCCTCCGAGTACCCTGTCCGCAATCTGGCTGCCCGCGCCGGCGGACAGGACCGAGAGCGCGGCGCCGAACGCTACGCCGCGCCCCAGGCTACGGATCGGGTGCCTGTGCTGCAGGTGCCCGATCTCATGAGCGATCACCATTGCGAGCACGTTTTCGTCCGGCACCCGCTCCAGCAGCACCCGGTACACGGCGATGTGGCCCCCGAGCGTCGCGAAGGCGTTGACCGCGGGCTCGTCCACGTAGTGCGCGCGCACCGCCATTCCCGCAGGCAGCGCCATGCCCGCCGCGAGCCGCTCGGCGAGTGCCTGAAGGTAGTTCTCCACCGGGTGCTCGCGCGGTGGAAATCGGCGCGCGTAAGTCTCGATGAGCTTCTCCTCGGCGGAGTACGGCAGGTCGTGCGCCAACGAGCCGCCGAAAAACGCGAGCGCCACCGCGGCGGCGCCGCAGACGGCGACCACCGCGCCGGCGAGTGCCAGAAAGCCGAGCAGCGGCCTCCGGTCGCTGACATTAACCTCATCTTCAGGAAACCGGGGATTGCTGTAGGCGGGCAAGTTCAGCCGCGCGCAGGCGACAGCGCGGTGCCCACCGGCCGTGCTTCCCTGCACCAGACCGAGGTGCGTGGTGACGCGGCGCCCGGGCACGAGCTCAAGGTTGCTGAGCAGCATGACAATCCCCTTTTTCTAGCCTGCGGCAAGTATAGCAATGCCGCCCGCGCCGGAAGCCGGGCGGGAACCGCCGTGTTCCAGCCGTGAGCCGTAAATATGGTAATATGGGAACGTGAAGACGACGCTCGAAATTCCCGATCCTCTGTTTCGCAGGGCTAAGTCGAAGGCTGCCGAACGTGGCCAGACGCTGAAGCAGCTTGTCACCGAGGCGTTGCAAGAAAAGCTCGCGGTCAAATCGGACCAGACTCGCCCCGGCGAGCCCGCATGGATGGCGGGTTTCGGCAAGCTGCGCCGGCTGCGCAAGGAGACGCGTCGCATCCAGACCAGGATAGACAAGCAATTCGAGGCGATTGAGCCCGAGGATCGGGCGTGATCCTGGATACCAACGCGCTGTCCGCCTTCGCGGACGGCGCGGCTGGTGTCGGCGAAGTACTGCGGCGGCAGGCAAGGGCGGCGGTCCCGGTGATCGTGCTGGGCGAGTTCCGGTATGGATTCGCGCAATCCAGGCATCGCGCGGATTACGAAGAGTGGCTGGAGGCTCAGCTGTCTGAATTCGACATCCTGACAGTAACGGAGCAAACCGCCGTGACCTACGCGGCGCTGCGTGTATCGCTCAAGCGGTCGGGTCGGCCGATCCCGGCCAACGATGCCTGGATCGCGGCGCTGGCGCTCCAGCACCGCCTGCCGATCCTCAGCCGCGCTGCGCACTTCGACGCGGTACCCGGGCTCGAGCGAAAAAGCTGGTAGCGCCAATTCGGCGCGGTAAAGCGTGTCTTAGCCGCCCAAAGCCTTGAACAGATCGGCCACCGCCGCGCGCTGCGCGCGCAAGGCGTCGTAGCGCGCGATCTCCGCGGCCAGCAGGCCGCGCTCGGCGTCGATGACGTCGAGCTGGCTGGCCAGGCCGCTATCGTAGCGCAGCCGCGCCAGCCTGAGCGTGGCGGCGAGCGCCGTGGCACGCGCGGATTCAGCCTCGAAGCTTTCGCGCGCGCGGCGCTGCGCGGCCAGCGCCGCGCGCACTTCGCGGAAGGCGTTCTGGATCGCGCCCTGGTAGCCCGCCAGCGCCTGCTTTTCGCGCGCCTCGGCGGCGCCAACCTGCGCTTCCAGGCGGCCGCCGGCGAAGATAGGCGCGGCAACCGCCGCCGCGAGCTGCCAGATGCCGGCCGGCCCCGAGAACAGGCTCGACAAGTCCTGCGCCTCGCTGCCGAGGAAACCGGTGAGCTGGATCGAGGGGAACATCGCCGAGCGCGCCACCGCCACGCGGGCATTCGCCGCAATCAATCGTTGCTCCGCTTCTACCAGATCGGGGCGCCGCAGCAGGAGTTCGGAGGGCAGGCCTGAAGGGACGACCACCGCAAGCAGTTGCTCCTGTGAATTTTTCATACGAGAAACAGAACCATCCATGATCGCTTTCGGGCTGCGTCCAAGCAGGACCGCCAGCGCCGCTTCCTGGATCTCGCGGTCGCGCACGAGCGGCGGCAGCTGCGCGCGCGCCGCGGCGGCCTCGGCCTCGAGCTGCCGGTAGTCGTACTCCGAGATCACGCCGCCGTCGAAGCGCTTTTTCTGCAGCCCGAGGCCATCCTCGCGCAGCGCCAATGTGCGCCGCGTCGCCTCGACCTGGGCATCCAGCGAGTGCAGCGCGAACCAGGTCTTGGCGACGTCGGCCGCGAGCGTGATGCGCACGGTGTCGCGCGCCGACTCGCTCGCCAGCAGGTCGGCTCGCGCCGCCTGCGTGGTCGCGCGCAGCCTGCCCCAGAGATCGATCTCGTAGGCAACGTCAAGCGACGCGCGGTAGTTGTTGCGCTCGCGCGCGACGTCGGGCGGCAGCAGCCCGGTCGCCGAAGACGACAGCGTGCGGTTGCGGCCGAAGCGGGCGTCCACCGAGGGGTAGTAAGCCGCCTCGGACTGCCCGACCAGCGAGCGCGCCTCGTCCACGCGCGCCGCGGCCAGCAGCAGATTGGTGTTGCGCGCGAGTGCTTCCTCGACCAGCTTTTCCAGCGCCGGATCGGTAAAGACGCGCCACCAGCGCCCAGCACTATCTTTTTCTTGAGCGCTTTCTTTCCAGGCCGCGGGCAGATCCACCGCGGGCCGCTGATAGTTTGGCTGCACCGCGCATCCGGCCAGCAGCAGGAGCATCCAGAATCTATTCATGGTGATGCGGCGCGTGGTGCGCCGTCGGAACGTTCTTCTGGGCGATCGCGCGCGCCTGCTCGGCCTCGCGCTTGATCTCCTCGGTAGAGCGCTTCTCGGTGAGGTGCCGGTCGGTCATCAGCTTGAAGAACATCGGCACGAAGAAGATCGCCAGGAAAGTCGCGGCGATCATCCCGCCCATCACGCCGGTGCCCGCCGACACGCGTGCGCCGGCGCCCGCCCCGGTCGACAGCGCGAGCGGCAGCACGCCGAGGATGAAAGCGAGCGAGGTCATCAGGATGGGCCGGAAACGCAGCCGCGCCGCCTCCAGCGCGGCAGCCGATGCCGACAGGCCCTCGTGGTGCTTCATGACCGCGTACTCGACGATCAGGATGGCGTTCTTTGCCGCCAGGCCAAGCAGCGTGACCAGCCCGATCTGGAAGTAGACGTCATTGGTCAGGCCTCGCAGCCACACCGCTGCGAGCGCGCCGAAAGTGCCGAAGGGCAGCGCCATCAGCACGGAAAGCGGCAGCGACCACTTCTCGTACTGCGCCGCAAGGATCAGGAAAACCATGACCACCGCGAGACCCAGCGCCAGGCCCGAAGTGCCGGCGGACTTCTTCTCCTGGTAGGAGGCGCCGCCCCAGTCATAACTGAACTCCGGCGGCAGCACTTTGTTGGCGAGGCTCTCGACATGCTGGATCGCCTGGCCCGAGGACACGCCAGGCGCCCCTTGGCCGAAGATCTTGACCGCCGGCAGGTTGTTGAAACGGTCGAGCGCATCGGGACCCGAGCTGTAGCGGACCTGCGCCAGCGAAGCGAGCGGAATCATCTGATTCGATTCGCTTCTTACGAACACCTTGCCGATGTCCTCGGGTCGGTCGCGATAGGCGGGCTCGGCCGACATCAGCACTTGCCAGGTGCGGCCGAACTTGTTGAAATCGTTCACGTAGAAGTTGCCGAGAGTGGCCGCGAGTGAACCGTAGAGCTCCTCCAGCGGCACGCCGAGCGCCTTGACCTTGTCGCGGTCGACGTCGACCGAGAGCTGCGGCACCGAGGCGCGCCACAGGGTCTGCACGCCGCCGAGCATCGGGTCCTGGTTCGCGGCGCCCATGAATGCCCCGAGCGCCTGCGCCAGCTGCTGCGGCCCGCCGTTGCCGCGATTCTGGATGTAGAACTCGAAGCCGCCGGCATTGCCCAGGCCGAAAATCGGCGGCGGGCCGAACGCCAGCGCCAGCCCCTCCTTGATATGCCCGGTCTTCATGTAGAAGTCGCCGACGATCTGGGGCGTGGTGGCTTTCCTCTGGTTCCAGTGCTTCTGCGTGACGAAGATGGTGGCGGCGTTGTTGCGGAAACCGCCGCCGAGGAAGTCGAAGCCGGTGAAGGCGATCACATCCTCGTTGTTCGGGTTCGACTGGATTGCCTTCAGCACTTCGCCGACCATCCGGTCGGTGCGCTCGAGCGTCGCGCCGTCGGGCAGGATCACCGCGGCGATGTAGTAGCCCTGGTCCTCGTCGGGCACCAGGCTCCCAGGCGTGATGCGCCACAGCCCTGCAGCGAGCGCGACCATGCCGGCGAAGAGCGCGAGGCCGATGCCGCCGCGCCGGATCATCCAGGCGACTCCGGACTCGTAGCGGTCGGTGATGCGCGCGAAGCAGCGGTTGAACCAGGCGAAGAATCCTCTTTCTCTTCTTGCATCGGGTTGCATGACGATGACGCAGAGCGCCGGCGTCAGCGTCAGCGCAACCACGCCCGAGATCACCACCGCCATCGAGATGGTGACCGCGAACTGGCGGTAGAGCTCGCCGGTAAGCCCGCCGAGGAAGGCGATCGGCACGAACACCGCGCACAGCACCAGCACGATGGCGATGATCGGGCTGGTCACCTCCTTCATCGCCTTGATCGCGGCTTCGCGCGGCGCGAGCTTCTGCTCGTGCATGATGCGCTCGACGTTTTCCAGCACCACGATGGCGTCGTCCACCACGATGCCGATCGCGAGCACCATGCCG
>Ga0247727_10017615_pt1 | contig 11350 bp, 8 predicted proteins | sample WisWelCaveWW1625_FD_202498 | JGI IMG/M metagenome (GOLD analysis project Ga0247727, IMG submission 202498) | Biofilm microbial communities from Wishing Well Cave, Virginia, United States - WW16-25 | ecosystem: Environmental > Aquatic > Deep subsurface > Groundwater > Cave microbial mat | place... | reverse complement strand
CGTGCACGGCGAGGCCGACGGACTGCCCGGCCTGGCCGTGGACCGGCTCGGCCCCCTGCTGCGCATGCTGGTGACGGGTCGCAGCGCGCTCCCGCTGCGCGAACGCGTGCTGGCGGCGCTGCGAGCGGCCCGGCTCGACGGCATCGGCCGAGATCCGCCGGTGATCGAGGTGATGCACCTGCGCGAGCGTCCACCGGGCGAGCTGCGCTGCGTGCGCCTCGTTGGGGGCGATGAGAGCGTGCTCGAAGCGCGGTTCGTGGTGCACGAGGGGAAGCTGCGCTTCGGCGTGGATCCCGGTCTCGGCGAGCCCACGCGGCCACGGCCCGGCGTCGGCCTCTTCCTCGACCAGCGCGAGAATCGCGCTCGGCTGGCGCAGCGGGCGGCGCAAGGGGGGCGCTTCCTGAATCTGTTCGCGCACACGGGCGGCTTCAGCGCCGCGCTGCTCGCAGGCGGCGCCGATGAGGTCCTCAGCGTCGATCTCTCGGGGCCTTACCTGACACAGCTCGAGCAGAATCTCGAGCTCTCGGGGCTGCCGCAGGGGCGCCATCGCTCGCTGCGCCGCGAGGCGCGGCGGTGTCTGGCCGAACTCGAGCCGGGCTTGCGCTTCGCCGGCATCGTGCTCGACCCGCCGACCGCCGCCGCGGCCGGCCGTCGCTTCTGGAGCGTGCGCCGGGACCTCGAGCCGCTCGCGGCGGCAGCGCTCGCGAGGCTCGAGCCGGGCGGCTTCCTGCTGCTCACGCGTCAGGACCGCTCCGGCCGAGCCGGGCTCGACGCGCTCGTCGCGCGTGCGGCGGCGCAGGCGCACGTCCGCTTGCGCACGATCGAGCCGGCGCCGCCTGCCGCTGATTTTCCCGCCCTGCGTGGCTTCCCGGAGGCGGCTCCCTTCGAAGCGGTGCTCGCCACGCGCGACTAGCTGTCGCGTCCACGCACGTTCGTCACATCCTCGCGCCAGAGACCCAAGAGGCCGCCGCAGACCGGTCCCGGCTCCGGCGCTGGGAATCGGGTCATGCGCCTCCGCCGGCCCAGGCTCATGCCCGACGTGTGACCCACGTTCTTGGAAACGACAACTAGCGTCCGCCCGCGTACGATCAGCGTCCGCGGCTTCGGTCGGTGCTTCGTTTCTCGAACACATGGCAGGTGCGCTCGGCCACTCCCTCTCGATGGGGGAGGGGTGAGGCATGCTGCGGGTTCGCGATCTGCTCCGCGTTTCGGCGTCAGGCTTTCTGCTCTCCCTCCTGCTCGCGGCATCCGCCGATGCGCTGCCGATCACTCTGTACGCCAACCGCGACGCGAGCAGCGGCTTCGATCCTGCCGACGTTGCGCGCGCGGTCGGGGCGGGCGCCGGCGCGCCCACGCAGGTCGATGGCCTCTCCGACGGCGACGGCTACTTCCACGTCAGCGCAGCGAACGGCTTCCAGGGCGTGAAGGGCAAGAGCAAGAGGAAGCCCTCGCGAGGCACCAGCCGCTGGACGCTCCATGTCGCTCCGGAGACGCCGGAGGAGCTGCTCCAGAACTTCTGCCTGGTGATCCTCGGCCACGCTCCGGACGACCCGCTGTACAAGACCAAGAACGTGGGGCTCCAGATCGACACCGATCTCCCGTGGCAGCTCGTGACACCGTGGGCGGGAGGCCCGACCTATCTGGCCTACCGGCTGGGCGAGCTCGAGGCGGGCCACAGCTATGAAATTCCGATCGAGTATCGCGTCGGCCAGAGGCTCGAGAAGAAGAAGGGCGTGTTCATCTTCCCACGCTACGCGGTCGCGTACCTGTCGCTGCCGGAGCCGAGCACGCTGGTGCTGGGTCTCCTCGGTGTTGCTTTCGCCGTCCGTGGGCGGCGTCGGCCTGATACCCTCGCGCCTCCTCTCGAAGGGGGGCGCACATGAGCCGAGCGGGCCGCGAGATCGAGTTCGCGAGCGACAGCGACCGCGTACGCGGCTACCTCGCAGTGCCGGCCCGCGCGAGCGGCCCGGGCGTACTCGTGCTGCAGGAGTGGTGGGGCCTCGTGGACCACATCCGCGACGTCTGCGACCGCCTCGCGCGCGCTGGCTTCGTGGCGCTGGCACCCGACTTGTATCGAGGCGAGACCGCGACGGATCCGGAAGCAGCCGGCCGTCTGATGCTGGACCTCGAGCTGCCGCGCGCCGCGCGCGACCTCGACGCCGCCGTGACCGCACTGCTCAGCGAGACGGCCACGACCGGTGGCACGCTGGGCGTGGTCGGCTTCTGCATGGGAGGCCAGCTAGCGCTGCTCGCCGGCACCCGGAACCGTCGCATCGGCGCCGTGGTGGACTGCTACGGCATCCACCCGCGCGTGACGCTCGATCTCGCGGGCCTCGCGGCGCCGGTGCTCGGCATCTTCGCCGAGCGCGATGCCTTCGTGCCGCCCGCGGCGGTCAGAAAGCTCGAGGCCGAGCTGCGAGCCGCGGGCAAGCGCGCCGACTTCACCGTCTTCCCCGCGGTCGACCACGCCTTCTTGAACGACACGCGCGCCGATGTCTACGACGCAGCCGCCGCCGAACGCGCGTGGGGGAGGATCGTCTCGTTCCTGCGCGCGGAGCTCGTGGCCTAGCTAGGGCTAGCTCTCCAGCACCTCGATTTGCATGCCCTCGGGCATCGGCGGGATCAGATCGAGGTGGAGGGCGAGGCCGCCCTGCTCGAGCACCTCGAGCCGCGGCTCGACCAGCGCCTCGCCCGGCAGCTCCCACGAGAGATAGAAGGTGCTGGCGCCCGCGGCGGTCGATCCCAGCAGGCGCTTCGGCACCCGGCTCTTGGCGAGAAAGCATGCGGCGGCCTCGCGCGTGTCGTCGACGCTCAGCTGGCGAAAGCGCAGCGCGCGCGCAGGACCCATCCCTTCGAGCTGCGGCCGTTGGCCGGGCCGGAGATGAAGCGTCGTGCCTCCGGTCTGGAGCGCGTAGCGGATCATGCGCTGGAGCGTGATCTCGTCGAGCGGGCGAAGCGGCGCGGGCATCGGTTCCTCCTCGGGTCCGGCGAGAAAAGCGCCGGAGCATGGAGGGCCTATCGGCCGGAGCTGCGCGTTCTTGAGCCAGGCCCCATGGCTTCGCTTTCGGTCACTGAATTCCATGTCGCTTCATCTTCTTGTAGAGGCCCTCTCTCGTAAGCCCCAGATTTCGCGCGGTTTCTGCCCGGCGGCCCGAGTTCCGGTCCAGGGCGCGCCGCAGGCACACCGCCTCGAAGCGAGCGAGCGTGTCGCGCAGCGGCTCGCAGTCGCGCACCAGGCTCGGGAAGGCCTCTTGGAGCTGGCCGAGGCGTTCGGAGAGGCGCTCGGCCGGGATCGTCTCGAAGGGCTCCGAGAGTGCGAGTGCGCGCAACATCTCGTTTTCGAGCTCGCGCACGTTGCCGGGCCAGTGGTGGGCGAGCAGCAGCTCCTCGGCCTCGCGCGAGAGCCGGCAGCCGGGCCGGCCTTCGCGCGCGCCGTGCTGCGTGAGGAAGTGTCGCGCGAGCGCGAGCACGTCGTCGCGCCGGTCGCGCAGCGGCGGCACACGGATCGGGAAGACGGCGAGGCGCCAATACAGGTCCGCGCGGAAGCGGCCGTGCGCGATCTCGCCGGCGAGGTCGCGGTTGGTGGCCGCGATCACGCGCACGTCCACGCGCCGTGAGCGCGTGCCGCCGACCGGCCGCACCTCGCGCTCCTGGAGGGCGCGCAGCAGCTTGGCCTGCAGCGCGACGGAGGTCTCGCCGACCTCATCGAGGAAGAGCGAGCCGCCGTCGGCGAGCGCCATCAGGCCGTCCTTCGCGCGATCCGCGCCGGTGAAGGCGCCCTTGGTGTGGCCGAACAGCTCGCTCTCGAGCAGCGTGTCCGGAAAGGCAGCGCAGTTGAGCGCCACGAAGGGCCCCCCGCTGCGCGCGCTGCCGCCATGGATGGCGCGCGCCAGCAGCTCCTTGCCGGTGCCGGTCTCGCCCGTGAGCAGCACGGTCGCGCTGCTGCCGCGCGCGCGCTCGACGAGCGCCAGCGTTGCGGTGAGTGGGGCGCTCGCGCCGACGACGCCTGCGGGCGCGGGCGGGGCGGCGAGCGAGCGCGGGTTGGGCACGGGCGAGGCGTGCTTGGGCACGCTGGGCAAGGGTCCGGCGCCGAACAGGTCCGTGGGTGCGGGGCCGCGGGCAGGGTCGGCGGTCTCGAGCACCGCCCGGGCGCCAGCGGCCCGGAGCCGTGAGTGCGTCGCTTCGGTCGCGGGCGCGGCGCCATGCAGCACCACGCAGTCGAAGCTCGCGAGCGGCAGCGCGAGCGCATCCGCTACTTCGCGCGACCACGCGATGTCGACCAGCGGCGACGCGGCGAGCGGGCTCAGCTCTAGGCCGCTTGCGGGCCCGATCCAGAGCACTTCGTACTGGGTCACGGCGCACCTCCCGGGAGTGCACTCGGCGGGAGCAAGACGCGTGCCCGGCCCGGCGCCGCCTCGAAGCGCTGGAGCGGCGCGCCCGCCAGAAGTGGCGGAGCGGGCGGTTTTGCCACGCGGGCGGACGGCGTCCGCAGCTCACGGCGCCCGCGCGGGCGAGGGCCTCGTTCCGATGCGAAGCGCGGGCCCGACGCGGCGAGGAGGGAACGGAGAAGGCACGTTCACGCGCGGCGCCCGGCGGTTCACGGGCTAGGAGCCTGACCCAAGATGGGCGGCTCCGCACGGGCGTCGAGGCGCGCCGCCAGCAAGGCTCAGCTCGTTTCTCCGCTCGGGCTTCGCCCTCGCTGCGCGCCGGCGCAAGGCGCCGGCTTGCGACTGAGCCGTAGCTGAAGCTACGGCGCAAGGAGCGCAACGCAGCTGGAGGCGATGCATCGGCGTTCGGGCGACCCGATCCATCTTGGGTCCGGCTCCTAGCGCCGCTTCCAGAACGCGTCGAAGCCGCCGCAGTCGAGCGCGCCGAGCGGCTCGCGCAGCTCCTTCACGCCCGAAACGGGCACGACCTTCTCGCCCTCGAAGCAGGCGTCCAGCGTGCCGTCGTAGCTGTCGTCCTGGCACTGCCGGACGACGGCGCTGCCCGAGAGGTATTGCACGACGTCGGCGCGACCGTCCTTGTTGGTGTCGGCCTCGATGCGCGCGATCTTGCCGCCCTCGAAGACCTGGCGCTGGTCGCCCTTGCCATCTCCATTCGTATCGACCAGTCCCTCGCTCGCGGCGCCGCCGGAGAGGCGATAGCGCACGTCGAGCGTGCCGTTGCCATCGCTGTCGAGGCACTGGGCCACGGCGCTGCTGTCGCCCCCGAAGAACAGCTTCACGTCGGGGCGCTGCTTGCCCTGCGAGATGCGCTCCTGCGTCACCGCCGCGCCGTTCTGGAAGCGCGTGAAGACCTCGGCGCGGCCGTCGCCGTTCTCGTCCTGCGCCTGCCAGACCACGGCCTCGCTCGCGAGCCCAGACCAGGTGTCGAGCTTGCAGTCGCCGTTTCCGTCGGCCGCCTGCTCGATCAGTGAGCCCTTCGCGTCGAAACGCTGCTCGAGGTCGAAGCAGCCGCGCTGCTTGCTGTCCTCTTTCACCGAGACGGGCTTGCCACTCGAGAACGCCGTCACGCGATCGGGCTTGCCCTCGAAGTCCCGGTCCTCCTCTTGCAGCGTGACCTCGTTCTTCGCATTCAGCGTGAGCCACAGGTCGGGCCGGCCGTCGCCGTTCTTGTCCTCCGTCGTCTTCTGGCCCCCACCGGCCGCGGCCTCGGCTTGTAGCTCGAACTTGCCGTCGAAGTCGTCGTCCTGCTCGCGCGAGGTCGGCTGGCCGCCCGCGTAACGCTGAATCAGATCGGCCTTGCCGTCACCATTGCGATCCCGCTCGACGAGCGTGGGCACGCCCGCCGCGAGCGCCGTCGTGGTCTCGCGGCGGCCGTCGCCGTCCTCGTCGGACTCGATGCGCTCGGGCTTCTCGTCCGGACCGAAGGTCGTGACGACGTCAGAGGTGCCATCGCCGTTGCGGTCCTCCCCTTGCGAGGCCTTCTTGCCCGCCTGGTAGGTCACCACCAGCTCGGGCTTGCCGTCGCCGTCAGCGTCCTGCTCGGAGCGCGTGGGCTGGCCGGCCTGGTAGAGGGTCACGAGGTCGAGGCGGCCGTCGCCGTCCGCGTCGGCCACGTCGCGCACGGGGGAGCCGCCTGCGAGCTCGCGCCGGAAGTCGATCACGCCGTCGCCGCTGCGGTCGGCCTCTTCGCGCACGGGCTTGCCGTCTGCGCCGTACACGATGACTGCGTCGGGCTTGCCGTCGCCGTTCGCGTCGGTCTCCTGGCGGGCCTTGCGGCCGTTCTCGTACACGAGCGCTGCCTCGAAGCGCCCGTCGAAGTTCGCGTCCTGCTCCTGCCGCGCGATCTGGCCCGCGGCGAAGCGTGTCACCTCGTCGGCCTTGCCGTCGCCGTTGGTGTCGCGCTCTTCGGCCACCTTCGCGCCGTTCTCGTAGGTGGCCCGCGTGTCGAAGCCCTTGCCGGTGGGCGAGACGCGCTCCTCGGCCAGCACCGAGCCGTCGGGCGCGAGCGTGCCGCGCAGATCGGGCTTGCCGTCGAAGTCCGTGTCCTCTTCGAACCCGTCGGGTTTTCCACCGGTGAAGCGCACCACGCGGTCGGCCTTGCCGTCCCGATTCTTGTCTTCTTCGAGCTGCGTGGTGGCGCCGCTCTCGTCGTTGGTACGCCAGCTCTCGACCTTGCCGTCGCCGTCCGTGTCCGTGAGGGCGCGCGCGATCTTGCCGCTCGCGACCCACAAGGTCACGAAGGTGTCGGGCTTGCCGTCGCCGTTGCTGTCGCGCTCCTGCTTTTCGAGCCGGCCCTCGGGGTCGTAAAAGTTCCAGTGATCGGTGCGCCCGTCGGCGTCCTCGTCGAGCTCGACGCGCTCGAGCTTGCCTGCGGCATAGTGTTCGACACGGTCGGGCCGGCCCTCGCCCTTGCGATCGAGCAGCTTGCGCAGCAGCAGGCCGGCCTGGAAGACGGCCTTCGTCTCGAAGCGGCCGTCGAAGTCGGCGTCGCGCTCCTCCTCACGCAGCCGCTCTCCGTCGGCCTCGTAGAGAAAGATCGCGTCGGTCTTGCCGTCGCCGTTCTGGTCCTCTTTCTGGCGCGAGCGCTTCCCGCCTGCGTACTCGACGAAGGTGTCGCGCTTGCCGTCCTTGTCGGTGTCGGCCTCCGTCTCGAGCTTGATATCGCCGTCGAACCAGGTCTCGAGGTCGATCGTGCCGTTCTTGTCGGTGTCCTCTTCCTCGCTCGTCTTCTTGCCGGCCCGGAAGAGCCGGCGCAGCTCGACGCGCCCGTCGTCGTCCGCGTCGAAGGCCTCGCTCTCGCGCGCGCCGTCGGGTCCGAACAGCGCCACCACCTCGGGGCGTCCGTCGCCGTCCTGATCGCGCACCTGACGCCGCTCGACGCCGCCCTGATAGGTGGAGGTGGTGTCGAAGCGGCCGTCACCGTCGGGGTCGGCGCTGCGGCTCGTGATCTGCTCCCCGGCGTACTCGGTGACGAGGTCCGGCTTGCCGTTGCGATCGATGTTCTCCTCGACGCGTGCCTTCACGCCGTTCACGAAGGTGATGCGGGCGTCGATGCGGCCGTCGCTGTCCGGGTCCTGCTGCTCGAGGATCTTCTTGCCATCGGGGCCGAACTCGGCGTGCAGCTCGGGCCGGCCGTCGGCGTTGGCGTCCTCCTCGACCAGCGCTGGCTCTCCGGAGGCGAAGCGAATGCGCCGGTCGACCTTGCCGTCGCCGTTCGCGTCCTGCTCGCGGCGCGCGGGCTTGCCGGCCTCGTACCAGGTGCTCGACTCCGGCCGGCCGTCGAAGTCGAGGTCGTCCTTCTGGAGCGCGGGCGCCCCGCCCGCGAACTCGATCCACTGGTCGGGCTTGCCGTCGCCGTTGGTGTCCTTCTCCTGGTTCCTCGGCTGCCCGTCCAGGCCGTAGACGAGCTTGGTGTCCATGCGCCCGTCGTGGTTCGAGTCCTGCTCGGCGCGCACGGGCTTGCCTTGCTCGAAGAACACGTACTCGTCGTAGCGGCCGTCGCCGTTCGTGTCGGAGCGCTTCTCCTTCACGTTCTCCTGCTCGTCGAAGAGCAGCACCACCGGCGGTGGCTTCTGCTGCGCACGCACGGGCAGGGCGGCCAGCGCGACAAGGACCGCGAGGGCGAGGAGAGCGCGGCGACGAATCGGGCTAGTTCGCGGCGCCAAGATCGAGCGTGAAGATGAGGTTGAAGCGATTTCCAGCGATGCAACGGACACGGTCTGGCATTTGGTCGAACGGTGAGGCGGCTCGCATGGCTTCGGCCGCCGACTGTCCGACAGTGGAGTTGGCGGAGGCCACGAGCCTAACGTCGTTCGCGCTGCCGGCCGGATCGAGGCTGAAGCCGAGAGTCACCTTGAAGGTGCCGTCGGGCAGCCCACTTGGAGCGTCGCGCCAGCGAGAATCGACGCGGTCCTTGAGTCGTTCCAAATAGGCCTGCACCTCGGGGCGGGCCATGCACTCTTCGTAGGAGACGCCGCCCGCCCCGAGCCCTTCGCCGCCGGTGCCGCGGCCGCCGCCCGGGCCGACTGCCACGTTCACCGAGGCGCGCTCGCCCATCTTGGCGCCGTGCACGTCGCGGTCCGAGGCGATGCCCTCGCGTACGGAGGAGCCCGTGCCGAGCGCGCTCGGGTCCGCGATGCCGACCGTGCCCCCGCCGGTCACGACCTGGCGCGGTCCGGTGAGCGTGCCGGCTGGGGCCTGGAAGTCCACCTCCCCCGAGAGCTGCGGCGCGGCGTTGTCGACCATGCGGGGTGCGGCCGTAGCCGCGATCGGCGACTGGAAGTCGCGCAGCTGCGCGACATCGGGCACGGTCGGCATGGCCACGTCGCGCGGCGCCTGGATCGGCTGGAGGTCGGCCATCCGCAGCTGCTGGAGATCCGGTGCGCGCTGCTGGATCACGGTCGGGTTCACGATCTGCGGCACCAGTGCCATCGGCGCCGGGGCGAAGCGGCCGCTGCTCTCGGCGATCGCGCGCGGCCGCGGCGCGGGCTCGTTCGGCTCGTTCACCCGCGTGACCTCGATGAGCTGCTCCTTCAGCTCCTCGGGCGCCAGCCTTGCGAACAGGAGGAGCAGCAGCACGAAGCCGCCGTGCAGGAGCAGCGAAAGCCCGCTGGAAAACAGCCGCTCGCGCCCGCCTGCGGGCTCGGGCATCGGCGAGCCGGGGAAGGCGACGGAGGAATTGCCGGCTGCGACGCGCGCCTCGACGAAGCGGTGCCGCCGCATCGCCGACGGCCGGCGCGGACGTCGCTTCACGATCCAGGCGTCGCTCACGCGAGAGGCCTCCTGCACCGGATGGGCCTGAGACGACCCGTGGCGCGGATAGCTTCGAGGCGCGACCTGCATCCCACCGGCAACGAGCGCGCAACTCCCTGCAACTGCATGGCTTTCCCCGCGATCTTGGCAGCCTACGAGAGCCACGCAGGGGTGTCAAACGAGCAGTGCGGCCGGTAAGGTTCGGCCGCAATCGCCTCGGGGGAATCGCGCGTGGAACTGGGATGGACTCACCTGCTCGACTTGCTCCACCAGGGGCGGCTCACGACCTATCCGCTCGGGCTGCTCTCGGTGATCGTGTTCGCGATCGCCTTCGAGCGGCTCTGGCGCTACCGCGGCCTCGACGGCGCGACGCGCGACCTCACGCGCAAGCTGGTCGAGTGCCTGGTGCGCCGCGACGTGGCCGCCGCGCACACGCTCTGCGAGGCGGCGAAGACGCCGATGGCCGAGGTCTTCGGCGAAGGCCTGCGCTGGCGCAACATCGCGCTCGAAGACCTGCACCAGATCCTGCACACGGCCCGCCTCGAGGTGGTGATGGAGCTGCGCCGCGGGCTCTGGTTCGTGGGCACGATCGGCTCGCTCGCGCCCTACATCGGCCTGCTCGGCACCGTGGTCGGCATCATGCAGGCCTTCTCGGCGATCGCAGAGTCGGGCGACGCGGGCTTCGAGGTGGTCTCCGCCGGCATCTCGGAGGCGTTGATCGCCACCGCGGTGGGCCTGCTGGTCGCGATCCTGGCGCTGCTGCTGTTCAACTGGCTGCAGACGCGGATCAGCAACATCGCCGCGGTGTTCACGCGCGCCAGCGAGCGCTTCGTCCAGGCGCTGCTCTATCTCGAGGCCAGCGGCGAGACGCCGGAGGAGGGCCACGGTGCCCACGCATCTGCCCGGCGATGAGGAGACCGACGGCGAGATCGTCGCCGAGATCAACATCACACCGCTGACGGACGTCTTCCTCGTGCTGCTGATCATCTTCATGGTCACCTCGTCGGTGATCGCGAACACTGGCAAGAACGTGAAGCTGCCCGAGGCGCAAGAGGCGAGCGCGACGCCGCCCAAGGCCGTGGACGTGACGATCGCGGCCGACGGCACCGTGCAGGTGGACGGCGCGGTGGTGCGGCGCGACGCGCTGCTCGGCGCGATCGCAGCAGCGCTCGCCAAGACCGAGGAGAAGCAGGTGATCCTGCGCGGCGACGGCGAGATCCCCTACAAGGACGCGGTCTGGGTGCTCGACCAGGCCCAGCTCGCCGGCGCCGAGGGCTTCGCCCTCGCCACCGCCAAACGCCGCAGTCAGTAAAGCCAAGAAGCGGGGACGTTCGTCAAGTTGTCAAGTTGTCGAGCGGCAAGTAGCGCGTCGATCCGCTAGTCTGCGCGGAACCCGGTCCCGCGGAGCCCAGCATGCCGCGTGGCCCGCGCGATGATGCGCCGGGGGCCGCCCATCACGTGATGGTGCGGGGAATCGAGCGCCGATCGATCTTTGCTGACGACTGGGATCGCGCGGAGTTCGTCCGGCGCCTGACGTGTCTGTTGCCCGAGCTCGGCTTCCTCTGCTTCGCATGGGTGTTGATGCCCAACCACGTCCACCTGGTCGTCCGCTCAGGCGCCGCTCGCGTTTCGCTCCTGATGGCACGGCTTGCCACGGGATACGCGGGCTACTTCAACCGCCGGCATGATAGGGCCGGCCACCTCTTCCAGAACCGCTTCCGATCCCGACGCGTGATCGACGACAGCGACCTGATCGGACTCGTTCTTTACGTCTGCCGCAATCCGCTCGAGGCCAGGATCGTTGCGAGTCCCCTCGATCTGGAGAGCCATCCCTGGTGCGGCCTCGGTGCCCTGTTGGGACGCCGGCCACCCCACGCATTCGAGGCCGTCGAGGAGACCCTCGCGCTGTTCGATGCGGTACCGGAGCATGCGCGGTGCCGTGTTCGCCGCTGGCTGGAGGCTCCGTCGCAAGACGGAGCTGCGTCGGGTTCCGCGCCCGCGGCCCGCCCCCGAGGCAGGATTTGGACGAGCTCGTCTGCCCGACTCGATGACCTGCTGCGCGAGGTGAGTACAGCGTTCGGCGTTACGGTCGAAGAGCTGCGCTCACGGCGTCGCGGCAAGAGGCTCGCGGCGGCGCGGTCGATGCTCGC
>Ga0247727_10017614_pt1 | contig 11350 bp, 13 predicted proteins | sample WisWelCaveWW1625_FD_202498 | JGI IMG/M metagenome (GOLD analysis project Ga0247727, IMG submission 202498) | Biofilm microbial communities from Wishing Well Cave, Virginia, United States - WW16-25 | ecosystem: Environmental > Aquatic > Deep subsurface > Groundwater > Cave microbial mat | place... | reverse complement strand
ATAGCAAATCGTATTGTATAATCCTCACGTCCACCGCCCAAGCCGTTGCCGAAAGACATCACCGTGACCCAAACCTACCGCGTCCTCTCCATTGACGACGACGTATTCAACTACCAATTGATTCGCACCATCCTCAAGGAGTTGCCGTTGGAGTTTCAGCACGCCAGCTCGGGCGCGGAAGCCCTGGACATCCTCAACCGTGAAGCGCCCGACCTCATCACCCTTGACATCACCTTGCCCGATATGACCGGCTGGCAAATTCTCGACCAGTTCAAGAACGACGAACGTTTTGCCAACTCGTGCGTCATCGTCCTCACCTCCCACACCGATCCGGTGCATCGCCTCATCGGCACCCTCATGCCCATTGCCGCCTACCTCAACAAGCCGGTTGAGCCGGATAAACTGCGCCAGATTGTGCGGCAGTGCCTCAACCTGTGATGCGCGCTTCCCCTCGCTCGCTCATCGTGCGGGGTGGGCTGTTGGCGCTGGTGATTCTTATTCTTAACCCCACGCCCTTTCTTCAACCCATCCCCGACACCTTTCGCGCGGCGCAAACCGCCACCGAACAGCAGGATTACATCAGCGCCGCCCATGCGCTTAAAGACGCCGTAGACCGTCTGCCCTATTCCGGCTATGTCGCCTATCGCGCCGGCCTGGCCGACATCTCGGCCAAACAATTTGATGCGGCGGCGCGGTTGCTCGAAACCTCGGCGATTCTGGATGGCTGGACGCCCACCAAACATGTGGCCCTTGGCGACGCTTATTTTGGATTGGATCGCCGCATCGAAGCCGTGCGCCAATGGGAACTGGCGTTGGATGATTTGCCCGAAGACGAAGCGTTATTGGCGCGCTTGGCCAATAATTACGAAGCCGCCGGCCGCTATGCGGAGGCCGTGGCCACGCTGAAAATTTTAGCCCGCGTGCGCTCGGGCGACACCGCCGTTTACTATCGGCTGGCCCTGCTCACCGCCGCCACCGCGCCCGACGAAGCCGTGGCCTATCTCACCCTGGTCGCCGGCCTCTCGCCCGAACTGGCCCCCACCGCCGAATTTTTGCAACAATCCATTGAACTCGGCCAAAGCACCGGCGATGCCGCTTACACCTTTGGGCGCGTAGGCTTTGCCTTTGTGCAATTAGAAGAATGGGCGCTGGCCGAACTGGCCTTTACCCGCTCGGTGGCGCATGACCCCGATTATGCCGACGCCCATCTGTATCTGGGCTTTGTGCAGGATATGTTAGGGCGCGATGGTCAGGCCGAGTATGAAACTGCCCTAGCATTAGCGCCCGCATCGCCTCTAGCAAATTTCTTCTTAGGACGACATTGGCGACAGGCGGGTGACCCGACTCAGGCCCTCACATATCTGAAAACGGCGCAGGCGCTTGACGCGCTGAACCCCGCCATCGCCGCCGAACTGGGCGCGGCCTATGCCGAAACCGGGGATTTGCTTAACGCCGAAATCTGGTATGTCAACGCTGTCAAGGTCAAGGAAAGCAACCCGCAATTCTGGCTCTTGCTGGCGCAGTTTTATAGCGACCACAACTATCATGTGGCCGAGCTGGGCCTGCCCGCCGCGCGCCAGGCGGCCAGCCTCGCCCCCGACAGCGCCGCCGCCGCCGATGTGTTGGGCCACGCGCTTGTGCTCACTAACGACCTCATCAATGGCCAAAAGATGCTGGAGCGCGCCCTCACCCTCGACCCCACTTTGCCCAGCGTCCACTATCATCTGGGCCTGCTCTATGTTCAGCAAGGCCAACTGGCCGAGGCCGAACTGGCGTTCAACACCGTGCTCAGCCTCGACCCCACCGGCCCCTATGGCAACCTGGCCCTGCGCGCGCTCGCGCAATTTGCGCCATGATACAATCCATCTGATTTTAGATTTCAGATTGCTGATTTGAGATTTGGAATGAAACCTTCACCTCGCTGGCGCTCGGTGTTAGGGCTAGCCGTGATTGCGATAGTGATTGTGGTCGCGTGGGTGGCGCTCACCCCGCGCCCGCCGGTACGCCGCGCGCCCCGCTATGACGACCCCAATCTTCTGCTGTTGGATGACTTCTCCAACGTCGAGAGCGGTTGGGACTCCTATTCCGATTTAGAGAAGACCCTGAATTACGACAACGGCCAATACGTCATCGCATTAGATGTGCTGGATAAAATTGTATGGGCCACCCCCCAGCTGGATTTCACCAACGTCAAATTTGATGTGGACACCGCCTATTTCGCCGGACCGGTCAATAACGAATTTGGGGTGATGTGCCGGTACACCCAACAGGGCGAGGCGCACAGTTTCTATTTTTTTGTCATCAGCAGTGATGGGTATTATGCGCTCGGCAAAGTGATTCAAAACAAACGCACCATCCTTGACCCCGCCGACTATGCCCTCTCCGCCGCCATTAAGTTGGGTGAGACGGATATCAATCACCTCACCGCTACCTGCGACGGCTCACAAATGTCCTTGGCCATCAACGGCGCTCCGGTCGGCGCATTTCAAGATACCGAACTCACACACGGCGATGTAGGCCTGCTGGCTGGGACCTTTGACGAAGCGGGGGTCAAGATCCATTTTGATAATGTGGAAGTGCGAAGGCCATAGTCAACGGATAAAGACAAGGAGAAAGCCCCATGCCCACCGACTGCATTTTCTGCCGGATCATCGTGGGCGAAGTTCCCGCTACCATCGTCTATCGTGATGAGCGGGTGGTCGCGATCCGCGACATCGCGCCTAAAGCGCCGACCCATATTCTGGTGATGCCAATCCAACACCTAACCTCGCTGGCCGAAGCCCAGACCGCCGACGAGGGTCTCATGGGCGCTCTCTTGCTGGCGGCGGCTCACATCGCCCGGCAGGAGGGTGTGGCCGAGCGCGGCTACCGCGTCACCCTCAACACCCGCGCCGAGGGTGGGCAGACTGTGGGCCACCTGCACGCCCACCTGCTGGGCGGGCGACAACTGAGCGGGGAGATGGGGTAGGGTGCTATACTTGAATCATGAACCTCAAAGACCAACTTAACGCTGATTTGAAAGACGCTCTAAAATCCGGCGACGAAGTCCGCAAGGTGACGTTGCGCTCGCTCCTGGCCGCCATCAAACAGGTCGAGATTGACAGCCGCATCACGCTGGACGAGCCAGGCCTGCAGGCCATCCTGCAAAAGGAAGCCAAATCCCGGCGCGAGTCCATCGCCGACGCGCACAAGGCCGAGCGCGCCGATCTGGTAGCCGACGGCGAAGCCGAACTTAAACTCATCGAAGCCTATTTGCCCCAAATGTTGACGCGCGAAGAACTGGAAACGCTGGCGCGGGCCGCCATCGCCGAAGCGGGCGCGACCGACCTCAAGCAACTGGGCGCGGTGATGAAGCTCCTCACCCCGCGCACCAAAGGGCGGGCCGATGGCAAACTGGTGAACGAGGTCGTGCGTCAAGCGCTGGGCGGCTAACGTCTTTCCGGTATGGATACGCGCGCGGACGCGGGCCACCTGGGGCGGCAGATCTTTTTGTGGGGCAGTGTCGTCATCTTTATCGCCGCCTCCGCCCTCATCATTTCTCTGCCCATCAACTCGGGCGCGGGCGCGGTGCAGTTATCCGAGGGTCAACTGGCGCCGCGCGATATTCAGGCCCCGCAATCCCTCACCTATCCCAGCGAGGTCTTGACCGAGCAGACGCGTGAACGCGCCGCCCAGGCGGTGGCCGAGGTCTACGACCCACCGGACCCGCGCGTGGCCCGACAACAACTCGTCCTCCTGCGCGACCTGCTCGAGTTTATCAATGCGGTGCGGGCCGACTCGCTCGCCACCCGCGCCCAACAACAGGCCGACCTGGCCGCTATCCGCGAGGTCGCCCTCACCCCCACCGTCATCAACTTGCTGATTAATTTCGGCGACCCACAATGGGCGGCGGTGCAGGCCGAAGCCCAATCCTTATTGGAACAGGTGATGCGGGCCGAGGTGCGGGCCGATAAGGTGGACGAGGTGCGGCGCACGCTTCCGGCGCGCGTGAGCATTACGATGAGCGAAGCCCAGGCGGGGGTGGTCAGCGATTTGCTGGCGGGCCTGGTGGCGCCCAATAGCTTCCACAACCTCGAGGCCACCGAACAGGCCCGCCAGGCCGCCCGCGCGGCGGTGAGCCAAAGTTACAAGCAAGTTTTGCGCGGGCAAGTGATTGTGTCACGCAACCGGCCGGTGACCGCCGAAGCGTTGGAGACGCTGAATGAACTAAACTTATTGGAGCCACAACGCCGCTGGCAGGAAATCGCTAGTTCGGTGCTGGCCGTCACCGTGACCGGTATATTGCTGACGCTCTATCTCTGGCGCTTTAATCCCGACATCCGCCGCCACCCCCGCCAGATTTTGTTGCTGGGCCTGCTGTTCACCAGTTTTCTATTTGCGGCCAAACTGATGGTGCCGGGCCATACGCTTCTGCCGTTTCTCTTTCCCGCCGCCGCCCTGTCCATGTTGCTGTCGGTCTTTATCGGCCCGCAGTTGGCGCTCACCGTGGCGGTGGCTCTGGCTGCGCTGGTGGGCTACATTGGCGGCAATAGTTTGGAGTTGACGATTTACACCGCGATGGGCGGCATTATCTCGGCCTTGACCCTGGGGCGGGCCGAGCGGGTCAATCAATTTTTTTGGGCGGGGGTGGCCGCGGCTCTGGCCAATGCCAGCATCCTGCTAGTCTTCCGCGCCACTGACGCCAACCTCGACCCGCTGGGCTTGGCGCAACTGATGGGCGCGAGCGTAGCCAATGGGGTCGTGTCGGCTTCGCTGACGTTGGTGGGCTTTTTTATTCTGGGCGGCTTGTTCGACATCACCACCAGCCTGCAACTGTTGGATTTGGCGCGGCCCGATCACCCGCTGTTGCAATTTGCTTTACGGGCCGCGCCCGGCACCTATCAGCACAGCCTGCAAGTGGCCAACCTGGCCGAGCAAGCGGCCGAACAGATTGGCGCGAACCCGATGTTGACCCGGGTGGGGGCGCTCTATCACGACGTGGGCAAGGCCACCCACCCTCATTATTTTGTTGAGAATCAACTCGACGGCCACAACATCCACGAGACGCTGGATCCTTATACCAGCGCCGACATCGTCATCGCCCATGTGCGCGATGGACTGGCCCTGGCGCGCAAACATCGCCTGCCCGCCCGCATCCGCGATTGCATTGCCGAGCATCACGGCACGCTTAAGACGTTTTATCAATATACACGGGCGCTCAAGGCGGCGGGGGATGACCCGGCCCAGGTGGATGAAAGCAAATTTACCTATCCGGGCCCGCGCCCGCGCTCCAAAGAAACGGCTCTGCTCATGTTGGCCGATGGCTGTGAGGCCAAAGTGCGCTCGGACCGGCCCAAGACCGAGGCCGACCTTGACCGGGTGGTGAAGTATGTGATGGATGATCGCCTGGCCAAAGGGCAACTCGACGATACCGGCCTGACGCTCAACGATTTACGCTCGATTCGCGAATCATTTGTGACCACGCTTAAAGGCTTGTTTCATGCGCGGTTGCAATACCCCGAAGAGAAGCCACCTGTGCCTCCACCCGAGACGCCCTAATGCGTTACAAAATCAATCTTCGCCTGGCACCCGCCTTCAAACGCACGCTCACGCCTCAACTCTTGCGGGCGGCGGCGCGGGCGGCGCTGACACATGAGGCCGCGCCCGCTCCCAGCGAATTGACGATGGTGGTGACCGATGACGCCGAATTGCAACGCCTGAATCGCGAGTATCTCGGCCACGATTATGCGACCGATGTTTTGTCGTTTCCTTCAGAAGCCATAGACCCGGAGACCGGCGCACGCTACTTGGGCGACATCGCGCTCTCACTGCTACGCGCCAAAGCGCAGGCCAAAGCCGGCAGGCATTCGCTCAAGGCCGAGGCGCAACTGCTCGTCGTGCATGGCGTTTTGCATTTGCTGGGGCACGACCATGCCCGGCCCGGAGAGCAGGCGCGCATGTGGGCGGCGCAGGCGGATATTCTGCGAAACTTAAAGGCCTCCATCACCGGCCCACCGATGTAAGAGCGGTTTGCAACCGCGATAGGCGTGTTGCGATGGGCATCGCGTTTGCAAAGCCCTCTTATTTGCATAGATTCGCACTCTAATCTACGAATGAGCGTTCATGTGGAAAATGGGCAAGGCCCATTTTCCACAAAACTGCCCAATGGCAGATTAGAGCGTTAACAACTATAGAGATTAAGTTTTGCTTTTTGAATCTTTGTCAACGAATAGCCAACCGCTTCGCGTAAACGAATAAGGCGGCAAATTCGAGTGCAGTCGTTTACGCGAAGCGGTTTCAACATTCGTTGACAGGAAACTCAAAATCATTATCTTAACATCTATATAACCATCTTTACTTTGAAAGCGGCACACGCGCCCGCGCGAGTTTCACCCGCAAGCCCCCATTCATCAACCACACGCTCCGCCCCTCATCAAACGGCAAATTCAGACTCGCTTGCAACGGCGCATCGGCGATCAATATCCCCACCTGCCAACCGGGGCATTTCGCGCGCAAGACCTGGCCGAAACGCGCATAGAGATTTCGTAAATCATTCTTTGCCTGCACCCTCACACCATAGGGCGGGTTGGTGATCATCCACCCCAAACCAGCCGGTGGCTCGATGTCCGAGACCGCGCGGCGGGTGAACTCGATGTTGGCCGCCACGCCCGCGCGCTCGGTGTTGGCGCGCGCCGTCTCAATCGCGCCCGCATCTCGATCGGAAGCGAAAATGGGAGGGCAGGATTCGCGCTGTTGTGCTTTGGCCTCGGCCAGCAATGCTTTCCAGGTCGGGGCGCTATAACCCGGCCAATTCATAAAGGCGAAATGACGCGCCTCGCCGGGCGCGCGATTGCGGGCCAGCAACGCGGCTTCAATCGCAATCGTCCCTGCGCCACAAAAGGGGTCAAGCAAGGGTGATTGCGCTTGGCGGTCCCAACCTGAGGCGATTAACAGACCCGCCGCCAATGTCTCACGCAGAGGGGCCTTGCCCGTTGCCAACCGGTAGCCGCGTCGATGAAGCAAGCCGCCGGATGAGTCAACGCTGATGGCGCATTGGTCCTGCGCCAACCGCACTACGATTAATTGTGAGTCGGACGCCTCGTCTGAGTCATCGTGGCTCTTGATGTGAGGCACAGGATAGCCGAGCCGGTCTTCCATCGCTCCGGCCACCCGCTCGGCCACCGCGTCCGAGTGATACAGGCGGGATTTGTGGCAGGTGACGCGCAGGGCAATGGGTTGGCCGGGCGCGGTGAATTTTTCCCACTCCAACTGGCTGGCCTTTTGGCGAAGTTCGGCGAAGGCGGTGGCGTGAAACGCGCCGAGACGAACCAGAATACGGCTGGCCGTGCGAAGATGGAGGTTGGCACGATAGAGTGTGTGCAGGTTGCCGCGAAATTCGACCCCGCCCTCGGGCGCATCCTTTGACGTTGTTCGGTGGCGCTGGGGAGGTGCCAAACCTAAGGTGCTGAGTTCCTGGGTGAGAACTCGTTCCAGGCCCGGAGCGCAGACGGCAAATAATGAGAGGGACATATCACTACGAACTGTGCCCAACGGCCAGCGTCAGGCGCTCGCGGAGCGAGTCGCCTGGAACCCGTGTTGGGTGCGTTCTGGAATTGATGAGCGCCCTAAGCTTTTCCAGCGTCTTCAATCTCCTGAAGGAGTGTGGGTAGGTTAGGCCGCTCAAAACTTAGATTTGGTGCGGGGAGGCGGTTGTGCTTGATGTCGGGCGGAACGTGTTTGTGATGCGGCAGAGTGGAAGCCAATACTGGGTCATTGGGATGTGGAAAGTCATCGTACCAATACAATCGTTCTTCACCCCGATAGACTTCATGCCCATACGAAATGATGAGGCCCGCGTCAAAGTCAACCTCTTCTCGCATGCGTAGCCGCAAGCCATTGGTAAAAATAACTTCCCCTTCCGCAATGCCCGTGTAGGGGCTATCTGACCAAACTGCCACCGTCGAACTCGTGACGTTTGGCTGGCCGAACGATTCCGCGACGAAGCGGCTATAGTCGCTCAGTGACTTGAGCGGATTGCTTGTCATTAGTAAGCAGGCTGGAAGCGCAGGATTTTAGCCAGCTCGCGCCCTTCGAGTTGTTTGCGGTAAGCATCTTTTCGCCGCCGCAAAGTTTCGTAAATCCCCTTCCATCGGCTGAAGTCGGCACGCGATTCGTCATAGGCATCATAGTCGGCCAACTTGCCTGACATCAGAGCCGCATAGAAGTCTTCGCTCAGCACACCGTACTTTTCTTCGTACAGGGTCAAACGGCGTTCCAGCAGTTTTAGTTCGATTACCAACTCATGAATTTCCATTTGGGAGTCTCCTACTAGCACCAATTCTACTACTGATTACGAAAGGTGTTTTGGCCCCTTGCGGTTGGTATTGCCCTACTACAAGCTTGCCCGAACTTGTGTCGCCGGAAGCGCCCAACGGCCAGGTTCAGGCGCGGGGCGGGTAAGTCAAGGCACACTCAAACTACCGGAGCCCGCCCCGTCGCCTTGATTTTGCCAAGCGAAATCAAGCCGGTGTTGGGCCGCCCGACGAATGGGGTACGGGGGACGCCAACTGACTCGTGCAGACTCATTGGACGGGGAGCCATCTTCCAGCTCTTCACCTGACCACACTTCTCTCTGGAACAGCGGCCCAACGCCAGCATCAGCCGCTGGCGCGAACTCCGCTAGGGCGAGTAACTTGAATTAACGACTCGTCTGCGACAATGGCACGTTAGTTCGGCGCGAAGCGCCAGTCGGCTGCATGCAGTGTTGGGCCGTTTCTATGTTTCACAGACAGGATACAAATTCAGGAGTCTTTCTGTGTCTAACTCTGGATTATCAATACGAAATGAGCAGGATGTTGGCACAGGAAGTTGTGTGTCTAAGTATCCAACCAGCGAAAGTACTCCTTGGTGGATTGGAATGGTTACATTACTAAGGCCAGCGAATAAAAGTCGCATTTCCTCTTCAACTTGCTGTAGCCGAGTTTCGTCCACGAATCTACGGTCAACTCGCCCAAGAACAAAAAAGAAATCGTTGTCGATATCAGTTTCTTTCCTGTGCCAACTGTGGAGTACATTTACTTCATTGAAACGGCGTCGCAGCTTGTCCAACGTATTTGGAAAAGTTTCACCATTGACAGGCCATCCCATAGCTACTGCAATGGGTCCTTGAATGGAAAACGAGCGTAGGTAAGGGTGCTTGTTTCGACTTAAGAAGCCCCACTCCTTATCATGTCGGTAGCCACCGATACGAACATTCAACAAAGGAATTTCACTTGATCTTAAAAACGCAAGAAGTTCTTCGGGAGCCATGAACCGCGTCTGTCCACCGTGATTTAGGAAGTTCCCGTTCTTGATTTGGTTTTCAACCCGACAGCCCTCAAGCCCAATAATCGTACCGTGAGCTTGTTCCAGTTCGTATGGACGAAAGGCGGAAAGGAGGAGCTCCGAGAGTTTGTCCTGACACAATCGAATCAATTCTAGTAAATTACCAGCTTTCTCACCATAATGGGTGACTAGAGTCACTTGCATTTTCCCTGGGATTTCCATTGCGAATCTCTCCTTAATTGGTTTTTGTTCGCTTCTCATTCAGTCTCCGCCCCGTACGGCCCAACATCAAGTAGGCGGAAACATTCCGCCTAAGTGCGGGGATCATAGACGGAAACCACCATCCGCAAAAGGGTCGGCTGGGAGCGGTTTTGCGGAATAATTCCGTCTAACACCCCCAAAGTGGGGGTAAAGGCGGACAGGCGTTTCCGCAATTTCACCCTGCGTGCAGGAGTCATAACGGGACGTCAAGTTCCCCTGCCGGCCTACGAAGAAGCCGCCCAACGGTGGGCATCAGCCGCGCGTACTCGCGTCGGCTGCATGCCGTGTTGGGCCGCCGTTTTCTCTAGCAATACTGCCTAACGTATGGAGAACCCTAGTTTCCGAATCTGATCTTGTACGTCTTCTAAAAGTCGTGTTGTTTCTGTATGAGCTTGAAATGCCTCCTCACTATTCGGCGTACTTGAAGGTTTCTTAAAAATCGCGGATGAGGGGTTAATTGGAACACCCTTGGCGTTTTGTGCAGTATGCAATGCCTCGACAGAGAGCAGCACTACTTTGTGAGAATGTTGGATTGCCTGTTCAGGATTGAATCTCCATAAATTTCTGGCTTTATTCCAATTCTCCGCAGCTTGATTGATAAGGTCTATTATTTTGGCTTGTGCTTCGGGTTGAGGTTTGGCTCCAAAGAGCTTTCTGAAGAGGCCCATTTTCTTTCTCCTTATTTGAACAGGCGATGATGTAGTAAACTTTCATTCACATTAAGAAGACTTCAGGTGTATTGCCGATATCTATGATTGGGTCTAACCTATGAAAGTAATCGCGTTAGGTCAGGGTCGGATGGATTTATCTTACGAATCTGTTCAGCATCCTGTCTACATTCTCGAAGCTTTCCAGCCAACTTGTAACACCAAGCACGACTTACCAAGCCGTCGATAGAATTTGGGATAAGATCTAGGTGTTTGGTGAAAGCTTGAATGGCAGGATCGAATTTCTTTTGATCCGCATATGCTCTTCCCAAATTGAACCAAACCTTAGCGTCACTTGGGGATAGCTTAGAAAATTCTTTGCATAGTTTCTCTGCAAGATCAGGTCTTCGTCGTCCCCTGATTTCAAGCCATGTCATAACGACAAACTCCATTGAGTCGGATGTAATGCCCGCCGGCCACTGTAGCGTGTTCTGGAAACGTTGAAGTCTCGGTAGGTAGTCCGGATCCACAAGATGCCCGAAGCGCTCTACAGCTTCCGCGGCACTGCGCGTTTCTCCCAAGAAGCACAGCGCTGTGACAAGTTCCTCCGTGCAGACGCTGGTAAGAATTGTCCTTGTACCTTGTAGGTTTAGGCCATGTGATAGCTCTTCAATGGCCCTGCGATATTCCCCAAGGTAAAAGTGGGCGAGGCCAAGAAACAGATAATCTATGGAGTCCGAAGGATTTCCAATTGCTTGAACAGATTGCTCTGGGTTGTTGGCATCAACATTAGCTATTTTAGGCATGATGTTACTCCTTTCATTGTAACGAAGCGGCCCAACGGCTGGGTTCAGGCGCGGGGCGGTAAAGTAAAGGCTCGCTCGAACTAGCCGGGCCCCGCCCCGTCGCCTGCAACCCGGTGTTGGGCCGCCCCACGAGTGGGGAAAGCCACCAGACTCCTGCAGACTCATCGGACGGTGAGCCATCTTCCATCTCTGCACCTGACCACGCGTCTCTCTGGAACAGCGGCCCAACGGCCAGGTTCAGGCGCGGGGCGATAAAGTAAAGACTCACTCAAACCAGCCGGGCCCAGCCCCGTCGCCTGCAACCCGTGTTGGGCGGCCCTACTGTGGGCTAGA
>Ga0247727_10017613_pt1 | contig 11351 bp, 7 predicted proteins | sample WisWelCaveWW1625_FD_202498 | JGI IMG/M metagenome (GOLD analysis project Ga0247727, IMG submission 202498) | Biofilm microbial communities from Wishing Well Cave, Virginia, United States - WW16-25 | ecosystem: Environmental > Aquatic > Deep subsurface > Groundwater > Cave microbial mat | place... | reverse complement strand
CTGGCAGTGGGGGCACGGGGGCAGGCAACTGGCTCCTCCACCTACCCATTGATCGACCAAGCAAGATCGGATGAGCGCTAGCTCAGTGTCCGGACCGGTCTACCGCGTGTCCATGCGCAGCATGCCGAAGATGCGCGTTCGCTGGCCGTCGGAGCTGGTGATCAGCAGGCCGCTCTTGTTGTAGAGGCGGTACCGGATGTGTTCGTTGGGGTCTTTGGGCACGCTCAGGAGCTGCTCGCCCTTGCTGCACTGGACGATTAACTCCGTGGAGTGGGCCTTCAGGCCCTCTTTCTCTGCTACCAGCTCCCCCTTGGCGTCGTAGAGATGGTAGGAGATGCGGATGCTGCCATCATCCTCGGTGGAGAAGTGGAGCAGCACCTCGTCGCTCGTCGAATCGACGAAGGCGGTGCCGCTGCCCGTGCGCCTTGTGCCGTTGAGTTTCGTGGCCCGGGTCCCTCCCCTCATATCTATTCTAGCAGATGGGGAGCGTTAGCGCTCGTTACGACAAGCGCAGGTCGCGATGGGCGAAGGGGCTAGACGCGACTAAAGGCGCCGCGGCGCCTGCCAAAGCCTCGACGGCTTCCGCGGCTCCCAACCGATCCGTTCGTCACGGGCGCCTGGATGATCTCGCCGGCCGAGTTCATGCGCGGCAACTTCCTGCCCAGGTCGCGTTCGATCGTGTGCCACTTCGGCAGGTCGGCCGGCCCGATGAGCGTGATCGCGCGGCCGGAGCGCCCCATGCGGCCGGTGCGCCCCACGCGATGCGTAAACAGCTCGTGCGTCTCCGGCAGCTCGTAGTTGATCACCCGGTCGATGTGCAGCACGTCAAGCCCGCGCGCCGCCACGTTCGTGGCCAGCAGGATGGGCGTCGTGCCGTCACGGAACTTCGCGATCACGCGGTCTCGCTGCTCCTGACGCAGGTTGCCCTGGAGCACGTCGACGGCGTAGCCCAGACGCAACAGCTTGATGCCGAGGTTGCGCACGCCGTGCTTGGTGCGACCGAAAACCAGGGTGGCGCCCTGCGTCGGCTCGTCCAGCAGGCGGCAGAGGACGGCGATCTTCTCCTCGCGCCAGACTTCGTAGACCACGTGGTCGATGTCCGGCTTGTCCTCGCCTTCAGGAGCGGTCTCGATGACGACCGGCTCCCTGAGGTACTTGGCCGACACCCGGTGCACCCACTCGGGCGTGGTGGCCGAGAAGAGCGCCGTCTGGCGTTGTTTAGGTGTGACCGACAGGATGCGTTCCACGTCTGGGGCGAAGCCCCGGTCCAACATCTCGTCCGCCTCGTCGAGCACCAGATACCTGATTCCATCCAGCTTCAGCGAACCACGCTTCAGATGGTCCAGGATGCGCCCCGGCGTGCCGACGACGATTTGCGCGCCAGCGCGGAGGGCCTCCTGCTGCGGGACGATGCCCCGGCCGCCGAAGATCACGGTCGAGCGAATGCCTGTGCCAGCGATGAGCTGCTCCAAGACGCCGCCTACCTGCTGGGCTAGCTCACGCGTCGGTACCAGCACCAGCGCCTGTGGATGCCTCTGTCGGTGCTCAATTCGCTCGACCAGCGGAAGACCGAAGGCGAGCGTCTTCCCCGACCCGGTATACGCCTGACCGATAACGTCGCGGCCCTCCAGCAGCGGCGGGAGCGCCGACGCCTGGATCGGAGTCGGGGTATGGATACTCATCGCCTCGAGCGCCTTCAGAGAGGCAGTAGCGAGCGCGAATTCTTGGAATGACAACGTAGCTACCCTATGTCAGAGGATTTCTTCTCGACAGCCGGAGCGAAACTCGATGTGGAGATCGGGGGATGTCAATCGCAGCGGACGTGTATCGAAGAGGCTGATGCCAAGAGTGTAGCGGGTGAGGACGCGCTCCACAAGTCGGACTTAGCATAACTCTCCTCATTATCGACCCTCCCCCGTTCGTGCCCCATCGGCGCTTCTGCCTATAATCTCCCATGGCGCCTCGAAGCAACGCTCAGCCCGGCGCGAACGCCGGCGAAGCGGCCCGGAGTGCCACAGGCCTCCTCACCGCAGATGACGTCCGTCTCTTCAGCGAAGGCGCCCACGTCCGGCTGTACGAGAAGCTGGGCGCGCGCCTGGCCCGCGTCGGGGAGGTCTCCGGAGCGTCCTTCGCGGTCTGGGCGCCCAACGCGAGCGACGTCTCGGTCATCGGCGACGTCAACGGTTGGCGTCCGGGCGCCCACCCGCTGCGCCCCATCGCTGAGTCGGGCGTCTGGAGCGGGTTCATCCCCGGCATCGAGCACGGCGCGCTCTACAAGTACCACATCGCTGCCCCGGGCCGGCCGCGTCAGGTCGCCAAGGCCGACCCGCTGGGCTTTCACCACGAAACGCCCCCCAGGACCGCCTCCATCGTCTGGGACCTGGCGTACGACTGGGGCGACGAGACGTGGATGAAGGAGCGCCGCGCGCGCAACGCCCTCGATGCGCCGATCGCGATCTACGAGGTGCATCTGGGCTCATGGATGCGCGCCGCGGACGAAGGGAACCGCTCCCTCTCCTACCGGGAGCTGGTGCCCCGTCTCGCGGAGTACGTCGAACGCCTCGGCTTCAGCCACGTCGAGTTCTTGCCGGTGATGGAGCACCCGTTCTTCGGCTCATGGGGCTACCAGACCACCGGCTACTTCGCGCCGACCAGCCGCTACGGCACGCCGCAGGATCTCATGCACCTGATCGACTTCCTCCACCAGCGCGGCATCGGCGTCATCTTGGACTGGACGCCCGCACACTTCCCGACCGACGAGCACGGCCTGGGCGACTTCGACGGCACGCACCTCTACGAGTACGCCGATCCGCGCAAGGGCTTCCACCAGGACTGGAACAGCTACATCTTCGACTACGGACGCAACGAAGTGCGCAGCTTCCTGATCAGCAGCGCACTCTTCTGGCTCGAGAAGTACCACGTCGACGGCGTCCGCGTCGACGCCGTCACCTCGATGCTGTACCTCGACTACTCGCGCCGCCCCGGCGAGTGGCTGCCCAACGAGCACGGCGGCAACGAGAACCTGGAGGCGATCCGGTTCCTCCAGCAGCTCAACGAGGCCGTCTACCGCGATCACCCGGACGTGCAGACCTTCGCCGAGGAAAGCACGGCCTGGCCCCTGGTCTCGCGGCCCAGCTACCTCGGCGGCCTCGGCTTCGGCCTCAAGTGGGACCTGGGGTGGACGCACGACACGCTCCGCTACACCTCGCGCGATCCCACCCAGCGAAGCTCGCACCACCACGAGCTGACCTTCCGCTCGGTCAACGCCTACGCCGAGAACTTCCTGCTCCCTCTCTCGCACGACGAAGTTGTCCGCGGCCAGGCTTCGCTGCTGGCGCGGATGCCCGGCGACGACCGGGCGCAGTTCGCCAACCTGCGCCTCCTCCTCTGCTACCTTTACACGCAGCCCGGCAAGAAGCTGCTCTTCATGGGCGGAGAGTTCGGCCAACGGAGCGAGTGGAACCACGACGCCGGGCTGGAGTGGCAGCTCCTCCGGCAGCCGCCGCACGCCGGCCTGCAACGTCTGGTGATAGACCTCAACCGTCTCTACCGTGAGCAGGCCGCACTCCACGAGCTCGACTGCGGCGGCGGCGGCTTCGAGTGGATCGACTGCAACGACGCCGAGCAGAGCACCCTGGCCTATCTACGACGAGGGCGCGCGGACGGCGACCGACTGCTCGTGGCCTGCAACTTCGCGCCGGCGCCTCGCCACCACTACCGGATCGGCGTGCCGGAAGGCGGCCTCTGGGAAGAGCTCTTGAACAGCGACGCCGCGAACTACGGAGGGAGCGGCCTCGGCAACCCTGACGACGGGCTGAAGGCGGCGCCGCTCTCCCACCATGAGCGCCCGCATTCGCTCTGCCTCACCCTGCCACCGCTGGCCGCTGTGATCTTGAGGCCGAACGGCAGTGCCTGACGAACAGCAACCCGACGTTGTCGCCTCAGGCTACGATGCCGTGTACGCGGCTGTGCCTGCGAGCCCCACGCTGCGCCGCATCTGGCGCGAGCACGCGGCCGGCGCGGACTTCCCTGAAGCATTCGCCCACATCAGCTTCGTTACGCTCCACGAACTCAGCCGCGTCGCTTCCGAGCTCCACCTCTCCGAACGCAGCACGTTGGTTGACCTTGGCTGCGGCATGGGCGGCCCGGCGTTGTGGGTGAGCCAGGAGACCGGTTGTATGCTCCGAGGCGTCGATCTCTCGAAGGTGGCCGTCGCCCAAGCGACGGCGCGAGCGAGCGAGCTCGGGCTGTCTTCTGAGCGCGCGACCTTCACCGTCGGCGCCTTCGCCGACAGCGGCCTGGCGAGCAGCTCGGTGGACGGGGCGATGAGCGAAGACGCGCTGCAGTACGCCCCCGACAAACGCGCCGCCTTCGCGGAGGCGGCGCGGCTTCTGGTGCGCGGCGGCCGGCTCGTCTTCACCGCCTTCGAGCTCGAGCCGGACCGGGCCACGGGCCTTCCCGTCCTGGGCGCAGACCCGGTAGCCGACTATCGTCCATTGCTGGAGGACGCAGGCTTCCGCGTGGACTCCTACGAAGAGGTCCGGGGTTGGCCGGAACCGATGACCACCACGTACCAGGCGCTCCTCGCGGCCAGGACGGCGCTTATTGAGGAGATGGGAGCAATCGCCACGACCGCGCTGTTTGCTGAGCTGTCTCTGACGCTCGAACGCCGGCCCTACCGCCGCCGGGTTCTGGCCTGCGCGACGAAGCGATGAACACGCCGATCCCGCAGCAGCCCTAGTCCTCGCCCCGTAGCAGCGCCTTCGCCCGCGCGAGGCCGGCCTCCAGGCGCGCCGGGTCGCCGCCCGCGTTCGCCACGTCCGGCCGGCCGCCCCCGCCGCCCCCCATCTCCGCGCCGATCGCCTTCGCCAGCGTCGCCGCGTGCAGCCCCTTCGCCACCAGGTCGGCGCTCAGCATCACGATGCAAGCGAGCTTGTCGTCGGCGACGGAGCCCAGCACCACCGCCGCCGACTTCGCCCGCTGCCGCACGTCGTCGGCCAGCGCCCGCAGCGACGCGTGGTCGGCGCCGTCCACCATCTCGACAATCACCAGCGTCCCGTTGCGCTCCTCGGCGCGCGCCAGCACCTCCGCCGCCTCGGGCAGCTTCGCCCCACCTAGGCGGGGGCGTTCCTTCGCTCGCTCCTGGAGCGCGCGCAGACGCTCCGGCAGCTCCGCTGGCGGCACGTTGTACTCGTGGCTCAGCTCATCGACGACGCGCCGGCGGGCGTCCGTCCACTCGTACGCGTTGAGGCCGGTCACCGCTTCGACGCGCCGCACGCCCGCGCCGATGCTGCGCTGCTCCACGATGAAGAACGCGCCGATCTCGCCCGTGGCGCGGCAGTGGGTACCGCCGCAGAGCTCGCGGCTGAAGGCCTCGCCGTCGCCGACGCTCACCACGCGCACCCGCTCGCCGTACTTCTCGTCGAACATTGCGTCGGCGCCCAGCGACATCGCCTCCTGCATCGACAGCTCGTCGACCCGCACCGGCCGGTCGAGCAGCACCTGCTCCTGCACCAGGCGCTCCGCCTGACGCAGCTCGTCTTCGGAGAGCGGCCGGCTGTGCAGGAAATCGAAGCGCAGCCGGTCCGGCGCCACCAGCGAGCCCGCCTGCTTCGCCTGTGGGCCCAGCACGATTCGCAGCGCCCGGTGCAGCAGGTGCGTCGCGGTGTGATTGCGCATCGTCGCCCGCCGGCTCGATTCGTCCACTGCGGCGCGCACCGCCTCGCCCTCGGCGATGCGCCCGTGCGTCACCCGGCCGCTGTGCAAGAAGACGCCGTGGGCGACGGGGCGTACCGTCTCGACCTCGATCTCACCGTCGGCGCCGGTGATGCGTCCACGGTCGCCCGCCTGGCCGCCGCCCTCCGCGTAGAACGGCGACGTGTCGAGCGCGACCTGGACCTCGCTGCCTTCCCCCGCCGCCGCCGTCCGCTCCTGCGCGGAGAAGACCGCGAGCACCGTCGCCTCGGCCGAAAGCGACTCGTAGCCGGCGAAGCGCGTCGCCGCGAGTTCGCGCGCCGCGGCGAGCAGCGTCCCGTCCTGGCCGCGCGCCTCCGAGTGCGCGTCGCGGGCGCGCTTTCGCTGCGCCTCCATTGACTGAGCAAAACCTTCAAGATCAGCTGCCATTCCACTGTCGGCAGCGACTTCGATGGCAAGTTCCGGTGGGACACCGAATGTATCCCAGAGCACAAAGGCAGTCTGTCCGTTCAGCGTCGGTTCCAACGCGGCAGCCTGCGCCAACTGAATTGGAGAGGCGTTCCAAGGTTCAGGTCCCAGTATTTCTGCGTAAGGTCTAAGGAAGGGTTCCTTTACTGCTTCTGGCAGTTCGGTACTGGAATAGATGCTACTCAGAGGGCGCCGTTTGGATGCCCAATTGAACCGGGCCTGCGGGTCGCCGGCTGCGGTTTTAAAGGTGCCGCGGAGGTAGTGGCCGCACTCTGCCAGCGCCGCGACGGCGCTCCGACCGCGGCCCAAAGTTTCGTTGAACCGTTCTTCCTCCTCCTCAACGATCGCTGTAATCGAGGCGGCCTCTCGAAGCAGTTCAGGATAGGCATCTGACATGACGCCGCCGACGGCGCCTACGAGCGGGCGCATGTACTCAATGTTCCAAACGAATCGCGTCCGAGCATAGTAAATCGCGCGCCGCATCACTCTTCGGAGAACGTAACCGCGGCCTTCATTCGATGGGCGGATGCCGTCCGCAATAAGGAAGGTGGCAGCCCGTGCGTGGTCGGCCAGGATGCGCATCGCAATCTTCTGCTGCGCAGACGCGCCATCATACGCAATCCCCGTCAGACGTGTGATCTCCTGGAAAATGGGTGTGAACAGGTCCGTGTCGTAATTGGACGGCTTGTCGCCCAGCACCGCGCAGAGCCGCTCCAGCCCCATGCCGGTGTCGACGCCGACCCTGGGCAGCGGCGAGAGCGTGCCGTCCGCCGCCCGGTCGTACTGCATGAAGACGTTGTTCCACAGCTCCCACCAGCGGTCGCAGTCGCAGGTCAGCGGGCAATCGCTGCCGTCGCGCAGGCAGGCGCCGGTGCGGTCGTACATCACCTCGGAGTTCGGGCCGCAGGGCCCCGTCTCCCCCATGCTCCAGAAGTTGTCCTCCGCGCCCAGCCGCACGATCCGCTCGGCCGGGAGGCCCACCAGCCGCGACCAGATCGCCGCCGACTCGTCGTCCTCTTCGTACACCGTCGGGCGCAGCTTCTCCGGTGGCAGGCCCAGCTCCTTCGTCAGGAACTCCCAGGTGAAGGCCAGCGCCTCCTCCTTGAAGTAGTCGCCGAACGAGAAGTTGCCTAGCATCTCGAAGAACGTATGGTGGTGAGACGACGGCCCCACCTCCTCCAGGTCGTTGTGCTTCCCGCTCACCCGCAGGCACTTCTGCACCGATGCCGCCCGCGTGTACGACCGCTGCTCCAGGCCCAGGAAGACGTCCTTGAACGGCACCATGCCCGCGTTGGTGAAGAGCAGCGTCGGGTCGCCCGCCGGCACCAGCGGCGCGCTGGGCACGATGGCGTGCCCCCGCGCCTCGAAATACGAGAGGAACTTCGCGCGAAGCTCGGCGCTTTTCATGGCGCCTGGATTATATCGTCAACGCACCGGATGGCGGATGCGGGCGCAGCTTTGATGTCACCCTGAGCATAGCGAAGGGTCTGGCCCCTCGCGGGGCGCGAGATGCTTCGCTAGCGCTCAGCATGACAGTTTGCGGAGGCCCGATCTGCTAGGCGCCGTGCTACATGCTGATCAAGTTGCAGGGGCGCTAGTCCGTTCCCCCATCCGTTAACCGGCCGCCCGCCGGCAACGGCTTCGTCAGGGGGAAGGTCACCACGTCCCGGATCGTCGGGCGGTCCGTCAGGTACATGAACCAGCGGTCGATCGACACGCCGAACCCGGCCGTCGGCGGCATGCCGTGCTCCAGCGCCTCCAGGAACTCCTCGTCCAGCATCTGCGCCTCGCGGTCGCCCGCCGCGCGCAGGCGCGCCTGCTCCTCGAAGCGCGCCCGCTGGTCCAGCGGGTCGTTCAGCTCGCCGTAGCCGTTGCCCACCTCGGAGCCGGCCATCAGCACCTGGAAGCGCTGGACGCGGCTCGGATCGCCAGGATCGCGCTTCGCCAGCGGCGAGATGTCGACCGGGTGATTCACCAGGAACTGGGGCCGGATCAGCGTCGGCCGGATCAGCCGCTTGTAGATCAGGTCGATGACCCGCCCGCGCCCTAGCCCCGTCATCGCGTCGCTCACGCCCTTCGCCTTCGCGGCGGCGGCGAGCGACTCCGCCGTCGCGTGCTCGCGCAGGTCGATTCCGGCGCCGGCGAACAGCTCGAAGTAGTCGCTCTCCGGCCAGGGCGGTGTGAAGTCGAGCTCGTGCTCGCCGTAGCGCAGCCTGAGCGTGCCGAAGGTCTGCTCGATCGCCGACGTGTAGAGCCGCATCACGAGCTGCTTCAGCGCCCCGATGTCCGCGTACGCCCAGTACAGCTCCAGCAGGTCGAACTCCTGCAAGTGCTCGCGGCTCATCCCTTCGTTTCGAAACACGCGCCCGATCTCGTACAGCCGCTCGATCCCGCCGACCACGAGGCGCTTGTGCGCCAGCTCCAGGGAGATGCGCAGGTAGTAATCGGTGTCGAAGGTGTTGTGGTGGGTGACGAACGGCTCGGCGTCGGCGCCGCCGGGGACGCTCTCCAGCACCGGCGTCGACACCTCGACGAAGCCCTCGCCCTCCAGGAACGCCCGCAGATGCCGGACGAAGGCCGCGCGCTGCACGAACAGCCGCGCCACTTCCGGGTCGGCGATCATCGCCAGGTGGCGCTTGCGGACGCGCGTCTCCGGGTCGGTCAGGCCGTGCCACTTCTCCGGCAGCGGCCGCAGCGCCTTCGCCAGCAGCGACAGCTCCCGCACCTCCACCGTCAGCTCGCCGGTGCGGGTGGCGAAGAGCGGCCCCTCGACGCCGGCGAAATCGCCCACGTCGACCAGCTTCAGCAGATCGTAGCGCTCGTCGCCCAGGACGTCGCGGCGGAACTGGAGCTGCACCTCGCCCGATTGGTCGCGCAGCGTCGCGAAGGTCGACCCGCCGTGCCCCCGCCGCGCGATGAGCCGCCCGGCGACGCGCACCGTAGCGCCTCCGCCCCGCTCGCGCGCCTCAGCGACCGGCAGCCGGTCCGCGAAACCCGCCGGGTAGGGGTCGACGCCCAGCTCGCGCAGCCGCGCCAGCTTCTCGATCCGGCCGGAACGCACCTCATCGAGGCGGGACGTCGGCGATTCAGACGACTTGGCTTCGGACATCAGCGACATCATACAACCTCTGAACCAGAGAACCTCTGAGCCACGGAACCGCTGAACCGCGGATCGGAACCACCGAACCAGCCAGGTTCGCAAGGAGCGGTAGCGGTTCCGAGGTTCAGGGGTTCCTTGGTTCCGTCGTTTCTGCTACCATCCGCCCGCTGGTTCGATTCCCACACCGAGAGGAGCAACGTCATGGCCGTCGTCGTCATCACCGGCTGCAGCAGCGGCTTCGGGCTGCTCAGCGCCCTCCACTTCGCCCGTCAGGGCGACACCGTCTATGCCACCATGCGCAACACCGCGAAGGCCGTCGAGCTGGAGCAGGCGAAACAGGCCGAGAGCCTGCCGATCGAGGTCCTCCAGCTCGACGTCACCGACGACGCCTCCGTCGCCGCCGCCGCCCGCCACGTCCTCGACGCGGCGGGCCGCGTCGACGTGCTGGTGAACAACGCCGGCCTCGGCCACCACGGCCCGATCGAGGACACCGACCTGGCCGGCGCCCGGGAGATCTTCGAGACGAACTTCTTCGGCGCGCTGCGCGTCACCAACGCCTTCCTGCCGGCGATGCGAAAGCAGGGGTCGGGTGTCATCGTCAACGTTTCGTCCCTGGCCGCGCCGGTCACCCCGCCCTTCACCGGCATCTACGCCGCCAGCAAGCGTGCGCTGGAGGGGATCAGCGAGGCGCTCCACTACGAGATGCACCCCTTCGGCGTCCGCGTCGCGATCATCGAGCCGGGCGGCTTCGAGACGAGCATCGAGCAGAACCGGCGCATGGCTGAGCGCTTCACCGAGGGCTCGGCCTACCTGGGCATCGAACAGCGCTTCACCCAGTCGCTCTCGCGCCTGCCCGCCGCCGCCGAGCGCGCCGACGCCCAGATCGTCGCCGAGGCGATCTACCACGCCGTCCACGACGAGCAGCCGAAGCTGCGCTACCTCGTCGGCCAGGACGCCGAAGGCATCGGCGGCCTCCGCCGCCAGCTCGACGACACCCAGTTCGAGCAGACGATGCGCCAGGCGCTGGACTTCTGGGAGTAGCCCCGCTGAACCACTGAGCATCGGAACCGCAGAACCGCTACTCGAATGCTGCCTTGCTCCGAGGTTCGGCTGGTCTGAGGTCTAGGAGCTCTAACTGGGCGCTGAAGGAGGGGGAGTGCAGAGGGGCGCAGCCCTTCTGCCGGGGTCTGGGGGTGTCCCCCAGATTCAACAAACTTCTCAGGGCGGGTGGGTGGGAAGAGGGGCGTATCGTTTTTCAGCGCCCTGCTACCCCGTGCGCCTGCCGCGCTCCCGATAGCAGACCGGCGATGTCCGGCGCCAGCGGCTCTGCCGGGCGCCCCTGCGGATCCGGCGTCGGCGCCTCGCCCAGGAGCGCCTCCAGCACCCGCCGGACGCCCCACGAGACCGCGGTCAAGTCGTACCCGCCCTCGAGCGCGAAGACCAGGCGCCCTTCGCACAGGTCGCCGGCCAGCGACCGCAGACGCGCCGTCAGCTCGCCGTAGCCGTCGACGCTGAGCGCCATCCCCGCGAGCGGATCGGCGAAGTGCGCGTCGAACCCGCACGAAACGAGGATGACTTGCGGCCGGAAGCGCCGCACCACCGGCTCCGCCACCTGCTCAAACGCCGCCCGGTACTCGTCGTCGCCGCAGCCGCCCGGTAGCGGCAGGTTCACGTTCGTCCCGCGTCCCGCGCCGCCGCCGGTCTCCTCCAGGCGCCCCGTGCCGGGGTAGTACGGGTACTGGTGAGTGGAGACGTAGAGGACGCCCGGGTCGTCGTAGAAGGCGTCCTGGGTGCCGTTGCCGTGGTGCACGTCGATGTCGACGATCGCCACGCGCTCGAGGCCGTGGCGTCGCCGAGCGTGCTCCGCGGCGAGGGCGACGTTGTTCAGCAGGCAGAAGCCCATCGCCTGGGCGGGACGGGCGTGGTGGCCCGGCGGCCGCGCGACGGCGAACGCCGAGTGCGCGCGGCCCTCGAGCACCGCCTCCGTCGCCACCAGGCACGCCCCCGCCGACCGCCGCGCCGCCGCGCACGAGCGGGGCACAAGGTACGTGTCGGGATCGGCCCAGCCGCCGCCCTCGGCGCAGGCGAG
>Ga0247727_10017612_pt1 | contig 11353 bp, 15 predicted proteins | sample WisWelCaveWW1625_FD_202498 | JGI IMG/M metagenome (GOLD analysis project Ga0247727, IMG submission 202498) | Biofilm microbial communities from Wishing Well Cave, Virginia, United States - WW16-25 | ecosystem: Environmental > Aquatic > Deep subsurface > Groundwater > Cave microbial mat | place... | reverse complement strand
CCGTCTTTTCCTGTTTCAATACGCCGGCACGCAGATGCGTAATCGCTTGATTCACTAAGGAAAAAGGAGACAATTTGCCGGCAAAGGAACACGTGTTACACGGCGTTTTCGCCGTATAAACATAAGTTCGGCGACAGAATGAAAAAGCCGATTCCACCTCGCAGCGTGGTTGCGTTAAAGAAGCTCTGGCCTCATGCCCGCAAGCAAGGGCATGAGGTCGGCGAGAAAAGAAGGATCGGCTACTATAGCCGGCAGGACGGACTCGACTGCGTGTGGCTTGTTGACGACCAAGGGGAGTACGAATGGACCACGGATCACAAGTGGCTCTACAAGCATTTCGAGGTATTGAAGCTTTCAGATGAGACCGATCTATTCGGTGTTCGTCGGAAGCGTCTCAAAGCACTTTCGTCCGCAGAAAGGAAAGAGCCGAACCATACGCTTTAGCCAACGCGCGCTAGCGCGCGTGGCTGAGCTTTCACGATAGGCTGACATGAAGAAGTGGTTCAAGGATTGGACGCCCCTCCCGGCGGATATGGTCGTTCAGATGTTCCCGCTCGTGTTGATTGTGATTGCTGTCCTTTCTTCAGTGCTTCTTCCCATCTTGCATCACCTCAGGCGAGCCGATGCTTGGATCGTGTTTGGAGTATCACTTGGGCTGGCTGTGGTCGGGGTGGTGCTGCTTTTTTGTGCCCGCTTTCCGTTGTATCGGCAGGGCCAGTTTTTCAGTTTCGGGTCTCGGTTGCTGGATGCGTCGCATCGGAGGTTGTATCGTCTGTCGTACGGCTTCATACTCGTTGCCGTATTCGTGCTGCTGATTCTACTGGTCACACTACGATGAGACGGCCTATCAAATCGAGCCAGCGAACCCTCGCAAAGCCTCGGGTCGCTGATCTTCATCGTTCGGCGCAAAACGCATGAATATGAAAAGACCAATTGCAGAGCGGCGGTTGGATTTGATCGGACGTAGCGGGAAACGAATTCCGTTTACTGTGCAATTCGGCCCTACTTATGCCGACGGGAAAGATTTCAGATGTCCGGTGAAATTCATTGGGTGGGGTGATTCTCCTCCAGACATTTGGGGCGTTGATTCATTGCAGGCATTCCTGTTAGCTGTAGGTCTCGTTTATGGCATTCTTTCGGATTTCGCGCGCAAGGGGGGACGTGTAGTCTGGCCGGACACCGACGTGAACTTTGATTTCCATGATATTCCGACGTTATCGTCGGCTAAGGAAAGGCCGAACCAATCGGTTCCGCGAACGCGGGCTAAACGCCCGCGTCGCTGACCTCAGACGTTAAGCTCTCGCCTAACCTCTCGACGAAACGACCGGGCTCAGAAAAAGCCCGAATAACCTTTCAATCCGTTTGGTTTGAAACTCGGCGCGTTTGCGGTAATCTAAGCAGAGATGAGCAACGATCAACCATTGCCGTCGCCTGACGAGATTCAGCGCAAGCTCTCCGAGTTCATGAAACAGGAGTTCGGCGACCGCGTTGTGCTCGCCGGCACACCGCAGACCGAGACCAGCGAAACGTCGCCGCCGGCCAAGGAGCCGAAGCGTTCGCCGCTGGAGTTCTCGTTCGAGCTGAAACCGAAGGACATCAAGGCGCACCTCGACCGGTTCGTCATCCAGCAGGAAGACGCGAAGAAGGTCCTCAGCATCGCCGTCTGCGACCATTACAACCACGTCAAAGCCGTCGAACGCGGCGAAGAACTCCGCGATTACGTCAAACAGAACGTCCTGCTCGTCGGCCCGACCGGCGTCGGCAAGACGTACCTCATCAAGACCATCGCCGACCTCATCGGTGTTCCGTTTGTGAAATCCGATGCCACGAAATTCAGCGAGACCGGCTACGTCGGCGGCGACGTCGAAGATTTGGTGCGCGAACTCGTCCATCGCGCCGAGGGCAACGTCGGGCTCGCGCAATACGGCATCGTCTATCTCGATGAAATCGACAAGATCGCGACGCCGGCCAACATCATCGGCCGGGACGTGAGCGGTCGCGGCGTGCAAACGAATCTGCTCAAGTTGATGGAGGAAACCGAAGTCCCGTTGCGCTCACCGACTGACATTCAAGCGCAGTTGCAGGCGGCGTTCGAGTTTCAACGTCGCGGCAAGGTGAAACGCGAGACGGTGAACACGAAACACATTCTCTTCATCGTGAGCGGCGCGTTCGATTCGATGCTGGAGATCGTCCGGCGCCGGCTCCAGCAATCCCAAATCGGATTCGGCGGCACACTGGCCGGCGAGTTGCCCGACGCCGATTTGCTCCGGCACGCCGCGACGGAAGACTTCATCAAGTTCGGATTCGAGCCAGAGTTTGTCGGACGGCTACCGGTGCGCGTCGTTCTCGACAAGCTCGCCGTGACCGATCTCTACAACATTCTCACGCACAGCGAAGGTTCGGTGGTCCGGCAATACGAAGCGAGCTTTCATGCGTTCGGCATCGACGTGGTGTTTTCGGACGACGGACTTCGCGCGATTGCCGAGAAGGCGGCACTCGAGAATACCGGGGCGCGTGGCCTGCTCACGGTTTGCGAGCGGTCGCTGCGCGACTTCAAGTTCGAACTACCGTCCTCCAAGATCCGGCAGTTCGTGGTGACCCGCGCGCTCGTCGATCAACCGGAAGCCGAACTGCAACGCATCTTGACCGAGCCCGAGTACGAGCAACGTCAGGTCATGCGGCAGTGTGTCCGGGAATTCGAGCGCAAGTTCGCCGAGAAACACAAACTGACGATTCGTTTCGCCGACGACACGACCGAGGAGATCGTCAGCCGCGCGCTGGCCGCCCGGAAATCCATCACCGACCTGTGCCGGGAACTCTTTCGCGACTATCAATTCGGCCTCAACCTCATCAAGAACAACACCGACCAGACCGAGTTCATCATTCCCCTCGCCGCCCTCGCCGCCCCCGACAAGTTCCTTTCCGACTGGGTCGTGTCGAGTTACCGGAAAGATTCGTAAGCCGGTTGCCTAACGTACCGGTTCGAACACTTCCTCAGTCGTGCCGGCTTGCGCGCTGGCGCGGCGAACAAATCCCTTCGCGATGAGCGCCCGGAGAATGCGCTCGGCCGTCGTCCTGTCCACACGCATGTCATGGACGAGCTCCGATTCCGTGATGCCACGTCCGCGTTCGTGGACGAGCTCGAGCGCTTCCGCGAGCGGCAACTTGTAGCCTTTGTACAGCGCAAGAATCCCGAAGATGATCAGCACCGCGCCGCCGAAGACAGCGCTTCGACCTCGCAGCGGGTCGGCCGGCAATTCGCCCATGATGTTGAGCAACGTGAAAAAACCGAGCAGCACCAGCCCCAGCCCGGCAATCTTGAAAATCTTGCGACGCCGATGAAACGCGTAGAGGTCGAATTCGTGGGGCACGCTGTCCTCGCTATTTCCCGGAGTCGCCGGCCGGCTGCATTTGGCGCAGGATGCTGAGCGGCGCGAGCGTTTCCGCCTTGTTCAAGTCCGTCCACAGCGTTCCCGGCCCCGCGTAGATAAGCGAAAGCTTCACCTGCTCCGGCAACTGGGACGCGAACTGGTACAACGCGTAATCGTTCGCCGAGCCGACCGCTTTGACCTGTTGCGCGTAGCCTTCGCCTTCCGCTTTGCCTTTCAACTCGATGACCTTCGCCTCCGCGCCGCCGAGTTTGCGTTTGATGTCGGCGCGAATCGCCGCCGTCTGCTGCGCCAACTCCGCCACGAGCAATCGCGTCTGCGCGGCGGTCTCGTTGACCTTCTTCTGTTGTTCGGCGGCGATGTTGCCTTCGAGGCGTTGCGTCTCGTACTCGACGACCTGCTCGATCTGGCGAATCTTGCCGACGTTCTCGTCCAGTTCGCCTTTCTTCGCCTCTGTCTTTGTCTTCTCGGCGTTCGTCGTGTTCCACTCGCCGGCAATGCGCGCGTCCTGAATCGGGCCGGAGATGTTGTCCGGCACGAGCGTGTCTTGCACGAGCGCGAGGTCCACCTGCAGTTTCTTTTCTTCCAGCGTCGTCTGGATCGTGTCCTGAAATGCGCGCTGAAATTCCTCGCGTTTGGCGCCCACGATGAAATCCACCGCGCCAAACGTCGAGCCTTTGATGCGCGCCGTCGAGTTGATTTGCGGGATGAGAATGTTTTCCTCAATCTTCTTGATGTTGCCGTACCGGGCGACAACCGACGGCGCGTCCTGCGGCAGCAGTTGCCACAGCAACGTCACGTCAATCGTGATTTCGAAGCCGTCACTCGACGGGAACGTCACGGCCGGCAACACTGCCACGGCCGGTTGCCCCTCCATGTTCTGCGACCGGTTCAATGCCTCGCCAATGCTTTCCGCCTGACGTTCCTTCCCAACGATTTGGCCGATCGTCTGCGATATCGGCAGCTTGCCGGCGTGGGCCATCGTGATTTGGTTAAACCCGACCTCGACGCGCTCGACAGAGTACGCCTCCGGATTCAACGCATACAGTCCCGGCTGCAACACAATCTTCTGGACGCCGCGCTCGCCGGGCTCGGCCAATTGACTGGTCGCCGTCTTTCCCGAACGGGACGTAACGACGCCGACGTAGCCGGGATCGATCTCGATCATCTTCACGATGCGAACTTCGTAAGCGTACGGGTTGAGCTTGTACGTGCCGGGCATGAGCACCTCGCGCTGGATGCCACGGTCGCCTTTGCCGGCCAGAAACTCGCCGCCGGGAAGTTCGTTACCGAATTTGCTGATGACGACGCCGACCTCGCCGCCGTGGACGATCGCCTGGTCTTTCAACTGACGTTCGTACGAGAACGGGTTGATGAAGTGTCGTCCCGGTCCGCGCGGCTCAAGCAACACGCCTTTCTGGCCGGGTTCGGCGATGATTTGCCCTGCCGGCATCGCCGTGCCGGTCTTGGCGACGAGCACGAGCATCTTGTCCGGCGGTACGACCGTGTTCTCCACGACCCAGACCCAGAATCCTTCGTAAACAAACACGTAAAACAACACGAATGCCACGATGGCGCCGATAATGATCGTCCGCTTGCTCATCGGGAACCTCCGGTCAACGGCTTGAACACCGAACGCTGAACGTCGGACGTTGGACGTCGAGCGCCGTTACGCTCGGCGGTCTGAATACTCGACTTGAATACCCGAATCAAAGAATCCGTTTCGGAAAGGAGCGCCGTGACCTGCGACGCCGGCTGGAGGAGCGGAACTTGTTGAATCAGCCGCAGCCACCGCTCCGTCTCGCGCAACTCTTTCATGCCAATCTTGAACTTGTGAATGAAGTCCGCGCGCGACTCCGCCGCTTGGGCTTCCGCGTGATTCGGCAACGGTGACGTACCGGAGCGCAGTAGCTGCCCGGCCACATGATTTCCCGCCCGCGTCGCCGGCAGTCGTTCCGCGATGCAAATGATGTTGGCCGAAAACTTCAAGAGCCGGTCTTCCAAGTCATATTTCTTCCGACGTTCAACGTTCTGAGTTGGACGTTCGATGTTTAATCCGTTTCCGCTCATCGCGCGCCTCCTTTCCCGGGCTGTGAGAGTTCCCGGAACGGTTGGGCGAGCGGGCCGTCGGTGTTCGAGAGGATGGATTCGATGTTCGGCGCGACCTTCTTGAGGTAGAGATACCGGGCATACGCTTCGCCGCTGCCGAACGGCGCGATGATCGACCGTAACGCGTTCGCTTCCGCCGTCCGCGTGTAGCTGATGACATCGGCGTCGCCTTGACCAATCGAGACGATGGCCTGCGCTTGTTTCTCGGCCGTCTCCAAATCCTTCTTCGCGACTTCGAAATCGCGTTGCGCGGCGATGACTTGAACCTGTTGTTCCTTCGTCGCTTTCTGAATCTCGTTCTTCTGCGTGGTCTCGGCGGTGACAACGCGTTTGCGCTGATCCTGAATCTTCCGTTGCTCGGCAACGCCGGCCTCGGACTTCGCGCGGTCAATCTCGCGCTCGTACTTGTCGCGCGTCTGCACGGCAATCTCGCGTTCCCGGATCGGCTCGGCGATTTTCTGCGGCGGCTCGATCTCGCTGATGAGCGCGGCCTTGACGAGGATGCCTTTCTTGACCGACTCCGCTGTGATGTGTTTGGTGAACTCGTCCTGAAACGCCTTGCGCACCGTGCCGCTGATGACATCGGCGGAACTGTACTTCGATCCCTGAATGCGGCTCATCGAGAGTGCCGACCGCAGAATGACCTTGTTCACCGTGTCTTCCTCGTCGCCGATCATCACGAACACTTCCGGAGCGCGCACTTCCTCCACCGCCCACTCCACGGTGCCTTTGACCGGAAACCGAAACCCGTCGCGCGACAAAAAGCTGATCTCGAACTCCGTCTTGTGACTTTGCACGCCCACGATGTCCACGCGGAATATGTACGGATTCAAGTAGTACGTGCCCGGCCGCAACGGCGTCTCCTGCACGCCGCGTTCGCCTTCCTTGACCAAAAACGTGTTCGGATGCGACGGCTCGGCGCCGACCCGCAACGTCACCACGCCCACCTCGCCCGGCTCGATCTTCACCGCCGGCCGCTTCTCGACGTGATACGCGAACGGATTGATCCGATACGTGCCGGGACGCAGCGGCTCCTCGATCACGCCGCGATACAACGCGCCGTTCTCCGGCCCTTGCGGCACGATGAACCGACCGGCCGGCGGCGTCTTGCCGAATTGACGGACCATCACGCCCACTTCGCCTTCCTTGATTTGCGTCAGCGGCTCGATCTCCCAATCCCAATACAACGGATTGCGGAAGTACCGGCCTTCGCTCAGTGGATCGAGCTGGATGCCCTTCTCTTCGGTCGCGGTCGCGATGATGTCGTTGGCGGCAATGTCTTTGCCGTCTTTGCGAATCAACACCGCGCAATATCCCGACGGCGGCTCGATGCGGCAGAAAAACCAGATGAACACGCCCAGCACGACCACGAACCCGCCGAGGATTACCGCGCCGACCAACCCGAACCGCAGGGCATCAAATCCGTAGCGTTCGCCGCCGGCATCATCGTCGCGGCGTGGTGGAATAGAACTTGTGGGACTCATCGCTCGTCACCCTCCGAAGACTCGCTTCTCCATCGCAAACTTTCTGACCGCTTGATACCGCGCCGCCCGGCAATCCGCAAGTACAGAACACGCCGATTACTTCGCGGCCGGTTTCTGCTCGCCGAACATCTGTGCGGCCATCTTCAATCCCATCGCCTGCATTGCGCGCTGTTGCTCCAGTGACTTCTTAAATTGCTCCAGTTGCGGCGCACTGAGAATGTTCCCGGCCGTCTGCAGGTATTTGTCCTGCAATTGATCCAACTGCTTCTGCATCGCGGCGATACCGTCCCCGGTAAATTTTGTCGGGTCCGTGTTGGCATTCTTGACGAAGTCGGGATTCGGCAGATTCTTTCGCTCCTGATACATCGCCGCAATCAACTGCTGCTCCTGCTCGTCCGTCAACGCGTCCTCCCCGGTCAGCGATTGCTTGAACAAATTCACCTGCATCCGCTCGGATTGCGTGTCTTCGTACTCCTTGAACACGGCGTAGCTCTCCGCGCCGAGGAAATCCTCAATCTTCTTGTTGCCGTCTTTCATGGTTTCGGCGATTTGCTTCACCTTCTCCGTGCGCTCGGCGGCCGGTATCTCCCCGCTCATCATCGCCATCGAATCGTCCACCACCGCCATCTGCCGGTCGACAAGCAATTGTTTCAGCGTCTCGGCGTCTTCCGCTGAAAGGTTCAGGCTCTTGAACAACGCGCCATACGTCATGTCCAACATCATCTTCTGTTGCGACCGGATCATGTCCTTGAACGCCGGGTCCTTCGCCATCTTGCCGATCTGCGACATGAAATTCGCCGGCCTCCCCGGCGCGGCAACGGGCGGCTTCGGCGCTGCCGTTGCCGGTTCCACAACCAGCGGTGCCGCCGGCATGTCTTCCACCGCCGGCGTGGCCGTGACAACCGGGTGCGCCGGTGCCGGCGCAAATTCCACCGGCCGCCCCGCGATGATCTCCCGGAGCCGATTCAATTCTCCCCGCTGCCAGACAATCACGGCCGCCGACATGCCGACGACTGCGAGCAACGCCACCACCAGCAGATTCTTCTTCATCGCGGTAATTCTCCCGGCCGGCTTGTAACCCGCTCGCCGCAACGAGTCAATCCCCGATAAAACCTGCGGTTCTGCGGGCTTGACGTAATGCTACCCGCTGCCTACTCTCCCGCGCTGAAGGGAGAAGCTACTTATGGAAGACTCGACTGTGGCGTACGGAGCAGCGGCTGGAGCGGCGGCGGTCGGACTGGGGTTCCTCATCTTCTGGGGTGCGTTTGTCATCCTCATGATCGTGTCGATGTGGAAGGTCTTCAGCAAAGCCGGGCAGCCGGGCTGGGCGGCGATCATCCCCATCTACAACATCTACATCCTTCTGAAAGTGGCCGGCAAACCCGGCTGGTGGCTGATCTTGATGATTATCCCCATCGTCAATTTCGTCATCGGAATCATCACCGTGCTGGCCATCGCGCAACGGTTCGGGAAAGGCGGCGGGTTTGCGGTCGGCCTGCTCCTGCTGCCGATTGTCTTCTATCCGATCCTCGCCTTCGGCAGCGCGCAATACACACCGGCCCCGGCCGCCGCGTAACGGCTTTTCACCGCCAAGACGCAGAGACAAATCCACTGTAGCCGAAGCGTGAGCTTCGGTTGAGAGGAGAAAACTATGACGCTCGAACGTTACATTCGCCTGATTGCCGGCACGTTCATCCTGGCCAGCCTCGCCTTGGCGCATTGGGTGAACCCGAACTGGCTGTGGTTCACCGCGTTTGTCGGCGCGAACCTGCTGCAGTCGTCCCTCACCAAGTGGTGTCTGATGGAGGACATCCTGCGCAAACTCGGCGTCGGCAAAGGCGAATCCTGCGCCGGCAAGGCCACCTAGCGCGGTGGTCCGCACTTGAGCGCGCGAACCATCGCCCATGCCGACCGGCAGGATCAAATCGTTAGGCGAGATTGCGCTCCGCGTGCACGACCTCGACGCAATGCAGGCGTTCTACCAGAACATCATCGGCCTTGAACTGATGCGCCGGTTTCCCAACTCCGCCTTTTTCAAGATTGCCGACGGCCACGCCGGCCACACGCAGATTCTGGCGCTCTTCGACCGGCGCAAAGAACCGGGCTATGCCGGCCTGAACGCGGCGCACACCACCGTGGACCACATCGCGTTCGTGATCGCGTTGGAGGATTTCGAAGCGGAACGGAAGCGCCTCGAGGGATTGGGCTGCCAGTTGAAATTCGCCACGCACGAACGGGTGCACTGGCGTTCCCTCTACGTCCGCGACCCCGAAGGCAACAACGTCGAGTTGGTTTGCCACGATGCCAGTGTGAGCGAGAAAGGAGCTTAGTCGCAATGCCATGGCTGACGCGTGTGGATTCCACCGGTAAGGTCGTCCAGAGTTGGGAACTCAGTAAGCTTCCCATGATTTTCGGTCGCGGGGACGATGTCGCCGTCACGATCGACGACCACCAGATGTCCCGGCATCACTTCGACATCAAGTGGGCGAACGATTCCCACATCCTGACCGACCTCAACTCCACCAACGGCACGTGGGTCAACGGCCGCAAGGTGATGCACTCCTACCTCAAATCCGGCGACGAGATTCGGGCGGGGCAAACGCAGTTCCGGTATCAAATCGGCACCGCCACGATGCTGGGCATGGTCCAGCAGGCTGCCGGCGCGACCTTCAAGGACGAGATAAAGAAAATCTACAACGGCAAGCCGAGCTGAAAGCGAGACGACACGATGTCGTTTTCGTGGCAAACGCGCCGCTCATTTCCCCGCGCCGGTTGCATTCGGCGGGATGAGGTGTACGTTGTCGCAGGAGCTGAGAGAGAGCGGGTAGTTAGCGATGTTGACGTTAGGTCGTATCTCCCTCAGCTCCCTTCTATTTCCAGATTCTGAAGTTGAAGGTGAACTTCTTTCGTTGCAGCAACGCCCGCCAGTCGAGAAACAGAAACCCGCCAATGACCATCAAACCCAGGCCCAGCGTCACAATCGCCTTGGGAGAAACGCTGCCGTGCACGAGGTCCTCGAAGGTGGTGGCGGCGTACAGCCCGGTGAAGATCATCACCGCGTCGCTCAGGAACTTGCCGCAAAAGAACGGCGGCACCGTGTGCGAGGGCTTCACTTTCGCCACGCCGGCGGCCGTGAACAGCGCCGTGGTGGACAGCGGGGTCACGGAGTAAATAAAGACGAAGAGCCAGCTCTGCCACAGGCTCTGCGACAGTTTCTTTCCCAAAAATTCCAGTTCATCCGTCTTGTGCCGTTTGATGAAGAGACCGGCAAATCGGGGGATGTAGAGACTCATCAGGTATCGTCCCAAGGTTGAACCCGCCACGCAGAGCGGCAACACGAGCAACGGGTTCAAGTGGAATTTTACCAACAGAAACACCGCGACCGTCCACGCCGGTGGCGCGATCAGCGGAATGAGATCGACGGCCAGCGCCGAAAGAAAGACGACCAGATACCACATCACGCCGACAACTTCTCCAACGCTTCCGCCCGCGAGTCAAACGTCAGCACCGGCGTCTCCCGGTCATAATGGAAATACGACATCACCTTCAACCCGATGTCCTTGTGCGGGTCCGGCACCACCCGCACCACTGCGGCCACGCCATTCTTCCGCAACAAATCCATCGTCGCCTGAATCTCCGGCGCGCACGCATACTCCATCGAATCCAACCCGCTCAAATCCGTCAACAGCCGAAACCCGGGATCCATCGCTTCCAACGCCGCGGCCACCTCCGCCCGGCCCAGTGCCACTTCCGCCGGACCGACGCGTTCCCGAAACGTAATCACCAGAAGGTTGCGCGCCCGGTCAGTTTCCACTTCGTACATGCCGGCAACGTAGGCTACCGGCTGCTGACGAACAAGCCGAAAGCCGCACTAGCGGCTTGAGACGCCGCGATGACGTGTTCGCGGCAACCGTCCGAGTCGTTGGTAGAGCCGAGTCAGACGAGCCACGCCGCAACCGTGGGGTAATCACCCCATTGCCATTTGACTCCGCCTGCGGCACGTTGTGCTCATGAACCCAATCAAACACCTTGCGATCGCCTTGATGGCGGTACTGATGATCGGGCTGTTGCTGTTTTACTTCGTCAGTTTGGTCCTGGCTAAGATTGTCATGGGTGTCCTGCTCGTCCTCGTCATCCTCGTCGCGCTCGTCGGCTGGCGGCGGCCCAAAAAGATTCACCCCGGTCGCCCGTTGCCTTAGTAGGAGTTCGTTCGTCAGCGGCTACGTACCGCCCACATGTTTACCCCGAATCCCTTTCGGGGCCGTGCTCGATTGCAGCGAACACAACTCCCCATATCCGAGAGTCTATGCGGTAGGTCATCCACGAATCATGGGGTGAACACCCCATAGTGCGCCGATGACGTGTTGCGTA
>Ga0247727_10017611_pt1 | contig 11353 bp, 11 predicted proteins | sample WisWelCaveWW1625_FD_202498 | JGI IMG/M metagenome (GOLD analysis project Ga0247727, IMG submission 202498) | Biofilm microbial communities from Wishing Well Cave, Virginia, United States - WW16-25 | ecosystem: Environmental > Aquatic > Deep subsurface > Groundwater > Cave microbial mat | place... | reverse complement strand
ATCGCCACGCGCCACACGCAGATATTCATGCGCAGCACAGGCCATCGACCGGCATTCCCCGAACTGAGCAACAGTCGCGCGCATATGATCACGATATTGCTTCGGAAAAAATCCCGGGTTGATGTGCCCTGACATTTGTTTCGGGCCATCGACTTTTTTGACCTGTAGTTTTTTGCCGTTGCTGAAAGCCCCCGCGCTTTTCTCGGCCACCGTCATTTCCTCGCCCAGAACATCGTAAATCCAGCTCTGCGCCGTCTCGCCGTTTTTAATCAGCGCCAGCATCACGCCGAACTCACGTTTGCCATGCACGAAATTGTAAGTCCCGTCGACCGGATCGACAACCCACAGCTCCAGATCCGTGTTCAGTAATTTATCGAGAATCGTCGGGTCTTTTGACGCTGATTCCTCGCCGATAACAATCGACCCAGGCCGCATGGCCGGCAAGGTTTTCATCAGAAAATCCTCCACATCCAGGTCCGCCTGCGTCACCAAATCACGCGGGCTTGTCTTGCTGGAAATTTCATGCGCAGCCAGAGCCTTGTAGCGCGGCAGGATGAATTTTTCCGTCGCCTCGCGTATCACATCGGAAACTTTGTCGGCATCCACCATGCTCATTTCTTTTTCTTCCTTTTCGGCTGCGGCTTATACCCGAAATGGCTCTCGAATTTATTAATCTCGCTCTCATCCATCATCATTTTCAGCACAGCATATTGCTCGCCATCTTTCCTGCTGGCCACTTCCCCATGGCTATAAAGCCACGAAATTGCACTGCCATCGATTTGCGCAATCTTATACGTCGCCTCGATCCGGTCGCTGCCCAACACCCCCGCCACTTTTCCAAGCAACTTATCCAATCCCTTGCCTGTGAGCGCTGAAATCATAACGGTATTGTCGTGAAATTTTACCTGCCGGTTCAAATCCTCTTTCGTATCGGCATTCGCCCGGTCGATCTTGTTATAGGCCTCTATGATGCGCGGATCATTACCGTATTCGATGCCCAGATCCGTGAGAATTTTAACGACATCATCTTTTTGTTCGGCGTGATCGTCCTGCGACACGTCAATCACATGCACGATGACATCAGCATAGGTGATCTGTTCCAGTGTCGCCCGGAACGAAACCACAAGATTCGTCGGCAGGTTGGAAATGAACCCCACTGTGTCCGATAAAATTGCGCCTTGCTTGCCGGGCAACATCACCTTGCGTAAGGTTGGGTCAAGCGTCGCGAACGGCACATCCTCGGCAAACACATTTGAATTGGTCAGGCGGTTAAACAGAGTCGATTTTCCCGCGTTCGTATAACCGACAAGCGCAACCACGGGCAAAGGAATACGCTCGCGGCTTTTGCGGCTGATGCTGCGCATGCGGCGCACTTCTTCCAGATCCTTTTTGATGCCCAGAATAAAATCATCAATCCGGCGCCGATCAAGCTCTTTCTGCAATTCGCCGGGCCCGCCAAGAAATCCACCGCCGCCGCGCTGACGCTCAAGGTGGGTCCATTGCCGCACAAGGCGGGAACGTTGATATTCAAGCGCAGCCAACTGCACCTGCAGTTTTCCCTCCTTCGTCTGTGCTCGCGCTCCGAAAATCTCCAAAATCAAGCCTGTCCGGTCCAGAACTTTGACCTTCCATTCATTCTCTAAATTTCGTTGCTGAACGGGGCTGAGCGTGTGGTTCACGATAACGATATTGGGCTTTAGGCTTTCAATCTCTTCGCCGATCGCCTCACGGTGACCTTCGCTGATCAGATAGCCGGGGCTGACCTTTGCCACCTTCGCCACCTTCACCATCGTCACATCGAGATTGATGGCCCGGGCAAGCCCTGTCGCCTCGCCGAGGATGGAATCGAGATCGCGCCCGCCATCCTGCCGCATAGCAGCGGGCAAAAGCGGGTGAATGACAAAGGCCGTGTCTCGGCCTTTCCCGACAGGAGAGGAGGATCGTCGTTTTTTAGTCATACAGGAAGATAGGCTTTATAGCCGCCAAAGTTAAGCAAGCTTATTAAGCGACGGGTTTCTTGTCCGCTGCAGCTTCTTCGGCATCATACAGGTTCAGCGGGCCGCCCGGCATGATGGTCGAGATCGCATGCTTGTAGACCAGTTGCACGTGCGATTCACGGCGCAGCAGCACGCAGAAATTGTCAAACCAGGTGACAATACCCTGTAGTTTCACGCCGTTCACCAGGAACACCGTGACAGACATTTTTTCTTTGCGGATCGCATTAAGAAACACGTCCTGAACGTTCTGAAATTTTTCCGCCATTTTTATTCGCCTTTTATTTTTTTATTACCAAACACGCGCCATATTCTGTAAAATATGTCAAATTATCTTACTTTGCTTTTAGCCGATTTATAGGACATTGCAACAGAAATTCAGCTATGGAATCGCAATTTTTGAAGATTAGTAGAGGCTTATAAAGTTTTGTCCATTCATCACTTCGGGTGTCGTAGGCCATAAAAACTGACGCACAGGATGCATTTTTGGCGCATTGCAGGTCCACATCCGTATCCCCGACATACCAGATCCCGTCCATCGACTTATAACCGCAGGTTTCAGCTGCCATAATCAGCGGGTCGCCCGCCGGCTTATCGTTCGGGGCTTCCCCGGCCCCGATGACGGTTTTGAAATAATGTTGCCAGCCAAAGCCCTTAATCTCCTGGCGGAGATATTCACCCTTCTTGTTGCTGATTACGCCCATCACGATCCCAAGATTAAGCGCGGCATCCAGTAGCACCTTCGCCCCCGTAATCGGGCGTAAATGCTCCATATGGTTTTTTGAAACATATTCCCCGAACAGCGTCTTGGCGCGTTCGATATGTTCGCCATAAAGTTCCACATAAAGCTTCTCACGCGGATGCCCGAAATAGCTTTTGAACTCATCGCCCCGGAACGCCGGGAGACCCAGTTCCCTGCGCACATGATTATGCGCGCCTTCAAGGAATTTATAACTGTCGGCCAGCGTGCCATCCCAGTCGAAGAAAATGGCGTGTGGAAGAGTAATCTCGCTCATGCCGCCATCTTTGCTTTCTCAACGACGATATCTGCGCCGTAAATCGTGCGCGCGGCTTTATAGTAATTCTCCGTCAGGTCACTGACATGAAATTCGAGAGTACCGTTGCGTCCAATCTGGTTGTTATACTCGGGATGACGCTCCAGGTAGCTTTGAAGTTTTTCCGGGATGATATCATCCTGCGAAATCAGGTCCACGCCCGGCGCAATTTTTGCAATCTGCTGGCGCAGGAACGGATAATGCGTGCAGCCAAGGATCAGACATTCAATTCCGTCCTTCACCATTGGCGAAATATAATCCTCCAGCACGCTCTCCGCCCATTTCATGCCATCATTCTCGATTAAAGGTACCAGCAGCGGCGTCGCCTTCTGGATGATTTTCACATTGGGATCGATCTTCTGCAGCTCTTCCTTGTAAACGTCAGAGCGCATCATGTAATTCGTGCCGATGACGCCCAATTTCTTGTATCCGCGTTCAATCGCTGTCTCGAGTGTCGGCACCACAACGCCGATAATATTGCGCCCCGGCCATGTTTTCTTCAACCAGGTCTGCTGAAGACGACGTAACGCAGCCGCACTTGCTGTATTGCAGGCAACGATAATCAGCTTGCAGTCCTGCTGGAACAGATAATCCATCGACTGGCGCGTATATTCGTAAATCGCGTCGTCCGAGCGGTTGCCATAGGGCAGATGCAGCGTATCGCCGAAATAAACCATGTCGATATCCGGCATTTTCTCCCGGATCGCCTTGGTAATGAGCAGCCCGCCAAGGCCGGAATCAAAAATCCCGAGCTTCATCCCTGCGCCCTCTTCTTTTTGATATCGGACTCGTTATCCCCGATCAGCTGCAACGATTTCAGTTTGCGGTGCAGGGCCGAACGCTCCATGCCGATAAATTCTGCCGTTTTGGAAACATTGCCTTCAAATCTTTCAATCTGCGCCTTCAGATAGTCGCGCTCGAACATTTCACGCGCCTCGCGCAACGGTAGCCCCATCAGTTCGGAACTGCTGGCGCCTTCCTGTACAGGTCCAAAATTGCCCGTGATTTCCGGCGGCAGATTTTCATGCGTCAGTTCCTTCTGGTTGTCGCTGCCGCGCATGATGAGCGCCCATTCAACGCTGTTGCGCAGCTGGCGCACATTTCCGGGCCAGTTATAGGCGCGCAGAGCACTTAGCGCACTGTCCGAGAAACTGCCTGCTGCAACGCCGGATTGCCTGGAAATTTCTTCCGAAAAATAAGAAACCAGGTCGGCAATATCTTCGCGGCGCGCACGCAGAGCCGCCACCTGCATCGGGACAACATTCAGACGGTAAAACAGATCCTGACGGAATTTACCCTCGGCAATGGCCTGCTCCAGGTTGCGGTTGGTCGAGGCGATAATCCGCACATCAACCTCAATGCGTTCCTGCGAACCAACACGGTGAAAATTCTGTTCCTGCAGGACGCGGACGATTTTTCCTTGCGTCTCAAGCGGCATGTCCGCCACTTCATCCAGCAGCAGAGTGCCACCATTGGCCTGCTCAAGAACACCAAGTGTCAATCCATTCAATGAGGATCCGAATAATTCATCTTCCAGCCGCTCTGGGCTGAGCGTCGCGCAGTTCAACACAAAAAACGGCCGGTCGGCCCGGTTCGAAAGACTGTGAATATTGCGGGCGATGACTTCCTTGCCGACGCCCGGCTCGCCGGTAATCAAAACCCTGCTATTTGTCGGCGCAACGCGCTCGAGCACCTGCCGCAATTCCTGCGTAACGGGCGAAGCGCCGACAAGCGTCCATACACGCTCGCTGCGGCGGCGAAGATCGGCATTTTCACGGCGCAGTTCTGCCGTCTCTAACGCGCGGCGGATCATCAGCAACAGGCGGTCGGACTTGAACGGCTTTTCGATGAAATCATATGCGCCCTGCTTGATAGCCGACACCGCGGTTTCAATGGTACCGTGGCCGCTGATCATCAGGATAGGAATATGCGGGTAATCTTTTTTGACCTTCGCCAAAATCTGCAACCCATCATGCTCGCTGCCCTGCAGCCAGATATCGAGAACAATCAGGTCAGGAAATAACTTTGTAATTTCCTCATAGGCCTGCTTCGCATCGGCTGCGCTGCGTGTTTTATAGCCTTCGTCTTCAAGGATGCCGCGGATCAACTTGCGGATGTCGGCCTCGTCATCAACGATCAGGATATCTGCGTCTTTTTTTATCATGCCGCCAAATCCGCTTTTGAAAGGTCAACAGGCAAAACCAGCATCACGGTCGCGCCGCCCAGATCCTGTACGCCTTCAATCGATTTAAACCAGTCCGGCGTACCGAGAACAAGACGCCCGTTATGGTCCTCCATGATTTTTTTGACAATGGCAAGACCTAGCCCCGTGCCTTTCGGCTTGTGCGTGACATAAGGTTCGGTCAGGCTTTCCGGATTTGCGTCTTTCGGCAGACCCGGCCCGTTGTCCGATACGGCGATCACAATTTCATCCTTGCCGTATGGCGCCATGAAAATCTTGATCTTTCTCTTTTGGCCTTCTTCCGTCTGCATATTGATAGAATCCACGGCATTCTGGATCAGGTTGTTCAAGGCCTGGCGGATCTGCTGTGCATCATAAGCCGCATGCAGATCCCCGCCACTTGTATCCTCGTAAGTAAAGAAAATATCGCGATGCGCCTGCTTGTGCAGGAAAATCGTCTCCTCGACATGGCGTGAAAGATTTTCAGTCTTGATAACCGGCTCCGGCATCCGCGCGAAAGATGAAAACTCGTTGACCATCCGGCCGATATCTTCGACCTGCTTGATGATGGTTTCTGTGCACATTGCGAATGTTTCGGGGTCATCCGTAATCTGGCTGAGATATTTGCGCTTCAGGCGCTCCGCTGAAAGCTGGATCGGCGTCAGCGGATTTTTGATTTCATGGGCGATGCGCCGCGCCACATCAGCCCACGCCGCCTTGCGCTGCGCCGATTGCAACTCGGTAATATCATCGAATGTCAAAATAGCTCCCACTTCCTGGTCGCCGATTAATTCGATAACGATCCGCACAAGGAACATGCGCTTCGTACCGTTTTCCTGGATATAGGGGATTTCACCCTGCGTCGTTTTGCCGGGGCGTTTGTGCGCCTTGTCGAGAAGATCCTGCAGCGCCGGGACAACTTCCGCGACTTTTTTGCCCACGAGATCGTCCTTGAAGCCCAGCAATTCCACCGCCGGCGCATTGGCAATTGTAATCTGCCCTTTGACATCAATGCCCAGCACGCCCGCCGAAACGCCCGTCAGAACCGACTCAGTAAAGCGGCGGCGACGATCCAGCTGGCGGTTGGCTTCCAGCAATTCACCTTGCTGTTCCTGGATCTGCTTTGTCATCCGGTTGAAGGCCTGCGCAAGATAATCAAATTCCTGCAGGGTTTTTTGATCGGGAACCCGCGCCGACAAATCACCCGCGCGTACCCGGTCGGCCGTGTTGATCAGCGTGCTGATCGGCGTCACAAGCTGCCGGGCGAGGATAAGCCCGAACCACATCGCAAGCGTCAGCAACACAAGACCCACAACTACAAAAATCATCGTCACTGCAATTTGCAGGCTTGAATAGCTGTTCTGCAGATCCTCGTATTCCTGCGACGCCTTGCGCGTCGCTGCCACGTGCGAGAGAACCTGCGGATCGACCATACGCCCCACATACAGATACGTTCCGATAAAATTGCTGAGCTTCACAAGGGCGCGCACGCGGTCATCGTTGCCGCCGGTCATAACCACCACATCGCCCTCGCCCGCCTGGCGTAGCGCGTATTCGGGAACGTCTTCAAATTCAAGAGAGAAAGTCAACCCCGACCGCGCCAGGACCTTGCCGGATGTCTCAAACACAATCGCTTCGGACAGGTTACGAAGCATGGATTGCGTCTGGACGAATTTTTGAAAAGCGTCTTCGTTGCCGTATAAAAATGCCGCCTGCCGGTCGAGGTCGGTAGCCATCGCAAGCGTGTCGGCACGGATCACCTGGCGGTGTTCATCAAGATAGGCCTCGGCAACAGCTTGCGATTCCTGGATAGCCGTCTGCACGCGCTCGCTGAACCATGTCTGCACGCCGAAATGGAAAAAGAACGCCGAAAAAATCGTCATCACGATGGCCGGCGCCGCCGCCAACAAACTGAACGTGTAAACAAGACGCACATGCAGGTGCGATCCGGCAAGACCGCGCTTTTTTCCGCTCCACAGGCTGACGATCCGGCGCGTAATCAGCGCCACCAGCAACAACAAAATGATCAGGTCGATATTCAGCAGCCAGATCACCGTATCCGGGTCATTGCCGAGCGGCGGCGTCTCCGTCAGCGCTGCATAAGTCGCAATACCGCTGGCCATGGCGGCGAGGACCAGCAGAACGGCCAGCTTCGTACGCCATTTTCGGGAAAAAAACGATTTTCCGGCCTGCGATTTGCCCCGTGGCCAAACTGATAAAGGTTCGAGTTTCAAAGGTTTTCCCGGCAAAGTCGGCCTGATTGTGTTATTGATTTTTGAGACCAGAAGGAATATCCACAGCTCTTATACAGGAAACGCGCCAAAAAGGCTGTCAAAATTAACAAATGAGAACCGTTCAGAACAGAGCTGAAAACCACCCGTCCGCCCACATGTTCCACGTGCTGATCGCAGCCGCCGGACAAGGCGAAAGATTCGGCGGCGAACGCCCCAAACAATATGTTTTTCTGAATGGAAAACCCCTGCTGCGTCATACGGTCGATATTTTCCTTAATCACCCCAATTTAGCCTCGCTCCGGGTCATTATCAATCCAGACCACGCAGATTTGTATCATGCAGCTGTTTCGGGCCTTACCCTGCCCAAGCCAATCTATGGATCAAACAGGAGAAATACAAGCATTTATAATGGATTAAAAGAAATATCTCATCTTAAAAATGAGGATATAATCCTGGTTCATGATGCTGTCCGCCCTCTCATTTCCCATGACGAAATCAACGACCTGGTCGAACAGGCCGTCAAAACCGGCGCGGCCACCCTCGCCACGCCCATCACCGATACAATCCGCAAATCCACCGGCGAACCTGTCAGCCGCGACGGTCTCTGGACCATCCAGACCCCGCAGGGTTTCCATTACGGCCTGCTGAAAAAAGCCCACGAAGCCGCCAACGACCAGAATGCGACAGACGACACCTCCCTCGTCTCCGCCTTGGGCCACCCGGTTGCTCTGGTCGAAGGCTCGCGTGGCAATATCAAAATCACCGTTCCAAGCGATATAGGGCTTGCCGAAAAACTGCTGAAGAAAAATTACGATGTCCGCACCGGCATGGGTTTCGACGTTCATGCCTTCGAAAAAAACGACCCTACGCGTGCCCTGATGCTTTGCGGCGTGAAAGTGGATCACAAATTCGGACTGGCCGGACATTCCGATGCCGACGTCGGGCTGCATGCCGCCACCGATGCCCTGCTCGGCGCCATTGCCGAAGGCGATATCGGCCACCATTTCCCGCCTTCGGATATGAAATTCAAAAACATGAGCAGCGACGTGTTCCTGAAACACGCAAAAGAACTTGCCGACCGGAAAGGCGCGGTCATTCAAAATATCGACATCACCATTATCTGCGAAACGCCAAAAATCGGCCCTTACCGCCAACAGATGCAGGTCCGCGTCGCTGAAATCCTCGGCCTCGCGCCGGAGAAAATCGGCATCAAGGCGACAACGACAGAACAGCTCGGCTTTACCGGACGGGGCGAAGGCATCGCCGCACAGGCCATCGCCACCCTTAAAATCCCGGAGAGCACCTGATGTTCCCCGACGCCGAGGATCTCGCGGTCATCCGCAAGCTGGATTTTAAAAACTCTTCGACATGGGTTGCAACATGGGGCGGCCTTGGATTCTTGCGGCCCGCACCGGGAACATGGGGCTCCGTCGGCGCGCTGCCGTTCGGTTTTATTTTTTATTCCATCGGCGGCGTTTTTGCCGTTGCCGTTCTGGCTGCCGTCATTATTTACGTTGGCCTGTGGGCCTGCCGTAAATTCGAGGAAAAAACCGGCGAGCACGACAGCAAAATGATTGTGATCGACGAAGTGGCCGGACAATTGATCGCCCTCCTGCCGACGGCGATGAACCCCTTCCTGATATTAATGTCCTTTATCTTCTTTCGCTTTTTTGACATCGTGAAACCGGGCCCGATCGGCACCATCGATAAAACAATGCCCGGCCCGCGCGGCGTCATGGCCGATGATATTTTAGCGGGAATAGCCGCCGCAATTTGTGTTTTGGGATTGAGATATGCAGGACTTGGTTGAAAAACTCGCCGCGCTCTTGCAGGCAAAAAATATGACGCTGGTGACGGCGGAATCCTGCACCGGCGGGTTGCTGGCCGCGACGATCACCTTCCGCCCCGGCACATCCAGCATGTTCGAGCGCGGCTTCATCACCTATTCAAATGAATCCAAAATAGATCTCCTGAAAGTTCCCCAAGAGGTGATTGAGAAATACGGCGCAGTCAGCGCCGAAACCGCGCAGGCCATGGCGCAGGGCGCACTGGAGAACAGCCGCGCCAATCTCGGCGTTTCTATCACAGGTATCGCCGGGCCGGATGGGGGGTCCGAGGAAAAACCAGTCGGCCTTGTATTCTTCGGTTATGCGCTGCGCGGCGGATCGGCGGGAACGATCGAACACCGTTTCTCCGGCAAGCGCCACGAAATCCAGGCCGAAGCCACGCAAACCGCCATAAAACATCTCATCAGCGTTCTGGACAAAGACGCATGAACGATCTCGTGAAATTTATTTCCAAATCATTAGAGCCGCTGGGCTATCACGTCCGCCCGCGCGGCGGGCTGAACCTGCTGAAAATTCCCAATCTTGAAAAAGACGGCCATATCAACATCACGCGCCGCGCACTCGACAACCCCGCGCCGCAATTGCCCGATGGCAATCTCGACAATGTCGTGATTTATCTCCGCACCTGCATGCGCGAAAAACGGAACATCGATACCCGCCCGCGCTGTACCGGCGTTGATATGACAGAGCACAGCCTGCGCTGTATTCTGTCGCTCATCCATTCGGCGGAATATCTCAAAAAAACAAATCCGGAAACAACAATAGAGCTGCGCGTTCTGGACGACCATTCCGATCCCGCCCCGCTCGCAAAACTGACTGCCCTTCTGAAGACGGCAAAAATCCCGGTGAAAATCGAAACAACGGTCGAAAAAGGCCAGGGCGAATCTCTGCACGAACAATTCTCACGCGGTCGCGGCGACGATTCCATTGTTTACTTCTGCGAAGATGACTTCCTGCACGAGGAAGACGGCCTCGCTGCGATGATTAAATTCTACCGTGACATCGCCGCCGCAACCGGTTCGCACAGCGTCCTTTATCCGCAGGAACATAACAGCCTCTATTCACATCATTACCCGTCATACATCGTCGCCGGGGAAGATCGCCACTGGCGTTCGGTCCGCCATGCAACACATACTTTCATCACACATGGCAAAGTGGTTGATAAATACTGGCGCTATTTCGAGAACACGAAATTCGTCGGCAACCGTAAAAAACGCAAACTCGGCTCGGAAGCCCGCACGACGAATAATTTGTTCAAATATATCCCCGGCTTCAGCCCGCTGAAACCCTGCGCCGTACATCTGCAGTTCGAGGAATTGCTCCCGCCCTTTTACGACTGGCGACCGCTTTGGGAGGGTTGCGTTTTGCCGTCCGAAGTGGACCGGGCCGCGTAAAGGTCCCGCGCCCGCGCTTCGAATGCTGCGACCATCCGCCGGACGATTTCATTAAAGAACACGCCCATCAGCTTCTGAAAGACCGGGTTGCGGAACTCAAAATCGACATAAAAATCGATGGTGCATGTGCCGTCCGGCATAGGAATAAAACGCCAGTGATTGGACAAATATTTCATCGGCCCGCTGAGATATTCGACATGCACATGGCCGGGCCGGTCGACAGAAACTTTTGAGCCGAATTTTTCACGAAACATTTTGTAGCCGATCACCAGGTCGGCATAAAAAACATTCTTTTCACGCTTCGTGATTTTACAGGAAATGCACCAGGGCAGAAAATCAGGATACTTCTCCACATCCGCCACAAGCTCGAACAATTGCTCCGGCGTGTAGGGAAGATGACGTTGCTCGGCGTGCGTGGGCATCAATACTAATTCTTGTTGTAACCGAACGGCTGCCGCGAAAGAAGGGCTTCCTTCCAGTAAGTTTCTCTTTCAATAATCACCTTGTCTTCAGCTTTCATGGATCTGTATTCCAGCAAACTAAACTTAAAGTTTTTGCGAGCATAGTCGATGCCTTTAATTTTTATGATTTGCGTCAATTCATCATTCCATCCATGGCCCGTCTGCATATAGCAGGCCCAGCGCGAC
>Ga0247727_10017610_pt1 | contig 11354 bp, 9 predicted proteins | sample WisWelCaveWW1625_FD_202498 | JGI IMG/M metagenome (GOLD analysis project Ga0247727, IMG submission 202498) | Biofilm microbial communities from Wishing Well Cave, Virginia, United States - WW16-25 | ecosystem: Environmental > Aquatic > Deep subsurface > Groundwater > Cave microbial mat | place... | reverse complement strand
AGCAGCGCCTGTGGTCGCCATTGCGCCGCCGGTTGTTGCCGCCACTGGTTCGGTCACTGTCGCGGCCAAACGTGTATCGTCTGTGGGTGCGGTAACGAGTGTCGCTCCTGCTCCGAAGCCGGCGCCCGTCGCTTCCGCGGTTAGTGATCCTAAGTCCGTGGCTGCTGCGGCACCATCAACGGTCGCTGTGGCTATTGCCGTTTCCGCGCCGGCGATTCAGCCGACCATCACTCAAGTGGCCGCCACGGCTGCGACGGCAACCAAGGTGTCGTTGGGCGTCACGGCGCCAGCGACTAAACCGGAAGCGACACCGGGCGAACCGAAGAACGGCTCGCGCCGCTCGACGCCGAAGTCGACGGGCACGGCGGTCAAGAAATCGGCGGCAGCCGCGCCTAAATCAGCGAACGCAACCATCTCGCCTGCGGCGGTGGACGCGGCGATCGTCAGCGTTCAATTCACGCGCGGGACGCGTCCGACGAAGAAGGGCAAGTAACAACGAAAATCACTGGTCGCCAGCTCGGCACGTGGCTGGGGCCACGCCCCAGAGTTCCGCGTTCGCTGGGGCGATGCCCCAGGCACCCTCTACGTGCCCGCTAAGCGTGCTAATTCACCGTGACGTTCAGTTCGTCGAACCCGTAGAGCTCGCCGTCGCTGACGGTCATCCGCAGCAGGTAATTGCCGACCACGCTGAACTGTGCCGTCGTGCTGGCTGCTTCATCGTCGCCAAATGTTACGGTCCCAGGACCGGAGAGCTTGTTCCAGCGGACTGCCAACAAGGCCGAACCCGCCAGCTTGCCGTCGTCGCTTGCCACGCCGCTAATCGCCAGGGGTTGGTTTCGCACGGCAGTCAGGTTCGGCCCCACGTTAACGACCGGCGCCAGATTGGCCAATGGGTTCGGATTGCTCGTCGGAGTGGCATCGTACACGCGAATGTAGTCGATGAGGAACGGACTGACCGCGTCAAGTTCGGCGGCCGTCGGCAGTCCGTTCCACTCTTGCATCGAGTTCGTCAAGTTGATGTTCATCGGCTGGTGCCAATGGTCGTTCGCCACGGAGCGAACCAGTACGCCATCGAGGTAGAAATCGATCGTCTGGGGGTTCCAATCGAGTCCGTAAGTGTGGAATGAGTTGTAGTAATTCTGGTTCGCCGGAATGTTGGCCTCGGCAAAGCTCACGCTTTCCGGAAATCTGAGTGACCCGCCCGGCACGACCTCAACTCCATTCTCGCGGATGACGTGCAGGTTGGTGGGCATCGTCCGCGGGGCAGTGTGACGCAGCTCCGCGATGTCGATCTCGTTCCAGTTTTCCGGCGCGTTCTTATGGAGCCAGAAGGCGCTGGTGGTTTCAGCGTCCGTGCCCTGGGCGCGAATCTCAAGAAATCCATAGAGGATGTCTCTCTGCACGCTGCCCGGATCGCCACCCGTCGTGTTGATCGTCGAGGTCGTGTATTGCTTGCCGACCGGCAGGGTGCCGGCCGCCGGCATTTCCACGTCGAGCGCCAGGTATCCGTTGACCACGCTTACGTTCGCCGGGTCGAAGATTCCCGGATTGCGGCCGGTCCAGTTACGATACCGAGTGTCCCATTTGAGCTCGTCGAGGGCACCGTCGTTGAACTCGTCGGAGAATAGCTCATTGAGCTGCCAAGCAACTTCGGTCTTATTGGGTAGAGTGCTTGGCGGCGCAGCATCCTGAAGATTGATAATCAGCTTAGGCCGCTGCGCGGCGTTCCATGCCTCGCTGGTACTCACGTCCACGCCGTCCGAAACGGCGTAGTCTTGAAGAATGATACCGAAGTTCTGGTCGGCGTTGTTGATCCAAGCCTGCACGGCCGCAACGCCGGCCTCGTTGAGGTTGATTCGATGGACGCCCTTGCCGGCTGGACCCAATCGGCCCAACACGTCTGCACTATGGTCGCCGGCCCCGTCAGCGCCTGAACTCGACCAGTTGCTATCGGTCGAGTACCGTTGCCACGTTGCCGACAGCTCATCCCAAGCACGCTGCAGAGCAAAAAGTTCGTAGCTTTGCTTGGTGGCGTTTGTGACGTGCAGCTCGATTGCGGCCGACGTTACAACGGTGCCCGCCGGTGTCGCCGAAACGTCCCATTTGAATAACGCTGCACTGTCCGGATTGCCATCTATGTGGAAGGTGCGCGCCGATCCGTAATTCATCCTCGGTTTGTTGCTGTTGATCTTCGTATCGCTCGTGCCGAAGTATGTGATATTGGGGAACAGCCCGTCCTGAAGTGCGATGCCCGTCGGTTCACCGACGCCCCCCTCCGCAGCGACCGAGAACATCTGCCGCGATTCCAATGGCTCCAGCGAAAGCGCGCGCTTGTGGCTTCGCCGCTGCTTTCGTCGGTTTGTGCTGACGGTTGTCTTAACCAGCGCACAGTGAAGCCTTCGCAACAGATGCATTGACATGGGGGCCTTTGCAGCGCGAGCCGGCAGGTATCCCGTTCGCGGACGAGCTAGTTGGGGGCAGCAAAAGGACGGGAAGTTGCGGGTAGAGAAGCGAGGCGAATCGATAACTCCATCATAATCAGGCGGCGCGCACGTCAATCGCGGGCGCGGGCTTGACGATTATTCCGGTTGCGCCTGCGGGCAAGGGCGAGCGCGGCCGATTCGATCTGAATCACCGGTCAGCGGCGGTTGAGCGAGAAATGGCTAGTCCAACGAGTGGGGCAACGGCTTAGAAAAGCCACGCAGTGCTAGCACTGTAAGCGCTGCCATGTCGTAGTCGCGGCCAACTGCCGGCCTGCCCGCCGTGATTGCACTTCGCAGCCGCCACAACGGCATAGCCAAAAATGCCCCACCGACGATACAAACCTGCCAACATATGGCGCCGCTGCTCCGGGGACGGCTCGGGCCGATCTAGGGTTCTCTCAACTTCTTTCCATCGCAGGACTTCTCAATGGCTCGGAATCATCTTTTCACTCAACGCGTCTGGCAAGCTCCGGCCGTGCGCAGGATGCGGCACGTTGTTTCAATTCCTCGCATTTACCGCTATCTCAGCGCTAGCCATCGCCGCGTGCCGGACTTCATCATCGCGGGCGCCCAGAAGTCGGGTACGACGTCTCTCTGGGCGTACCTCTCCGAGCACCCGGATGTCGAGCCGCCGATGACCAAAGAAATGAGTTTTTTCGATGTCAATTTTCATCGCGGGATCGATTGGTACCGGATGCACTTCCCGCTGAAGGCCAGCGGCCCGCCGAATAACGGTGTCGAACACCGGACGCTTAGCGGCGAATCGAGCGCGTACTACATGTTTCATCCGCTCTCGCCAGGGCGAATTGCTGACACGTTGCCGCAGGTGAAGATCATCGTGCTATTGCGCAACCCGGTGAGTCGCGCATTCTCTCACTATCAGCTCAAGCTGCGCCGCCGCCAGGAGACGCTCTCGTTCGACGAGGCGATTGAGGCGGAAGCCGACCGCCTGGCGGGCGAGCATGAAAAGATCGTCAGCGACCCGCGCTACTACAGCCCGTCGCACGACCGCTATTCGTACCTGGCCCGCGGCGTCTATGTGGATCAAATCGTTCGCTGGCAGCGGCACTTTTCGCCGCAACGGCTTCTAATTCTGGAAAGCGGGGAATTCTTCCAGAAAACCGGCGAGGTCTTTACTCGAGTGCTCGATTTTCTCGGTTTGCGCCGTTGGGAGCCGGTTGAGTATGGCAATCGCTTCCCGGGAAAATACAGTGAGAAGATGAGCGGCGCGACTCGCCAAAAGCTACTCGACTATTTCGCGCCGCACAACGAGCGGCTGTACGATCACCTGGGAAAGTGCTTCGATTGGAGCCGATAGAGCGGTTACCAATCATTGTCGCTCGCATAGCCACTTTCGATCAGCAGCTCGCCGGCGATCTCTTTAAAGGTTTTCTTGTCCTCGTCCGTCATGTCGCGTTGCCAGCGAGCGACGGCCTGGGTGCCAATCGGTTCGAGCGCCTCCGGATTCTGAGGAAACGCCGTGGCGTCGCGGAAGTCGGACTCCACTTCGTGATGGGCGAGCACCGCTTCATCCCAATCCTCCCCCAAGAATTGCAGGAGTTTCGCGACCGCGGTCCGCGGGTCCGCGACCAGTTCTTCGTAACGCACGGTGTAGAAGCGCGGATCCGACCAATACGGCCTTGTGGCAAGCATGCTTTCGCGCCAACGCGCGACGCAGGCCTCCATCGGCTTCCAAGTATTGAGAGGCACCAGCTTTCCGTTTTCAACGCGATGCCGAGGATGCGTTCGCAGCGAGCAAGCTACATCCCGCCCGTCGCGCAAGACATGCACGAACTGCGATACTGGAAACTTATCGAACAAGTAATCGAGATGCAGGATATTTCTCGGCGTTTTTTCGGCCCAGCGCTGCTTGCCGGTTGCAGCGCAACAGATTTCGGCGAATCGGTCGATGAAGTGCGCCCGCGATTGGCTCGTGCGATACGCCTCACTCAACAGTTGAGGGTCCAACTTGAACTTGCTAAGCAACTTGCCGATGTCTAGCGAGTCGGGCAGGAGTATTTCCGATTCCGGCCCGCAACATATATTGCGGTGAGAATCCAGGATTACGCGAACCAACGTCGTGCCCGATCGGCCGCAGCCACCGATGATGATGTGGTTTTCGCGCGATGAGTAGGCAGCGTCCAGGTCATCCGCGCCAAGATGGCCGGAATACACACGCAGCAACTGGCCAAGTTTCGCGATTGCTTGCATCAGGACGTCCTCTGAAAAAAAGAGAAAAAGCCGCAGCTAGTGTAGGACGCCGAGTTTGACCGGGCAACGTTGATCTAAGCGCGTAACGTTGGTGTCGGTCAACGGTGAAATGGGCAAAGAGTGCTAGCTTCTGAATGGCGATGCTGATTGAACGATGTCAGAATTACCCTCATGATGGAAGAGGGCCAAGTGGAAGGCAGATAGCACGTCGCCTCATAACGCTTCTCAACTGAACAACGAACGTTGAACTTCGATGCACCGCGGGTCGTCGTTCGCCACGCGGTTGACGTGCGTGCTGACCGGTTCGGCCATTAGTTCATCATCCGGGCACGGCGCCAGTAGATGCTGCAATTGGGAAGGATCCTCGGTCTTGGGGTCGAGCCAGGCGGCGCAGTCATTTGTCGCCAGGACGACCGGCATCCGGTCGTGCAGTTCCCGCAGCTTGGAATTGGCCTCGGTCGTCACAATCGTGCAGCTTTCGAACGTGAGGTTGGCGCTGGCGTCATTCCAAGTCTCCCACAGGCCAGCGAAGGAGAATGGCGCGCCATCAGGCCGGTGAATATAGAACGGCTGCTTCTTCCCCTTTGCTCTGCCGGGCAATTGCTGCCACTCATAGAAACCGTCGGCCGGTATCAGGCAGCGGCGCCGCCGCAGCGCTGTGCGAAACGCCGGCTTCTCGGCTAGCGTTTCAGCCCGCGCGTTGATCATGGGGGGCCCCGCTGCCATTGCCTTGGACCACGATGGAATCAGGCCCCACCGCATCAGTGTGGCCGTCCGCCACCCATTGTCGGCATCAGCGCGCACGACAACGATGTCTTGCGTGGGCGCAATATTGTAGCGCGGTTCAAACAACGCAAGCTGTCGGTCGTCGCGCACGTCGAGATCAAATTGCTTGGTCAACACCGTGGCCGGTGTTCGCAATGTAAATCGCCCACACATAGCAGATGGCCGATCCTCCGTTTGCAGGTTAGCCCAATTGGTCGCCCAACCACTTGAAGTACGCTTCGCTGCCATCGGCGATCGGCGTCGCGATCAATTCCGGGATTTCGTACGGATGAATTTCTTTCAGCACGGCTTGAATCGCAGCCAGGTGCGCGCGGCTCGTTTTGATGATGCACATCCATTCCTCGGCCGACTCGACGTTTCCCTGCCAGCGGTACGTACTGACGATTGGGCCACTCACTTGCACGCAGCCGGCCAAACGCCGCGAGACAAGTTCGGCGGCGATCCGCTCGGCATCGTGCCGCGCGCCGGTGGTCGTCGTCAGTTGCACGAATTCATGCATGGCATTCACCCGTGGTTAATGTCCGAGCAGCCGGTCCACGGCCGCGCCGATATCCGGCTCGCGAGTGAGCGATTCGCCGACCAAAATCGCATCGACGCCAGCCGTCTCCAACCGCATGACATCGTCATGCGTCTTGATGCCGCTCTCGCCCACCAGCACGCATTCGTCCGGCACTCGATCGCGCATGCGAATCGTATGCTCCAGGTCGACTACAAACGTGTGCAAGTTGCGGTTGTTGACGCCGATCAGGGTTGCCCCGGCGTCGAATACGCGCTGTAGATTCTCCGGCTCGTACAGCTCCACCAACGGCGTCATGCCCAATTCGCACGTCTCATTGAACAGTTTCCTCAGATTGCAGTCATCCAAGCATTCCGCGATCAAGAGGACCGCGTCGGCCCCGGCGAGGCGAGCTTCCACCAACTGATACGTGTCGAGGATGAAATCCTTACGGAGCAGAGGCAGTGCGACCGCATCGCGGATTTGCTCCAGATATTCCAGTCGCCCTTGAAAATGCGGCTCATCGGTGAGGACGCTGATACAAGTGGCGCCGTGCGATTCAAACGTTTGGGCGATCGACACTGAGTCGAAGTCCGCGCGAATCACGCCCGCCGAAGGGCTGGCCTTTTTTACTTCGGCGATCAGCTTGATCGGCCCACTCGCGGCCAGCGGCGAAAAAAAGTCGCGCACCGCCGGCGCATGGCCCAGCCGCGTGCGCAATTCGGCCTCCGGCACCGCCAACTTCGCCCGCTCGATCTGGATGCGCTTCGTCGCAACAATTTTGTCCAAAATTGTCGGCATGCCGACACACCACCGGGCCATGAAGGAACCTGAAAAACAAGTCCGTCAACTACCATCTTACCGGACGCTTGCTAAAACGCTATCGTTGACAGCGTTCCCCTTAAGGGATCAGTGCACGGCGATTCAACATTCCGCTTGGCAATGGTTGTCAGTATGATTGCCGCGATTTTGTCGCTAGTGCGCGTGGCAGTGACAGTTGCGGAGCTTTCGTCAATTGGGCCGCATCAAGCGGACAGGCGACTGCTACTTGTCCGTGCGACTCGCACTAGCTAGCTGGGATCGGGTTTCATGAGCAGTTATCGTATCGAACGCGACACCATGGGCGAAATGCGCGTGCCGGCGAACGCCTTGTACGGCGCATCGACGGCTCGCGCCGTCGAGAATTTTCCCGTCGCGCACCAGCCCGTGCCGGCCGCCGTTATCCATGCGTTCGGATACTTGAAGGCCGCCGCCGCGCAGGCCAATTTGGAGCTGGGCAAGCTCGATGAGAAGAAGGCCCGAGCTGTCGTCGAGGCTGCCGAGGAAGTCGCCGCCGGCAAACATGACGCCCATTTTCCGGTCGATATTTATCAAACCGGGTCGGGCACATCGACCAATACCAACGCCAACGAGGTGATTGCCAATTTGGCAAACCATCGGATGGGGTTGGGCCTCGGCGCGAAGGGCAAGGAGGGCGCGGTTCATCCGAACGACCATGTGAATCTGGGCCAGTCGTCAAACGATACGTTTCCCACGGCGATGCACGTGGCCGCGACACTGGCCATTGCTCGCGACTTGATTCCCGCGCTGGAACGATTGCAGGGTGATCTTGCGGACAAAGCGAATGAGTGGGACCGGATCGTCAAGATCGGCCGCACACATTTGATGGATGCCACGCCGATCCGCGTGGGCCAGGTGTTCTCCGGGTACGCGGCCCAAGCCAAGTACGCCGTGGTGCGAGCCGGCCGGGCGCTCAAGCGACTCCAAGAGAACGTACCGATCGGCGGCACGGCCGTGGGGACCGGCATCAACACGCATCCGCGCTTTGCAGCGAAGGTGTGCGACGCGCTCTCGAACCAGTTGGGCGCCACGTTCACCGAAGCGGGCAACCACCCCGAGGCACAGGCGGCCAAGGACTCGTTCGTCGAGGCCCACGGTGAGCTCAAGACGATTGCTGTCTCGATTTCCAAGATCGCCAACGACATTCGGCTGCTGGGTTCCGGGCCGCGGTGTGGAATCTTCGAATTGTCGTTGCCGGAAATCCAGCCGGGCTCCTCGATCATGCCGGGCAAGGTCAACCCGGTGATCGCTGAATCCGCGGTCCAAGTCGTTTGCCGCGTGATCGGCAATGACGCCGTGGTGACGACGGCCGGGCTGGGCGGCATCGGCTCGTTGTTTGAGCTCAATGTGGCCATGCCTGTGATGATCGATGCATTTCTGGAGTCCGTAAAGCTGCTGGCCAACGTGACGAATGTCATTGTCGATAAGTTGTTGAGCGGGCTCGTAGTCAACGAGGAGCGCTGCCGGCAATTGATCGACGAGTCTTTGATGATGGTCACGGCGCTGGCCCCCAAGATCGGATATGAAAAGGCGGCAACGCTCGCCAAGGACGCGTTCGAATCGGGCAAGACCATCCGCGAATTGTGTCGCGAACGTAAGTTGCTGCCGGACAAAGAACTGGATGATGTGCTCGATCCCTGGAAGATGACTGAGCCACGGGAGTAAGACCCGCGGATCGTTTCGCAATACATTGAGCCCTGAACACTAACACGGAGGCCGATGTACGATGGCAAGGAAGCTGTCCAACATCGCTCGGCAGGTAAGCATATTTTTCGTCAGCTTGGACGTTTCGCTGGCGGCGCTCAGCGCGAGGGCCGAGAGCGAAGTCCAAGTTCCCGCTGGGGCAAAAGTGGTTGTGAACCCGCATACCGCGCGGACTTCTCAGCCTCAAATTGTTGCCGAGGAGCCCGTGCCGCTGCGGCGCGGACCTATCACCTACCACAATCCGTTCGCGGCAATGTCGAAAGCGCCGCCGACGGAAACGCCATTGCGCCCGGGCCCGGTCAGCCGCTGGCGTCGATCGGTGGTTACTTCCAGCGAGCCATCGCCGGTCGAACAAACCATCCTGTCGGCTGATCCGATCGATCCCGCTCAGATTCCCTGGGATCAACTTCCGCCGCCGGAGAGCTTGCGAGCGGCTGCTGCCAATGGCGCGGACGCTGCGGCGCTAGATTCGGGCCGGTTCACCCATCCATCCGACGCGATCCAGTTCGCGACACAGCCACTGACGCAGCCCAACTGGTTGACGTCGGATGCGGATATTGAGTTGCCGGTGGTCTACGCTCCATTGGACGCCTCGGTCAAGGACATCACGTTTCAGGATCAGCAAGTGAGCCTCGTGGGCGGGCGCGATGATGTGACTGCCGCGTTCGCAAGCGATGTGCTTCGTGTGCCGGCGACCGACGACGAGCAACTGTCGGCGATCGTCTCCGACCAGGTCGACTCGCCGGAATGCTGGTTGGAACAAGCGCAGCAAGCGGCGCAAGCGGCGCAGTCGGTGGACGAGCTCTCGACGATCGTGGCTTTGTGCCAGCGCGGAATGCGGAGCGGCCCCGATGCCGATGTATCGCGGTCGCTGCGTCGCCTTGAGGCGTGGGCTCGCAATCGGCGCGGCGAGTTGCTGGTCGAGGCGGATCGTCCCGACGATGCAATCAATGATTTCCAATTGGCCATTTCCCTCGATCCGCAGTGTTCACTGGCCATTCACAATCGAGCCGTGACACTGGCGCAAAGCAACCAGTTTGCGGCGGCCCTGCGCGACTTCAATCGAGTGATCGAGCTGAATCCAGGGCTGGCCGTTGCTTATCGCAATCGAGCGGAGCTTCTCGCTGCGTTGGGTAGAATGGACGAGGCCGTGGCCGATTACAATCGGGCAATCGATGCACTGCCAGCCGATGCCGCGATCTTTCGTGGCCGAGCCTATGCCTTGCAGCGATTGGGTCGGTTCGATGATGCGCTGAGCGATATGAACCGCTCGATCGAGCTGGCTCCCAATGAAGCTAACGCATATGCGGAGCGCGGCAACCTGGCGGCCGAGCAGGGTGTATTCGATCAAGCGCTGAGCGACTTTCGCCGTGCGCTGAGCATTGATCCCAACGGCGCCGAAGCAAATCGCAGCCTCGCGTGGCTGCTGGCTACCTGCTCGGACCCACAAATCTTGGATGCAGAACAGTCGCTTTCGGCGGCGGAGCGAGCCAGAAAGCTCGCGCCCCCCGACGACTACCTGATTCTTGACACGCTGGCAGCCGCGTTGGCCAGCGCGGGGCGATATCGCGACGCGGTACCAATTCTGCAGCAAGCACTCGCAGCCGCACCGCCAGAGTACCGCGAGCCCTTGAAACAGCGGCTCGCGCTCTACGAGAAGGGCGAGCCGTACGTCAGCAGAACCGCGACTCCCGCGGCCCACGCTGATTCGAACGAGTCTCGGTGAGCGAGAACGTCTCCAATGTCGAGGATACTGCGTCTCCCTTTCCGCCTTCGCTATCAATGCTGCGCTCCCAAAATGCCTCGCTGGCATTGTTGGATTGGGATGGCTGGAAAAAGTTTGCCGATTTTGCTGAGTTTCCTGGCAATTCCAATTAGGTTGCAGCCGCCGGTCGGCCGATAGACGCACATACGCAATTGTGCGGCAGGCAGCGCGGACAGGAAGTTCGTCGCTGGATACGTCCAACCGCGTGCCACCCGATACTTCAATCAACTGCGTTAGATGGGTTTCGCCATGCGACTCGCGCGCTACTTCCCAACAGTGGTTATTGGCGTGGCAAGTGTTGCTTGTCAGATCGCGGTAACAGCGTCGGTCGCAATTGCCTGGCAAGGTAGTTCGCCGTCGCAGGGTGCTGAGTTTCAGCGGCCGCGTGCCGGCGGGCCGATTGTCGGTTCGTCCGTCGAGCAAGCTGCTGCGTACGACTCGCAGCGTCCCAAATCGCGGGCGCTCGCGCCCAACCTGGCCACGCACGGTGCCGGCGGCGCGCAAATCGCGCCGCAAGAACGCAACGGGCCTTTGTTCCGCGGCCAACAATTGCGCTTGCCTACGACCATGCCCTTTGGACGATCCAAGCCGACCGGGCGCCCTGTTGGAACCGTCCAATGGGCATTGTCGGACCGAGCTGCTTCAAATAACCAAGGACGAGCCCTGCAACCGAATGCAACGCAGTCCCGCGTAGCACATCCATCGGCGGCCGATGCAGCGAGTGTTGCGGCTGCCGCTGGAGTCCACGGTCAGCAAGGATTGCGCACAGCCGGGAACCAGCTCGCGCAGCGAACGCAAAAGGCATTGCCTCAATCCAATACCCGTCCAGTGCAAACAGCAGCGGTGCGGCCGCCCGAGCCAGCCGCCACGCCCGCTGAAACCGCAGCTCCGCCCAAGTCGACGGCGAGCGACTCGCCGGCCGACAAATTGATCATCCAGGCGAACGAGCTGACCGGTTCTGCCCAAACGGAAAGCGACTTTACGCGGATCGTCGAAACCTGCCGTCGAGCGCGTGCCAGCCAGGCCAGCCCGGCGACCGCGAAATACGCGAACGATCTGATGGCATGGT
>Ga0247727_10017609_pt1 | contig 11354 bp, 8 predicted proteins | sample WisWelCaveWW1625_FD_202498 | JGI IMG/M metagenome (GOLD analysis project Ga0247727, IMG submission 202498) | Biofilm microbial communities from Wishing Well Cave, Virginia, United States - WW16-25 | ecosystem: Environmental > Aquatic > Deep subsurface > Groundwater > Cave microbial mat | place... | reverse complement strand
TCGCGTCGCTCAACTACCTCGGCCTCTATTTTCATCACCTCGGCCTCCATGATCTCGCCGTGGACCAATACCGGCGTGCCATCGAAGACCTTCCCGTGATGGACGGCGTCAAGAAGGACATCACCTACAACCTTGGCCGGACACTCGAAGCGATGAACGAAACCGAACAAGCCATCGCCGAGTACAAGAAAATTGCCGCCGTGGACTTCGGCTTCCGGGACGTTCGCGAGAAGATCACCCGCAAGCCGGCCAAGCCCGCCTAGCCGGTCACTGCAACACCAACTCCCTTTCGTAAGCCGGCATCTTCATGGCCGGGAATGGCAGCCGGGCAAACGCTTCGCCCACCAAAAACAGCGAGCCGGTAATCAGAATCACGTCCTCCCGGCGCGTGATGGCCCGTTCGTACGCCTCGACGAGGCTACCGGATACGATGACCTCTGCGGCCGGGTTCGCCTGCCGGCACCAACGCGCCAGCTCCGCCGGATCGCTCGTGCGTTCGCTGTTGACCGGCACGCAATAAATCCGGTCGGCCAACGGCGCGAGGATCCCGCACATCTGATCATAGTTCTTGTCACGCAGCACACCCACGATGAGGGTGAAGCGGCGGGAGCCGAATTGTTGGCGCAAGGTGACCGCCAGTGTTTCGGCGGCGGCGGAGTTGTGCGCGCCGTCGAGCACAACGACAGGATGCCGGCTGACGATTTGGAAGCGGCCCGGCCAACGGGTGTGGCGGAGTCCGCCCCGCAGTTGGCTGGGCGTGACGCGAAGGCCGGAGGCTTGGAGCGCGGCCACTGCGGTGGCGGCGTTCCAGCGCTGGTGGTCGCCGAGCAGCGGCACGTCGTAGTCGAGCGGGCCGGTGACTTCGGTCAGAGCGCAGCCGTGCTGGGCGCAGACCCGGCGGATGACCGATAGTGCTTCCTCGTCGCGGCTGGCGGTCACGACCGGCACGCCGGGCTTGATGATGCCGCTTTTTTCTTCGGCGATCTCGTGCAAGGTGTGACCGAGGTATTGCATGTGGTCGTGGGCGATGTTGGTGATGACGGAAACGAGTGGCGTGACGACGTTCGTGGCGTCGAGTCGTCCGCCGAGGCCGGTCTCCCAGACGACAACGTCCACGCGTTGTTCGCGGAAATAGTTCAACGCCATCGCGGTGACGACCTCGAAGAAGGTTGGCGGTCGGCCCGTCGTTTGATCGAGCACCGGTCGGAGCAGCTCGACATGCCGGACGACATCGGTTTCCGTGATGGGCGTGCCGTTGATCTGAAATCGTTCGCAGAACGAAACGAGATGCGGGGATGTGTAGAGCCCGGTCTTGTACGCGGCGTGCGTCAGCACGGCGTGGGTCATGGCGGCGACGCTGCCCTTGCCGTTCGTACCGGCGACGTGGATGAACCGGAGGTCATGGTGCGGATTGCCGAGCCGCCGCAGCAACTCGTTCATTGTTTCAAGGCCGAGTTTTTGTCCGAAGAGCCGGATGCCGTAGAGGAACTCGATGGTCTCCGGGTAGGTCATGGCGACCCCGTGCCGCGTCAGGCGCTCGCGGCTTTGAACTTGCGGTTGCCGCGTCCCGAAAAGTAGCTCAGCATGTCGCCGATGGTTGGCTTGAGTTGTTTGCGCGGTACGATGGCGTCGATGAGTCCGTGTTCGCGGAGAAACTCGCTCGTCTGGAAACCTTCCGGCAGCTCCTGCATCGTGGTTTCCTTGATGACGCGCGGCCCGGCAAAACCGATGAGCGCTTGCGGCTCGGCGATGATCACGTCGCCGAGCGATGCGTAGCTGGCCATCACGCCGGCCGTGGTGGGATGCGTCAGCACCGAGAAGTAGGGCAATCCCGCCCTGGCGTGCAACGCCAGCGCCGCGCTGCTCTTGGCCATTTGCATCAAACTCAAAATCCCCTCGTACATCCGCGCGCCCCCCGAGGTGGAGATGATGATCACCGGCACTTTCAATTCCGTCGCCTTCTCGATCGAACGCGTGATCTTCTCGCCGACGACCGAGCCCATGCTCGCGCCGAGAAATCCGAAGTCCATCGCGGCCAACACCACATCGTGGCCGTTGAGCTTGGCGGTGCCGGACACGACGGCGTCGTTGAGGCCGGTCTGACGCTGGTACGTCTTGAGCCGGTCGGTGTAGGCCGACACGCCGGTGAACTTCAAGACATCGACGCTGACGAGATCGGCGTCGAATTCCACGAACGTGTCGTCATCGGCGAGGGACGCAATGCGTTCCTTCGCCGACATCGAAAAGTGGTAGCCGCACTTCAGGCAGACCTTGAGGTTCGCGGCAAGTTCCTTGGCGTACATCATTTCGCCGCAGCCTTTGCACTTCACCCACAAACCACTGGGGATGTCGCGTTTTTTGGTCTTCGTTTCGGTGAGTTTGGGTTTCTCGAAGCCCTCCATGATCGATCACACTCCTCGGGCCACGGCAGCCACTGTGATTCGCTCAGCCCCCGCCACGCGCAAGACCTTAGCACAAGCGTCGAGCGTTGCGCCAGTCGTAAACACATCGTCCACCAACACGACCCGCTTCCCGGCAAACGCCGCGACACCGCTGGCCACGAATGCGTCGCGCAGGTTGTGCGCTCGCGCCGTCGCGTCCAACGCCGTCTGTGTCACCGTGTCCTTCACGCGCCGCAGTCCCCGGCGATCCACGCGCACGCCGAACGCCTCTCCAAGTGCCTCGGCCAGAACTTCCGCTTGGTTGAAGCCCCGGTGACGCTTCTTGCGGGGATGCAGCGGTACCGGCACGATCACGTCCACCATTGGCCAATCGATTTGCCGGCGCGTCGCGCCCACGAGCCAATCCGTCAGATGCTGGGCGAAATACATTTGCCGGCCATACTTTAGCCGGTGCACGCAATCGAGGACCAGCTCTTCGTTCCGGCAGGCGCACACGGTCCGGTCGAACGCGAACTTCTTGTCCCGGCAATAGCCGCACTGAAACGTGTCGCTGATCGCGCCCATGAACGGCAGGGAACACTTCTCACACCGGGGCGGCGCGATGAACTTCACGCGGCCGAGGCACACGCCGCAAATCACGCCGCGCTCCGCCTCGTCCAGCGGCGTCTCGCAGAATTGGCAGTTCCGCGGATAGACGAGGCCTACCGCGGCCTTGATCCATGGTGTTACGGTGATCATTCGCCTCGTGTTGCCGGCAGAGCTTCGCCCAGCCGCACGACCGCTGCTCGTGTCTTGCCCACGAGATCAAACCAGCGTGTTTGCTCCGCCACCGGCATTGAGGTCGGCAATCGAACAACCAACGAGCCATTCGTATTCTCGTGAACCCAGGCAGCCAATTGCTTCATACGAACGCCATCGGACTGCTGCGCGAACCAGAGGGTATCGAGCCGTTGTCCTTGATTCCACAATTCGACGCACCATTTCTTTTCCGCGGAGCCAACCCCGATGCCTCGCAACACTTCTTCCGCCCGGTAGCGCAACTCGGGGTCGGGATCGTTCAGCAATGGCTGCACAGCTTGGATAGCATTCTGCCCTTTGGCAATCAAGGCGCGAGTTGCCGCCTCTCGTTCGCGTGCGATCGCGCCGCCGAGTTGCCGAACCAGTTTCGCCAATTCCGCATCCACGTCGCGCGGAGTCGGCTCCACCGACCTCGTTTCCGTAAAACTCTCTGACGCCGCCAGCACTTCCGGCCCGGAATTGATTCGTCCTCCCACGACGAGTAATTCGCCGGTATCCAACGCCGTGACCGTGAACCCAGACCGGCGCGCGGAGATCATCAACTGCTGCGCGGGCACGAAGGCCCGCTGTTCCGGCAGGAAAATCTCCACAACGCGCACGTCGTCCCGGCCACCGAACACGGCCACGCGCCCGCTCGGCAACAAGGCCGCGACCGGCTCACCCCGGCCGATCCCAAGTGAACCGACCGGCTCAAGCTTTTCCGTGCTCGGATCAAACACCTCGGCGCTTGCCAGCGAAGATTCTGACGCGCGCGGATTGTAGCCGCCGACGAAAAGAACGCTGCCGTCGTGCAATTTTGCTGCGGCATGACGTTGCCGAGGTTCCTGAAGGCGGGCCGGCAAAAGCAGCGACTCGCCGGACCTAACGTCGAACAATTCCAACGTGTCGTAACTCTCTTCAGTGTACCGCGCTCCCGTGCCGCCGGCTACCAGCACCTTGCCGCTTTCCAACAGTGTGATGGTATGACTGGCCCGCGCGACGATGAGCTTGCCCAATGGCGAAAACGTACGCGTGGAAAGATCGAACACTGCGCAGTCCGCCACCGGCTTGAATTCATCGTCGAATCCTCCGCACAAAAAGATCTTCCCGTCCGGCAAGCGAAGCATGCCGGGCCAGCGCACCCCGCGACCCGTGAACGTGTTCGCGGTCTTGACGTATTCCTGCCGGCTCGGGTCGTACACACAATCGTTGCGTCCGTCCACGAGGAGGCCGCGTCCACCCGCCAACTCGATTCCGTGCAAATCACCAAAATGTTGCCGGCACGGGAGGGGCACAACTCGCTGCGCCGGCACGTCCACCACCAGTGCATCGCCAAGCCCGAAGCCCGCAAAGAGCCCGACGCGACCACCGCCAAGGTCCAACGCGACATGCCGGTGTCGGGGCGACGGCAGCGGCGATAGTGACCGACTCCGGTACTCGTAGTCGGATGCAGACGCCGAACTCGCTGCCAATGCGACGAGGAGAAGGGCAAGCTTCCCGCGACACAACCACACGGTCACACCGAAGACCGCCATCAACACCGGCCACGTCAGCACATTCTCGGTGAGTTGTCCCCCGCCCAACCAGCGGTTCGCGTCGGCCCCGCGTCCGTCGGTGAGCAGACTGTACGTCTTCAGCGTGAACACCCAGCCGGCATGCAGGCCGATGGACAGATACAACGCGCGCGTTTTCGCAAACGCCCAGCCGAGAATCATGCCGGCCAGCGCCAACGTCACAAACGCCACTCCCACACCGGGCGTGGCGATCGAATTCGTCAGCACACTGGCAACGCAATCGAAGCCGGAATCCCATCGCACGTCACCGGCTTCGATGACCAGGCCCTTCGGCTTGAGAAAATGCAGGGCCGCGTACACCGCGCTCGTTATCGCGAGTGCGCCCGGCAACGGGAGACTGCGCTGCAACGCACCCTGCAGTCCGCCACGAAAAAATGTTTCCTCAACCACTCCGACGAGGATGCCGGTCAGGGCATACTTCACGAGGCTCGACGCGAGATGTCCCTCGGCTCGTGTCAGGTCGAAGTGCCGGGCGCCAAGAGCGAGGGAGGCGATGCCGGCCAAGAGAAAGGAGCCGACTCCGAGTGCGAGGCCGGTCAGCAACTGCGACCGCCACCGGGCCGTGCGCGCGTAGCCGAGGTCCGCCCATGACCGGTGACCGACCGCGCGCAGGAGCGGCCATAGACCGGCCAGCGCCGCGATCATCACCGAACGATTGAAAACGCGCCGGAAGGGTTGGTCGGCCAGCCAGGAACTTCCCGTGGCCGGCAACGCCCAGAAAATCCACGGGGCGATGAGGGCGCCGGCAACGATAACCACAACGGCGTAGAGGAAAATAGCTGCGGCGGCTTTCAATCGCAGCGCCCTCGGCGACTAGTTGGTCGTGGTCTCGGCAGTCGTACCGGCGCTCTTGGCCGGTTTCTTGTCGTCATCGCCGGTGATCTTGTCGTCGATATCGAGTTCTTTTTTGCCCTTGAGCATCGCGGCACGTTTGCGGGCTTCGTTGACGGCTTCGCTGGCGTTGCGGATCACAGTCGGACGAATGAACACGATCAACTCGTTACGCGTCTTGTTCGTGCTGCGGCTGCGGAACAGCGTGCCGAGAATCGGAATGTCACCCAGGATCGGCACCTTCGAATCGCTGACCGTCTTGTTCTCGCGGATCAACCCGCCGAGCACGATGGTGTTTTGGTCTTTGACCGTGACGGACGATTTGGCTTCCCGCTTGGTGATGATCGGGACGGGCACGCCGTTGATGGGGACGTTGCCGCCGAAGTCGTTGATCTTTTGCTCGATGTCCATTGTGACATAGCCATCGGGATTGATAATGGGCGTGACCTTGAGTTCGATGGCGATGTCCTTGAACTCGATGCTCGAGCGGACGGCGGTGCTGCCGGATGTAATGTCGGCGACCGTGGACGTCGGCACCGGGCGCGATTCGCCGACGACGATGCTAGCTTCCTTGTTATGCAGCGTGAGAATCGTCGGCTCGGACAAGACCTTGAATCGGTTGCTCGTTTGCAGCAGCCGCAACGCCGCGTCGAGGCGCAGTTTTTGGAACGTCGCGAAATAGCTCAGGCCACCGGTGGCCGCCGACAGCGCCAAAGGTGCGGCGTTGCTGCCCAGCCCGGACAACAGTTCGCCGGTGATGCTCTGGAGGTTGACCGGCGGCACGCTGCCGGGACTGGCCACCGACGAGCCGGTCATCTGAACCGAGCCTGACGAGAACATGCGCTTCAAGAACTCGACGCCCATTTCCAGCGTGCCGTTGAGATTCACTTCGCCGATGACAACCTCGACGAGCACTTGCGAGACCGGCGTGTCGAGTTCGCGGATCAACTCCTGCAAGCGGTCCATGTCTTCCTTCGCAGCCATCAACAGCAGCGAATTCGTCCGCGTGTCCGGCAGGATGCGCACGCCCTCGGCGAATTGCAGGAATCCGGACCCCTCGAGATTTGCGCCGCCGGTGACCGTGCTGACCGGCGTGGGCGGAGGCGGAACGGAGCCTGATCGTGTCCCGGTATTGGTGGTGCGCTGACGAGAGGTACCGGTGGCGGGTTGCCCGCCGGAAATCAGGGCGTTGAGCAGCGAAGCGATCTCTTCCGCGTTGCCGTACTGAAGTGCGACGACCAGCATCTGCACGTCGGGCTCCACTTTCGCATCCAGTTCCAAAATGATTTGGTCAAAGAACGCGAAGTTCGACGGGCGCGTCATGATGAAAATCTTGTTCGTGCGATCGTCGGCGGTGATGATGGCTTTGCCTTCGATGGCGGACTCTTCACCGGCCGCGGCCGCCGCGGCGGCGCTGCCGGGCCGCGCGACCCCGGGTCGCGGCACTTGCGGCTGACCGGCGGGCGTGACGGTGGTCGGCCGCGCATTGAGTTGCGCGGTTTCCTGGACGATGCCCTGCAAGCGTTGCACTACCTCCGCCGCCTTCGCGTGCTTCAATTCATAAATCTTCGTCTGCACGCGCAACGCGGACGGCTTGTCGATGAGCCGGATGATCTCGGTCATCTTGTTGATGTTGTTGGCGGTGTCCGTGACGAGAATGGCGTTGGACTTCGGCAGCGGCATCAAGTGACCGTAGCCGTGAAGGTACGGCTGGATGGCGCTGACGATTTCTTGCGCTTCGGCATACGTCAACGGCAAGACCTGCGTGAGAAACGTATCCGCCGCCGGCAGCGCCTCGCCTTCCCCCGCCAACGGAGGACCTTCCTGCTTCGCCGTTGCGATTTGCACGACCTTCAGGAATTTTTCACCCATCGGTATGATGCCGATGTTGTTTTGGGCCAACACGGTGTTGAGCGCCGCGATGGCGTCGTCGAGCGTCAACTCCGTCTGACTGCGGAAATTGATCACGCCGCCGAGATTCGGCGCGCTGATGATCGAGCGGCCGGTCAACCGCGCGTAATAGTCGAGCACGGCATTGACCGGTGCGTTCTGAAATTCGATGACCGGGATCATTTGCTGAGCGCGCACCTGCTTGGCCGGCGGCGGCGGCGCGACCGGCTGCTTCGGCGTCTCGATGACGACCGGCGCGGTTTGCGGCGTTGCTGCCGGTACGGGTGCCGGTTCCGCGGAGTCGGCAGAGACGGCTGGCTCTTCGATTTCGACGGTCTCGGCTGCCGGAGGCGGTACTTCCGGCGTGACAGTGTTGGTGGCGGTAACCGGTGCTGCTGCCTGTGGCGCCCAGGCCGGCGGCATCGGTTCGGTGGCTGGCGCGGGCGTTGGCGCAGCCGGTATCACAGCCGGCACGGGTGTCGTGCCGGCAGGAGGGACGTTGGTCGCCCCGGGCGAACTCGGCCGCAATCGCCACGTCGGCTGGTTCGTGCCATCCGGTGAGTTGTCTTCGGCCCGGACGCTGGCGAGGCGCGGGCTCCAGATCGCGAGGAGCGTGGCCGCGATGACCGCGGCGATCACGATGGTGCGCTTACTCGTTTTCAATGACCCTCCGTAGAAATGGTGTGCGACGCGCGCCGGGCGGCGGAACGGGCCCGCCGATCGGCGGGACAACGTTCGGCGGAGCGCCGGGCGACGGCCCGGGTGAACCACCGCCACCGGCTCGCGGTTCGTACACGAGCGTGGCGGTCTCGAGCCCGGACTGCAACATCAACCGGGACGGATCGCGGCGCGACGGATCCCAGTTGATCTGCACGACTTTGATGCTGTTGAACGTGTCGCCTTCGGTGAGGAAGTACGTGCGGCGCGGATTGATCTCTTTATCTTCCACGGCGGCGACGATCTTACCGTCCTTGTCGCTGGCGAGCCCGACAAATCCATACCGGGCGGCGAAGCTGGCTTGCGTGACTTCCTGGGCCGCGCCGGCCACGGCCCCGAACGGTGAACGGTCGATGATCGATTGATACCGGGAAAGGTCACGCAGCTTCTCGTCGGCGCGGACGGTCGAGATGCCGGCCAGCGCGACGGCGATGATGAGCGTGGAACGGCGCGCCATCATGATCGCCGTCCTTCCGCCTTGCCGGAAAGCGCGCGGACTTGAACGTCGCAGCGCAGGATGCTGGAGTTGTCGGGACGCGGCGACACTTGAAGTTGCTCGACGCTCATGAAGCCGGCCGCGGTCTGGATGCTGAAAAGAAATTTGACGAGCGGCTCGATGCCGGCCTCGATCGTGCACGTGACCGGCAAAACGCTGTAATCACCTTTGTTCTCGGCCGGCAACGGCCGGCGCGCCGTGAACGAGACCCCGGCTTGCTGGCCGACTTCTTCGAGTTTCTTCAAAACATCGGTAGTGTCATCGAAGCGGACGGCCTTTTGTGAGAACTGACTGTGCAATTTGTCGAGTTCACTCTGCCACTGCGGCGCCATCGCGATCGTCTCGCGCACTTGGCGCAGCGCCGCTTCGCGGTTGACGAGATCGCCGCGGACGGACCGCCAGTTTTTCGCCAACGGAACGACGAGCCAATAGTTCAGCACCACCAGCACCACGCCGATGGTGACGAACAACAGTGTCCGCTCGCGTTTGTTCAGCTTCATGAGTTTCCGGCCGCGTCTCCGGCAGCAGTTTTGAGCGTACAGACGATCTCAAATCGCGTCAAGCCACCTGCGCCGGTCGGCACGGAGATCGGTTTGACCTCGGAGAACAGATCGCTCTTTTTCACGCGACCGATGAAATCGAAAATCGCCTGCGACGATGGCGCCTGACCGCGAATCGTCACCTGCCCGTCCTTCTTGTACACGAAGTAGTTCAACTTCATCGTCTCCGGCATGCCGGCCGCCACTTCTCGGAGCACTTCGAGTACCGAGTACTTTTGCTCAAGCTGCTGTTGCATGGCAAGCAATTCGCCCCGCAACTGCCGGGCTTTCACATATTCGCCGTCGCGATTCTTGATCTCGCGCGCAATCGCATTCGTGCGCGACCGGCTCGCCTCGAGCCGCCACACAAAAACCGCCAAGGCCAACACGTACACCGCCGCCAACGCAATGCCGGCGCGTACAAGCTGTAGCCGCAGCCGCGCCGTATGTCGTCGTTCCCGCCACTCATCCGGCAACAAATTCAACGGCGTCCGGTTGCTCTCGCCTTCCAGACACAGGCTCAACGCCGGCGTCGGCGCCGCACCGTTGGTGATCGACTCTGCTGGCACATCCCATTCCCCGGCCAGTTCCTGCGCCAGCGGCCGGGTCGTCTCGCCCCACGTCACAAACGTCACGCCGCCGACGCTGGGGCCGGGATGTTCGGCTTGCGCGGACATCAACGTGCGTTGCCACTCTTCACGCAGCGCATTCCGCCCCCCGGCACTCCGCAACGATTCCTCGGTGATCATCAACGACCGCACCCCGACCGGCACGCCGCGGGCGTGGACGACCATGTTCACGCCGGTCGCCCCGAAAATAATGAGCGTGTTGTACCGGTCATCCTGCGGCAGCAAATTCCGTTTCATCAACGCGCGGAAAATCGCCAGCGCATCCACCGACACGATCTGCGGCGGCAGCCCGGCCGTCTCGAGGGCTTCGACGCGCGCATTGACGGCATCCTTGCGGGCGATGGCGACGAGCAACAGGCTCTGGCCATCCACAACTTCCAACGGCTCGAAGCTGTACACGATTTCTTCGAGCGGCAACGGCGTGAGATTGTCAATTTGGAGTTCGAGCATCTGCTCCAACTCGCCACGATCGGTGGCCGGCAACCGAATCGTCCGGCAGACGACCTCCTCGCAGCCGATCGCAGTCACGAGCCGGTACTCCAACGGGTTGACTCGTTCGCGCAATGTCGCGGCGGCAATCTGCGCCCGTGATTTCGCTTCCGTCGCATCGCCGGTCGGCTCGATGGGCGCGTGGCTCTGCGCGACGACGTTGAGCTGCCCGGCCGCGCTGCGGGCGACCGCAAGTTCCAATCCGGTGCGACCGAAATAGACGCCGGCGGTGCCGACCGGGCCGCGGCCGATGCGTGAGAGTTTGCGCGGATCGAAAACCGGGTTCACGAGACGCCTCCGCGTTGCTCGCGCCAGGAAACGACGATGAGATTGCCATTGTCGCGGCGGACGGTAGTGAGGATGGTGCGCTTGACGCCGCCGCAGTTGCCGGTCGCAGTGATCGTGAAGAAGGTGGAGTTGACGCTGACGAGACTACGAAGCTGCTGGCGTTGCTGCTCGCTGGTGCCGCCACCGAGATAGGACGTGAATTCTTCGGCGGTGGTGAACGGCTGATCGTCTTCGGTGCCGGCGATGCCGTCAGCACCGTCGCGACGCGAGATGACGCCTTGAATCTGCGCGTCATCGAGGCCGAGCCACGCCTGAATGACGTACGACGAGGCGGTGTTGACGTTGACCACCGGCGGCGAGAGCGTCGAGACGAGGTCTTTGAGACCGGGCCGGGCAGCGAGGCTGTCTTTCTCGCTCGCCGGCAGGCCGTTGAAGATTTCGGGTGTCACACCCCGTATCATGAGCAATTCTTCGACCCGATCGAGGGGGCTATTTTTGGCGTGATACGGCGGCGAAAGGGTCATGTAATAGTCGTCTTCCGCGCCATTGAGTTTGTGCAAATCGTCGTCGTCCATCCAATCGCCGATGGAATCGGTGATGACGTCGCCGTCGGCGGGGTCGAGGCCGAGGAGGTTGAGAAGTTTGCCCAACTGCTCCGGTGAGGCGAGGTTGAGCGGCATTTTGCTCTCTTCGTCGATCACGTTCACGTTGTACGTGCCTTC
>Ga0247727_10017608_pt1 | contig 11354 bp, 8 predicted proteins | sample WisWelCaveWW1625_FD_202498 | JGI IMG/M metagenome (GOLD analysis project Ga0247727, IMG submission 202498) | Biofilm microbial communities from Wishing Well Cave, Virginia, United States - WW16-25 | ecosystem: Environmental > Aquatic > Deep subsurface > Groundwater > Cave microbial mat | place... | reverse complement strand
CCTGCACACCCACCCCTTCGTCTACGCGCCCGAGGGCCTGCATGCCAACCCATACTTCATCCCGCCAGACATTTACGCACAACGCGACGAGCGCGCCCAGTTTCGACACTGGCTGGGAGCCATCAGCCCGGCTCTGCTCGGCGAACCGGCCACAACACCCACGCCGCCCGCGCGCTCCACGCCCTCTGCCCGGCCCGTCTATACCTTTGAACCACCGGCATTGCTGATTGCCGCCGACAACCCTCAGGGCCGCTGGAAGATTCGATGCTTCGGGCATTTGCATATCTATCGCGCCGATGGGGCGCTGGTGGATTGGCGCGTGCAGAAGGGCGCGCCGCGCAAGACCAAGACCCTGTTCGCATATCTGCTCCATCGCGGCGAGCAGGGCGCGACGGTGGAAGAGCTGGCCGAGTTGTTGTGGCCCGAAGCGGGCAATTTGAAGCAAAGCCTCAATCGGCTCTATCACGTCGTTAACGGTCTGCGAAAGGCCCTCAGCCCGGATTTGCCCTCCAACCGCGCTTCGCCGTTTGTGATCCATCAAGACCAGCGCTACTTCCTCGCCGTGCCCGAAAACACCTGGGTGGATTATCCGATGTTTCAGGAATTGTGTTATCGCGGCGCAAGCCTGCTACAAAAGGACGATCTCGAAGAGGCGTTGTTGTGTTATCAATCCGCCGAACGTCTTTACACTGGCGATTTTCTGGCCGACATTCCGCTGAAGTACGCCGAGAGCAAAGACGAGGACTGGTGTTGGAGCCGTCGTTACTGGTTCCGCGAGATGTGCCTCAAGCTGTTGCACAACATGGCGGGCATGTATCGCCGCACGGGCCGGGTGGCCGAGGCGCTCACCTACAGCGACAAGGCTCTGAACATAGACCCCTGCTCCGACCCGGCCACGCAGGAAAAGATGCTGGCCCTGCACGCCGCCCACCGCTACGATGCCCTCGAACGCCAATATCGCCTCTACCGTCAGGCGCTTGAGCAATTCGATCTCGGCCAGCCTTCGCCCGCCGTGCAGGCGCTTTACGAGTCGTTGAAGATGAAGTGGTCGCTTCCTGCCTCTCCGCCCATCAAACAAAAAAACTGAAAAGGGGAGAAACCAAAGAAAAACCAAAGAAAGCTAAAGTAGAATAAGACAAATTCAACCGAAAAAATCGAGTTTAGAACCGGCTCACGATCTCATAAAAGCGAGTTCGCATGTCCACTCACAGCGCGGCCAGCCAACAACCCGTTGCTCCCGAATGCCCGGCCCATAGCCTGGGGTACATATTCAAGCCGTTCGACCTCGCCGACCCCTTCCCCTTTTACGCCCGCGCCCGCGCCGAAGAATCCGTCTTCTACAGCCCCGAAATCGGCTACTGGGTTGTCACCCGCTACGACGACATCAAAGCCATCTTCAAGGATTACGAGACGTTCTCCGCCGAGAACGCTCAGGCCACCTACAAGCCCCGCCCGCCCGAAGTTCAGCAGGCGCTTGACGAGGGCAGCTTCACCGCCTACTCCGGCCTCTCGGCTCGCGTGCCGCCCGACCACACCCGCCTGCGCGCCTTCGTCAACAAGGCCTTCACCCCGCGCCGCATTAACTCGCTCGAACCTCACATCCGCGCCCTCATTGACAAAATGGTGGGCGCTTTTATTAACGAGGGCCAGGTCGACTTCGTGGCCCAACTCGCCTACGACCTCCCGGCCCTGGTCATCTTCAAACTCCTCGGCGTGCCTGATCAGGACGTGAGCACCGTCAAGCAATGGGCGCAGAGCCGGGTGCTTCTCACCTGGGGCGACCTGCCCGCTGAAGAGCAAATCCAGCACGCCAGGAACCTCGTTCAATACTGGAGCTATTGCCTCAAGATCGTGGATGAGCGTTTTGAAACCCCTCACGACGATCTCCCCGGCGATCTGGTGCGGCTTTATCAGGAAGGCGACCAGTCCATCTCGAAACATGAGATCGCCTCAATTTGTTACAGCCAACTCACCGCCGGCCACGAAACAACCACCAACCTGCTGGGGAACGGTCTCAAGGCGTTGTTGACCCATCGTGAACAGTGGGAGGCCATTTGTCAGAACCCGGCCCTGATCCCGAACGCGATTGAAGAGATTCTCCGGCACGGGTCGTCGGTCTTCGCCTGGCGGCGAAGGGTGAAGAAGCCCGCCATTGTCGGCGGCGTCGGCCTGCGCGAAGGCGCCAATATTCTTCTGCTTCTTGGCTCGGCCAACCGCGACGAACGCAACTTTGTCGAGGCCGACGACCTGAATGTTCAGCGCGACAATGCCAGAGACCATCTCTCTTTTGGGCACGGCATTCATTACTGTCTCGGCGCGCCGCTGGCCCGCTTGCAAGTCCGCCTTGTCCTTGAAGAACTGACGCGGCGACTGCCGAGCCTGAGGCTGGTGGAGGGGCAGGAGATTGAATACCTGCCTAACACCTCGTTCCGGGGCCCGCGCCAGTTGTGGGTGAAGTGGGACACCTAAACCGTTTGGAGAACCGGCATGACCCAGGCCACATCATCCATTGCAGAAGAATTTGACCCGTTCGAACTGGCTGATCCGTTTCCGTTCTACGGCAAGGCCCGCCAGCAGGCCCCAATTTTCTACCACGAGGAATTGGGATACTGGGTGGTCACGCGCTACGAAGAGGTGAAGGCGGTCTTCAAAGACCTGGAGACATTTTCCTCGGCCATCTCAGGCACGCCCATGCAACAACCGAGTCCTGAAGTGAAAAAAATATTGCGGGACGGCGGTTTCAAAGTGTATTCCGGCCTGTCGGGGCGGATGCCGCCCGACCACACTCGCATCCGGAGTTTTATCAACAAGGCCTTTACTCCGCAGCGCATCCGCGCCTTGGAAGCGCCGATCCGGAATCGAGTCAAAGAACTGCTCGGCCAGTTTTCGGGTGGCCGGGCCGACATTGTGCGGCAACTGACCTACGACCTGCCCGCCCTCGTTCTTTTTATGCTTCTGGGCATTCCCGACGAAGATGTAGCCGATGTCAAGACCTGGGCCTTCAGCCGCATCGCGCTTCAGTGGGGCGATGCCAGCGGTGAGGATCAAGCACACCACGCCCACAACCTGGTCAAGTATTGGCGCTATTGCAACGAACTGATTGACAAGCGCTTTGAGAATCTGCAAGACGACTTGCCGAGCGACCTGGTGCGGATTTACAACGCCGGCGACCAGACCATCACCCGCGAGGAAATGGCAACCGTGTGCTACACCATGCTCTTTGCCGGGCACGAAACGACGAGCCACATGCTGGCCGAGGGCATCAAGACGTTACTGACCAACCGCGAGAGTTGGGAGGCGATCTGCGCCGACCCGTCACTCATCCTTAACACGATCGAGGAAATGTTGCGCTATTGCCCCTCCATCTTTACCTGGCGGCGAATCACCACCCGGCCCGTTATCCTGGGCGGCGTTGAATTGCCGGAGAATGCGCCTCTGTTGCTGGCCATCGGGTCGGCTAACCGTGATGAACAACCCTTTACACATGGCGAGGCGTTCGACATTCACCGGTTCAACGCCAAAGACCACATGACCCTGGGCCACGGGGTGAAGTATTGTTTGGGCGGCCCCCTGGCGCGCCAGGAAGGCCGCGTTGTTCTGGAAGAAATGACGAGCCGCTTTCCATCCTTGCGCCTAGCGAGCAATCAATCGTTTGAGTATTTCCCAAACATGATGGCTCGTGGCCCGAAACATGTTTGGGTCGAGTGGGATGAATGATGGAATCAAAATACATCCTGTCATTTGAACAGTGCGGCCACGAGCAGCTCTCCCGCGTCGGCGGCAAGTGCGCCAGTCTCGGCGCGATGATGCGGGCCAAAGCGCCGGTGCCGCCCGGCTTTGCCGTCACCACCGAAACCTATTCGCAAATGCTGGCGACGAACAGCCTGTCCGAGTGCATTCACGTGTGGTTGGAGCGCCTCAACCCCGAAGATGTGAGAACCGAAGCGCGTTACAGCCAGATCATTCGCAAACTGATCGAAGAGACGCCCGTCGCTCCGGAAATCGAAGACGCTATCCGCGCCGCCTACGCCGGCCTGTGCCAAAAAGCGGGGACGCCCGACTTGCCGGTGGCTGTCCGTTCCAGCGCCACTGCCGAAGACCTGCCTGGATTCAGTTTTGCCGGGCAACAAGATACCTACCTGTGGGTCACAGGCGAGGAGGCCGTTGTCGCCCACGTGCGCCAGTGCTGGTCGAGTCTGTACACCGCCCGCGCCATCTCATATCGCTACGACAACGGATTCGCCCACGAGAAAGTGTTGATGGCGGTGGGCGTGCAGAAGATGGTGAACGCCAAAGCCGCCGGTGTGGCGATGACGCTCAACCCCATCAATGGCGACCGCTCCAAGATCGTGATCGACTCAAGCTGGGGACTCGGCGAAACCGTCGTCGGCGGCCTCGTCACCCCCGACAATTTCATGGTGGACAAAGTTCTCATGGAAATCGTTCAGCAAAAAATTTCGTCCAAGCACATTGAACTGGTGGCCGATTTGAAAGAGCGCCGGGCCGTTGAGCGTGAAGTCGAGGCCGAACGCCGGGCACAGCCGTCGCTGACCCGGGATGAAGTGCTGGCCGTCGCCCGGCTGGCCAAGAATGCCGAGCGGCATTACGGCGCCCCGCAGGATATTGAGTGGGCGTTTGACGCCGACCTGCCCGAGCCGGACAACGTGGTGCTGTTGCAGAGCCGCCCCGAAACGGTGTGGAGCCAAAAAACTGACGCGCCAACTGCGACTTATCAGACCGGGGTGCAGAGTGTGCTTTCCACTCTGATGATGCCGCTCAAAAAGAAACCGACCTCAAACGAATAACCCGGAGTGTCTTGTCCGTTCTATCCCAATCCGTCCATTCGCCAAAGGAGAAGCTCATGTCCAACAACGGTCGCAAACGATTTCAAAGCCCCTATGATGTAAAGACACCGCCCGGCGCGGAAGGCTGGCAGGACTTGTATGCCTACTTCCTGCTCTTCCGTGACGACCGGCGCGAGATCGAAGACAAGAAGTTCTGGTTCTGCGACTCGATGCACTGGCCGCGCGTGTTCAAGCCCTTTGATGTGATCATGGTCGAGTTCGCCATCAAGTGCCTGGGCCAGTACAATACCCGCCAGTGGCTCATCCCGCCGGCCAACGGCATTGACTATCACATCCTCAACGGTTACCTCTACATGAGTCCGATCGGCGTGCCGCCCGAACAAATCGAAGGCCGCGTGCCGCACTTCCTCGAACGCGCCGGCTACTACTTCCAAAACTGGAACTCGCTGTTGGAGAACTGGCACAAAAAAGTCCGGGGAGTGATTGACGAGTTGGAGTCACTCCAGTTCGAGCCTCTACCAGAAGTCATAGACAAACAATGGGTGTTTGAGGGCCGGGGCCTCGACAATACCTGGGACCTCATCACCAATTATGATCGGGCCATTCAACTGGCGTACAAAGCCTGGCAATATCATTTCGAATTTCTGAATCTGGGCTACGCCGCCTATCTCGACTTCTTCCTGTTCTGCAAGCAGACCTTCCCCAACATCCCCGACCAAGGCATTGCCAAGATGGTGCAGGGCATTGACGTTGACCTCTTCCGCCCCGACGACGAACTGAAGAAGCTGGCCAAGCTCGCCATTAAACTTGGCGTCGCGGATGCGCTCAAGACCGGCAGTGTGGATGAAGCTTTGGCCGCCGTCGCCAAACAGCCCAACGGCGGACAATGGCTCGACGCCTGGGAGGCGGCCAAACACCCCTGGTTCAATTACACCTCAGGCAACGGTTTTTATTCAGACGATAAACTGTGGCTCGATCACCTCGACATTCCAATAGGCTTCCTGAGGAACTACATTAGCCGCGTCGAGGCCGGGCATGAAATTGAACGCCCCACTGCCGCCATCGCCGCCGAACGCGACCGTATTATCAGCGAATACACGGCTCTTCTGCCCAACGACGAAGCCAAAGCCGCCTTTGAGGGCAAGCTCGGCCTCGCTCGCGTGGTCTTCCCCTACGTCGAGAATCACAACTTCTACATCGAACACTGGGCGCTGGGCGTGTTCTGGCGCAAGATGCGCGACCTGAGCCGGGTGCTGGTGAAGGCCGGCTTCTGGCAGGCTGAAGATGACATGTTCTATTTGCGCCGCGAAGAACTGATCCCGGTGCTGTTCGATTACGGCAATGGTTGGGCTGTCGGCGTCGATCCGATCGGCCCGACACACTGGCCCAAAGAGATCGCCCGCCGCAAGAAGATTGTCGAGGCGCTGGCGACTCAACGCCCCGCCCCGGCGCTGAACGAACCGCCGGAAGCGATCACCGAACCGTTCACCATCATGCTCTGGGGCATCACCACCGACGGCGTCGCCAAGTGGCTCAGCGGCGCGGACGACTCCGGCAAAGTCACCGGCATGGCCGCCTCGCCCGGCACGGTGGAAGGCCTGGCCCGCATCATCCGCCACGCCGACGAACTCGACCAGATTCAAGAAGGCGAAATCATGGTCGCTCCGATCACCGCGCCGAGTTGGGCTCCGGTGTTCTCCAAGATCAAGGCCGCCGTCACCGACATCGGCGGCATGATGTCGCACGCCGCCATCGTCTGCCGCGAATACGGCCTGCCCGCCGTCACCGGCACCGGCAACGCCAGCCAACTGATCAAAACCGGCCAGCGCATCCGGGTAGACGGCGCGAGCGGCGAAGTTTCGATATTGAACTGATGCGCAGCTAAACCTGACAGGTCGGCGTGTGAGCCTGAGAGCATCACCGGGTTCCAAAGCGCCGACCTGTCAGGTTTCATTAACCCATGACTCCTCATCGTCACGAAAAAGTATGGCTGGCGGCGAAGTCCTTTCTTCGGACACGCAAAAACGACGTGCATGTTCCCATTGCTTATCAATTCGCCGAACGCCTCCTCCAGCGCCACCCCGAAGCGGATGCCGAAGTGGTGTTGCTCGCTATCCTCCTGCACGACACCGGCTGGTCGGAAATTGACGAGCAGGAAATCCGTGAGAAGGCCTTCGGGCCAAACATGAAACAAGTCCTGCAAAGCGACATTCGCCGCCGGCACGAGCAAATTGGGGCGCGCCTGGCCCGCGAGACCCTGACGGCGCTGGGCTGTCCTCAACCGACGATTGAAGAAGTAGTCGTCATCATTGACGGCCACGACTCGCGCCGTGAAGCCCTGTCGTTGAATGATCAACTGGTGAAGGACGCCGACAAGTCGTGGCGCTTTACCACCACCGGCATTGCCGTCGCTTGTGACTGGCACAAGTTCACCCCGGCCCGCTACGTCAAATATCTCGAAGACGATGTTCGCCCCTCCCTTTTCACCGAGGCCGCCCGCGACCTGGCCGACGCCGAGCTGGCCGTCTCGCGTCAAACCCTGCTGACCGATCTGCTGACATGAACCTGTTTATCAACGGTCAATGGACGCCGTCGGCTTCTTCCAATTTCATCACCATTACCAACCCGGCCACCGGCGAGTGGATTGACACTGTCCCGGCCGGGGTCGCTGCCGACGCCGAAGCGGCTATTCAATCGGCGGCAAGCGCCTTCAAACAGTGGCGCAAAACGCCGACGGCCGCGCGCGCTAAATTGCAACACGCCGCCGCCGCCGAAATGCGCGAGCGCGCCGCCGAACTGGCGCATTTGCTTACCCTCGAACTGGGCCGCCCGCTGGCCGGTTCCAAAACCGAGATCGAACGCTCCGCCGATCTGCTCGACTACTACGCCGAGGAAGGCCTGCGCCTGCGCGGCGAACTGCCGATGATCAACCAGCCGAACGAGCGCGTGCTGGTGATCAAAGAGCCGGTGGGCGTCGTCATTGCCATTGCGCCGTTCAACTACCCCATCACCCTCCTCACCTTCAAACTCGGCGCGGCCCTCATCACCGGCTGCACTGTCGTTGCCAAGCCCGCCGAAGACACGCCGCTCACCACTCTCAAGCTGGCCGAACTGTTTTCGCAAGCCGGTTACCCTGCCGGAGTCTTCAACGTCGTCACCGGCTGGGGCCACGAGATCGGGCAGGCGTTAGTCACGCATCCCGTTCCACGTAAAGTGGCTTTCACTGGAAGCACGAACGCGGGCAAGCGCATCGCCGCCCTGGCTTCGGCCACCAACAAGCGCCTCACGCTCGAAATGGGCGGCCAGTGCCCGGCCATCGTCTGCGCCGACGCCGATTTGGACACCGCCCTGCCTGCCATCACCCGCCACGCCTTCGCCAACACCGGCCAGTTTTGCTATCGCATCAATCGCCTCTATGTTCAGCAAAGCATTTATGAGGCGTTCGTCGCTCGTTTCGCCGAAGCCGCCGGCAAGATTACCGTTGGCAACGGCCTCAATCCAAATTGCCAGCTTGGGCCGCTGGTGAGCGAAAAGATTTATCACAATAGCGAAGCGCATGCGCAAGACGCATTGGAACGGGGAGGCCGCCTCGTCGTGGGTGGCCGCCGACTGAGTGGCGGCGACTACGATCGGGGCCACTTCTTTCCGCCCACTGTCATCGCCGACGCGACTCACTCGATGAAGATCATGACCGAAGAGACCTTCGGGCCAGTTGTGGGTGTGATGCCGTTTGAAAAACTTGACGACGCCATCGCCCACGCCAACGACTCGCGCTACGGCCTGGCCGCCTACGTCTTCAGCCGCGATGTTGGCGTTGCCTTGAAAACCGCCGAAGAGATGGAAGCCGGGTCGGTGTGGGTGAACGACATTCACCGCTCGTACAACCTGGCGCCGTTCGGCGGCTACAAGGAGAGCGGTCTCGGGCGCGAGAAATCGCGCTATGGGCTGGAAGAGTATTTGGAGCTAAAGACGATTTATTTGTCGCTATAACACATCCTGAGATATGTCAACCCTCTACGACCAAATCTACGCCGCTTCTGAACCCTATTGGCAAACGCGCTCCAACGAGATTCACTTGCCGATGGCTTATGATTACGCCAAACAACTGCTGGCTGCATATCCGCAAGCCGATGAGTCCATCGTCTTGCCTGCGATTCTGCTTCATGACATCGGCTACTTCAACGTGCCGGAAGAGACTCACCTCAATGGGCTGGCGGGCGCGCCCAAAGGCTGGAGCCCGGATGTGACGCGCCTGCATGAAATGGAAGGCATGCGGCTGGCGGGCGAAATTCTGGCGCACTTAAATTACCCGCCGGAGAAGATCGCCGCCATCCAGAAGATCATTGACGGTCACGACTCCAACCCGCCGCCGCACTCGCTGGAAGACGCGCTGGTGAAAGACGCCGACAAGTTATGGCGCTTCACTATTACCGCCGCGCGCATCTGCCGCTACTGGAACAATCAAACGCCGCAACAGTACATGGACTACTGCGAGGCCAAAATCCCAACGTGGATGTTGACGGACAAAGGGCGCGAACTGGCGCAGGCGGCGATGGCCGAGACTCGCCGGGCTTATGCGGAAGGCACAGCCGAAGACGATATGATCGCCACACCATGAGCGCTGATTTACGCAACAAGGTTGCGATCATCACCGGCGCGGCGGGCGGACTGGGGCGAGCCTTTGCCCTGGCCTTCGCCGAGGCCGGGGCCGCCATCGCTGTTGGGGACGTGAACGAGGCCGGGGCCACAGAGACGGCGTCCCTGATCATCCAAAGCGGCCAACAGGCGATCCCGGTCAGCGTCGACGTTGCCGACGAGTCCTCAACTCAGGCAATGGCAAGGCATGTCGCTCAATCATTAGGCCGGATTGATATTCTGATCAACAACGCCGCCATCTACGGCGGACTCGAACGCAAACCCTTTTATGAGTTGGAGGCCGCCACGTGGGACAACGTGCTGGCCGTCAACCTCAAAGGCCCCTGGCTCTGCGCCAAAGCCGTCTTTCCTTTTATGAAGCAAAGCGGCGGCAAAATTATTAATATCTCGTCGGCCACCGTGTACAGCGGTTCGCCGCTGTGGGCGCACTACGTAGCCTCGAAGGGCGGCCTCATCGCCCTGACCCGGGTTCTGGCCCGCGAGGCCGGCGACTTTGGCATCACCGTCAACGCCATCGCCCCCGGCTTCACGCTCACCGAAGCCAGCCTGGGGCTGATCGAGAACGCCGAACAATACGGCGTGAGTCGCGGCGCGATCAAGCGGGGCGCTCAGGCCGACGATATTGTTGGCACAGCGCTCTATCTGGCCTCCCCCGCCAGCGACTTTGTCACCGGCCAAACCATCATCGTGGATGGAGGCAAACAATTCAACTGATCAAACTATGAGCCAAATCACCCGCACCCAGGTTGGCATCATCGGCGCCGGCCCGGCAGGCTTGTTGTTATCACACCTGTTGCGCAAGCAGGGCATCGAGTCCGTCATTCTGGAGCGCCAGAGTCGAGAGCATGTTGAAGGCCGCATCCGCGCCGGGGTGCTGGAGCAAGGCACGGCCTGGTTACTGCGAGAAGTGGGCCTGCATGAGCGCATGGAACGCGAAGGCCTGATCCATGATGGCGTGTCGTTGGCGTTCGATGGGCGCATGGAGCGGATTGATTTCCAGGCCCACACCGGCCAGGGCGTGATCATTTACGGCCAGACCGAAGTGACGCGTGACTTGATTCAGGCGCGGCTGAACGCCGGCGGCGCGATTGAGTTTGAAGCGCCCGCGCTGGCGATTGAAGGCTATTGCGACAGTTCGCCGCGCATCCTTTACGAGAAGGACGCCGAGCGCCACGAATTGCCCTGCGACTTTGTGGCCGGGTGCGACGGCTTTCACGGCGTGGCCCGCAATGCCGTCCCTGCCGACCAACTCACCCTGTACGAAAAAATCTATCCCTTCGGCTGGTTGGGCATTTTGGCCGACGTGCCGCCGGTGAACGACGAACTCATTTACTCCAATCACGCTCGCGGCTTTGCCCTGTGCAGTATGCGCTCCCGCACGCGGAGTCGTTATTACGTGCAATGCGCTCTGGACGACCAAGTGGAAAACTGGAGCGACGAGGCCTTTTGGGATGAACTGCGCCGCCGCCTGCCGCCCAGCGCCGCCGAGCGGTTGGTGACCGGCCCGCGCCTGGAAATGAGCATTGCCCCGCTGAGAAGCTTTGTGGCCGAGCCGATGCGTTTTGGCAACCTGTTTCTGGCCGGAGACGCGGCGCACATCATGCCGCCCACCGGGGCCAAAGGGTTGAACCTGGCGGCTTCGGATGTCTTCTATCTTTCACGCGCCCTCACTGCCTATTACACCGAAAAGCGCACTGACTTGCTCGACCGCTACTCCGTCGCTTGTCTACGCCGCGCCTGGCGGGCGATGCGCTTCTCGTGGTGGCTTACCACTTACCTTTCGGTCATTTTGAGGCCGGGTTTACGAATTATCGCGGCGCAGGTATCCTTTCCACCCCGTTCACCGACGGGGAGGAGGATAAGGAGACATGGGCCAGCACACTACTACTTCGG
>Ga0247727_10017607_pt1 | contig 11354 bp, 12 predicted proteins | sample WisWelCaveWW1625_FD_202498 | JGI IMG/M metagenome (GOLD analysis project Ga0247727, IMG submission 202498) | Biofilm microbial communities from Wishing Well Cave, Virginia, United States - WW16-25 | ecosystem: Environmental > Aquatic > Deep subsurface > Groundwater > Cave microbial mat | place... | reverse complement strand
TCGGCGTGCTGCAGCGCAAGGGGAAGTTCCTGTTCCGCAGCATGGACAACCTGCTGCTCGTGCCGGTCAACGCGATCCAGAAGCAGGACCGCCGCTTCAACTTCATGATGGCGGACATCAAGCCCATCTCGGCCGGTCACATGGAGGCCGCCATCGACCAGACCCGCGACGCGATGCGGCGCTACCGCAAGCTGAAGTACCTGCAGAAGGACAACTTCTCGATCTTCAGCCAGGACACGCTCACCGACCTCTACCGCCAGATCACGGGCGGGATCTACATGGTGATGATCGCGATCTCCTCGATCGGCCTGCTGGTGGGCGGCGTCGGCGTGATGAACATCATGCTGGTGTCGGTGACCGAGAGGACGCGCGAGATCGGCGTCAGGAAGGCGCTCGGGGCGACGCGGCGCGACATCCTGTGGCAGTTCCTGACCGAGGCGATGACGCTCACGGGCGCGGGCGGGATCATCGGGATCGTGATCGGCGGCCTGCTCGCGTTCCTGATCAACGCCTTCTCGCCGTTCCCCGCCGTCGTCCAGCCGACCTGGGTGATCGTCGCCTTCGTCACGTCGATGGCGGTTGGACTCACGTTCGGCCTGTGGCCCGCCGCCAAGGCGGCACGCCTCGACCCGATCGAAGCGCTGCGGTACGAATAGCTTGCTTTGTTCTGGGAGGGGCTCCGCCCCCCCAGACCCCCCTGGGTTACGGCCGCTCGAATCGCAAGATTTGGAGGTCTGCCATGACTGAATCGGTTGTCTCGCCCTCCCCGGCGGCCAACGCATCCGCACCGGGTGGTGGTTTCTTTCAGAACCTGATCGACCTGTACTTTGCGCCGCGCGCGGCCTTCACGCGCATCGTGAGCAAGCCGGCGTTCCTCGTGCCCGGCATCCTGTTGCTCATCATGGGTCTCGCGTTCTTCGGAGTGTGGCTGCAGAAGCTCGACGCCCATGCCTTCATGACGACGCAGATCGAGGAGGGCCCCTGGGCGGATCGCATCCCGCCTGAGCGCAAGGCCGAAATCATCGAGCAGCAGGCCGAGGGCTTCGCGAAGTGGGGCTGGGTCAACGTCGCGGTCTTCACGCCGCTGATGCTGGTGGTCGTCGGGGGCGTGCTGTTCTTCATTTTCCGCTTCTTCTACGCCTCCGACGCGACGTTCAAGCAAGCGCTCGCGATCGTCGCCTGGACCTTCTTGGCCGCGGGCCTCGTCACGCAACCGCTCACGCTCGCGGTGATGGCCCTGAAGGGCGACTGGAACATCAATCCGCAGGACGCGCTGCAGGCAAACCTGGGCCTGCTGCTCGACCCGCAGACAGCCGCCAAGCCGCTGCTGTCCTTCCTGAGCAGCCTCGACCTCTTCTCCTTCTGGATGATGTTCCTGCTGGCGGTCGGCTTCGGCATCGCGAGCCACAAGTCGATGGGCTCGGCTCTCTGGGGCGTCGCGATCCCGTGGGCGATCTACGTGCTCGCCAAAGTGGGCTGGGCGATGCTCTAGGGCCTTGGGGTCCTGCGTCGCACCCCCAGACCCTCGCCCGCTACGCGGGAGTGAATCCCGCTCCGCTCGCAGCTGTTGCAACGTCACTGGATGCTCCAGTGCAGTTGCTCGACGTTGGAGGCACGCGGTATCATGTCCGTCTCCGTCGGGCGCCCTTAGCTCAGATGGATAGAGCGACAGACTACGAATCTGTAGGTCGCACGTTCGAATCGTGCAGGGCGCACCACTCCTTCAACAACTCGGCCCCCCTGGGTGGTCCGTCACCAGGCGAAGGGTCCCTAGGTCTCGCCGCGTGAGCCTGCGCACGGGGGCGAACGACTCGGAAGCCGCTCGGAAGTCCAACGCTTCCGGGTCGACACCTGGCATCGGCTGCTCGTCGAACGCCTCGCTCTGTGCGAAGCGGCGAAGCTCCTCGACCAGGTCGCGGTCAGCCCGCCGGTTCGTGGAGCCCACGCGCACGTAGACGCCCTCGGCCGGCCCCTCCAGCCTTCGGAGGCAGCATGCAGAACGACAAACCGCGCCAAAGGCGGCGAGTCGCAGATTCCTCATGCCCCGATCCTAACGCACGCGGAGCACGATCCCTCTGTCGCGGGGGACGGTAGTCCGCCACCTAAGGCGTCGCACTGACGTCGTAGCTCATGCACTGGTACGGGTGGAAGCGCCAGCGGGGAAGGTCCTCGCACAGCGGCCAGGCCGGGCAGTACCCGTCGGTGACACACAGCGTGATCGTCCGAGTCCCCACTGCGTAGGTTGCCTCGCGGCTGCAGTCGGCGCCCGTCGTGCCGAAGTGCTCGTAACGCCCGTCGCCGTCGAGGTCCATCCGGAAGAAGAGCCCGTCGCCGTCCGGGTCCTGTGACCGGCACAGGTTGTAGAGCACCTTGAGCGGCGCCTTGCCGCTGATCGAAGTCCCAATCGCGGCAGGAGTGGTGCGGTACGACGGATCGGGCCAGCGGTTCTCGGGCGCAGGCGAGGGCGCCAGTCCTTCGGCTACGGCGATCGGCACCGAGCAGCGCGCCGACTCCGCTCCGGCGCTGACCATGATCGAAGCCGCGTAAGCTCCCGGGGTCGGATAGACGTGGCGCGCGCCAGGATCCGTGCCCTGGCTGCCGTCCCCGTAGTCGATGCGCACGCTGACCTCGCCGACCGCGTTCGAGACGCTCAGCCCGAACACGACCGTCAAGGGAGCCGGACCGGAAGATGGGATCGCGGTGCATTCGATCGCGAGCGGCGGGGTCGCGTCGGTCACCGTCTCCTGGCATGCGGCGCCCGCCAGCACCGGGACCAGCAGCGCGGCGGCGTGCCGGATGTGTCGGTCCATCGCTCCCCCGTCTTCATGCTCATCCGGATGGCTCGCCCGGTGATTGGGCCGTGACAAGCTGCGGTGTCAGCAAAACGGCCGGCCGCGCTCGCCGAGGCGCTGGCCGCCGCCCACGACAAGGGCATCGTCCACCGCGACCTCAAGCCCGCCAACATCATGATCACGAACAGCGGACGTGTGAAGGTCCTGGACTTCGGCCTCGCCAAGGTCACGGCCGCCGAGGAGGGAGTGGGGTCCGGATCGGAGCTGTCGACCGCGATGAAGACGCGCACGGGGCTCTCCCGCTTCTCCTACCTGCTCGTGATCTCGAGGCACTCCACGCGCACGCTCGATGGCCGGGCTGTCGACATGAAGCAGGTGGGCCGGGAGCTCGGGGCGCTACGCGATCGAAGGCTCGGTGAGAAAGCGCGGTCCGAAGATCCGGGTCAGCGTGCAGGCCGTGGACACGCGAACCGGGACCCAGCTGTGGGCGGAGAGCTTCGATCGCAGCCTCGGCGAAGGAGACGTGTTCGCGGTCCAGGACGAGATAACCGATCAGGTGGTCGCGACCATCGCCGATTCGCACGGCGTCCTGGCGCGCTCGATGGCGGCCCCGACGGCATTGAAGCCACCCGAGTCCCTGACGCCCTACGAGGCGGTCCTGCGCTGGTTTCTCTACCGGCAACAGCACAACGTCCAGGACCACCTGGTAGCGAGAACCGCGCTGTGACGGCCGCTGCTACCACGCTGCTACCAAACCAGGCCCAACCAGGCACAACAAAGGCGCTATTCCTCGCCATCTGCCCCGTCTGATTCCCCGTCCTGTGTTGTGCTTGGGTCGTCCTGGTGGTGGTCGACCCCCTCCTCGGTGCGAGCTACGAATCTGTAGGTCGCACGTTCGAATCGTGCAGGGCGCACCACCCTTCAACCACAGGCCGGTCCGCTTCCCCGTCGGGCGTGAAGCTGCGAACGCAGCGGGCGTACTCAACCGGCCCTCGCCTGGAGCAAGGTCCGTCCGCGCGAGTTGCAGCCGCTCGCCGAGATCGTTCTGGATCCCGACGACGGGCGTCCCCGGTCGAGACACGGCGGGCGAATCGGGGGCATCATCGCCTTCACCAGACGGTGGCCCGCCGGCCGTCTCAGCAGTGTAGCCGCGACGCGTTCCGAGGGACGATGAGCGCAGCGAGAACAGGTAACTCCAGGCGCGGTAGTCCTTCCCATAGACCTCCAGGCGCCCGACCAGGCCCGAAGGGCCGTGGGCGGACAGCCTGAACTCGTAGCGGCCCGGGGGGAGCCCGAACTCGATCCCGGCCCGCTGCGTCTCGTGCTGCCCGTTCGCCACGTGCTCGGTGCGCTCCCGGCTGCTCACGACGCAGCGGTAGTGGCTCGCCTCCGCGATGGCGTCCCATGCGAAGCGGACGGGCGAGTCGTACACCGGCTCCTCCGAGGAGGACGGCAGCGTGCGGGCGTTGTCGACCGGTTGCCGCAGGCGGATGATGCGCTCGAGCGAGACCTCGAGGACCAGCGGCTGGCCTGCGGAGACGCCGAACGTCGCTGAGCCGATGTAGGACACGTGCGGCGCGTAGTCGTGACGCGGTCCGACGGAGACGTCGGCGAGGTATGTGCCGGGGGCGCCGACCCAACGAAAGCGCGAGGACGCCGGATCGTGCTCGGCGAGGAACGACGCCTCTCGTCCGCTCGCTTCGTTCCGGAACCAGAAACGCGCGGCCCCTCCCGCCACCTCGTGGAGCGGGCGGCCAGCGTAGAGGAGCCGTCCCTCGACGCTTCCCTCTATTCCACGCGTCGATTGGACCGCGGGCCCCGGATCGCCCGACGGCGGCGCGATCAGCGGCTGCTCGGCCGGTAGGCGGGAGGCGTCGGGAGCCGTGATCCCCGAGATGGGCTGTCGTTGTTCGGGCGCGGTTGCGATGCGTTGCGGGGCATCCGGGAGAGTCGCCTGTGAGGCCAGGCCCGTGACCGCAACGCCGGCGAGGGCCAGGGCCAGAACGACCCCGCGCGGGGCCATGCCTTCAGAGGCGCGCAGGTCCAGGGCGAGCTCGGCTCCGAGCGCATGCATGCCGGGTCGCCACGCCCCGCCCCTCAGGCGGAAGATCAAGAGCAGGGTGGCGTTCAAGAGGAGCGCCAGCACGGCCGCGCTCGCCACGCAGAACCCCAGGCGGAGCCGGAGCTCGCTCATGCCGTCGGCCGGCGTGTGCGAGCCGAAGACCCGGCGCTCGTCGTAGCTGGGCGCGTTCCGCACGAGGTCGTCGTGCGTGAGGATCGCGGTGGCCGCGAACGCCACGAGCGCGACCAGGACGAAGGCGGAGAGGCGTCTTGCGTTTCGATCCCGAAACAGCGAAGGCGTGAGCGCGGCGCCCGCGAGCCCGCCGAGCAGCGCGCCGACGTTCAGGACCTCCTCGACGAACGGGACCGCCACGCAGACCGCCAAAGGACCGCCGACGAGCCGGCCCGCGAGGCCGCCGATCAGCAACCCGAACCACAGGCGCGACCAGCGAGGGAACACGGGAAGGTCGAGGTCCGAGGCCTGCTGCTCTTCCGGTGCCTTCGTCGGCCCGCGCCTTTGCCCCTGCCGCAGGACTTCGTGGATCCGATACCGCAGCCACTCGAGCTCGGCTCGCTCGAGCCCGTAGCCGAAGCGGAACGACTCACGGTCCGAGCGTGCCACGATCACGCCGTCGGAGAAGTACGCGAGCAGGCTGCGCGCGCCCCCCATCTCGGGCTCGAGCAGCGTCAGGTCCTCGAGCTCCTCCGCCGGAATCGCGGTCTCGCTCTTCCAGAGCAGGCCGTTGCGCGCGAAGCGAAGCGCCTCGGGCGTGACGGACAGCGTCCCGCCGTTCCTGCCCACGTGGCGGGCCGCCGCGGATCCCACGATCAGGACGGGCAGCCCCTACCAGGTGAAGGACAGCAGATCAGGGCGTGACCACGCGCCGGTCAAGGTCAGGGGGATCAGGCAGAACACACCGACGAGGCCGACCAGGAACAGCAGCGGCAGCCGCAGGAAGCCAGCCAGCGCCTCGGCCAGCGGCACGGCGTGCTCCCACAGCCCCACGCTGTCGACGCGCAGGCGCGTTTCCACGCCGTCCAGGTCCACGGGGTAGAGCGTCTCGTGACCCTTCTTCCCGACCGCCCGCTTCTCGAGCGACACGATCACGCTACGGAACGCCTCGATCTGTCGCTCTGTCCGGGCGAACGGGAAGAGCAGGCGAAGCTCCTCTCGCATCGAGCCCAGCCGCGAGTCGAGCACGCGGCGCCTGTGCAGCAAGAGCGCGGAGACGGCGACCGCCGCCAGGAGCGTCGTGGCCAGCAGTTGGCCGTAGGCGAAGGACACGAGGGCATCGAGCTGGCCCCAGCCGGCGAAGTAGAGAACGACGAGCGCCACGAACGCGCCCGGGCGCAGTAGGCCCGGGCGGGCCCAGCCATCAGCGCCGTCGCTCGGCCCGACGGTCTTTCTCCAGCGCGTTCACGAGACGGTAGCCCGCCAGCCGTCCCATCAAGGCAACCCAAGCCCAACCAAGAGCAACAAGGGCCCTGCTCGTCGCCGCCGCTTTCGTTCGATTCCCCGTCGTTGGTTGCGCTTGACACGCGGGTCCGCGGATTATGATCGCCGCCGCGGCACCTCGGCCGGCTGAGGTTGTTGTCATGAGCCAGGGAATCAAGAGCTTGAGGGGCCTCCTTCTCCTCTTTCCGGCGCTCGGATGGGGACAGGACACAGGGAGTCCTGCCGTCGGTGCCTCGGGCATGGTGAGCTCGGCTCATCCGCTGGCGACCGAGGCGGGAGTCGACGTGCTCAGGGAGGGTGGAAGCGCGTTTGACGCAGCCGTTGCGATCGCCGCTGCGCTCAACGTCGTCGAGCCGATGATGTCGGGCATCGGCGGCTACGGAACCATCGTCGTCTACGACGCTGCGGATCGTCGGGCGCGATTCCTCAACTCGAGCGGCCGCATCCCGGCGAAGCTCGACTCCGAGGTCTTCCGGCCTCCCACGCCGGGCTACATGGAGAACCGGGCGGGTGCGAAGGCCGTGTCGACGCCCGGCAACCTGAACGCCTGGGAGGCCATGCACAAGCTGCACGGGAAGCTACCGTGGCGGCGTCTCATCGAGCCCGCGATTCGTCTGGCTGGCGAAGGCTTCACGGTCAGCGAGCACACCGTCCGTCTCATCGGGATTCGATTCAGTTCGTTCCCCGATCACGTCCGGGTGTTCTACGGCTCGAACGGTCAGCCCCTCAAGACGGGAGAGCGGCTGATCCAGAAGGATCTCGCACGTTCCTTCCGAACCATTGCGGAGCAGGGTGCGAAGGCGCTCCACGGTGGCGCGCTCGGCCTCGCCATCGACTCCGCCATGAAGGAAGCGGGCGGGTTCCTCAGCCTCGACGATCTCGCCTCGAACCAGGCCGAGTGGTGGGAGCCGATCCAGATCGATTACCGAGGCCACTCGGTCGTCACGGCATCACCGCCCGCCAACGCCTTCGACATGCTCGTACGCCTCGGTATGATGAGCCGCTTTGACCTCAGGGCGCTCGGCCACAATAGCGCCAGTTATCTTCACCGCTACGCCGAGGTGACGAAACACGGGTTCTGGGCGCGCCTCCGCTACGCCTCCGACCCCGACGTGGCTTTGCCTCCACTCGGCATGCTGCTTTCCGAGAAGTACTGGGAGGACGAGGTCGCCCGGCTCGACCTCGAGCGGGCGCGCCCCTTCACGCCGCCCGGCGTCGTCACCACAGCGTCCCCGCACACGACCCATTTCGTCGTCGCCGACCGCTGGGGCAATGTCGTCTCGGCCACCCAGACGCTCGGGAACCTCTTCGGCTCCTTGATCATGCCGAGGGGCTCTGGCATCTGGCTCAACAACTCGCTGGCTTTTTCGACCTTCGAGCCCAAGGGGAACCCCATGGACGCTTTCCCCGGCCGCCACAAGCTGTCCGGCGACTGCCCCACGCTCATCTTGAAGGAGGGAAGGCTGTGGGCCGCGCTCGGAACGCCGGGCGGCCACACCATCGGCCAGACCATACCCCAGATGGTGATGAACCTCGTCGACTTCGGGATGAACGTGCAGCAGGCCCTGACCGCGCCGCGCATCAGCTTCGTGGAGCCCGATCTGCTGGCGGTCGAAGACAGCATTCCTGAAGCCGCGCGGAAGGAGCTCCAGGCCCGCGGTCACAAGCTCCACGTCCGCCAGGCTCTCGGCAACGCCCACGCGCTCACGATCGAGTACGACGCGACGGGGAAGCCCAGCCGTTTTACCGGCGCCGCCGATCCGCGGGGCGAGGGGCGCGCGAAGGGCTACTGAGGTGGAGCTATGAAATTGGTCATCGCGTGTGCCTTGATCATGGCGGCGGCGACGGCCGCCGCCGCGGAGCGCGGGCTCGAGATCTACTGGGTGGATGTCGAGGGCGGAGGGGCGACCCTGATCGTCACTCCGGCGCGGGAGTCCGTGCTCATCGACACGGGCTTTCCCGGCGCCCGCGACGCGCACCGGATCCACCGAGTGGCCACGCAGGCGGCGGGCCTCGCGCGAATCGACCACGTCATCGTGACGCACTTCCACATCGACCACTTCGGGGGCCTCGCGGACCTGGCGCGCCTCATGCCCGTGGGGACGCTCCACGAGCGCTATCTCGCCTCCGCTCCCGAGCGGGAGCGCGCCCAGCCAGAGCTCGAGCCCTACAGGGCGTTGGCGGTGGAAGGGCGGTCCGTCGTCAAGGCGGGCGACCGCCTGACGCTCCGGCAGGCGCCGGGGACGGCGCCTCTCCGTCTCGAGATCCTGGGCGCGAACGCGCAGTTCGTCGCGCCGCGGGGAGCCAAAGGCAACGCCCTGTGCCGAGGGCTGACCACCAAGGATCCCGACGCGAGCGACAACAAGAACAGCGTCGTGTCGCTGCTCAGCTTCGGGCCCTTCCGCTTCTTCGACGGGGGCGACCTGACCTGGGCCGCGGAGGCGGACCTCGTCTGCCCCCGCGACCGCGTGGGCGGACCGGTGGACCTGTACCAGACCAACCACCACGCCAGCGACTCGAGCAACAACCCGGTGCTACTGCGCACGCTCCGCCCCACGGTGGTGGTGGTCAACAACGGGCCGCGCAAGGGGGGCCAGGCTGGCACGCTCGCGGCCCTGGGCTCGGCCAAGAGCATCCGCGCGGTCTACCAGCTGCACCGCAGCCTGCTCGTGCCCGAGGGCAATACGAGCCCCGACCGCATCGCCAACGAGGAGGAGAACTGCGCCCACTACTTCATCAAGCTGTCCGTCGAGCCGCGTGGGCGCTCCTACACGGTCTGGGTGCCCCCCACCGGGCATCGGCAGACCTACCCGACGCGCGCGCGTTGAGCCCGCGCCGGACCTCAGCTACCGCTTCACCAACCACGCCAGGACCTCCTCCATGAAGGCAGCGCTGTCTTGGCCCCAGTAGGTTGTCCCGGCTGGATCGCGCGGGATGCCGGTGAGGCGCTGGCCGTCTTGGGTACCCAGGAAGAGGCTGGCCATGCCTTCCGCCATCACCACGATGCGGCCACCGCTTTCGAGCTTCTTCCACGCGGCGAAGGGCTGCGCCGGCTTGCCGCTCCGGTCGAGTTGGTACGCGAAGGGAAGTATCTGGCATCCTGCCAGCAACAGACCTTGCTATTTCCACAAGGGTCTGCTAACGTCTTCGTGCATTAGTTGGCCGTTGCTCTGGCGTAGCGGAAGGAGCCGCCCACGGTGGGCGGCTTTTGCTTTTTGTGAGCGCACAGGTGACGACGCTGCTAAGCACGAGGCTTAGGAGGCCTGCACGTTCATGATTCAAGGCACCGTCAAGTGGTTCAACGAGTCCAAGGGTTTCGGTTTCCTCTCGCACGAGGGTGGTCCGGACGTTTTCGTCCACCACTCCGAGATCAAGGCCGAGGGTTTTCGCACCCTCAACGAGGGTGACAAGGTCCAGTTCGAGATCGCGGAGAGCCCCAAGGGGCCCCGCGCCTCGAACGTGACGCTCGCCCGCTAAACTCCCGACTCGCACCATTCGAACGCCCGGGGCTGCAAGGCCCCGGGCTCGTCATTTCCGGGAGCCGTCGACCGCCGAACGGCTGGTGGCCGCTCAGTGCACGTGCGGAGGCCGGCCGATGCAGGGGATCGGGCCGGCGGGAAGGCCGAGTCGCTCGCGCGCGTTCAGGGCGAGGAAGTGCGGGTAGTCCGTGGGAAGCCACGCGATCGCCCCGACGCCGACGCTGACCAGGGGCAGCGCGAGGAGCGCGGCCGCGGCCGAAGCATTGACGTCCCAACGACGGCGCGCCCGGTGGAAGACGACGAGCTGGCCGCCGAGGATGAGCCCGGCCGAGACGCCTCCGAGCCAGCGGTGCTCGCACCAGGGGCAATGCGGCCCCGCAGCCGACTGCGCGTTGCAGTAGCGCTCGCCGCCCGACCACAACGGCTGGCAGCCGCAGCGGTGAAGCACTCCGCAGATCGGGGTGAGCATCAGCGCGCTGAAGGCGGCCACGGCCAGGAAGGGAATCGCCCGTCTCATGCGATCCATCATCTCCGATCCGGGGCGGTGAGCGCGCTGGAACGACGCCGGCAATACGCTCGCCGCCGCGCGGGGATCCACGATTTCCTGCTCGACGCCACGCCGGGTCGTACAATTGGGCCATGAAACGCTCGTGGTACGGCCTGCTGCTCCTCGCCCTCCTGGTGCCGGCGTGCAAGAGCGCCTCGAAGGCCCCGCCCTTGGCCCCGGCGCCCCTTCCCGACCTGCTCCGTCCCTACGAGGGCGCCCTGCGTGTCCTGCCACACAAGGGAGACGAGAAGGCGCTCACGCTCAAGGCTGGCCAAGGGCTGACCGGGGCCTGCGATGTCGCGGTGCGCGTTCGCAGCGTCGCCTTCGCCGGCGGGACGGCGCGCTTCTCGCTCGAGACCGTCGGCTTGCCGAGAGTGGGCGAGCGGCGTGCGAGGTGCAAGCGCCTCGAGCCCGGGTTGCAGCTCGCCCTCACCGGGTTTCCCTCGGGACCGGTGACCCCGGACGTGACCGCCCGCATCGACGAGGTCCTGCTGACACCGGAAGCGTACCTGCGGGCCAAGGGGACCGCCTTCGACCGTCCACCAGCTGACGCGCCGTCCGAGGTGGCGAGCCAGCTCCCCGACGCGAACGATGGCGAGCGCCGGCTCGCCCGAGCCGTCGTGGCCTGGCCGCGGCGGCTTTTGTCCGTCGACGCCACCCATCGCGATCCCTCAGGACGCGGGCGCCACGAGCGGCTCGTGGGGTTCGAGGCCGTCGTCGGCACCGACGGCCGGCTCTCCCGGCCCCAGGTCAAGGTGTCCGTCGACCGTCCCCACGAAGCGACGATCCAGAGCGCCCTGTCTTTCTGGCGATTCGAGCCCGCTCGCCGGGCCGACGCGCCGGTCGGCGCCCGTGTCCCTCTGGAAATCGTGCTCCGTGTCTACTGACGGGTAGACTCTCGGGCATGGTGCGTCTTGAACGAACCCGCCCATGGGGGCGGGTCCGGTGCTGTATCAGACCAGCGGGTGCAAGTCCCGCCGCGGTAAGCGCCGAGCGCCGCGTAGCAGGCTCCGGGTGCG
>Ga0247727_10017606_pt1 | contig 11355 bp, 10 predicted proteins | sample WisWelCaveWW1625_FD_202498 | JGI IMG/M metagenome (GOLD analysis project Ga0247727, IMG submission 202498) | Biofilm microbial communities from Wishing Well Cave, Virginia, United States - WW16-25 | ecosystem: Environmental > Aquatic > Deep subsurface > Groundwater > Cave microbial mat | place... | reverse complement strand
GCAGGACGTGCTCGAGGATCGTGCGCAGGCCACGGGCGCCGGTCTTGCGCTCCAGCGCCTTGCGCGCTGCGGCCCGCAGCGCCTCGTCGCGGAACTCGAGGTCCACGCCCTCCATCTCGAAGAGCTTGTGGTACTGCTTGGTGATCGCGTTCTTGGGCTCGGTCAGGATCGTGACCAGCGCGTCCTCGTCGAGCTCCTCGAGCGTCGCGACCACCGGCAGGCGGCCGACGAACTCCGGGATCAGGCCGTAGCGGATGAGGTCCTCGGGCTCGACCCCGACCAGCACCTTGCCCACGTCCCTCTGCTCGGCCTTGCCCTTGACCTCGGCGGTGAAGCCGATGCCGGTCTGGTCGGTGCGCGAGCGGATGACCTTCTCGAGCCCGGCGAACGCGCCGCCGCACACGAACAGGATGTTGGTGGTGTCCACCTGCAGGAACTCCTGCTGCGGGTGCTTGCGTCCGCCCTGCGGCGGCACCGAGGCGATGGTGCCCTCGATCAGCTTCAGCAGCGCCTGCTGCACGCCCTCGCCCGAGACGTCGCGGGTGATCGACGGGTTCTCGGACTTGCGCGAGATCTTGTCGATCTCGTCGATGTAGACGATGCCGCTCTGCGCGCGCTCGACGTCGTAGTCGCACTTCTGCAGCAGCTTCTGGATGATGTTCTCGACGTCCTCGCCGACGTAGCCCGCCTCGGTCAGCGTGGTCGCGTCGGCGATGGTGAACGGGACGTTGAGCAGGCGGGCCAGGGTCTCGGCCAGAAGCGTCTTGCCGCTGCCGGTCGGGCCGATCAGCAGGATGTTCGACTTCGCGATCTCGACGTCGTCGCCCTTGCCGCCCTTCTTGCCGCGGGTCTCGAGGCGCTTGTAGTGGTTGTGGACCGCGACCGCGAGGATCTTCTTGGCCCGCTCCTGACCGATGACGTACTGGTCGAGGACCTGCTTGATCTCCTGCGGCTTCGGCAGCTTGGAGCGCGTCTGCTGGGTCTGCTCGTCGATCTCCTCGCGGATGATGTCGTTGCAGAGCTCGACGCATTCGTCGCACACGAACACCGACGGTCCGGCGATGAGCTTGCGCACCTCGTGCTGGCTCTTGCCGCAGAACGAGCAGTACAGGAGCTTGCCGTCGTCGTGGCCGCTGTGGCGTTCTTCGGTCATCGGGGCCTCGGGAGCGCGGGTTCCGGCACGAGTCTAGCGCAAACGCCCGCCCCGGCCGCCCGGCCGTGGGCCGCTGGGCGCAACCGGGACGTCACGCGGTGGGCAGCGCCACGCGGCGGTCGAGCACGGAGTCGATCAGGCCGTAGGCCTTGGCCTCCTCGGCGCCGAGGAACTTGTCGCGCTCGGTGTCGCTCGCGACCTGCTCGACGCTGCGGCCGGTGTGCTTCGCCAGCATCGCGTTGAGCTTCGCCTTCATGTCGAGGATCTCGCGCGCGTGGATCTCGATGTCGGTGGCCTGGCCCTGGAAGCCGCCGAGCGGCTGGTGGATCATGACCCGCGAGTTGGGCAGGCCGAAGCGCTTGCCCTTGGCACCCCCTGCCAGCAGCATCGCGCCCATGCTCGCCGCCTGGCCGATGCAGATCGTGCTGACGTCGGGCTTGATGAACTGCATCGTGTCGTAGATCGCGAGGCCCGCCGTGACCAGCCCGCCCGGCGAGTTGATGTAGAGGTGCACGTCCTTGTCCGGGCTCTCGGACTCGAGGAACAGCAGCTGCGCCACCACCAGGTTCGCGACGTGGTCGTCGATCGGCCCGACGATGAAAACGACCCGCTCCTTCAGGAGCCTGGAGTAGATGTCGTACGCCCGCTCGCCGCGCGCCGTCTGCTCGACCACCATCGGGACGAGGTGCTGGGCCTGGGGTTCGGTGCGACGCGTCATAGGGCGGCCCTCACTTCCTGTCCGAGAAGTTCATCAGTTCGGCGAAGCTGGTCCGGCGTTCGGTGACGCTCGCCTTGCCGACCAGGAACTCGACCGCCTGCTCCTCGAGCGCCAGCGTCTCGAGCTGGCGCATCACGCCGCGGTCGGCGCGGTAGGCCCTCTGCGCGGCCTCGCGGTCGGCGTGCTCGGCGCTGAGCTCGTCGAGGGTGCGCTGCACGCGGGCCGGGTCGATCCGCAGCTGGCTCTGCTGCAGGACCTCGCCGATCAGGAGGCCGAGCTTGACCCGCCGCCGGGCCTGCTCCTCGAACATCTCGCGCGGCAGGTCGGGCTGGCGCGAGCGGTCGAGCAGCCCCATCCGGGCCAGAGCGTCGTGCTCGAGCCGCGCGATCTCCTCGTCGACCAGCGCCTTGGGCAGTTCCACGCTGTTGGCCTCGAGCAGCGCCTGGAGCACCTGCTCCTTGACCCGCCGCCTGATCGTCTCGTCGAGCTCGCGTTGCATGTTGTCCCGGACCTCGCGCTCGAGCTGGGCGACGCCGCCGCTCGCGACGCCGAACGCGACGCAGAACGCCTCGTCGAGAGCCGGGACCTCGAGCTCGGCGACCTCGTGGACGGTCACCGCGAAGCGGACCTCGCGGCCCGCGAGCTCTGCGGTCGGATAGTCGGCCGGGAACCGCAATGGGAAGCTCTCGCTCCGCCCGGCGGCGAGGCCGACCAGGTGCTGCTCGAAGCCCTCGACCATCCGGCCGGAGCCGAGCACCACCGGCATCCGCTCCCCCTTGTTGCCGGGGAACGGCTGGCCGTCGAGCGTGCCTTCGAAATCGATCGTCGCGCGGTCGCCGTCGGCCGCGGCGCGCGCCACCGGCTTCCAGTCGCCGCGCTGGCGACGCAGGTTGTCGACCATCCGCGTCACGTCGGCTGCGGCGATCTCGGCGACCGGCTTCTCGACCTTGAGGCGGTCGAGACCGGCGAGCTTGACCTCCGGATAGACCTCGAACTCCGCGACGTACTCGACGTCGGCGCCCGGCTCGGCCTTGACCGGCGCGATGCGCGGTCCGCCCGCCGGGTTGAGCTTCTTCTGCTGCACCGCCTCGCCGTAGGTCTGGCGCAGCAGCTCGTTGAGGACCTCGTCGCGGACCTGGGAGCCGAAGTTCTGCACCACGACCTTGAACGGCACCTTGCCGGCTCGGAAGCCCTTGATGCGCGCGGTGCGCGACAGCGACTTCAGGCGCGTGGCGACCTCGTCCTCGACGCGTTGCGCCGGGATCGTCACGGTCATGCGGCGTTCCAGCGCCCCGACGGTCTCTACTGATATCTGCATCGTGCTCGTCATCCTGATGGGTCTGGCTGGTGCGAAAGGAGAGACTCGAACTCTCACGGGTTGCCCCACCGGTACCTAAAACCGGCGCGTCTACCAGTTCCGCCACTCTCGCGGCTGACGAGGAACGCCGCACGCGAGTGCGGCGACCTCGGTTTGGTGGGCCGTGTAGGGATCGAACCTACGACCTACAGATTAAGAGTCTGCAGCTCTACCAGCTGAGCTAACGGCCCGTGTTCCTTCCTGACGCATGTATGGGGTGGACGATGGGACTCGAACCCACGACGACCGGAATCACAATCCGGGACTCTACCAACTGAGCTACGTCCACCATCGTCTCGTCATCACCCCGCGGGGCTTGGTGCGCCTGGCAGGACTCGAACCTGCAGCCGCCGGCTTAGAAGGCCGGTGCTCTATCCGGTTGAGCTACAGGCGCGGCTGTTTTGGTCGGGGCAGCAGGATTCGAACCTGCGACCCTCTGCTCCCAAAGCAGATGCGCTACCAGACTGCGCCATGCCCCGTCAGGCGGCGGCATTCTACGGGGGGGTCGCCCGCGTTTCAACGCACGATCGTCGCAGGACGCTCGGACGGCGCCGTCCGCGGACGCCGTGCGAGAATGCGCGCCCGCTCAAGCTCCCGATCGCCGGGCGAGCGGGCTGGAGAGCGCGGGATGGCGGCATCGATCATCGACGGCAAGGCGCTCGCCGCGGGCATCAAGCAGCGGCTGCGCGAGCGGGTCGAGGCCCGGGTCGCCGCCGGCCTTCGCCGCCCGGGGCTCGCGGTGGTCCAGGTCGGCAGCCACTCCGCGTCGCGGGTCTACGTGCGCAACAAGCGCAAGGCGTGCGAGGAGGTCGGCGTGCTCTCGTTCGCGCGGGACCTCGCCGCCGAGACCACCGAGTCCGAGCTCAACACGGCCATCGACGGGCTCAACGGCGACCCGACCGTGGACGGGATCCTGGTCCAGCTGCCGCTGCCGCCGCACATCGATTCGACCCGGGTCATCGAGCGCATCCATCCTGACAAGGACGTGGACGGCTTCCACCCCTACAACATCGGGCGCCTGACCCAGCGCATCCCGCGACTGCGGCCCTGCACGCCGTACGGCGTGATCCAGATGCTGCGGAGCGTCGGCGAGACCTTCTACGGGCGCCACGCGGTCGTGGTCGGCGTGTCGAACATCGTCGGCCGGCCGATGGCGCTCGAGCTGCTGCTCGCCGGCGCCACGGTCACCGCGACCCACCGTTTCACCAAGGACCTCGAAGCCCACGTCCGGATGGCCGAGATCCTCATCGTCGCCGCGGGCAAGCCCGGGCTGGTGAAGGGCGCCTGGGTGCGCCCAGGCGCGACGGTCATCGACGTCGGCATCAACCACATGCCCGACGGCACGATCACCGGCGACTGCGACTTCGACTCGGTCTCGGCACGGGCCGCGCACCTTTCGCCGGTGCCGGGCGGCGTCGGACCGATGACGATCGCGATGCTGCTCGAGAACACCTTGACCGCGGTCGCGCTGCGCGAGGCCGCGAGCGCTTAGCCACCACCGGCCTTGAGCAGCGCGGCCATCCGCTCGGGGTTCCAGCCTTGCATCTTGTAGCGCCCGACCACGATGAGCGGCACGCCGCTGCCGCCGAGCGACCGATAGGCCCGCTCCGCCGTCGGGTCCGCCTCGACGTCGAGGTCGCGGTAGGCGATGCCGTTCTGCGCCATCCAGGCGCGGGCCTTCTTGCAGTAACCGCACCAGCTCGTGCCGTAGAGCGTCACGCCGGCGGTGGTCGCCCCGCCCGACGCGGCCACCGCCGCGACCTCGGCGCTGCCCTCGTACGAGGTGATGCGGCCCTTGATCTCCTCGAGCTTGGCGTCGCGCGGCGGTCGGTCGCCGTAGTGGACCACGCCGTTCGTATCCACCCACTTGTAGGGCTGGGCTAAAGCCGGACCCGCGCTGGACGCGACCACCCCGATCGCGAGCGCAGCGCCCAACGCGACGGCCATGGCCCGTCCGCGCATCGCCGACCTCAGCCGCGCCGCCAAGTGGTGCCGCTCGGCGAGTCCTCGAGCAAGACGCCGCGCGCCTTGAGCTCGTCGCGCAGGCGGTCCGATTCCTTGAAGTCCCTGGCCTGCCGTGCCGCGATGCGCGCCGCGACCAAGGCGTCGATCTCGGCGTCGTCGTCGCCGGCGGCGCTGCCGCCGCTCTTGAGGTAGGCCTCGGGGTCCTGCTGCAGCAGGCCGAGCACCGCTCCCAGCGCCTTCAGCACGCCGGCGCGCTCGCGCTTGACCGCGGCATCCTTGGCCGCGTTCGACTGGTTGGCCAGCTCGAACAGCACCGCGAACGCCTCCGGCGTGTTGAAGTCGTCCTGCATCGCGGCGTGGAAACGCTGCACTGCGGGGTCGGCTGCGGGCGCGGCGGCCGCCACGCCGGGCGCGGCGCGCAGCGCGAGGTACAGGCGATCCAAGCCCGCCTTGGCCTGGTCGAGCTGGGCGGCGGAGTGGTTCAAGGGCGAGCGGTAATGGCTGCCGACGATCATGAAGCGCACCACCTCGGCCGGGTACCTCGCCAGCACCTCCCGGATCGTGAAGAAGTTGCCGAGCGACTTCGACATCTTCTCCTCGTCGATCGTGACGAAACCGTTGTGCAGCCAGTACCGCGCGAACCCCTTGCCCGAGGCGGCGCGCGACTGCGCGATCTCGTTCTCGTGGTGCGGGAACTTGAGGTCCATGCCGCCGCCGTGGATGTCGAAGTCCTCGCCCAGGCAGGCGTGGCTCATCACCGAGCACTCGATGTGCCAGCCCGGCCGGCCGATGCCCCAGGGGCTGTCCCAGTACGGTTCGCCCGGTTTGGCGTGCTTCCACAGCACGAAGTCGAGCGGGTCCTGCTTCTGCTCGTCGACCTCGACCCGCGCCCCGGCGCGCAGGTCTTCGGGGTCCTTGCCCGAGAGTCGGCCGTAATCGGCGAACGACGACACCCTGTAGTAGACGTCCCCGGACCCGCCGGCGTAGGCGTGGCCGCTGCCCTCGAGCGTGGCGATCATCCGCACCATCCCGACCACGTGCTGGGTCGCGCGCGGCTCCTGGCCCGGCTTCTCGCAGCCGAGCGCGGCGAAATCCTGGTCCATCGCCTCGATCATCCGCGCGGTGAGCGCCGCGATCGGCTCGCCGCTCTCGTTGGCGCGCTTGATGATCTTGTCGTCGATGTCGGTGATGTTGCGGACGTACTCGACCTCGTAGCCGGCCGCCTTGAGGTAGCGCTGGATGAGGTCGAACGCCACGATCATCCGCGCGTGGCCGAGGTGGCACAGGTCGTAGACCGTGATGCCGCAGACGTAAATCCCGACCTTGCCCGGCACGCGCGGGACCAGCGGCTCCTTCCTGCGGGTGAGCGAGTTGTGGACGGTGATCGTGGGCAGCGTCATGCGGTGGTCCTGGTCGACGGGGAACGGGGCTCAGGCGAAGCGCTCGAAGCGCGCGGCGAGCCGCGCGCACCCGAGCAGCGGGAACAAGGCCACCAGCTCGGGACCGTCGAGCCGCCCGGTCACGGCGGCGCGGACCGGCGCGTGCAGCGCCCTGCCCTTGCGGCCGGTGGCAGCGCCGAGCCTCTTGGTGAACGCGGGGTAGTCGGCGCCGCTCGCGTCGAGCGCCACGAGCGCCGCGGCGAAGAACGCACCGCGCGCCTCATCGACCACGGGCTGCGCTTCCGCCGACGGCGCGCCTGCGCCGTCCACGTCCCCGTAGAGGCTCACCGCCCAATGCTGCGCTTCGCGCGGCAGCAGCACGTTGCCGCGGATCGCCGCCGCGAACGCGGCGCGGTCGGCTGCCGGCACCGGCATCGCATCGAGCGCGCACCAGCGCAGGAACGCGGCCTCGTCCAGAGCGGCGATCGCGAGCCGCTGCCAGTGCTCGAGCTGGGCGAGGTCGAAGCGGGCCGGCGCCCGCCCGAGGTTCGATTCGAGGAACCTCCGAGCAAGCTCGTCGCAGCTCAACAACCGTTCCGGATGGCCGCTGTGGCCGAGGCGCGCGAGGTGGTTCACGACCGCGAGCGGCAGCCAACCGGCGACCCGCAGCTCCTCCACGGTCGAGGCGCCGTCGCGCTTGGACAGGGGTCTGCCCTCGCCGCCGAGCACCAGCGGCAGGTGGCCGTAGGCCGGCGCGCGGTCGGGCAGCGCGCCGAGGTCGGCGAGCGCGCGCAGCAGCGCGAGCTGTCGCGGGGTGTTCGAGAGGTGATCGTCGCCGCGCAGCACGTGGGTCACGCCCATCTCGGCGTCGTCCACGGCGTTGGCGAACAGGAAGGTCGGCGCGCCATCGGCGCGCCGCACCACGAAGTCGCCGATCGTCTCCGCCGATTCATGGTGCGGACCATGGACCAGGTCGACGAAATCGACCCGCGCGGACGGATCGATGCGGAACCGCAACGACGCGGCCCTGCCCTCCGCCCGGCGGCTCGCGACCTCGGTCGGCGTGAGCGTCGCGCAGGTGCCGGCGTAGCGCGGGGCGCGACCAGTGGCGAGCGCAGTGCGGCGGCCGACGGCGAGCTCGGCCTCAGTGCAGAAGCAGGGGTAGGCCCGGCCGGCGCTTTCGAGCGTGGCGAGCAGCTCGGCGTGGCGCGCGGCACGGGCGGACTGATGGACCGGTTCGCCATCCCAACCGAGGCCGAGCCAACGCAGGTCGTCGAGCACGGCCGCCTCGGCGCCGGGCGTCGCCCGCGCGGCGTCGGTGTCCTCGATCCGGATCAGGAACCGGCCACCCGACCGACGCGCTGCGAGCCACGAGAACAGCGCGGTGCGCGCGTTGCCGAGGTGGAGGCGTCCGGTCGGGCTCGGCGCGAATCGGGTGGCGACGGGATGGGGCATACGGGGCCGCCATGGTAGCCGAAGGGTCCCGAGCGGCCGCTCTGGGTCGCCGCCGTGCCGGGCGCCGCTTATCATCGGCCGCGCACCCGTGCCGCCTCGCCCTTCGGTCCGTCCTTCGTCCCAGGAGCCCCCATGCGCGACCTCGCCCTCGTCACCGTCCTCGTGTTCGCCCCGCTCGGCCTGGCCCAGCCAGCACCGGTCGCGCCGACCAAGCAGTCCGCGCCCGTCCGGGTCCGCTTGACCACCGGCGACGGCGCGATCGTGGTCGAGCTCGACCGCGCGAAGGCCCCGGTCACGGTCGAGAACTTCCTGCAGTACGTGAAGGACCGGCACTTCGAGGGGACCGTATTCCACCGCGTCATCCCGGGCTTCATGGTCCAGGGCGGCGGGTTCACCGCCAAGTTCGAGGAGAAGAAGACCCGCGACCCGATCAAGCTCGAGGCCGGCAACGGGCTCTCCAACGTGCGCGGCTCGATCGCGATGGCGCGCAGCGCCGATCGCGACTCGGCGACCTCGCAGTTCTTCATCAACCTCGTGGACAACGGGGTCAGCCGCGGACCGCGCAACCTCGACACCATGGGCGGCGGCTATGCCGTGTTCGGGACGGTGGTCGAGGGCATGGAGGTGGTGGACAAGATCGCCGCCATCCCGACCGGTCCGGGGGGGCCGTTCAGCAAGGACGTCCCGTTCCGCAACGCGCTCATCACCAAGGCCGAGGTCCTCGCCCCAGCCAAGGCCAGCGCCGAAAAGAAGCAGTGAGCGCGACGACACTCTTCGTCTCCGACCTCCACCTCGACGAGGGCCGACCGGAGGCTACCGCCTGCCTGCTCCGGTTCCTCGGCGGCCGCGCGCGGGAAGCGGACGCGCTGTGGGTGCTCGGCGACCTGTTCGATGCCTGGGTCGGCGATGACGACGATTCGCCGTGGCTCACGCCGGTGCTCGAGGCCTTCGCCGCGATTGCGACCCGGCTGCCGGTCAGCGTGCTCCACGGCAACCGCGACTTCATGATGGGCGCCGGGTTCGAGGCCCGGAGCGGTGCACGCCTCGCTGCCGAGCCGGTGGTGCTCGCGCTCGGCGGGGTGCGCACCGTGCTGCTCCATGGCGACGCGCTGTGCACCGACGACCATGCCTACCAGGCGCTGCGCCTCAAGGTGCGCGCCGCGGCCTGGCAGCGGGACCTCATGGCGCAGCCGCTCGCCACGCGTCGCGAGTTCGCGCGCGAGTTGCGCGCCGCGTCGCGGCGCGAGAACGCCGACAAGGAACGCTACCTGATGGACGTGAACGAGGTGGCCGTCGCGGCGGCGCTGCGCGCGAGCGGAGCGACGCGCCTCATCCACGGCCACACCCACCGTCCCGCCCGGCATGCGCTCCGCGTCGACGGCCGCGACTGCGAGCGCTGGGTGCTCGGCGACTGGCACGACCATGGCTGGGTCGCGGTCGCCGACGAGGCCGGGCTGCGGCAGGAGACGCTGCCGTTCTGAGCCGCTCAGGGCGCCGCGTCGAGCGGCACGCCGGAGTGGAAGCGGAACCCGGGGTCGGGTGACTCGATCAGCGCGCGTTCGACCTCGCGGAAGCGGGCGACGCGGGCCGCAAGCTCGAGCGGGTCGGCGCCGTCCGCGGCGAGCGCGAGGTAGACGCCGTAGTGGCGTGCCTCCGCGGCGCACAGCCCGCGGTAGAACGCCGCGAGATCGTCGGACAGCCGCGGCGCCAGGCGCTCGAAGCGTTCGCACGAGCGGGCCTCGATGAACGCGCCGACCACCAACGCATCCATCCGCCGACCCGGCTCGGCGTGGCGCAGCTCCGCGAGGAGCCCTTCGGCGTAGCGCGCCGGCGTCATCCTCCGGTAGCGGAAGCCGTGCGCTCGCATGAGCGCAAGCACCTGCTCGAAGTGGCGGAGCTCCTCGCGTGCCAGGCGCGACAGCGCATCGAGCAGCAGGGGTTCGTCGGCATGGCGATGCATCAACGCGAGCGCGTTGGCCGCCGCCTTGCGCTCGCAATGCGCGTGGTCGCAGAGCAGCGTGTCGAGGTCGACGATGGCACGCGCGAGCCAGGACTCGGGCGTGGCGCAGCCGACGAACTCCGCAGGCGGCGCGACGGTCGCGTGACGGGTGACGGCGGTGCGTGACATCGCATCAGTCCCGCAGGCCATCCGGATCCGCGCCGCCCCGCCAGGCGATGACGAGGTCGGCGACGTTGGTGCCGGTCGGCCCGGTGTCCACGAGGTCACCGGCCTCGGCCAGCGCCGTGCCCGCGTCGCAGCCCGCGAGCGCAGCGCGCGGGTCGAGGCCACCCGATCGGATCCGCGAGACGCTGCCCGCGTCGACCAGCGCCCCGGCGGTCTGGCCCGGCCCGTCGCGGCCATCCGTGCCGCAGGCGAGCAGCGCGTCGCCGGCGTCGAGACCTGACGCCGCCGCCGCGAGCGCAAGCTGCTGGCAGCGACCGCCCCGGCCGTGCGCCGCCGGCAGGCGCACCGTGCACTCCCCGCCCCAGAGGTGCAGTCCGGGCGGCGCTCGGTGGAGCGCATCGGCGATCGCAGCGCCGGCGCTCGTGGCAGGGCCCGCCAGCACGCCCTGGTCATGGCAGGCGATGCCCGCGGCGTCCGCCCAGGCCGCGACGCCCACGCGAGCCGCGGCGTTGTCCGCCACCACCCGATGCCCGATCGCCCCGTCCGCGATGAAGCATGGCCCGCCGCCGACCGTCGCTGGGTCGTCGCCAGCGACGTCGGAGATCATGAGCACCGAGCTCGGACGGCGGCCGAGCCGGCGTGCGAGCCCACCCGCCTTGAGCTGCGACAAACTGGCGCGCTCGCGGTTGATCGCGTCGATCGCCGCGCCGCTCGCGAGCAGGCGCGCAGTCGCCGTGCGCAGGGCGTCGAGCGTCACCCCGGGAAGCGGATGCTCGAGCAGCGCTGACGCGCCGCCCGACAACAGCACCAGGAACCGCGCCGTGCTCGGCGCGCGATCGACGGACTCAACGACCGCCGCACCCGCATCGAGGCTCGCCTCATCCGGCAGAGGATGACCGGCGCGGAACCACGCGATGCGCGGATCGCGGACGAGGTCGTGCGGCGCCCGCGCCGGCGCCGCGACCACCGCAGCGACGAGCTCGATCCCCGGCGCCTCGAGCGCCGCGCGCAACATGCCTTCTGCGGCCTTGCCGGCCGCGACGACCCGCCACGGACCCAGCGGCAGCGCCGCGAGCGCGCGCGCCGTGCAGCGTCGCGCATCCACCGCGACGAGCGCGGCATGGAACGCGTCGAGCAACAGGCGGCGCGGCGTCTCGGAGCGTGGGACAGGCACGGCGCGATGTTACCCTCTGGCCCTCGTCG
>Ga0247727_10017605_pt1 | contig 11355 bp, 8 predicted proteins | sample WisWelCaveWW1625_FD_202498 | JGI IMG/M metagenome (GOLD analysis project Ga0247727, IMG submission 202498) | Biofilm microbial communities from Wishing Well Cave, Virginia, United States - WW16-25 | ecosystem: Environmental > Aquatic > Deep subsurface > Groundwater > Cave microbial mat | place... | reverse complement strand
TGGTTTGATACTCGGCCAACACGGACTCGAAGGCCTGCCCGGCGCCATTAGCCTGCGCCACGGTATAAGAGCGATAGCCTTGCGCCTCGGCCAGAATCTGGTCAGCCTGCCCCCGCGCTTCAGGAATGATGCTGTTGATGTAACCGTTGGCTTCATTGATCGCGCGATTCTTGTCCTCTCGCGCACTGTTCACGTCAGTGAAGGCGGCGGCCACCTCGTCGGGCGGAAAGGCTTTTTGCAGGTTGAGGCCCACGACAAGGAGACCGCTGTTGTAGTCGTCCAAACGTCTTTGGGTCTCAGCCCGGATCGCGTCTTGTAGTGACTGCCTCTCGGTAGTGAGAATGGCATCCACGGGCTCTTGGCTAATAAGAGCGGTAACCGCTTGCCGCACCGCGTCGCGCACCAAGCGATAGGGCGCATACTGAATATTGACGAGATAAGCTGCGGGATCGCGGACCTGGTACTGCACGACGATTTCGACATCAATCACATTGGTGTCACCGGAAAGAACTTGTAGTTTGGAAGGCGGCTCGGGATGCTCGTGACCCTCTTCAGGTTCGGTTACGCCCACCACTTCACGGCGCACTTCGCCGACGTTCACGATGTCCACGCGATCAATAGGCCAGGGCAAACGGTAGTGGAGGCCAGATCCGACTCGCGGCTCGACTACAGCCCCGAAGCGGCGCACGACGGCTGCTTCTTCAGGAGCGACGACGTAGATGCCTGTGGCAAGATAACCTGCGATAGCAAGGCCAACTATTCCCCACCTGATGCGATTCCACTTGAGGTGGCCAAAAGCGGCGCGCAGATCATCAAGCGGCGACTCGCCGTCGCCAATGAGGATACGGAAGAATCGGCCGATGGCATTGCCCACACGGCGCAACAGGCCGAGCCAGTCCACCGGTGGACGTTCATGAGCAGGAGGCGTTGGAGCGTTGTCTGTCATCGGCGGCATCCTACGGGACGGCAGTGGGAGCAGGCGTCGCGGTTGGCGACGATGTGTTTGTGGTCGCTGGCGCGTCTGTGTCCGTCGTGCTCACCTGCCCGCTCACAGTGGAGGGATTCAGATACTGCAAGAGTTCAGAGTCCGAGGGCAGGATGAGGGTGGTGTTGTTGTCAATGAAGGCCTCGTATGATTGCAAGGTACGGAGGAAGCGATAGAACTCCGGGTCTTTGCCGAAGGCGGCGGCGTAGATGGCGATGGCTTCGGCGTCGGCCTGGCCGCTAATCTCAGCGGCCTGCTGATTGGCGTCGGCGAGGATTTGGGCCTTCTCTGCGTCGGCGGCGGCGCGAATCTTGGCGGCCTGCTCGGTGCCTTCAGAGCGGAACTGGCGGGCGATGGCTTCGCGCTCGGCCTTCATGCGCTGGAAGACGCTGGTGAGGTTGGCCTGCGGGAAGGTGAGAGTTTTAAGGCGCACGTCGGTGACGGTGAAGCCGTATTGCGCGGTGCGGCTCGCGGCCCCTTGCGTGATGGCGGCCAGTGTATCGGGCAGTTTTAGTTCGGCGGTGTTGACGGTGACGAGTTCGCTGAGTTGCACCTGGCCGAGGGCCACGCCGAGTTCAGATGTGATGATGTCGGCCAGTCGCGTCTCTGCGCCAACCGGGTCGCGCACGGTTTTGAGGAACGTGAGCGCGTCGGTGACTTCCCAGGTGGCGTAGGCTTCCAGGACGATGTTCTTCTTGTCGGCGGTGAGGAACTCAGTCTGCGGCAGGTTGTAGACGCGCAGTTGGTTGTTGATGCGGACGACGCTCTGGAACGGGTCGGGCAGTTTGGCGTAGAGGCCGGGTTGGTTGATAGCGCGCACCGGTTCGCCGAACTGAGTGACGATGGCAAATTCGGTGGCGTCTACCTGGAAGAAGACCAAATAGACGGCGAGAAAGACGACGGCGGCGAGGCCAAGGGCGATATTGCGAATGAGTTTCATGGAGTCTTCCTCTCTTTTGGATCAGTGTCGTTGATCTCAATCATAGTGTTACTCCTGCTCATGGTTGCGGCGGGAAAGTCTGGGCGCTGTCCACACTGGGGAACCAGAGATCAGTGGTTTGCAGTTTCACAGCGGCGTCCAACACGAACTTGCGTACACCAGGCAGAACCTTCTCGACAGATTCAAGATACAGACGCAGGCGGGTGATCTCTGGCGCATCAGCATACGCGCCCTGGCGGCTGGCGAATTGGTCCGCATCGCCGCTGGCTAACGCGAGTTTCTGCGAGCGGTAGGCGTTGGCAGCCTGAATAGCGATCTCAGCGTTGCCCCGTGCTACGGGCAAGACTTCATTCTGATACGCCAGAGCTTCATTAATGAAGGTGTTCCTATCTTCGCGGGCGCTGGCTACGTCGCGGAAGGCGTCGGCCACTTCGGGCGGCGGACTGCTCTCCAACAGTTGCACGTTCACCACTTCCAGACCGGCGTGATAGTTGTCGAGCGAGATTTGAGTCAGGTTAGCGGCCTTCTGTTGAATGGCGGCTTTGTCCACAGTGAGCAGAGCGTCAACGGCTTCGTTCGCCACCACCTGCCGCATGGCGGCATCAGCGGCCTGACCGACGAGGGCTTCCGGGTTCACCACGTTCAACAGGAACGCGGCCGGGTCTGTCACTGTGTAATGGACGCTCAAGCGCACGTTAATGAGATTCTCGTCGCCAGTGAGCATGAGACTGGCCAGGGTCTCGATGCGGCGGATCGAATTGAGCGCGACGATGTCTACACTGTCTATAGGCCACGGGAGGCGGTAATGGAGGCCGGGGCCGACATTCGGTCTTATCACTCGCCCGAAACGGCGGACGACAGCAGCTTCGTCGGGCTGGACAGTGTAGAAGCCGGAGAGCAAGTAGAGCGCAACGAGCACGACGGCTGCAATGGGGACAAAGAAGCGCCACACTCCGGCGGAGGCAAGCGGGTGTTTGTGGGCGTGGCCGGTTTCGCCTTCAATATCTAGAGTCTCGCGGTGGCGCAGAGCGGTGATGGCTGACGAGGCGATCTCGTAGCCGGAGAGAAAGATGAAGACTACGACCACGGCGGCGGCGGCGCGATCCAGGTTGGGCAAGCCGAGGGCCGCGCCCGCCAACCCGGCCACCACGACGATGGAAGCGTAAATGTCCATCTGCGAATGGTAGCCGCCCGCAATCAGGGCCGGCGAATTGGTCTGCTTCCCCACATAAAGTTTGTAGCGAGCGATGAAATAGGCGGCGGCGACGGTGGCGAGCGAGGCCAGCGCGATGGGGCCGAGGTTCGTGAGTTCGGGCGGTTCGCCGCCCAATACTTCCACGACGATGTCGAAGCCAACGTAGAAGATGGCGGCGGCCACCGCCAGCGCCACCCAGTTTTCGATGACGCTGACTTGCGCCTTGCGCTGTTGGCGCGAGGCGTCCCATCGGCTGATGAACAGCCCGATCAGCACGAAGCCGCCGATCGCCGCATCGGCGATGGAGTGCAGGGCGCTGGCCCGCAGCGAAAGACTGCCGGACGCGCCCGCCAGCCAGAACTTAAAGGCGATCAGCAGGAGGTTGACGACGATGGTGACAAAGACAGTGCGTTCTTTACGATCCATACATCCGACTCCGTGGAAGTTGAGTGCGGGCTGCTACGCGGGCGAACGCAGCCGTGGCAATCAGGAAGGCCAATCGGTGTTTCATAGCTATCGTCCCAATTTTGATCAAGGCATGGCCGTGCCATGACTCATGCCCGGCTCTTCGGGAACCGCCGAGAATCCTTTTTGCTGCAACAACATCTGCATGGCTTCGATCTCGCTCGTCTGCGCATTCAGGATGGATTGCGCCAGCGCTCGCGCTTCTGGTGTGCGGGCGCTTTCAAGAGCGGCCTGGGCCATCACCACCCCGCCGCGATGGTGCGCGATCATCAATTGCAGGAAGAGACCCTCGGCGTCCGCGCTGGTGAGACCGCGCAAAGTGTTGAGATCGTCCGGCGTTGCCATGCCGGGCATTGGCCCCGTCGTCGGCATTCCCATCCAGGCCATTGCCGGGTCGGTGCTGGCGAGGGGTTGCCCCCACACCGTCAACCATCCCTGCATTTGGCCGATCTGCGCTTGTTGCGTCAACATGATGTCTAGCGCAAGCTGGCGAATCTCCGGATCATTGGTTCGGTCACGGATGATGGTCGCCATACCCACTGCCTGAGCGTGATGAGTGATCATGTCTCGGGCAAAGCCCACGTCGGCAGAGCCTTCGCCAGGCGCAGTGTTCCGCGCGCCGAGCCAGTAGCCCAGCGCAATAGAGACAGCGATCAGGGCTACAGCCATTACTCCATAGAACAAGATGAATGAGAGACGAGAGGTTCGAGGCAGTTCAGATGTTGTATTCATGGGTCGGGCAGAGGCAGTCATTGAGGTTGGCCAACACCTCCTGTGCAGGCCGCGCCCGGTTCGGGCCCATTCGGGTTAAGCTCATACTTTTCGATGAACTGACCAAGGCGCGAATCGTCAGTGCGTTCAAGTTTTAATTGATAGCCCCAGGCTGAAAGGACAACAGGGCTGGGCAACCCTGGATAAGGACTCAGCAAGCGATAGCCGCTCTGCCGCGTGAGAGACTGGAGTTTTTGCAGTTCGGCGGCAGGCAGATCAGGTTGGTACGTAATCCAGACTGCTCCATGCTCCAGTGAATGGACGGCATTTTCACTCGGGATCGGTTCGGTGTAGACGCCGCAGTTCTGCCATGCCGGATTGTGGACGCCGCCCACCGGCGGTGTCTGCTCATAAGTAACAGCCTCTTCTACGTGGCCGCGTTCCAAATTGAAAAATTGTTCCGCGCCTTCAATAGGGCGCGGCGGCCTCGTGGCCTCATATATTGCGTAGACCACCAGGCCCACAAGCGAGACCAAAATTGCGACAACAACGATCACTGCGGTCGGCGGTCTGTTCCGGCGATCCCTGAAGGAGGATCGCTTTGCTGATTGTGTGCTCTTTTGACTCATATCTTTATAGCCTCGAGCGATCCTTGTAACCCAGTAATCTCAACGCATTCAGCACGACGACAATTGTGCTTCCCTCGTGGAAGAGGATGGCGATGCCAATACCCGCCCAGCCAGTGAGTGACGCCACTACCAGCAAAGCAATCACGCCTAACGAGATGGCAAGATTTTGCTGAATGATGGCTCGCGCCGCCCGGCCCAACCCCACCGCAAATGGCAGTTTCGACAAGTCGTCGCCCATCAGCGCCACATCGGCGGTTTCGAGGGCCACGTCTGTACCAGCGCCGCCCATTGCGATTCCCACCGTCGCATTTGCCAGAGCGGGGGCATCATTGACGCCGTCGCCCACCATCGCCGTTTCGCCATACTTTTGATTCAACTCGCGGATCGTCGTCACTTTGTCTTCGGGCATCAGGTCAGCGCGGAAGGCGGTGAGGCCGACTTGTTTGGCGATGGCCACCGCCACACGCGCATTGTCGCCGGTGAGCATCACTGTTTCCCGCACGCCCATTTGCTTGAGCGCGTTCATGGTGGGCACAACATCAGGGCGCAACGTGTCGGCGAGGGCAATGAGGCCAATCACTTGAGCGTCCAGCGCGATCAGTATAATGGTCTTGCCGCTGGCTTGCAGTGTCTCGATCTGATTTTCTGCTTCGGCGGGTACAACTACAGTTGAGTCATTCATCAACTTGCGGTTGCCGATGAGGACGGTCTGGCCGTTGAGGGTCGAGCGCAAACCGCGCCCGGTGAGCGACTCCACGTCACCAATCGCTGGCAGGGCCAGCCCTTTGTTTTGTGCCGCGCGCACGACAGCCTGTGCCAACGGATGGCCGGAGCGGTTTTCCAATGCGCCTGCCAATGCCAACAGTTGTTCATGATTCATTGTCTCATTGTCCATTGAGACGATATCGGTCACTTCCGGCTGGCCGTGTGTGATCGTGCCGGTCTTGTCGAAGGCAATGGCTTTGAGCCGCCCCAGGTTTTCCAGATGAACCCCACCCTTGATCAACACCCCGTTACGCGCCGCCTGGGCGACCCCGGCCAGGATTGCGGCTGGGGTGCCGAGGGCGAGAGCGCAGGGCGAGGCGGCCACCAGTAGAGTCATCGCACGCAGAAACGACGTTTGGAACGGCACGCCAAAGAATGGCGGCGTGACGATGACGAGCAGAGTCACTATCAGCACTGTCGGCACAAAGACGCGCTCGAACTTCTCCACCGTCTGTTGTGTCGGCGACTTTTGCGTTTGGGCCTCTTCCACCATCTTCATCACGCGCGAGAGGGTGCTGTCTTGCGCCAGTCGTGTGACTTTAACTTCCAACGCGCCTTCGCCGTTCACCGTCCCGGCGAAAACCTGATCGCCCGGTTCTTTATCCACCGGCGCTGACTCGCCAGTGACGGGGGCCTGATCAACACCGGACTGCCCGGCTAATACAATGCCGTCCACTGGGATGCGAACGCCGGGGCGAACGATGACGATGTCTTCAAGCTGCAACTGCTCAACCGGCGACTCAATCTCTTTGCCGTCGCGTTTCACGAGTGCGGTTTTGGGCGCAAGGTCAGCCAGAGCGCGCACAGCGGCGCGGGCGCGGTCAAGTGCGCGTTCTTCAAGGGCATGGCCCAGACTAAAAAGGAAAAGCAACAATGCGCCTTCGGCAAATTCACCGAGGAACGCTGCACCGAGGGCGGCCATTACCATCAGCAAATCAGTATCGAAATGCCGCTCGCGGAGCGCGTGCCAGGCATGTTGCGAAATATCCCAGCCGCCAAAGACGTAAGCGGCAAGATAGAAGCTAATCGCGGCGAGAGGCGCCAAGCCGAAAAAGGTCTCACCGGCCCAACCGATGAGCAGGAGCAGACCGGAAATCAGACTGAAGAGGAGTTCGCGATTTTCCTGATACCAACTGCGGAAGCCGGTCACCGGCACTGAATAGCCAAGCGACCGCAGACGTTTCTCAATCGTTCCGTGATTGACCTTATTTGAGTCGTACTCAACCCGCATCTTCTGCGCGGCGTAGTTCACATTCACCGCTAACACCCCTTCCATTCGGCCCACGCTATGCTCGATGACTTTAGCGCAGTCGGAACAGTCCATGCCTTTGATGGCGATGAGTTCGTGGTGGTAACGATTGACGATGCCGGCCCCGGCGCGTTCGGCGATTCGTTTGACCTCAGCCAGCGACAAAGTGTCCGGGTCGTAATGCAGGCACAGCACCACCGGCTGTTTCTCGCGCTCAAGGTGCGCTCGTTGCAGGCCCCGGTGGTTTTGAAGCGCCGACTCGAGACGGTTGAGACAGCTATCATCGTCGTCTTCGACGCCGGGCAACAGCAAGGGGATTTCGAGTTCAATTGTTTTTTCCATCGCTCTTCAATTCCTGAAACAGAAAGGCGTCCGCCCCGGCAATTGCGGCATACCGGGAGGAGCTTCAAATACCTACCAGCGCGTTGCGCTGGTCGCACTACAATGCGGTTCAGGAAACTTTTGGAGGATGAAGCGGGGATAACAGAGAGGGGGGAGTTGGGCGGAGAATGGCCGTCATAAATGCGACAGCCAACGCTAACGGCGCAGTGACGGCGGCAAACTCAGGCGCAACGCAACCTGTATGCAATCCACAAGTGAGCGCGGTGGAACTCGAAGTCCGGGCGCAAGGGGTCGTTTGGTTGTCTTCTGACCGAAAACACGAAGCGCCAAAAGCAAGGTGCGCCGCCAATCCAATCATGGCGATGGTTAGACAGAGAATGACAAACCACCGATCATTGCGGGGGAGGGTAGCCGGGTTTTGGTTGAAATGGTGCGGCGACATGCTCTCAAATTATAAACCATTCGCGCCCTTAAGGTTGAATCCTTTTGACCATCCACACCACGCCAAAGCACGCCGTGCAGATCAACACAATGGCCGCTCCCGAAGCGATGGAGATGTAATATGAAAGATACAGCCCCACTACACCCGACCCGGCGCCGATTACGGCGGCGATGATCATCATCCGTGAAAGGCGGCGGGCGAGCAGATAGGCTGTGGCGGCGGGCGTGATCAGCATTGCCGTCATCAACCCCGCGCCGATGGTTTGCAGGGACACCACAACCGTGACGGCGACCAGCACCAGCAGAAGATAACGAAGCGGTTCGGCGGGCAGGCGCAGGCTGGCGGCGTGCACGGGGTCAAAAGAGATGACGACGAGTTCCTTGTAAAAGGCGGCGATAGTCAACAGCACCAGCCCGCCAAATCCGGCAATAAGTAGTAAATCGTAATTGGTAATTGAAAGGATATTGCCGAAGAGGATGTGTGCCAGATCAACACTGTAACTGCGGATGGTGCTGATGAGGGCGATGCCGAGGGCAAAGGCCCCGGCGAAGATCACACCGATGGCGGTATCTTCGCGCAGACTGCTATTGCGGGTAATGGCCCCGATGCCTAGGGCGGTGATCACCGCCGCGACCAGGGCGCCCAAAAACAATGGGCCACCCACCCCGCCGATCAGATAGGCAATCGCCACGCCGGGCAAGATGGCATGGGCCAACGCATCGCCAAAGAAGGCCAGCCCGCGCAGAACCATGAACGACCCGACGACGGCGCACACGATGCCCACCATGACGGCGGCGGCCAGAGCGCGGAGCATGAAGGCAGAGGCGAAGGGTTCGAGGAGAAAAGAGAGCATCTCAGGGACAACACTCGTCCGCCGTCACCGTCACCGGGTTGCCATCCTGCCAGAAGGTGAGGCGGCCCCCATAGGCGGCGGCCAGCCGCTCCGGCGTCAGGGCCGACTCGGCGGAGCCATCGGCGAAAAGTTTGCGGTTGAGCAACAACAACCGATCAAAGCGCGTCGTCGCCATTTCGAGATCGTGGGTGGAAAACAAAACGGTCACGCCCTGTTCGCGCAGCTGATCGAGGATGTTGAAGATGGCGTTCCGGGCTTCTACGTCCACGCCGCCGAATGGCTCATCGAGCAAAAGCACGTCGGCGCGTTGGGCCAGGGCGCGGGCGATGAAGACGCGCTGTTGTTGCCCGCCGGAGAGATCGCCGATGGGATGGGAGGCCAGCCTCTCCATCCCCACCTGTTCCAGCGCCGTGTGGGCCGCCTCGCGATCCCTGCGGCCCGGCCGGCGGAACCACCCGATCTCCTTCACCCGGCCCATCAGCGCCACATCCATCACCGTCACCGGAAAATTCCAGTCCACCGCTTCGCGCTGGGGAACGTAGCCGATGGATGGGCAATCGCCCGCGTGATGCGAATACCCATGTACCATCACGTCGCCAGTCAGGTGCGGCATCAGGCCGACGATGACTTTGAACAGCGTGGACTTGCCCGCACCGTTCGGCCCGACGACGGCAACGCGCTCGCCTTGAGTAATCGAAAATGAAACGTCTTCAAGGGCGCGTTTACCATTGCCATAGCTAGCAGAGATGTCGGTGAGTTCGAGAGCAGAGTCTTCCATTACGTTTCATCACAGAGCGCACAGAGTTTTTCTCTGTGCATTCTGTGTTCTCTGTGGTGAGAATTACTTGCCCAACTCAGCCACAATTGTCGTGGCGTTGTAGCGCATCATTTTGATGTAGGTGTCCCCGTCAGAGCCGGCGGGGCCGAGGGCGTCGGTGTAAAGGGAGGCCACCACTTTCACCCCGGCCTCATCGGCCACCTGACGGAGCAATGTATTCGACGAGACGTTCTCGGCGAACACTGCCGGGACACCCGCCGCTTTCACCTCGTCCACCAGCTTGTCCACTTCCTGCGCCGAAGGGGAAGCGCCTTCCGTGGTGGTTGGCAGAATCGTGCCAATCACCTCAAAGCCGTAGCGTGCGGCAAAGTAACCAAAGGTGTCGTGCGTCGTCACCAGTTTACGGCGATCTTCGGGTAGAGTCTTCACCTGATCAAACACCCAGGCATCAAGTGTTTGCAGTTCAGCGATGTATTTGTCAGCATTGGCTTGGTAGAGGGGCGCGTTGGCGGCGTCGGCCTTCATCAGCGCCTCGCGAATGGCTTTGACCATGTGAATGGCATTGGCGACGTCGTGCCACATGTGGGGATCGGACTCACCGTACCCGCGTTCGGCCTCTTCCCCTTCGTGATGTTCTTCGCCCTTGAGCGGCTCAAGGCCGTCCGTCACGACGATGCGCTCCGCTTTGGAGCCGGAGGACTCATAGAGTTCGTCGAGCCACGTCTCAAATCCCAGGCCATTCTCAAAAATGAGAGGCGCATCGGCTAGCGATTTAGCATCGGCGGGGACGGGTTCAAAAGTGTGCGCGTCCTGCCCCGGCCCGACCAGTGTTTTCAACTCAATGCGATCCCCGCCGACGTTCTGCACCAAATCGCCGAGAGTGCTGAAGGTGGCGACGACCTTAAGTTTGTAGGTGGGCGTGGGGACTCCACCGCAGGCCGCCGATAGCAAGGCGGCGGTGATAAACAGTGGAAGAATTTTGCGAAACATTTCTTTACCTAACACGCACACTGATCGCCGCAACACGACAGGTCGTCGAGGAACATGCCGTGATCGCGGTAGAGTTTCAGCGGCGAAGTGTCCACGCCCAGTCGTCCGCCGATGGCGTTCGCAATCACCGCAAACCGCTGGCGGAATTTGTAAATGAAGCAGAAGATAAACCTGTCCTGCCGGACGGCTGGCCCGGATAGAAACAGCCCCGGCGTGATCGTGGACTCATCCTGCTCGGTGAGGAGAGGGAAGCCATCACTCCGCCATTCAAACAGAGTCGAAATGGAGCGGGCGCTGGTTCCAAAACCGGCAGCGAGGATGGGCGGCGAGTCGGTCTTCCATTGTTTGCGGCCCGGGCCGCGCACCACATAGCCACCGTTGAGGCGCTCGACCCTTTTCACTTCGGCGTCCCCGATGAGGCGGATGCGGCCCGTCTTTTCGGCGGCGCGCAATCGTTCGAGGGTGAAAGTGGAGATGGCGGTGCTGGGATCGTGGCCGGGGCGTTCCCACACATCCGACTTTTCCAGCACGCACACCCGCAGGCCGCGCTCACTCAAATGAATGGCGGCATCCAATCCGCTCTCGTAGCCGCCGATCACGATAGCCTCGTCGCCGCGATGGTTTTTCCACGAGCGCACCCGGCTGCTGTGCTTGCACAGTTCCGCGCCGGGGAAAGGACTGAGATGCGGATACTGAAACTCACCGGCGGCCCAAATCACATGACGGGCCAATAAGTAACCATTGCTAGTGTCGAGCGTGAAAAGGTCGTCGGCATGTTGGACGCCCGCCACGTCCACGTCCGTCATCACCGGCAGTCCAAAGTGATCGGCGACGGCGTTGAGGTAGATGGCATAGTCGCGCCCGGTGGGATGCTCGCGTTGCACGGTGAAGGCCGGCGAGGTGTAAGGGGCGATGGCGTTGAGGTCGGTCTGGCCGAAGGAATTACTGGTGAAGGAGGGCGTGATAAACCGCATCTCTTTCGGCCAGCGCAAAAACGAGGCGCCGATCTCG
>Ga0247727_10017604_pt1 | contig 11355 bp, 13 predicted proteins | sample WisWelCaveWW1625_FD_202498 | JGI IMG/M metagenome (GOLD analysis project Ga0247727, IMG submission 202498) | Biofilm microbial communities from Wishing Well Cave, Virginia, United States - WW16-25 | ecosystem: Environmental > Aquatic > Deep subsurface > Groundwater > Cave microbial mat | place... | reverse complement strand
GAAATCGCCAACGCCTTTTCCGAGCTGAACGATCCGCACGACCAGCGCGCGCGCTTCGAGGCGCAGGTCGCGCAACGGGCCGCAGGCGACGCCGAGGCGCACCAGATGGATGAGGATTATATTCGCGCGCTGGAATATGGAATGCCGCCGACGGCGGGCGCGGGAATCGGCATCGACCGCCTCGTGATGCTCCTCACCGACCAACGCGCCATCCGGGACGTGATCCTGTTTCCACAGATGCGCTCCGTCGCGCAGTGAGGATAATCTTTCGAGGGATTGCCCCCTCTCCCCTTGGGGGAGAGGGAGAGCGCGCTAGAGAGACCCACACGGAACCGGAAGACCCATAATACGATGACCCGCCTGCGATCCATCTCACTTCCCTACGAACTCTGGATGAGCCTGCGCTACATGCGATCTGGGCGGCGCGGCATTGCGCTCGGCGTCTGGGTGTCGGTCGGCGGGGTGACGATCGGCATCGCGGCGCTCATCGCCACGCTCGGCGTGATGACCGGGTTCTCGGAAGAGATTCGGGACAAGATTCTCGGCACCAACGCCCACGTCATCATCGGCGATGCCAGTGGCGCCGATATGGCGTCCTACCGCGACATCATTGAGCAGGCGGAGGCGACGCCCCACGTGCTCGCGGCGGCGCCGTTTCTCCTCCGACAGGTGTTGCTGGCGTCCGAGTCGCAAACCCTCGGCGTCGTCTTGCGGGGGATCGACCCTGCTGGCGAATCCCGCATCAGCGATCTTCCGAAGAACATGATCGACGGCGAACTTTCCGCGCTCGCCACTCCAGTGCGCGTCGGAGAGCGGCCCGGAATCGTCGTGGGACGGGAACTGGCGGTGCGGCTGGGGATTTTTACGGGGGATGAGGTTCACGTCATTTCGCCGGTCGGCAAAGGGGGTGCCGGACCGGGCGTGCTCTCGACGACACCGAAAATTCGCAAGTTTCGCGTGGTCGGCCTCTTCGACTCCGGAATGCTCGAGTACGATACGGCGCTGGTCTATATCCACCTGTCCGACGCGCAGGCGTTCTTCAACCTGCCTGATGTCGCCTCCGGCGTGCAGGTGAAGGCCGACGATCTTTTTGCCACCGACCGCCTCGTGAAAGAGATCACCACGTGGCTTGCGCCGCCGTTGATCGCGCGCGACTGGATGGAGATGAACCGCAATCTCTTCGCCGCGCTCCGCATGGAGAAGACGATGATGTTTATCGTCCTCGTCCTGATTGTGCTGGTCGCCTCGCTCAACATGGTGAGCCTGTTGACGATGACGGTCGTCGAGAAGACCCGCGAGATCGCCATTCTCAAAGCGATGGGGGCGACGACCGATTCGATCATGCGCATCTTCATGCTGGAGGGGCTGGTCATCAGCGGCGTCGGCCTCCTCCTCGGCCTGCCGCTCGGCATCGCCATCTGCGCGCTGCTCCAGAAGTTTTATACGCTGCCAGGCGACGTTTACTACATCAACCACCTGCCCGTTCACGTCCTGCCCGGCGACGTGGCATTCGTCGCCGCCGCCGCCATCATGATCGGCCTGCTCGTCACCCTCTACCCGTCCCGACAGGCCGCGAAACTCGATCCTGTCGAGGCGTTCCGGCAGTGAGTGCATTCCATTTCTAATCCAAATAGTGCCCGTCATGCCGGCGAAAGCCGGTATCCAGGCTTTTCGGGCATGGCGCTGTGCGCCACCTAGATTCCGACTTTCGCCGGAATGACGATTTTAATTTCAGAGATGAAATTGGATTGGAATCATGAGATTATTCCTCGCGGATGAACCGGCGGCCTTCCTCACATGATTGAGATTCGAGACCTTTGTAAATCGTATTCGGCGGCGGGGCTGGAACTCTCCGTGCTCAACCACCTCTCCCTCGTCATCTCCAGGGGCGAGATGTTGGCCGTGGTCGGCGCATCGGGCGCGGGGAAGAGCACCTTGCTCCACCTGCTCGGCGCGCTCGATCGACCGACATCAGGCGTGATTGAGATGGATGGCGTCGATCTCTTTTTACGATCCGACCGCGAACTGGCCGACTATCGCAACCGCGACGTCGGGTTTGTCTTTCAGTTTCATAACCTGCTCTCGGAATTCTCCGCGCTGGAGAATGTGATGATGCCGGGTCTCATCCGGCGGATGAATCGCAAGGAGACGGCGACGCGCGCCGAACAACTCCTCAACGAGATGGGCCTGGCCGACCGGCAGCATCACCGCCCGGGGGCGCTCTCCGGCGGCGAACAGCAGCGGGTGGCGATTGCCCGCGCGCTGCTGCCCGCGCCGAGGCTGATCCTGGCCGACGAACCGACCGGAAACCTCTGCCGCCACACCGGCGATATCGTCTTCCAGATACTTCGGGCGGTAAACAAGCGACATGGAACCACGGTGGTGATGGTGACCCACAACGAAACCCTCGCCGCCGCCGCCGACCGAACGGTTCGGATCGCCGATGGTCGCATCGAACCGCCTGCTACGACCTAACTCCCCCTAACCCCTCTTTGGATAAAGAGGGGGAACGTGCCGACCGCTTCAAAATCTGATTCTGTTGGCTCGTCCATCATCGGCTTGTGCCGGTTTGTGGTGTCCCGTTATAGTCCGCTTCACAGATGTGGCGACTTTTTCGATCCCAACCCAAAAATCCGGCCATCGCCGCGCTGAACCGGCATCGACGGCAGTTCGATGCCCGGATGCCGCAGATCATCACCCTGCTCCCAAAACTTTCGGAGACGTTTGCACAGGGACGCGATTATCTGTACGACCGGGGGATCCGCGAGGTCGTGTGTGAGTACGACGCCCGCGCGGGAAGCCAGATTGTGGCGCAGATGGACGATGCCAAAGTCGCCGCCCTGTCGGACGAGATTGTCGCCGTGATGCTCTACAGTTTTCATCGTGTCTGTGCGGCGCTTTATCCGGCATCGCCCCTGTTTGCCGCGCGGCTCACCGACGCGCTCCACTTTGAGATGTACCAGCGCCTTCCGACGCCCGATGTCGGCGTGTCGGCCTACCTCGCCTACCAAAACCCGCACTTTGAAGACCCGAAGGTGGCCTACGCCTTTCGCTTCGGCCAGCGGGCGGGCGCAATTATGGCGACGCTCGACACCCCATTTCTGCTCATGCTCGCCCAGCGTGCGCCGCTCATCGTGGAGACTGCGGAGAAACTGACTCGCTTCGTCCTGTTTAATGAACCGATCACAGGGAAGTCGTCTACGGACCGTTCCGATGCGCAGATGGACATGACGGGGGCGACGCCGTGAATCCCAGACACGTGAATATCAGATACGCCGTTGCGGCGGGGGCATGGATGGGGATGATTTTCCTTTTTTCGACTGACGTCGGCTCCTACGACAATGTCGGCGGCTTCCTCATCCCACTTTTTTTGTCGCTCATTCCTGACTTCACCCCCGCCCAGATCGACCGGCTTTTCGTCGTGATCCGAAAGATGTCTCATCTGGCGGAATATTTTATCTTGTCGATGTTGTGGTGGCGGGCGCTTGCGCCCCGGATCACGTCGCAACAGATCGCGCCACGACGCGCGTCGGTCATCGGAGCGATTGCCATTTGCGGGACATGGGCCGCGCTGGACGAATATCACCAATCGTTCGTCGCCTCTCGCACGGCCAGCATCGTCGATGTCGGCATCGACTTCCTGGGCGTGTTGCTGGGGCAGACCCCGGGAATCGTCGCCGCCCAATGGCGACGCCTCTCTCCACGGGCCACGCGGCGGGCACAATTTTTTGGCTGGTGGTTTGCCTGGGGGTGCTTCTCGGCGATGATGCTGCTCATCGTCTGGCGGGGCGGCCCGTTCGGCGCGGGTGGCATGGCGGCCTGGATCGCTGCCATCGGCCTGTTATCTGGAATGGCTGGGGCCTACTATGGTATCCGGGGTGTCCTGCGTCGTTGATCGGCTTCGGCAATCTGTTCGGCAATCCGGCGCAGGACTTCTCCGTCTGATCTATCCCGCCACATGTCGAACCTGTCACGTTGCCCCGGCAGAAATCGCCGCGCTCTTTTGCGCCGATTGCCTGGGCCAGATGCCGACCGTTCCCACACCCGCCTGTCCTCAATGTGCCGCGCCGCTGCCGCACGACATCCCGCTGGGCCGCTGCCATGAATGCCGCGTTGACCCACCGGCATTCGACCGAGCCGTTACGCCGTTTTGTTATGGCGGAACCGCCGCCGTCGCGGTGCAGCAACTTAAATATGACCGCAAGACGCCATTGGCCACGCCGATGGCAGATCTGCTGGCCGCGCATTTTTCCAACATCGATGCCGACCTGGTGGTGGCCGTTCCGCTGCACCCGTCGCGTCTGCGGCAACGCGAGATGAACCAGGCGCTCCTCTTGGCACGCGACCTGGCGCGCATCCTCCACCTGCCGCTCTCGGTGGACGACCTGGTGCGCACCCGCGCCACCACGCCACAAGTCGGATTGTCGAAGGCGGCGCGTGCCGAAAATGTGGCGGGGGCCTTTCACGCAACTCGGCTGGAGGCGATTCGGGGAATGAGAATTCTTCTGCTGGATGACGTTTACACGACCGGCGCCACGCTACGCGAAGGGGCGAAGGCGCTGATGACCGCAGGTGCCAGCGGCGTGACGGTGTCGGCATTCGCTCGCGTCGTGCCGTGGGAGGTGGGATGAGTCGAAAGCGTTTCCAGTCCGTGCCACTTATTCTGCTTTGGATTTTCGGCCTCGCGGGCGCGGTTGTATCGGTCGGCGTGGGACTGTTCATCCCCCCGACCCGCTACGACGCGGCGCGCAGCGCCCGAACCAATCCGATGGAGGCCGGCATCGAGGAAGAGCAGAACCACATCGTGGCGGATGCGCTCAACCGCGGACAGATTCAATACCATCCGAACATGGCGTCACTCGTCCGGCCAAGGTCTGCCGCCTGGTTGTACGCGGTCGATCTCGTCCGAATGTTTCTCGCCGCCGCCCTGCCAGTCATCCTGATCGGCTGGCTCATTCGAAAGACCCGCGCGCGACGGGCGTGAGCCTCTCGGAACGGGTCGCCACGATCGGTCGTGGTGACCCCCCCCCGTGGTCGCCTGGGGCAGGCACATGGGCCTGCCAATACAAAAGTTGCGTGGCTGAATTGCTTTGGAATATGCTCCAGTCCGCTCTGGGGCGCGTGGCGGAACCGGTAGACGCAGCAGTCTCAAAAACTGTCGAGGGAAGCCTCATGTCGGTTCGATTCCGACCGCGCCCACCCCAAATTCTTCCGCCGCTTCCTCTTCCCGCGTTTCTCCTTCCCAAACAATCGTCCCGGCCGTCTCTTTCCCGTATCCGGTGACGACGAGGGTGATTTCCCCTTTTGGCTTTTTCTTTTCAAACCGGCAGATCACGTCTGCGATTGAGCCGCGCATGATCTCCTCGTGGAGTTTGGTCATCTCCCGTCCCACGACGATTTCCCGCTCGCCCATCACCACGCGGATTTCCTCCAGAAGCGCCAAAATACGGTATGGCGATTCGTAAAAGATGAGCGTGCGCGGTTCCGACTTTAGCGATTCGAGTCGTTTCCGTCGGCCACCGGACTTGCGCGGCAGGAAGCCATCGAAGGCGAAGCGGTCGGTCGGCAGTCCTGAAACAGAGAGCGCGGCAATGGCCGCCGCCGGGCCGGGAATCGGGCAGACGGTTCGACCGGCGCGGTGCGCCTCCTTGATTAAAAAGTAACCGGGGTCAGAGAGGGTCGGCGTGCCGGCGTCGCAGACGAGCGCCACAGACGCCCCTTCCGCCATCCGGGCGATGAGGACGGGCGCCTTCTCTTCCTTGTTGAAATCGTGATAACTCGTCAGCGGCGTGTGGATGTCGTACGCCGAAAGGAGCGTGCGGGTGTGGCGGGTATCTTCAGCGGCGATCACCGTGACCGACTTGAGGATAGCGATGGCGCGGTAGGTGATGTCTTCCAGATTGCCGATCGGCGTGCCGACGACATATAGCGTGCCGGGCGTGGCGAGAGTGGGCGGTCGCATGGTCGTCGCTGCGGGGGGTTGGTTGAGTCGCACAGATGAAACTCCTCCCCATTCAAGGGGGAGGTTGGGAGGGGAATGGGCTTTCGGCGAAGTCCCCACCCCAACCCTCCTCTTGAAGGGGAGGGGATGTATCGTAATTTCTATGTCGTCATACGAGCCGGTCGCATTTGAAGCCCGGCGGGGACCCGTCAGGTGGCGGCGTCAATAAGATGGCAGAGGATATGACCGATGAGGATGTGCGCCTCTTGGATACGGGCGGTGTTTTCGGAGGGGACGCAGATGCAAAGATCGACGGATGACGCCAGATGCCCACCGGTCCGGCCGGTGAGGCCGAGGGTTTTCGTCCCTTTGCGCTTCGCCATTCCAATCGCCTCAATGACGTTCGGCGAGTTGCCGCTGGTGCTGATACCGATGACGAGATCGTTCGCGTTGGCCCAAGTCTCGACCTGCCGTGAAAAAACATGCCGGTAGTCGTAGTCATTTGCAATGGCCGTGAGCGCCGAGGTGTTCGTGGTGAGGGCCAAAGCCGGGAGCGGCCCGCGCGTCCGTTCGAACCGCCCGACCAATTCTGCCGCGATATGCTGGGCGTCGCCCGCGCTGCCGCCATTGCCGCAGAGAAGGATTTTCCCCATCGCGCGGAAGGTCTCAATCATCCAGTCAGCCGCCTGCGCAATCTGCGCCACTTGCTGTTCGATCAGCGCCTGCTTGACATGAATGCTGTCCTGAATCAGCCGCGCGATGGTTTCGGAATCCGCTGTTTTCGGCATGGCCCTCTCCCGTGGCAATCTTTGGTGAAAATCCAGTGGCAATCGAGCCTGTTGTACGAACCCAGTTTCCGGGGTTCAGATTATCATTCCAGCGAAAGCGGGAATCCAGAATGTCTTGAACCTAAATGAGATAGATTCCCGATAGAAGCACTCGGTAATGACGTGGCGCGCTCTCATTCCAAGTGCAACAGGCTCAATCTGCCGAACTATTGTGTCGGTGTTACGGCCTGCGCTGGAGTCGTTTGTGGGACAGAGACACTGGCATCGGTAGATGGCGCGGCATCCGGCGTCCCCACCTCATGCGTTCCCTCGACAGTCGATGTCGTTGTTGTCGATGCGGCGGCGTCAGGTGCGGCAACCGGTGTCGGCGTGGCAGAGGTCGTCTCCGACGACTTCGGCGATTCGATGACGCTTGAGCTGCTCGACCGCGCTCGGGTCAGGATCGACAGACTCAGGGAGGTTGCGAAGAAGAGGACGGCCGCTCCGACGGTGACCTTGCTCAAGAATGTCGCCGCGCCCCGACCGCCAAAAACCGTCTGGCTTGATCCGCCGAAGGCGGCGCCAATGTCGGCCCCTTTTCCCGACTGCAACAGAACCGCCCCCACCATCACCAGACAATTGACGACATGAATGACGACCAACAATGTATACATTCCGCTTATCCCCCTTTTTTGCCTTGAACACCCAACGCAATCAAATCGGCGAACGTCGAAGCCGACAGACTCGCCCCGCCGACAAGCACGCCATCGACCGACGGCTGCGACATCACATCAAGAATATTCTGTTTGTTCACGCTGCCGCCGTAAAGCAGGCGCAAACCGACTGCAAGCGGCAACCCCACCAGAACACGCCTGATATGTCGGTGTACCGTCTCGATCTCATCCGCCTTTGGAATGACGCCGGTGCCAATGGCCCAAACCGGCTCATAGGCGATGACGCTCCCCGCTGGAAGTCCCGCCGACACCGCGCGAATCTGGCGCTCGACGACCTCTAAACTTTGTCCGGCCCGGCGCGCTTCCGCCGTCTCGCCGACACAGAGGATCGGGGTGATTCCCCATTGACAAGCCACAGAAATCTTTCGTGCGATCTGCGCGTCTGTCTCGCCCGCATGAATCCGCCGCTCGGAATGTCCGACGATGACATACCTGCAGCCAATCGCCGCCAACATTCTGGCAGAGATTTCGCCCGTATAGGCCCCGTCTCCGTCCTCCCACACATTTTGAGCGGCCAGAAATCCGAGACGCGATCTGTCTGCATTGGCCGGAGACAAGCCAGCCGCGACCGCCGTCAACGCCGTGTATGGTGGGGCGATGACAATCTCCGCCCGTTGACCCGAGTCTCCCAGCCGATCCCGAAAATCCGCCAAAAAGACTTGCGCCTCTTCGACGGTCTTGTTCATTTTCCAGTTGGCGACAAAACATGGAACCGACATAAAGACACGTCACGGTCGCGCGAGGGCCTCCCGCGTCGGAGGCGGCGTGCGCGCCGAATATTTTCAGACATACGCCAAAACAGAAAAGGGGGAAGTGAGATGGTCACTTCCCCCTTCCTTCATTCCCGATTTCTGACCGGTCGATCTATTTCGGAGCGAACGCAAAGGCTGCGGCTGCTTTGCCCTTCGCCGCCACTTCGATCTCCTGTTTTTGGAAGCCGAGGATTGGATGCCATGCCGCCACGCTGTATTTTCCCGGCGGCACATCACCAATCTCAAAACTACCGTCTTCGTTGACGATCGCGTAATACGGGTTGGTCACCGGAATGAACCAGACGTTCATATAGTTGTGCTGATCGCACTCCATCTTCATAAACGCGTCTTCCTTCTTAAACCAGATCGGCTTGATCATCTCTTTGAGAACCTGGCCTTTGGTCGGGAGCGGTTTATTGAAAAGGGTCGTGCTCTGCGTTCCCTTGATATCGTAGGTGTGCGGGTTGTGCAGCACGCCCGTCGCCGACTTGGGGTCGCTGGCATCGCTATCGTTATTCACGACGCGGATTTCCGACTTTTTCACGACGACACCCACAGATTTCGATGGCCCACCCTGCACATCAAAACGACAGTTGTTAACGGCAACGTCCGTCCCAGGATGCTTGAAGGGCTTCCCCTTTTCGATCTTCTCAATATAGACGACGGTGTCGGCCAATCCGCCGTCTTTCACCTTAACGTCCTGGCGAATGCGATTCCCCTTGCCATCGGAATCGGCCTGCGCGCAGAACTTTTCATTTGGAAACTTGGCGAATGCAAACGTCGCCGGTGGCGGCTGCGCCCCCTTAAACGTCACCTTCCCCGCAATGCTTCCGCCATCGACCACGGGCGCCTCAGCGTATTGTGCCACCGCACCAGATACCACCGAAAAACCCAATAGGAACGAAACGCCCAGCATGCCGCCCCAGCTTTTGATCTGTCCAATCGTTGTCTTCATGGCTTGCATGCCTCCCTAATGTTGTTGTGATTTGGATGCTGGTCCGAGAACCAACCAAAGTGGCCGTCCCCCAAAGCAACGGGAGCGCGATGGTATGACAACGACTGAAATCTTGTCAAACGGCAGCCTCTCAACAGACCGACCGCTGCGCGTTGACCGATTTTTGTGCGCTGTGATAGCGTCCGCGCGGTTTTTTTATAGACGTTGAAATCGACGTGAGCGGGGCCGTGTCTTGGTGAAAAATGTCGGTGCGGTTGAAAATGGCGGGCGGCCTGGCGCTGCGGGACCGCTCCTTTCGATTCAAGAGGTCACCCGCGTCTTTGGGGGTCTTGCGGCGCTTTCAGCGGTCTCCTTTTCGGTAGACGCGGGGAAGATTGTCAGCTTGATTGGCCCGAACGGCGCGGGGAAGACGACTTTTTTTAATTGTGTCACCGGCGTCGCGGCGCCGACGGATGGGGCGATTTTTTTTCGTGGCGAGGAGATCACCGCCATGGCGCCGCATGAGATTACCCGCCGGGGCATCGCGCGGACGTTTCAGAATATTCGCCTCTTCGGCCCGCTGTCGGTGCTGGAAAATGTCATGATCGGCCGCTACATTCAAAGCGCCCTGCCGACGATCGGCACGACATTCGGTGCCCTCTTTCGCCGTCGTGGGTTTCTCGACAAGGAAAAGCAGTTGCAAGCGCGATCAGCCGAGCTGCTCGATTTTGTCGGATTGGCCGACAGGGCGGATGTCGCCGCGAGTCACCTCGCCTATGGTGAACAGCGGCGACTGGAGATTGCCCGCGCCCTCGGCTCCGATCCCGAACTCCTCCTGCTCGACGAGCCGGCCGCTGGCATGAATCCCACGGAGACCGAGGCCTTGATGGTGCTCGTCGGGCGGATTCGCGCGCAGGGGATCACGCCGTTTCTCATTGAGCACAACATGAAGATGGTGATGGGGATTTCAGATCGGATCGTCGTCCTCGATCACGGCCTGAAGATCGCCGAGGGATCGCCCGATGCCGTCCGAAACGACCCGCAAGTCATCGAAGCCTACTTCGGATCGGGCGCGACCGTCTCCGCAGTACAGGCATCGGCATGACGCTCCTCTCTCTTTCAAACCTCTGGGCCGGGTACGGGCCGGTGCCGGTCTTAAAAGGGATCTCGCTTGAGGTTCACAGCGGGGAGATCGTTGCCCTCATCGGCGGGAATGGCGCGGGGAAGACGACGACGTTGATGGTGCTCTCCGGCGTCGTCCCGCCCCGCACGGGCGGGATCACATTTCGCGGCGAGGCCATCGAAACCTGGCCGCCGCACCGCATTGCGCAGGCCGGTATTCGACAGGTTCCGGAGGGACGGCGCATCTTCCCACGGCTGTCTGTTTTGGAGAATTTGGAGATCGGGGCCTACGCGGAGACCGAGAGGAAAACCACCCGTGCGACGCTTAAGGAGGTCTTGTCCCTCTTTCCGATTCTCGCCGAGCGGCGGCAGCAGGCGGGCGGGACGCTCAGCGGTGGCGAGCAGCAGATGTTGGCGATTGGGCGGGCGCTGATGTCGTCTCCCACGCTGCTGCTGCTCGATGAACCGTCGCTGGGACTCTCGCCGGTGATGGCCGAAAAGATATTTCAGATGATTCAGGCGATCCAAAAGCGGGGAGTGACGATTCTTCTGGTCGAACAAAACGCCCGAGCCGCACTGGCGCTCTCCGACCGAGGCTACGTCATGGAGATGGGGGAGATCACCCTGACCGACGCGGCCGCGCGGCTCGCCGACAACCCGCAGGTACAGGCGGCCTATCTGGGGGGTGGCTGACCTGTCTTTTCGATTTAGCGATAGCCGGACGATTCCGGTCGGTGCCGTGATGGCGCTCTACGCCCACGCGGCCTGGGCGAAGAATCGGACGGCCGATGAAACGCGGGCGGCCCTGGAGCAGTCGAGCCTCGTGGCGAGCCTCTGGGAGGGGGATCGGATGATCGCCTTCGCGCGGGTGATGACCGATTTCATCTTTCGTGCCGCCATCTACGACGTGATCGTCCATCCCGACCGGCGCAACTGCGGCGCAGGCAAGCAACTCATCGACGCCCTGTTGGGCCATCCCCGCCTGGCGCGGGTGCCGATCTTCCACCTGCTCACCCGCGACAAACGGCCCTTCTACGAAAAGCGCGGTTTCGTCGTCTCATCGAAGCATGGGCTGGAACCGCTCATCCTCACCCGCGACGTGCCG
>Ga0247727_10017603_pt1 | contig 11356 bp, 23 predicted proteins | sample WisWelCaveWW1625_FD_202498 | JGI IMG/M metagenome (GOLD analysis project Ga0247727, IMG submission 202498) | Biofilm microbial communities from Wishing Well Cave, Virginia, United States - WW16-25 | ecosystem: Environmental > Aquatic > Deep subsurface > Groundwater > Cave microbial mat | place... | reverse complement strand
TTATTTACACGCTTTTTTTTTTTTTTTTTCTCAAAAATGCGAAACCCCGCTTTGGGGGCGGGGCTTCGATGGTTATAGGTTAAAAGCTGGCTGGCTACTTCCCTATGTTCATAACTAACTCGATGCAAAGATAAACATATTTATTTATTTCCGATATTTGTATCATTAATATTTATAAACAAATTACTAACTAAAATTTCTATGGCTGGAGATTCAAGTTGACCTAAAAGGACTAAAATAAAAAAAGCTACACGCTGATCACGTTAGTTTTTTTCCTTATTCGTTGAGGACAAACATAGTTTGACCTCGAAGCGGAAAGTTTTTGCCCTGATTTTTCTCAAAACACCCTTGCTGTTATTCAGTTAGGCAATTGTGTATAAAAGTAAAAAAGATGTTACTCTCTGTTACTTCGGTAAGTTATACAAGGGTTAACATAAGTTAGGAGCGATCAAAAAAATCTGTTAATAACCGACCACTAAAAACAAAAACGATGCAACAAACGCAATCTAATGCAGCCACAGGCGCACGACAAAATAGCAGTTACCACAATACAAGTTTCCGATTTCGCCCGGACAAATGCAATTCATCCTTTCATTGGGAATTCGCTATGAACTTTGATCAAAAAGTTCCCTACATGGTGGGATATTCAAAAAATGAAGGACAGCGTGAAGCGATCAACAAAGCGGACTGTTTCGCAAGTAAGATAGAAATGTTTTACAAGAACGGATATTTTTTCAAGGCACGAAAAATTACCGTGTATCAACGTACCGGGATGTTTTGTAATAAAGAAATTGATAAAGTGATCTTTGAAGCCACACCTGAAGCAATGACTTTTTATCCGGCTGAATACATAGAGGAACAACCGGGAGAAATATTTGCTATCAAAACATTTATGAGCAATCTGCGCTTACGAATAGAAAACGGAATAGCTCCGAAAGTTCATTTGCGCTTAGTACAAAAGAAGAAATAACGGCTAAACGAAATGTTAATAATAGGTGATGTTCACGGCAAAATAAACGACTATTGGAAAATACTCCAGAAGCATAAAAATATTAACTCAATTCAGGTTGGTGATTTTGGATTTTCAAAACAGCACGAATGGTTCTTGAAAAACATTGACTATACACAGCACCAAATAAATTTTGGCAATCATGATGATTATACCTATTTGGATAAACCGCATAGCATGGGCAATTTTTCATTTGCCTATCAATCGGGGATAATGACAATTAGAGGTGCGTATTCTATTGATAAAGCATACCGCAGAGAAAATATTGACTGGTGGGCAAATGAAGAATTGAACTACGAAGAAATGCAAAGAGCGATTGACCACTACGAGTATAATAAACCGAAGATTATTATTAGCCATGATTGCCCATTTGAAGTTTGCCAAATTTTATTTGGTATCAATGAAAAATCAATGACTACACAAGGATTACAGGCAATGTTTGAAATTCACCAACCTGAATTATGGATTTTCGGACATCACCATAAAAGCAAAAATGAAGTAATAAATAAAACCCGATTTATATGTTTAGCCGAATTGGAAACGAAAATACTATAAGCCGTTTTTTATTTCACTTAACACAGAGCTTGCTGCTATTTTAATAGCAGCAAGCAAATGTTATTTCAAAAATAAATATTTGGAATATTTGGAATATTGAAAATAATGTTATCTTTGCGAAATGAAAAAAGCAAAAAAATTTCAAACAATATTACACAGTAAAAGGATTCCATTATATAGCACACATCTTATACCTTACAATAAAGATGATGAATTTTTTGATAATCAGACTATACTTCGAATAGCAAAACGCAAAATTGCGATGCAGCATAAATATACGAAGAAAGACCTTTGTGTAATGATAGCAAAATTGCATTTATCATCTATGAATAAGCATATACAATTAGATTATGAAAATATGTTTTTTGAGATAGAAGCAGCTTTAAAGCAAAATGGAATGGATTTTTGTTACAATGAAAATGCTCGTGCATTATCACACTTATTTACTATTAAGGAAATTAAAAAATGAGTGAACAAAGAAAACATTGGGTATTCTTTCTCCCGGATGTGAATCACTTAACTCATTCAGGACACGCCCAAATGCAGAGGGAAAAAGAAATTAAAGACTTGACAGAATTATTGACGGAGAAACAAAAGGAATGGGATAATCAAGAAAAAAATATCACATATTTAGTAATGAGTAAATGGACAATCAAAGAAATAGTAACAGCAAAACAAAAAGCAAATGAATGAACAAAAAATAGAATGTTATTTTGTATCAACACCATTAGCGAATTATTACAATGAAAAACGCAAATGGAAAGCAGCACATCCTAACGCAAAAATATTAGAGGAAATAAAAACATTGGGGATGGGAGTGGTAGAAGTACCTGATCCTGTTATTATTGGAAAAACAATACCGCAGCAGCAAATAATGATACTGTACGCTATCATTTACGAGGAGAAACATAAACTAACTTTAAAAATCTCTGGGCTATGACACCTAAAAAAAAAAAAGCTGAAGCTGCAAAGCTCACGCTCGAATATTACGACTGGCTGAATTGGTTTACTGCTAAACAATTAGGTTGGTTATGAGTATTACTTTATTTCACAAGATATATATTACAGAGGGGAAAAAATACATTAGCATTGTGGCTGAATATGAAAATTGTGTTATAACTACGCAAGTAAGAATAGAATCAATTATTTTGTCAGAAACAAAAACGTATGTTAATCTTATAGGAGATAATTTAAGAAAACAAGATGAACAACTTTAAACTGAAAATGAAAATCAGTGATCTTACAATGTTTGTAGGAATGATAGAGCAGTTCTTTAAATTACAGTTTTCACAAATTGATTATCTCATTTATTACAACTTCAAAACTTTTCAGAAAAAATGCTTTTTGAAAATATTGAATCACATGGATTGCATAGATAAAGTTGTAACCCTGAAAATAAATATCAATGAATATTACAATATCAAATATTTGATAAATCATAATATTATTACTGTAAACCTTTACAATGAAATTCTGATCAGGGATTTTATTTCGCAAATGGATTAACAAGAGAAAAATTTAAAGTTGTTACCGCAATGAGAAAATCAAAAACTTTTAAAGTGTTCACTACGATAGATTACATGAGCGTAGAGCGATCTATAACCATGCAGCAGATAGAAATACTGTTTCTCTGCGCTGTGAAGCTCTCATTTGAAAAACACCGGGCTTACTTCAATATGACAATCATCGTACACAATGGCGACCTGATGAAAGCGATAACAGTAAAGAGGTTGTCAAATGGTTACCTGAAAAAATTTGATTTATACGATAGAAAATTTCCCAATGGCTAAATATGTAATTCGCATAAAAGACGACATCCATAATGCAACTTTAGTGTTGCGTAATTACTTAGCTGATATTTTGGATAAACTTGAACAGAATGTTGTTCAAGTGGAAACCTCTGAAGGTTATCACAATATATATTTTGAAACTTACGATGAAGAAATTATTTTAGAAAAAATTTCTGAAACTTAATGGCAACTTATTCTCTTAAAGAAATAGCGAAGCATTACGGCTGCCCACATACTACTACATGGGCGCACGTTCAGGAGCTTAAGCGAAAAAAGAAATTCAAAAAAACTTCACCCGGACAATATTACAACGAGCGTGAGCTTTCAGAACTTGAAAAATTATTAGAGTTTAAATTTCCCCGATGAAAACAAAAGTATCTTTATTTCTGCGATTAAAATTTGCATGGAAAGCATTTTATTTAACTAAAAGATTTGAATATGAATTTCCGTTAGAATATTATTGTAACCTTATTCATAATGCCGGAGTATGTGATAATAACAGGAGGATTTCTAAATGTACCAATGAAGCTACAATAGCTTTATCAAATCCTACGATGTTGATAGAGTTCAGAGATGCAAGTTATTACCATGTTTGTAAGGACTGTGCAAAAATATATATAAGTACACAAACTGGTGAAACATTCGGATAAATAAATATTCCGATTATTCCGTTCGTTCCGCTTTTCTAAAAAATTGCTTCACACTTTTTCTTTTTCTAAAATTACAGCGTGCTAACAAAACGTCAGGTAACAATTTATTGGTTTGTGTGGGTTGGTATCAGCACAATATTTTTCGGAATACAGTTGATCCGTATGTTCACAGACATAATACAATAAAATGCCAAATGCAGAACCACTTTTTGATACACTCATTAAAAAAAATGCTGATGTTAATGATACCCTTGCTTTTATTGTTGATACCACTAATAAATACAGCAAAGGTAAATTTATTCAGGGAGTGGTCGCAGAAATTAGACGTATTGCCCCTGATAGAGATTCATTCATACGCGAGCTGTTCAATTATTATTGTCGTAATGTTAAGTATGTACTTGATGCTACCGGCGTGGAGTGGGTTAATACTCCGCAGTATATCATTCTTGACGGACGAGGCGACTGCAAAAAAGCGGCAACATTCCTTGCCTCTGTCCTTTCAGCAGCTAATATTGAACCTGTCTTTAAACACGTTTATTATTCTAACAATGACCGTTATACTCACATCTACGTCATTGTACCAAATCCTGACATTGATCATTATATCGTACTCGATCCTACTAACAGCAAGTTATTTAATAAGGAGGTATATTATCAAACAGGTTGCTTATATTTTTTAAACGGAAAAAAAATGGAATTACGACAAATGGGCAATAGTAATAGCAATTTCAAAATTGATTCAACAGCATTCGGAATCAATAAAGGTTGCGGAGATATGCTCTCCTATATTGATGATGTTGCTGATCAAACTATGGGCGCGAATAAAATGAAATCTTTGTCAGATAAATTTAAAAGAAACATCCCCCCCCCTGCCTTCATGTCTACCCGGATGAAAGAGATAGTAATGAAGAAAGGAGTTCATCCGCAGACCGCGATCATTCACGATATTTTTGAATTGGATCATGTGGACGGATCAATAAAAGGGGATGATCATTATATAGGCAAAGCAAAATTATTTTCCAAACTAAAAGACAAATTAAAAAAATCAGCAGCGAAATTTAAAACTGTTGCTTTGTCTATTCCGCGCGGAGCGTTTTTAGTATTGATAAAATTGAATGTTCATGGATTAGCAACCAGTTTATTAAATGCTTGGACAAAAGACAAAAAGAAAGTTGAAGGGTTTTGGAAAAAACTGGGCGGTGATCCTGTCGCGTTTAAAAAAGCGATAGAATCAGGAGCTAAGAAAAAGAAAATTTTAGGTGCAGATGATGAATCAATAGGATTAGCTATACCCGCTATGATAGCTTCAGCCACTCCGATATTGATTTTAGTTTCAAAATTGTTTAAAGAAATTGCTCCTGATTCCAAAGCTGCGGAAACAGTAGAGTTAATGGCTGAAGCCGGGATAGTTACTTCAGCCGATCCTAAATTCAATCCTAAAGCTGCGGAGTTCGTGGAACATCAGGATAAGTCAGGAGAGCCGGTACACCCTGAAGTATATCAATCAGATACATCATTACAACCTACACCTTCGCAGGGATCAATAGCCGGATCATTCGGAGGTTTCTATTTCAAATCACTTTTAATAATTCAAACATTCAATTTTAGTGTTCACATGACTGAAATAATTATGGGAATGGTAGCCATAGCCGCGCCCCTGTTATATTTTAGTTATAAAAAATTCAAATTATGGCAAACAACATCCAACAACATTTAAAAAGTGCAATGTGGACAGGCGCGGAAGCCATTGTCCTTACAGGTGGAGCAGTAATAGCTAACCGAGTATTAGATGAAAGAAAATTATTCGCAAAAGAATTTGCACAAAATCCGCTTTGGTTTGAAGGTGCGAGAAGTGGCGCACCATTTAAAATACAATGGTATGGTGCTATTATAGCATCTGCGGCAGCCGTAGCATCTACCTACGTTCAGAATGTATGGCTGAAGCTCGCTTTGATGGGTGTAGTTCTATTTGGTGTTTTAAGACAAGCGCAGATCGTTACATACAAACCCGGACAACCTGAATTACACATCGGGCAAGGAGAAAAAGAGCTTGACGAAAAATTAAAAAAACTTGCACAAGAATATCGTACTTCAGGAGTTAATCCTACTAATGAATATTCAAGCACGGTTGCTTCGCCTGAAAATCCATATTCCACAACTGTTGCCGGAGAAACTGATGATAATTCAGTAGGATTCTCTCATACACAGGAAGACAGCACAACCGTAGGAGAATGGTTTTAAAAATAATTATCAATTAACAATTTAAAAATAACCAACTATGAATTTTGACCAAGAAGCCCTCGCAGCAGCCCAAAGGCGCGCATTCCTTGCTCTTGCAAGCAGCAAGATGAAGGACGGATCAGCGAATCCGAATTTTGTTGATCCTAAACTTTGCACTTCACCTGCAATGCTGATTCAGGAATTAGCATGGATTAATACAACACAATCGTTTGACTTTGATTTCTCCCTGACAGCTCCGGCACAAATTCCGGGAACAAACAATAACAGGGTGATAAAAAAGAATGATGTGTTTGCAGTTTACGGAGTGCAGATATTACAGGGTACAGGTACTAATTCAGCATCATTCATATACAGATCACATGGAGTATTGCCTACTGATGATGCGATCTACAACAGTACCGTATCTCTGAAGGTGGAGAGTTCTACCTATGTAGATAAAATGGAAGGTCAGTTTTTCCGTCATAATCCGAATAATTCAAATGAGTATTTCGGAGAGATGGGAATGCAGTTGATCAATCCTATCCGTATTATCAAAGGAGAAACAGGAACATTTACGGTGTCAATCACTTTAAATAGTCCTTCAGCAGCTCTTGTGATCAGCGCAAACACAGTTATCTCTATGAGATTACACGGTGTTTACGGACAACGTAAAGGTTAAGATATTTTTTCATTCCCGGAAGTTCGGGATATAATTTTATTATTATGGATATAACAACAAAGCTGTTGGAAATGGGCGTTAGCACATGGGCAACAGACATCATAACGCAATTACCTGTTCCGGCAACAGAAAATTTTGAAATCGGAAAAACATTACCGGAAAACGTAGGTTTCATTTACGGAATAAGTATCTATGCAGATTCTCTAGATCCTGTTGGTAATACATTGATAAGCACTACACAAGCTCAAGGGATGTATATTAATATCCGTGATGGAGCGACAACATTTTTCCCGGCAATGAAGTTATCTGATTTCTTGAGCGAAGTTGCAGGTAGTCCGATAGTGAGAGCTGAAAAATTTGTCCCGGTAAATATTAAAGCGTTTGATCTCTCCACTTCATCATATAGCAATCCTAATCTGTTTACAGGAGCGTTTATCAGGTTGAAGTTATGGTACATTCAAAAAGGAGAATGGCAAAGAGTGAAAAAACATTTTACATTTGACAAAAAATAAATGTTAGGATCGCTTGAATATATAAAACAAAAATATCCGAATGCGAAATGGAGTAAGCCGACATATTTATCAGGGACAGGATCAATAAATGTAAATTATGATAAGCAGGGAGCAAAAGCAATATGGAGGCAGTATATATATTGGAGGCAACCGCTTGTTGCAGGGGGAATAAGTTTTTTAGATCAGTTTGGTAAAATTATTTTTACAGTTCAAACAAATGTTGCTGTATTCTCTCTCATAGAATCATGGACAGAGATTCCGGCAGTAGAGGAAGGCACAACACTAAAAGTAACTTGTTCAAATGCAACAGTTATATTTTCAATTCGGTTTCAATATTTAATGTAAATGACAGTAGACAATATTTGCATACTGATTAAAAAGAATAAAGTAAACTATGTGGTTCTAAAAAATCATCATGGCGAAAATCTTTTGACTATTGAAGAAAATTCCCCTGAACGAGTTATAAAGGAATTGGAAGATCATATTGATATGTTCAAAACATACAGACGGCTTGATATTGTCGCTAAAAAAGACAGGACAGCAAGAGAAAATGTAAGTTTTATGTGGGAATTAGAATTTCCTAAAACAGATACCAATACAATCGCAGTAGCAGCTCCACAAATGCCGTTAGGCGCGATTACTCCGACAGAGTATGTAAACACTATTGTAGGAATGATGAAGGAAAATAATGCAATGGTACAGAAGAACATGGAGCTTACTATGAAGATGCAAAGCAATGATCCTTCAAAATGGATTCCTTTGATCTCTACTGTTGCTCCGGCTTTTGGTTTGAATGTTCAGCCACCAAGTGGTATAGCAGCTCCTCCGGGCGCAGCAGCTCAGGCAAAAACAAATGAATTGCATTTTGCTGATGTGAATAAATTATCTCCTGAAGAGGTTACAAAAATATTTGATCAGAAAGTAGCAAGTTTATCTACTAAAATATCATTGGTAGAAATGTGTTTACTTTTAGATTCACTCGATAAAAATGCGGATCTGAAAAATAATATTTCAAAGATCACAAAACTTTTATACGGAGTGAATGCGAAACCTTATTTATTAGATCAGGCACTTAATTTTGTTTAATCATGGCAAAGAAAAAGCACAAACGCAAAGCTCATAGGGTAGGGGCGAAGCGTAAAACACAGAAAAGAAAAAAGCGTGTGGGAAAAAGTAAATACAAAGTTACTCATAAAGTAAAGAAAGTAGGGAAGCGGAAAAAAACTAAGAAGTATAAGAAACGTAGAAATCCTACTATGGTAGGATCATTAAAACACGGAGGGCAGCTAATGTTGGCTCATAGAAAAATTTGTTAAATGGCAATTCAACAAAGCGATCTGAAGATAGGTATGTATTTAGTGAATGCAGGTAAAACTTTTATTCCTGTTTATGCAAGTTCAGAGGGAAAAGGAGAAATATTATTATCAATAAAGCCGGGAGAACAAATAGGACAAATAACAGATTTCGGGACTGGTGCAAAAGGTACTACTATTACAGTTACAAGTGAAGCGATACATGAAGCTGCAAAAAAATCCTCTATCCTCGCAAAGATGGGATATTATACGATGTTCTTATTTGTTCCCGGAGGACTTGGATATATTGCGGGGATCATTAATTTTGCAGATGTGAAAAATAATTTAAGTCCCGTACAAATATCAGAACAAAATACAGCGATGAAAAAAGCGGAAGAAGATGGAGCTTCATTTGCCAATTCATTTAAAAAAGTTGTTTCAAAAACAGGAGAAGTATTAGCAGAAGCGGCAGAAGCGGCAGAATCAGCAATCCCGTGGAAGCTCGTAGGAGGAGCAGCAGCAGTATATGTACTTTTAAATTGGAATAAATTTGTTAAACCACGATAATAATGTTCGATTTCTTAAACAATCTAAAAAAAAAAGTTATGGCAGAAACAATAGAATTTAAACCTGAAAAATCAAAATCGTTTAATCTTGAAAAATTACATAGAGAGAATCAAGATCGAATACAGAATCGAATACAAAAGAAACGTGAAGGCAAACACCTAAGCGGTGATTATAATATTGACCTGAAGGCGAGCTATGGAAAATCTTTGGAACTATGCAAAACACAGGAAGAAGCGGATCATTTGGAAAGTGTTTTGAGTTCAGGTAATTTTAAAACTGACAGATGGAGAGGATAATAATTTCCCTTATATAAACATATAATTATTTACAATTTAATATTTAAATACTATGATTATTCAAAACGGATTCCAAATTTATACAGGATTATATGATTTTGCTGTAACAGGCGGAGCAATAGGAAGTTACAATTTAGAAATTCCTGTTCCTTCATTCGCGATCATACATGAATTTTCTGTATGCTGCCCGGTGCTGCCAACAAGTGCCGGAGCTGCCACAGTATCATTTGACAATTACGATTTGTCTGTTTCTCCCCCTGTATTGTTTGTAGGATCATTGTTTGCAGCGACACTTATTGCAGCATGGACAAGTACATCTGATGTATTGGTAGGCGGTACAGAACCGTTTAAATCAAATGTGCCTTTCTCTGTTGGTATCAGTATCGGAGCTTTCGCATTGACAGCCGGACAATTTCAAATTACTATCAGGGCAACATTACTTGACTTTTAATAAATGATCAAAAGGAATTTCTTTTGATCCAAATTTTATAGAAATAAATTTATGAAATCAGGCGCACAATTATTATTCATTGCAGGCACTTATGATTTTAGTCTAAGTCGTGGAACTTTAGGACAATCTAACGGAGCTTTGGGACGATATAATTCAGGAATACAATTACCTAATGGAGCTTTGCTACATTCAGGAATTTATTATATACATACAGCTCTTACAGGAAATCCGGGATTCAATTTATTAGCCGGAACAGCTGTAAATTTATTTGGAGGTATTGTAAATCCTCCGGGACCAGGGTTTCCCGGAGGAGCAGGAACAGGATTATATACTATGGATAATTCTTTAAATATTGTTTTTGAAATTCAGGGAAATATATTACTTAGTGGTGTTGTTACTCTTTATTTACAATATACTTTAAAGATGACATAATGAAAATCAATAATGGCGAAAGAAAATATTATAATTCCTTTAGCCGTTGCATCTGTGTTATATCTCATCTTTTCAAAGCAGGGCAAAGCGGAAATAATTAACAAAGATTATTCTGAAGTAAAAGAAAGTGATCGTATTGCAAAGAATGCAGTTGATTATATCAAGATGTATTACCCACTTGCAAAGCTCACACAGGAATATCATTTAGTCCCGGCACAATTTACCATTGCACAGGCAGCTCTTGAAAGCGGATGGGGTCAGAGCAATGTTGCGCTGAAGGCGAAAAATCATTTCGGTATAAAAGCGGATAAGCGTTGGAAAGGAGAGAAGTACGGAGAGTACCGTAAATATGACAGCATACAACAGAGCTTCAATGATCAGGCGAAGTTCCTGAACGATAATAAACGCTATCACAAAGCATTTTCGCATGTTGATCCTGTTAATTTCGCTCTTGCAGTTGCCAAAGCCGGGTACAGTGAGAATCCAAACTATGCTACAATAATGCGCGCTATGATCGAAACGGTTCAGAAGATAGTTTGATTTTTCACCAGTGTAAAACCATTCTTACCTATTCAAACAATTTTACTTCAGCCGATATCGAGCAGCTGGCCACATTTTTTTTGTCTATGAGAAAAAAATCGTTTTCAAAGCTGTTTTTAAAACTGCGCCAAAATAATCTTACTCATTCACTTCAACATTGATTTGATCAAAATGATTTTCAGGTGATCATGTCCTGGCTGATCATACCTTCAGATGATTATTCATTACCTTACATTCAGCCCGATTTCAGCTTGATTTCACATGACACCTATACGCGCGCGCATAATAGGGGAGGGGATATATAAGTAGAGTTATTAACAAGCTGCATTTTTTTTTTTTTTCAAAAATGCGAAACCCCGCTTT
>Ga0247727_10017602_pt1 | contig 11356 bp, 12 predicted proteins | sample WisWelCaveWW1625_FD_202498 | JGI IMG/M metagenome (GOLD analysis project Ga0247727, IMG submission 202498) | Biofilm microbial communities from Wishing Well Cave, Virginia, United States - WW16-25 | ecosystem: Environmental > Aquatic > Deep subsurface > Groundwater > Cave microbial mat | place... | reverse complement strand
TAGTTCGGCAAGGCAAGTCATTGCTTCATGGGATGCGGATGTTGATCTGCATTTATGGTCGGTGGATAACGGCTCTGCCGTGATACCGCAACCTCTAAAGCATGAAGCCGAAATACAAGACGCGCGCTTTAGCTTAGATGGAAGATTACTGCTGAGTTGGGATGCCGAAGGCGCCGTCAGATTATGGCGTACCCATGATGGCGCTCCGGCAGCCTATCCCATGAAACATGATCGCCAAGTTTTAGGCGCCGCATTTAGTCCGGGCGGAGGCGCTATTTTAACTTGGCGTTCTGATAGCACGGTATGTCTTTGGAATGTCAGCGCCGATTATGATTTTCCTCCCGAGCATTTACCGTTATTCGTCGAGGTTATAACCGGCACGCAAATGGATGACTTCGGCAATGTCAGGGCGCTCGAGCCAGAAGAATGGCAACAACGCAAAACCCAATATATCGCCATAGCGGAAGAACATCTGAAAACTTGTCACTACCGTGAAGCGAATTTCTACGTGCGACAAAAGCAGTTTTGGGAGGAAGGAAAATAGTGGATACGACTTCCAATTCCGCCCCCTCCTCAACCCGCCCAAACTAGGGCAAAACAAATTCGAGCAGGTGTTTGAGTGGGCGAAACAGCAGAAGTAAGGCAAAAAGAAAAAGGCAAACGGCAAAAAGCAAGTTGGTAATCGCTCATAGGTGGAAAATCGTAGCGCCGTCATCCCGACCAATGTCACTAACTTTTTAAACATGTTTTGCGTCGAGCCAATTTTGAATATGCAAAGAATTTTCCCCTATCTTGAGGCGGTTTTCGACCGGCGGAATCATGCGCCAATAGATTACCTCTTTCTCGAACATGAAGTCATGGGCAAAAAATTTCAAGCGCGGGTGATTTGACGAAAATTCAATGATTTTTTGCTTGTTGCTAACAAGGTTTTTTGCTATTTTAACTTTGTCATCACCGCTTGTGCTTATGTCCATCTTTTTCAAGGAGAACTGAAAAATGCATGCTCGACAGATTTTAATCGACGTTCCGGAGAAGGTGCTTTTAGCCGAAAAGGCAGATGTAAGCACCTTCGCACAAGAGTTACGTATGTTAGCCGCTGTCAAACTATATGAACTAGGACGGCTTTCTTCGGGCCGCGCCGCCGAGCTTGCCGGTATGTCGCGAATCGAGTTTCTATTCAATTTAAAACGTTACAAGGTCTTCCCGCTCGAAGCTGAGTTACGAGATTTGGAAGGAGCGTATGCTCCAAGTAATTAGCAACACGTCGCCTTTGCTGTATTTATATCGCATTGGCGCTTGCCGGTGAAAAATAAGGAGGCGCCAGCGTGCGTGTCAGAATTTGGTTCTTATTAGGCAGTTTCATTGCGCTCATCCTTCTCGTGAGCTTTGCTTTTCAAGAGAAATCGTCACCAGCCGGCCAACAACCCCAATGGCCGACGCGGCGGGAGCTGCGGGAGTCGATGTTTCGCAGCCGCGGGTTGCAGGTAGTTTATTCCGGCGCGGATTCCACGATCGCAGCGCAATATCGTGATTATTATCAAAACCAGCTTTCGCGCGGCTGGCCGGAGGGATTTAAGCGCGAGTATCGGCGCGATGTGGAAATGCCGCTCGATAGTCTCGGCCGCCAACCTTTGACAGTGGTGGGCGCGCTGCATTCCAACCAAATTTTGCAGCGGCTCTTGCCGCAATTGCCCATCCAACGCATCGATAACGGCTTTCGTTTTCGCGGACAAAATTATCTTGACGCCGACGCGATCATCACGCTTTCCTATCCGCATCCGGCCAACCCGGCGCAAATGCTGACGGTGATTACCGGCAACAGCGACGGGGCGATCTTGCAGTCTTTGCGTGATAATTTGCGCCGCCGGTGGTGGCGGAACATGGGCGATTATCATATCGCGCAAAAAGGCCAAACGCTGGTCTACGGTTATTTCCAAGATCGCGGCCCCGGCGCGTGGTCGGCGGATTCGGTGCGGGAATATGATCTGCGCCGTGAAGAAAAGCCGGCAAAAGTTACAGCGCATTTTGATTTCGTGGCGCATGGCAAAAATTTTTCGGCGCTCGATTTGGAAAAATTAGCGGCGCGCTACGAAACGCATTTCACTCAGCTCGTCACCCGGCTGCACGCGCCGCCTGAAAAAGTAGCGGCGTTGCCGCGCCTCACCGTGCATTTGTGGGCCAACGCCGAAGAGAAAGGCTTGTTCACGTTCAACACCGATCTGCGGCATCTCGATACGACGCGCCATGCCGTGCACGTGCTCGCGCTGCCATATTTGCGCGGCGATGATTTTTTTGCGGAAGCCAGCTTGCTCTTGCGCGTGTTATGGGGAGAAAGCCGCTCTGCCGCCTTGCGCGAAGGCTTGGCCGTGGCTTTAACGGAGCAATGGCGCGGCATGGGCTACGCGGGCTGGGCCGCGCGCTTCGTGCAAACGCAAAACGCGCCGCCGCTCGCCGAGTTGTTTGATCTGGAGATGCGGCTGCAGGAAGCGGAGATGGTGCGCCAGCCGCTGCTCGGCAGTTTCGCCGCTTTTCTGTTAGATAAATTCGGCGCTGGGGCCATGCTCAAGCTTTATCGCGAATGGCCGGAAAGCGGCGTGCCTGGCCGGTTTCCTCAAAACGAAACGTGGAAAAAACTAACGGAAGCGTGGCAGAGAAATTCGCAAGCGGCGGCCGCCATTCCCTTGCGGCATGCACAACGCCCCCAAATTACGACCGCTGATTTTCATCGCGGCTTTTGTTATGCGCATGAGGGCTATGACATTCACAACGGCTATCTCGGCGAGGGCTCGCGCGAAGCGTTGCTCAAGTTGGCGGCGCTCAATGTGAACGCGATCTCCATCACGCCGTTCGGCTTCATGCGCGAGCCGAACACGCCGGCTTTTCCGGGTTATAGCGGCGGCGCCGGCGGCGAAAGCGATGAGAGCCTGATTATCGCCAAAAATTTCGCCCAAGACTATCGCCTCCGCGCGATGTTGAAACCGCATATTTGGCTGGGCCGCAGTTGGCCGGGCGATATCGAAATGCGCACGCCGGCGGAATGGAAAATTTTTTTTCATCACTACAACCGCTGGATGCGCGGCTATGCGACGTTAGCCGAGATGTACGGCTTCGATTGGCTCTGCGTCGGGGTCGAGCTGGCCAAAGCGACGGTGGGGCATGAAAAAGAATGGCGCGACATGATCACGCGCTGGCGCGGCTTGTATTCCGGGCCGATGGTATACGCCGCCAACTGGGGAGCCGAGTTCGAGACGGTGTCGTTCTGGGACGCGCTGGATGCCATCGGCATCGATTGCTATTATCCGTTGTCTGAAAAAGAAAATGCGAGCGACGCCGAGCTGCTGTCCGGCGCGCAGCTCATCGTCAAAAAGATTCGCGCCGTGGCGGAGAAATTTCACAAACCCGTGCTCGTCACGGAGATCGGTTTTACTTCGACCGCGCAAAATTGGAAAAATCCGCATCGCGACGATCGCAACGCCGCGATTGATTTAGAAGCGCAGCGGCGCTGCTACGAAGCGATCTGCCAAGCGTTTTTGAACCCCGCCGAGCAACCCGGCAACTGGCTGGCTGGAATGTATTGGTGGAAATGGCCGAGCACGCTGGAAGACGGCGGTCCCAACGACCGCGAATTTACCCCCAACGACAAACCCGCCGCGCACGTCGTGGCGAAGTGGTACAAACAACTCGCCCGCGAAAATTTGCCGAGCGGCCAATAGTTGCTTATAAATCAAGTTTCTGGAAAAAGCAAAGATTTCTAGAAATTGGGTGTGAAGAAAAAATTGTGGCAAATCATGAAATTTGGATGTAAATTAAGATAGTCGTTCTTGCGATAACAAAAGTTTTGAGGCAAAGCAAATATTATTTTGAGGCGTCATATGCCGACGGTTCAAGTCACCTCACGAATTGAAATTGATTTTGAGGAAGTCTTGCAGGGCATGGCTCGACTGCAAATGCAAGATTTGGAACGGTTCGTTGAGCGAGTCATTGCGCTGCAAGCGCAACGTCGAGTACCCAGCTTGTCTAAGCATGAGGCCGAGTTGTTGCAAAAAATAAATCAGGGTCTGCCGATTGAGGCTCGAAAACGATATGAAGAATTGAACGACAAGCTGCATGAAGAATCCATAGCGCCGGAAGAACATCAGGAATTGCTGCAGTTAGTCGACCGCCTCGAGCTTGCCGACGCTGAGCGATTACAACATTTGATTGAGTTGGCGCGCATTCGGAATGTATCGGTCGATACGTTGATGAGCCAACTGGACATTCGCCGGCCGGCTTATGCCTAGAGTTTACATTTCGGTTGACAAGCACCGCGCTGTTATCGAACGGGCAGAAGGCCGCTGCGAGTACTGTCAGAGCATGGCAGATTATACAACCGAGACTTTCGCAGTTGAGCACGTTATACCGGTGAGCCGTGGCGGCACCAACGAACTGGACAATCTGGCCTTTTCGTGCTCCGGGTGCAACGGCCACAAATACAACAAAACGGAAGCGCTTGACCCTGCCGATGGTAAAATTGTTCCGCTCTTCAATTCCAGACGACAAAAATGGCAAACGCATTTTGGCTGGGGTGATGATTATACGCAGATCATCGGCTTAACACCGATAGGGCGAGCGACCGTGGAAACGTTGCAGATGAATCGTTTGGGACTGGTCAACATACGACGGCTGTTGTATTTGATTCGGAAGCACCCTAGATAAAAATTTTCTTGACCTCGGCGTATTTTTTTGCTACCGTTGACCATGCAATTTTTCGGGCGAAAGCCCATGGCAAGTTAAAATTTGTCATCGGGGTAAACGATGGCGTCAAGGTTTGACACACGGTGGGGTTTAGAAGCCAAAATTTCCCGGGCGCCAGTCTCACCGGCTGGGAGATATTCCGGCCGGCGTGCGAGACTGCGCTCATGAGATTTGGGCTTTTTTTTGTTCAGCGCAAACAAGTTTGGGAACTGCCACTAATTATAAGCTGGGCGAAAGCACACAAAATCGATTCGACATTCTAATCGAAGATAAGGAAATGCAATGTCTGCTACGTCGCGTCTGTGTCCAAAGTGCAACAGCCAAATGGAGCAGGGATTTGTTATGGACAACACTTATGGCGCCCGGGTTGTCAGCCATTGGGCGGCCGGCCCACCACAGAAGTCGTTTTGGGCGGGGACTAAATTGCCGGAGGAGAAGCTTATCCCCATCGGTACGTTTCGCTGCTCGTCTTGTGGCTACCTAGAGTCGTTCGCGATGCCGGAGTTCGCCGCCAAATAGTGTACCGCGCCGAACACCTCCGGGGAAGGGAAAATCATCTCTGCCAAAATAAAAACCCCGATTCGGTACCAAGCCCGATCGGGGTTTTGCAATTCAAGGCCCGCCAAAATTTCTCACGTTTTCATCGCCTTCGGCAAATCCGTCGCTATGCCTTTTGCGTCGCCTAAAACTCTCGTTATTCCGCGCCGCTATTTGTTCTTGCAATAATGGCGGGAAATAATTAAATTTTCAACTTCAATTAACCACTGGAATATTTATGGATGAGCGAGGTCAAAACCTCGCGCCGGGGAAATTGGGCCGGCGCCGGCGGCATGCTCATCGCCGTGGTCGCCACGCTTTTGGCGTTTGGCGTGCATCGTTATGATCTGTTGATCGGCGCCATTGCCGTGGGCTTGATCATCGGCGTTCCCATTGCGCTCAAGCTGCCGATGACGGCCGTGCCGCAGCGCACCGCCATGTCGCATGCGTTCGGCTCGCTGGCCGTCGCGCTGATCGGCACCGCGGAGTATTATCAGCGCGCGCCGAATATCGACGCCTTCACCATCGCCGTGCTGGTTTCCGAAATGATTCTCGGCTATCTCACTTTCACCGGTTCGGCCATTGCGTTTGCGAAACTGCAAGAGCTAATCTCAGGCAAACCGCTGATTTATCCGGGAAGAAATGTGGTGAGCTGATGGTTCTGGGCATTGCCATGGCGCTCGGCGTCGCGCTCGTCATCAATCCCGCAAATAGTTTGCTCTTGCCGATCATGGCGTTTTTCGCGCTCGGCTTCGGCTTCCTGCTGGTGATGGGCATCGGCGGCGCGGATATGCCGACGGTGATTGCGATTCTCAATTCTTACGCCGGCCTCTCTGCCGCGGCGCGGTGGTGCAAAAATCCAGCACGGGCGTTCAAGAAACCCGCACCGTGCAAGCATACTCGCCGGAAGATCTGGCGACGGTTTTGGAATTTGCGCGCCATGTCATCGTTGCTCCCGGCTACGGCATGGCCGTGGCGCAAGCGCATCATGCGATGAAAGAGCTGCAAGAACTGTTGGAAACGAAGGGCGTGGACGTTAAATATGCGATTCACCCTGTTGCCGGCCGCATGCCCGGCCACATGAACGTGCTGCTGGCCGAAGCCAATATTTCCTACGACAAGCTTTTGGAATTGGAAGAAGTCAATCCGCTTTTCGGGGAAGCCGACGTGGCCATTGTTTTGGGCGCGAATGACGTCGTTAATCCGGCGGCGCGCACCGACCAAAGCTCGCCGATCTACGGCATGCCGATTCTCGACGTCGACAAAGCACAGTCGGTGGTGGTGATCAAACGCAGCATGGCCTCGGGTTTTGCCGGCGTTGACAATGAATTATTTTATGACCCCAAAACGATGATGGTTTTCGGCGACGCCAAAAAAGTTCTGGCGCAGGTGGTGGCGGCTTTGAGAAAGTGAAATTGCACCAGTCAAAACCTTTCACCCACAGAATTGGAACTCCCACAGGAAATTCTTAATTTTTTGCGGGAGTTCTATTTTAATGGGAGACGATTTTAAGGCAAAACTATTATGGGTAAAACAATTAAAAATGCGAATGACCATGAAAAGATATAAGTCAAAATAATTGAAGTCAAAATGATTAAAAGCGGCTCAATAATTTTGACTTTAATCCCTGGCCTGCGGCAGGGCAGGCATTTTGATTTCTTGCTTTAAGCGCTTTGGTATTGTAACTGGTCATTCGCATTAATAACAAAATCAAATAGTTTTGCCCTAAATTGTTTTGCCTTTGGTCGAGCGGTTGCGGCTGTTGCCGCGCTACGGCCTTATAGCACAAATCCTTTTACGGCATCATTCACAATCTCGCCCTGATGGGTGAGGCAGGCGCCTCGGGTGATTTCATCGGTGAAATCCAATTTGCCGTCCGGCGATTTATACAAATGCAAAAACAAATTCGTAATATTTTTGGAATACATCTGGCTCGCGTGTACCGGCAGCGTATTCGCTAAATTCACCACACCGATAATCGTGACGTCGTGCTTCAACACGGTTTTGTTCGGCTCGCTGAGCGCGCAGTTGCCGCCCTGATCCGCGGCGAGATCAACGATCACCGAGCCGGGGCGCATGAGCTTCACCATGTCTTCGGTGACGAGTAGCGGCGCGCGTTTGCCGAATACTTGCGCGGTGGTAATCACGACGTCCATTTTGGACAAGCGCGCGGCGATGGCTTCCCGCTCTTTCAAAAGGAACGCTTCGGATTGCTCTTTGGCGTAGCCGCCTTTGGTCTCAACGTTTTCGCTGATTTCCATGTCAATAAATTGCGCGCCGAGACTTTTGACCTGCTCTTTCACCGCCGGGCGCGGATCGAACGCTTCGACTTTCGCGCCGAGCCTGCGCGCGGTGGCAATCGCCTGCAAACCGGCCACGCCGGCGCCGAGAATCATTACATTCGCCGGCGGAACCGTGCCCGCCGCGGTCATTAACAGCGGAAAAAATTTTCCCAAATGATAGGCGGCCACCAGCACCGCTTTGTAACCGATGATCGTTGAAATGGAGCTCAGCGCATCCATCGTCTGCGCGCGCGTGAGGCGCGGCACGTAATCCATTGCGAAGCCGGTAATCTTGCTGGCCGCCAGCTTGCGAATGGCGTCGGGATAAAGATGCGGCTCCATAAAACAGATGAGCGCCGCGCCTGTGGAAATCAGCTCGGCCTCGTGCACGCCCGCCTGCGGATGCAAACGCGGCGGGTGGAATTTCAGGACAACATTGCCGGCCTGATAAAGCTCGCGCCAATCCTTGCTGATCGTCGCGCCGGCGTCCTGATATTCAAGATCGGTGAATGACGCGCGCGCGCCAGCGCCGGTTTCGACGAAGATCTCGTGTTTGCTTTTCTTCAACGTCGCGATCATGCTCGGCACCACCGCCACGCGCGTCTCGCCTTCCAAGACTTCTCGCGGAATTCCGATTTTCAAATTCAGTCTCCTCGCCAAAAGATGTTCAAATCATTTCCAAAATAGGATGACTAATAATATAATCAAGAAAAGTCGACGATACAAAATTTTCGTGATAAAAAATCAAAAAATTTGACGTTGACATTGGCGGCGGAATCGCCTAAATTTATTTATCAATAGCGAAATTTCAAATTGCGAACGAGACGACAACATGAAAAAACGAGCCCAGATGATCGTGAAAGTGCCGCGCGACAAAGTCGAGAAGGTGCGCAAAATGATGAAGGCCGCCACCCATGAACAGGCAGTCGACGAGATTATGGACCGAATCCTGCTGGCGGCCAAAATCGAGCGGGTGCGGAAGCTTTATCGCTCGGAGAGACCCGAACAGGCGCTGGAGCAGATTTTTGACGACATGTGATATATGGACAAAACGCGACGCCTGATGATGAAGTATAAGGGCAAAGTTCACATCAAGAACGTTTATGAATAAGCTTCGGCTGGATACGAATATCTACATTGACTATTACAAGTCTGACAAGTTTGCCGCGTTTTTTGAAAGGACTTCGGAAAACACGATTTATGTCTCTGCAGTAGTTGTGATGGAACTTTTGTCGGGTGCTTTTACCAAGTCTACAATTGCGCCGATAGATAACCTGTGGAATTTGGCGCGGATGTCGCAAAAGCTCATTGTCCCTTTGTGGTCAGACTACGTCGAAGCCGGAAGGCTGCTCGCCAAACGGCAAAGCCAAAAGGGATACGAGATCAAAAAAACGCTTGGCTTGACGAACGACGTGCTCATTGCGTTGAGCGCCCGCCGCCTCGGCGCGACGGTGACCACCCAAAACCGGAAAGACTTCGAAGCGATTCAGTCGGTGAAAGATTTCAAAAGGTGATCAATCGCCATCTGCCGCCTGAACGCTAATCTCAAAAGCTGCAACAAAAATCAGCTTGCTTTTCTCGCCGCTGACTGCTATATTTTTCTTACGATCATCATATAAATGAGTGGATAAAATGTCGGGCGTTTGGTTCATCGGTGGCGAGGAAAACAGGCATGCGAATTTTTCCGTTTAAAGGAGCGATTCCGATCACGGGGCTCCGATTGTCGGCACAAGTCGCGGCAGCGTGCGGCAAAGGCCTCTTTACATTCTCGCTTCGGATACCGCAGCGGCACAACGGTATTGAATGCACCACGTCAGGTGCATTTTTTATTTTTCGAGGAGGTTCCGTTTGTTAGAAGATCTAAAAACGCTGGTTGATCTGCAACAGGTTGATAGCGAGCTGCTGACTTTGGAAAAAGCCAAAGGGGATTTGCCGAAACGCGTGCTCGAATTGAAGAGCCAGCTCGAGCAAATCGTCGCGCTGCGCCGGCAAAAGGCCGAAGCACTGGCAACGGCACAGAAAGATCGCCGCGCCGCGGAGGGCGCTTTGCAAATGGCCAGAGAGCGCAAAAAGAAATACGACGAGCAGCTTTATTCCGTCCGCAATAATAAAGAGTACGACGCCGTCACCGCCGAGATCGAGATGGCCGCGTTCGACATTGATGAAAACGAAACCAAAATTCTTGAAACGATCGAACAGGAAGACGGCTTGAAAAAAGAAGCCGCCGAGCAGGACGAGCGGCTGGCTGCGGCGCAAAGCGAATTCGACGCGCAGCAGGCGATCTTGACCGCGCGCGAAGCGGAAACCAGCAGCATGGTCGATACGTTGCAAACGCAGCGTGAAAGCTTAGTCGTGAAATTGCGTCGGCCAATTTTAAACGCGTATCAGCGGATCCTCAACGGCAAAGACGGCTTGGCTGTCGTCGGCGTGGTCCGCGGCTCCTGTGGCGGTTGCTCGACGCGCATCCCGCCGCAGCGCGTGATGGAAATTCGCGAAATGAATCAGGTCCGCTATTGCGAATCGTGCGGGCGCATTTTGGTTTTGTATGACACGGACGAAGAGACGGTAAATAAAATCGAACCGATCGGCGCTGCTGTCGCCGTTTGATCGACACCGAATTTTTCATTTCATCTTTTGGCTTTTTATCTTTTTTAAAATATATCCAAAGCAGGCCAGACGGTCGCGTCCCGCTTCGGCGGGACGAGGAAAGTCCGAACTCCGCAGGGCAGAGCGGTCGCTAACGGCGACGCGGCGTGAGCCGCCGGAAAGTGCCACAGAAAATACACATCCCGCTTTTCCTTTGATTTTTTCAAAGAGAAAGCGGGGAATGGTGGAAAGGTGAGGTAAGAGCTCACCGTGTCCCGCGTGAGCGGGGCAGCATGGTAAACCCCGCCCGGAGCAAGACCAAATAAGTTCCGCGTGACGCAAGTCAGCAGAGTGGTCCGCTCAATCCCCGCTGCAAAGCGGGGCACGGAACGGGTAGGTCGCTAGAGGTGTCGAGCAATCGGCATTCGAGATAAATGATCGTCGTCCCGCCTTTTCTTGATGTAGAAAAACATTAAGGAAAGGCGGGATTACAGAATTCGGCTTATCGGCCGGCTTTGGATTTTTTATTCGCGTCGTCCCCGGCTCCCGCCTTTGCGGGATGGGCGGCTGTCGAAACGGGAAAGCTTTGTTCCAGCAACGGCGCCCCACCAGGGGCGGGACTAAATCGAAATTAAATTTTTAAATTTATTTTGACAATGTTAACTTAGCCTCGAAATGACATATTTCAACTTAACATTGTCAAATTATACAGTTACCGGAAATCGGGGTCGTTATGAATCTGCAGTGGGAGTTTATTGAAACCACGCCGCTCGCCGCGGTGACGAAGTTGGCGCAAAGCATCGACGTGCCGCCGATTATTGCGCGCATTATGCTCAATCGCGGCATCGACTCGATGCAGGGCGTCAAAGATTTTTTTAATGTCGAGTTATCGCAGTTGCACGATCCGCTGCTGATGGCGGACATGGCGAAAGCCGTCGAACGTTTGGCACGCGCCCTCAGCCGCCAGGAGCGCGTTTTGATTTACGGGGATTACGACGTTGACGGCACAACGGGCACAGCGCTGCTGACGATGGCGCTGCGAGTGTTGGGTTATCAGGCGCCGTATTATATTCCCGACCGCATGCGCGAAGGCTACGGCCTGTCGATCATCGGCGTGGAGAAAGCGAAAGCCGCGGGCACCGATCTCATTCTCGCGGTGGATTGCGGCGTGACGGCACAGAAAGAAATCACCCGCGCGCGCGAGCTGGGCATGGATG
>Ga0247727_10017601_pt1 | contig 11357 bp, 4 predicted proteins | sample WisWelCaveWW1625_FD_202498 | JGI IMG/M metagenome (GOLD analysis project Ga0247727, IMG submission 202498) | Biofilm microbial communities from Wishing Well Cave, Virginia, United States - WW16-25 | ecosystem: Environmental > Aquatic > Deep subsurface > Groundwater > Cave microbial mat | place... | reverse complement strand
CTGCCCCGGGTCGACGCCGCCGTCGCCGTCGCACAGGGGGCAGCCGACGATGACGTCGCCGAACCCGTCCCGGTTGACGTCGCCCGCGGCGGCGACCGCGGCACCGAAGCGCGACCCGGCCTCGGAGCCGGGAAGGAGCGTGGAACGAATCCCGAAGCCGCCAGGATCCCTGATTCCGCCGGCGGATCCGAGAAGGACGTACGCGCCGCCGGCGCCGGGGGTGCCGCGCGACAGGCCGGGAGCGCCGACGATCACGTCAGCGTAGCCGTCGGCGTTCACATCACCCGCCGACGCGACGGAGTATCCAAGCTCTGCGCCGGCGTCGGCGGCAGGGAGGTAGAACCCGTCGATATACCCCACAGGTCCGGTCGCGCTCCCGTGCTGCACGAAGTAGGTGCCCGTCGACCCCGGGTCCGTGGACGGAGCACCGTAGATCAGGTCGGCGTAGCCGTCGTTATTGACGTCCCCGGCTCCCGACACCGAGAAGCCGAGTCGGTCGCCGGCCGTGAAACCGGGCAGAGTCCATGCGGGAGCGTTGAGAATATCGCCTTCACCCCCCGTGTGGAGGACCACGAGGCCCGCGTCGACCTCCGCCCCCACGTCGGTCAACGGGGCCCCGGTGATGAGGTCGCTGAATCCGTCGCCGTTGACGTCCCCGGCGTAGGCAACCGAGTGTCCGAACTCAGCGTCGATCTGCCCCCCGACGCCGGCAGTGCCGCCGTCGCCGCCATAGAGGCTGGGAAGGGCCCCCGCACCGAGGTAGAGGTAGATGCGTCCCTCGTCGTTCTCGCCGTTGCTGTAGGTCGAGGCGCCGACGACGAAGTCGGTGAAGCCGTCCGCATTTACGTCTCCCGCGGCGGCGGGGTAGACACCGTAGAATGCCGTGGCCTGATCTCCCTCGGCCGACCAGACCTCGAGAGGGCCGCCAAGTATGGGCATGAAGAGTTGCGCGCGTCCCGCGTCCGACAGCATGCTGGTCGTGGTGTCGTACCCGTGCGTCCCGACGAGGAAGTCGGCGAGCCCGTCGCCATTGACGTCGCCGGCGGTCTCGGCGTGGTACCCCATCAAGGCCCCGGCCTGATTGCTCTCGGTCTTCCATGCTTCAGTGATGCTGAGAGCGCCCGGGCCGCCCCGGTACAGGAACACGCCGCCCTCGTCCGTCTGGCCGTTGTCGTAGCCCCAGGCGCCGACGATGAAGTCGGCATAGCCGTCGCCGTCGACGTCACCCGCCGGAGCGACGGAGATGCCGTACTGGGCGGCGTTGCCCGCTTTCGTCCCCGTCCAGGCGGGAGTCGTCTCGACCCCGGTCGAGAACCCCTTGTAGAGATAGGCGGCCCCCTGATCGACGACGCTGCCGTCGTCCAGGTAGGCCCCCGCGAGGACGTCGGCATAGCCGTCGGCATTGACGTCCCCGGCGGTCGCGACCGAGACCCCCAGCTCGGCCCCGGCTTCGTTGCTCTCGACGGTCCAGGTGGCTGTCGTCTGCAGCCCTGTGCCGGATCCGAGAAAGACCTGCGCCATGCCTTCGTTGACCTGTCCGTTGTCCCAGCCGCGCGATCCAATGATGACGTCGTCGAAGCCGTCGCTGTTGACATCGCCTGCCGTCGCCACGGAGTAGCCCATCAGGCCGTTGACCTGGAAGGTGCTGGTGCCCCACTGCGCCGGCCCGACCGCAAGGCCTGAGGCCGACCCATAGAACACGAAGGCGGCGCCGGCATCGTCCCCGGCAAAGAAGACGTCCCACCCCCAGGCGCCGACGATGACGTCGCCGTAGCCGTCCCCGTTGACGTCGCCGGCCGGCGCCACCGAGATGCCGTACTGTCCGTACGCCTGGTTCCCTTCGATGAACCAGGCCGGCGTTGACGACGGGCCCGACGGGCCGCCGAGGTAGAGCCAGGTCGCCCCTTCGTTGATTTCGCCGTTCGAATAGAGCGGCGCCCCGACGATGATGTCGGAGTAGCCGTCGCCGTTGACGTCCCCCGCCGTCGCGACGCTCATTCCCATCACGGCGCCGGCGTTGTTGCTCTCGGCGGTCCAGGCGGCCGCGGTGACGACCGGGTCCACGGTGAGCGGGTAGGCGGCGTCGCGATCGTCGATCAGGATCCGGATGCAGCCGGGGCCGGCGTCGAGGCGGGAGTCGAGCCGGCGGCCGCGCGCGTCCAGGACCACGAGCCTGGCGTAGCGCAGCCGCGCGACGCCGTCCCCCGACTTGAACAGGACGGCCTGGCCGTCTCCTGTGGGATACGCCCCGAGGTTGCCGGACAGGGCCATCTCCAGGATCAGGCCGGAGGTCTCTGGCCTGTCGCGGCCGTCCGCCCGTGTGGCAGGCGGGGCGGGAATCGTGAACCCCTGCTTCAGGCCGGCGCTCTCGTTGACGTACCACTCGATGACATCGTTCCGCTCCAGCGTGGCGCGGGTCGCCTGGTGCTCGAGACGGGCCCCGCGCACCGGCTCGAGCCGGGGCTCGCGGCCCCACGAGGTCAGGCTCAGCTCCATCGACCAGGACGCCGCGGGTTCGTCGATCGAAACCACGCTGATCCCTCCCGACGGCCATACTGGTCCGTCGATCGTCCGCGTCGTGCCCTGGGGGTGACCGGGTGACTCGACGCGCGGGAGAGCGACTGCAAGACCATGCTCATCGAGACGGACAGTGAATCCGTGGGCAGCGTTGCGAGCCTTGATCCGCCCGGCGCTCTCGGTCTCGAAGGCCCTCGCGACGGGATCATCGGCCGTGGGGGCCTGGGCGACCGTCGGCGAGGAAGGCAGCCAGGGACCACCGTGGCCCGCGCCAGCCGACAGAGCGGCCTGGACCGGCAGTGGTAGCAGTGGGATACCGCCACCGGCCAGTGGAGCGCCGGCGGGTGATGCCCCGTGAAAGAGCGCGCCTTCGGGTGTCCTCGATTCACGCCCCCTGGCCGACGCTTCCGGGAAGATGGAGATGAAGCCCGCCACAACCAGGATGAACGACAACCGGGCGTCTGATCTGGACCTGGAGCTTCTCACCTTGAGTCTCATGCCTGCACTCCCGTCACGCGCCTGGGGCGCCTCGAAAAACCGCCTGCCTGTTAAAGGAAACGAAGGGGCGCCCTATTCCCAACACGGGGAGAGGCTCAAATCGCCCCGCCCGCGATGCCGCCTGTTGGTCTCAGGGGTCCGGAGCGTTCTGGAAGGCAGGGAGCGGTGAGTCGTCCCGGGAGGCGGTCTTGGAAGCGGTGGCGGCCGTGGCGATGACAGGCTTTCAGCCAGGGCGGGGCCTGCCGCATAATGATGCGCCCTGGATCGCGACGGCGCTCCTCGAGGCGCTTCCCATGGACGACGAGTCCCCCCGGCCACCGCCTCCCGAATCGACCCAGGACCTCCTGGATCGCGCCCGCCAGGGGGACTCCCTGGCGCTCGATCGCCTCATGGCGCGCTACCTTTCGCCGCTGCGACGCTGGGCGAGCGGCCGGCTGCCCGCCGGGGCGCGGGACCTCCTGAGCACGGACGACCTGGTGCAGGAGACCCTGATGAGGACGCTGGCCCACGTGGCCGATTTCGAGCCCCGGGGGCCCGGTGCCTTCCAGGCGTATCTCCGGCGCGCGCTTCTCAACCGGGTGCGGGACGAGATCCGCCGCCGGCAGCGCTCCCCTGTCGAGGTGACGCTGGGGACGGGCGAGCCGGACAGGGCGGCCTCGCCCCTGGAGGAGGCGGTCGGGCAGGAAGCGTACGCCCGCTACGAGGCGGCGCTCGAAAAGCTGCGTGTCGAGGACCGGGGTGCCATCATGGCCCGGGTCGAGATGGGTCTGCCATGGCCCGAAGTGATGGAGGCACTGGGCAAGCCGTCGATCGAGGCGGCCCAGATGGCGGTCAGCCGGGCGCTCGTCCGGCTCGCCAGGGAGTTCGGGCATGAGCGCTGAGCAAGATCCGGGCGGCGGGCACGGCGGGGCGGGGGAGAGCGCACGGGCGCTGGCTCTGGCGCGGCGTCTCTCGAACGGGGAGACGATCGACTGGCGCGCCGCCGAGGACGACGCCCGGGGGAACGGCGAGGAGACCAGTCTCGTCCAGTGGCTCAGGGGCATCGCGCCGATCGTCGAGGCCCACCGGACGATGCACGGCACGGGTCCTGAGGAACGGCCCGAAGCAACGCCCGCCGCGGACTCGCCCCCCGAGTTCACCTGGGGGCACCTCGAGGTCTTGACGAAGATCGGCCAGGGCGCCTACGGCGAGGTGTACCGCGCCCGCGATCCGCGCCTCGATCGGGTGGTGGCGCTCAAGCTGCTCCGGCCCGGGCCGGCCGGAGAGGGGAGTCCGATCGGCGCCGCCGGGGAGGAAGCGGCCCTGCGGGAAGGACGCCTCCTGGCGCGCCTCCGGCATCCGCACGTGGTCGCGGTCCACGGCGCGGAGCGCCACGACGGCCGGGTCGGTATCTGGATGGAGTACTTGCGCGGCCGGACGCTGTCGCAGATCCTGCGCGAGCAGGGGACGCTCGGGGCGCGCGAGGCGGGGCTCGTCGGCCTCGACCTCTGTCAGGCGCTTGCGGCGGTGCACCGGGCCGGGCTGGTGCACCGCGACCTCAAGGCGCAGAATGTCCTACGCGAGGAAGGCGGCCGCATCGTCCTCGCCGACTTCGGCACCGGGGCCGACCGGATCGAAGCCGATCCCGGCGGCGGTCGCCAGCTCTCCGGCACGCCGATGTACATGGCCCCCGAGCTGTTCGCCGGCGACCCCGCCTCGCCCCAGTCGGACGTCTACTCCCTGGGCGTGCTCCTCTACCATCTGGTCAGCGGCGGCTACCCGGTCGAGGGGAAGGACCTCGACACGCTGCGCGAGATTCATTCCCGGCGCCGGAGCCGCCCGCTGGGGGAGCAGCGCCCCGACCTGCCGCCGGCCTTCATCCGGGTTGTCGAAAAGGCGCTGCAGCCCGATCCCGCGGCGCGTTACGGAAGCGCCGCGGCCATGGAGCAGGCTCTGGCGGCGGCGCTGGGGCTGGAGACCGCGGGGGCGGCGGGGATCGCGGAGGCGGCGAAGGGCGCATCCACCGCCCTCGCGACGCCTGGTGCCGGACGCCGCCGCACGCTCATCCTGGCGGCCGCCGCCGGCGCGGTCCTCGCCATCGCAGCCCTGGCGCTGGTCGTGGGGCGATGGTCCGGTCGGGATCGCGGCGCCGGGTCGCCCACGGCCACCAAGTCACCGGCGGCCGCGCTTTCGCCGGCCACCACCGCCCCGGCGACCGCCGAGCCGCCACCAGCCGCGTCGGACGCGGACACTTCTTTACCGGCAGCCGAGCCATACACCGTCGAGGCGGCCTTCTATCGCGGCACCCGCGTTCGCGAACGGCTCGGCGCGGAGGACAGGCTGCGCGTGGGGGAGGCCCTGTCGCTCGAGTTCAAGGCGTCGCGCGACCTCTACCTGTACGTGATCAACGAGGACGACGACGGCCAGGCGGTCCTCCTGTACCCCCTGCGGGAATCTCCCGGGGAGTCGCTGGCGGGAGGCGAGACGCACCTCGTCCCTGGAAGACGCACCGGGACCCAACAGTACTGGCAGGTGACGAGCGCGGGAGGTCGCGAGCACTTCCTGGTGATCGCCTCACCGGAGAGACTCGCCGAGCTGGAGGCGGTGACCCAGGCGCTCCTCCACCCGGAGCAGCACCATCCGCTGCAGTATGTCCGGCTCAGCGAGGAGACGAAGCTCCGGCTGCGCGGCGTGGCCGGCCTCGTCGAAGGCCCGCCACCGGCCTCGGGCGCGCGCAGCCGGCTCTTCGAAGGGACGCCACGCCTCGCGCCGGGTCCCGAGATGGCGCGCGGCGCCTGGATGCGCCGCCTCGATCTCGATAATATCGGCCGCTGATCAGCGCCAGTCGCCCGAGGCGATGAACCCCGCCCAGAAGAACGGATGGGTACTCTCACCGCGCGCTCGCCGCTGGCGCAGGACTTCCAGACCCGCCTGGCGCACCGATGCGGCGGTGTCCACGTGGTCGCGCAGCCGGGCGCGGTAGAGGGCCTCCATCCACAACCGCGCGGAATCATCGTCCACGGCCCACAGGCTCATGATGGCGGTCCGCGCGCCCGCGACCTGGAACGCGCGCCGGAGACCGAGAACGCCTTCGCCCGCCCGCACGTCCCCCAGCCCCGTGTCGCAGGCGGAGAGAACGGCCCATTCGACCCCCGAGAGATCGAGAGCGGCGACTTCCTCGGCCGTCAGGATGCCGTCCTCCTCGGAGACCGCGGCAGCGGCGCGATGGTTGGCCCCGGCGAGGGCGATCCCGGAGAGCCGCATCGGGTTTTCTTCGCGTGTCGGCGGCGCGTCGATCTCGTCGACGATGAGACCGGCAACGGCGCGTGTCGAAGGCGGGGCGTCCGCGCAGATGCCGTTGAAGAAAAACCCGTGCGTTGCCAGGTGGAGCGTCCGTCGCCCCGCGGCCTCCCGCTTGAACGCCGCCTCGGTCGCCTGCGCGCCGGTCAGGACGTGATTCCCGCCGGCCGCCTCGGCCCACAAGCGGCCGACGGCTTGCGCCTCCTCGGCCGCCGCCGTGAGCGGTGAGAATCGCAGGTCGGCAAACCCCCGGCAGGAGGAGAGCGGCCCGCGAAACACGCTGGCCGGGAGCGGGCCCTCTCCCGGGACGCCCGCGGGAGGCGGGGACAGGGCGGCGAACAGGACTGTCGCGTCGAAAGCGGGCCCGCCGAGCGCCAGGAGGCCCAGGCCGGTTCGCGCGGCCGGGACCAACGCGAGATCGCGCTCGGAGGACAGCACGTGCAGCAGGGGTCCGGCCTCCAGCAGATACGCGGACCGGCCGACGGGCAGGGCCGCCAGGTTCACCAGGGCGAGGGCGCCCTCCGGGACGACGAAGACCCGGCGCGCCTCGCCGAGATGTGGCTCCAGAGGATTCCAGATGCGCCGGCGCAGGTCGGTCGCCGCGGTCCGATAGGTCGTCTCGCCAGCGCGCGCGACGCGGGTCGCGGCCGCGCGCCATTCCGCGACCAGCGCGTCGATCTCTCCCGCCGTTCCGAGCGGAACGACGGCCGGTTCCGCCGATCCCGCGCCCAGGACGAACGCGGCGTACTCGCGGGACGCCGGCGCGCCCGGGACGCCGGCGCGATCGAACGCAGCGTAGGCGAGAAGGGCGCTGCCGGGGGGCAGGGCGCGGGCCACCTCCTCGAACCCGATCCGCCCGCGCTCGAGATCCAGACGGAACGCGAGGCTCTTCGCGGCCAGCGCCTTCTCGACCTCGTCGCTCTCGCGGCGCGCCTGTTCGAAAAGCGATCGATAGATGGCCGGGTCGGCGCCGGCCGTCCCGCGCACCGCGAGGTTGGCCAGCCTGGTCCTGGCGCGGGAGAAGCGGCCGGCCAGTTGGGTGATCTCGGGATCGGCCTGCCCTGTCACGACACGCTGCCGCGCCCCCATCTCGTCGAACACGAGCGCCCGCGACCGGATGATGGCGTCCCAAACCTCTCTCGCCCGCCCTGCCTGTTCCACTCCGGATCGGGTCAGGACCGTGAGTGCGATGTCGAGGGCCGAAGCGCGCGCGGCGGCGAACCGGAGCGCGGCCTCCTCGGGCAGCGCCTGGAGGACCAGGCGCAAGTGGGCGCGGGCGATCTCCTCCGCCCGGAGCGAGGCCGCCAGCGCCTCTCTGGGGCGGCCGAGCCGCGCGAGCGCCGCGGCCCGCCGTCCCAGCAGATCGACGTTCTTCTCGTGCCACGGGCCCATCTCCACTGCCACGATCTCCGCGGCGCGCGCATAGAGGGACTCGGCCTGTGCGTCGTCGCCCTGACGCTCGACGACAAACGCCAGTGTCGCCAGGGCCCGGGCCAGCTCGGTATGATCTCGCCCCAGGTGGCTCTCGGCGATCGCGACGGCGCGCTCCTGGAGCGGGCTGGCCTCGGCGGCCCGCCCCATGCCCGCCAGCAGGCGCGCCATGTTGTTGAGGATCGTCGCGGTGGTCAGATGATCCGGGCCGAGCCTGGCCTCGGCGATCGCAAGACACCGCCGATACAGGAGAAGCGCCTCCTCGCGCCGCCCCATCTCCTTGAGGGCGCCGGCCTGGCCGCTGAGAGAGGGGATGATCTCCGGGTGATCCGGTCCCAGCGATCTCTCGTAGTTGGACGTCGCGCGCCGGTTGAGGTCCAGGGCGGCGTCGTACGAGCCGAGGTTCCTCTCGACCGTGGCGAGGTTGGAGAGAACGAGGGCCGCGTGGAGCGATTCGGGTCCGAGGGATTTCCCGGCGATCGCCAGGGCGCGCTCGAGGGTCGCCTTCGCTTCGTGCCACAGCCCTTGCCGCTCCTGGATGTTCCCGATGTTGTTCAGGTTGATGGCGATGATGGAAGCCTCGGGCCCGCGGAGCTTCTCGTTGATCGCGAGCGCGCGCCGGTAGAGCCGCAGCGCCTCCAAGTAGTCTCCGGTCTTCTCAATCACGACGGCGAGGTTGTTGACATGGCCCGAAAGCTCCTCGCCCTCCGGTCCCTGCGCGCGCTCGACCAGCTCGATGGCCCGTTCATTGGCGCGGCGCGCCCGGTCGTAATCGCCCAGCGCTTCCGACGCCTGCCCGATCAGGTTCAGGGCCCTGGACGTCGGCAAGGGATCCCCATGGAGGGCCTCCTCGCAGATCTGCAGGGCGCGCTCCGCCTGCTCGAGCGCCGGGGCGTACTCTCCCCGGGCCTTGAGGGCCCATCCAAGCTCCGCCACGACCCTCGCTTCATATTCGGGAAGCCCGCGCCCGCGGACGCGATCGACGGCGGCGGCGAAGAACCGTTCCTCCGCGTCGCGCGCGGTCAACGGTTCGAGGACTGCCGGCCGGCCGGTGGAAACCGAAAGATCCACCTCGCCGCCATGCAGGTCCGCAGCCGGCCGAAGCGTGATCAGGTACGTGGCGCCTGCCTCCACATCGATGACGATGCGGCTGGTCCAGGCCACGCCGGAGTCGTCGTCCTCGGCCACCGGTGCCAGGCCGCCGTCCGGAAGGCGGCGCTCGACGCGCAGGATGGGATCGAAGTCGTACGTGAAGGCGTCGATCGTCAGCGGACCCGCGGAGGAGGTACTAATCTCGGCCATCACCGAGGCGTCCTTCGGACCGCCAGGCGGCATCCGCAGTCGCAGCGTCGCCCCGGCTTCGACGTGCGGCAGGTCCTCAGCCGCGAGGGGCCCGGCGATGATGAGGCCCGCGACGAGTACAGAAGGAACGAAAAGCGATAGCCGGCGCATCCGCTGATCCCGGGCTCCACAGGGCAGGACATGGAGGGCACAAAGCCAGTTCAGGCTGCGATTCTAGGTCGAGAGCGGGCCATCCCGTCAACTTCAGCGGCGGCAGTGGTGTGCTCTGTGGGCCGGCGGCGGGCCCTGCCGCCGCTCCAGCAGACTGCCATACTCGAACCGCTCGTACCGATGCCACCAGCGCCGCAGGCTCCGAACATCCATCCCCAGGGTCTCCGCCACAGAGTACCAGCGGTACTCCCCACTCATCGCCCGCTGCATCACCTCGCGTATCGTCATCGCCCGCTCTACAGCGGGGTGCCAGTACCGCATGGCGACCTCCTTGGTGACCCTGTGTGCCACCCCCCGCAACAGCGGAGACTTCACTTGCTATGAAATGCGGACAGATCATGAACTCTCTATACGAGCCCGACTCCCCGGAGCCTGCGCCTGCCGATCGGTAGACGGCCGAGCCGAGTCGGTTGTGGCCGTCGGCAGGCGCGGGATGCCGGGCAGAGGTCGCCCTGCGTCCGCCCGCGACCCTCCACTCGCCCGCCGCCGCCGCTTGAATCCACTGCCACCCGGTCCCCCGCCCGGGTTCGCCCCGCCCAAGGTCGAACCCCAGGTTGACGGAATAGAACTCCATGTGGCGTAGAGTGTAGCCTTCCATGCGGCTTTTCAGGCTGGCTCCCGGCGCGGTTGCATCGATCGCAACGCTGGCGATAGTTGGGCGCCTGGTGGCGACGGCTGAGACGGTGACGCTGTTCGTTGACGACGACAGCACGTGCACCACAGCGTGCGGCAGCCTCGCCAGTCCGTACCGCACCATCCAGGCGGCCATCAATGATGCCAACGCGCGCATCGTCGCCGGCACCGCCGACGGCGCGATAATCCGGGTGGCCGCCGGCTACTACCCCGAGAGGATCTTCATCTACCCGAACGTCGCCGTCCTCTGTGCCGGGCCGTCGAACACCACCATCGACGCGACCGGTCTCGGCCGCAGCGCCGTCATCTTCGCCACGGGAGGCACGGGACGTCCGGCTGCCGCTTTCTCCATCGATGGGTGCAGGATCACCGGCGGGTCGGGTGAGCGGCGCTTCAACGCGTCATATTCGGGCGGCGGCGTGTTCGTCTTCGGCGACGCCGTGGTCAGCAACAACCTGATCGTCGGAAACGTCCTCAACACGTCGCTGCTCCAGACGTTCGGCGGCGGCATCTACGTCATCACGGGCAACGCTTTCATCAGCGGCAACACCATTGCCCGGAACGCGGCCGACGCGCCGCTGGCGGGATCGAGCGGTTGGGGCGGGGGGGTCTTCATCTTCGGGCCCTCCGTGCCTGGGCTGAACCCGACTGCGCAAGTCGTCGAGGGCAACCTCATCAGCGACAACCTGGCGCGGGGCGAGAGCGGCATCGGCGGCGGCCTCTGGGTGGACGGGTTCCCGGGGACCGTTGTCCGCCGCAACGTAATCGTCGGCAATCGGGCCAGCTACAGCGGCGGCGGTCTCGATGCCCGGGGCACGGTGAACGCCAGTGACAACCTGCTGTATGGCAACTCGGCCGGCACCTTCGGCGGCGGCATCGATCTTTATGACGCCACGGCCCGGATCATCAACAACACCATCTACGGTAACAGCACCACCGAAACCACCATTGGCAGCTACTACAGCTTTGCCAGCTACGGAGCCGGCGTCGCGGTGAAGAGCGTGTTCCCGCAGGTGACCCCCACGGTCACCGTCGGCAACAACCTGATCGTCGGCAACACCGTTCCGGCGGAGGGCGCGGGCGCCGGGATGTTCAATGAGAATACCATCCTCGTCGTGAACAACAGCGATTTCTGGAACAACCTGATGCTGCCGTCGACGACCAGCAACATCGCCGGCGATCTCACCGAGGCGCAGGTCATCGGCCAGAACGGCAACATCTCGCAGGATCCGCGCTTCGTCCGGGCGCCGCTATACGCCGACACGACCGTCGGCGCCGGCAGCACCACGACCGTGGCCGTGCGTGACGTGGGCCGTTATGCCTCCGGCGACCTGATCGAGTACGACGACGACGGGGTGCCTCGCTCGATCACCGCCATCAATCTGGTGAACCGCCTGATCACCTTCGCTCCGGCGCTGCCGTCGGCGTCCCAGGCCTTCACGTTGCTGGCGAACTGGGGCCCTTCGACCAATGTCAGCGAGGACTTC
>Ga0247727_10017600_pt1 | contig 11357 bp, 6 predicted proteins | sample WisWelCaveWW1625_FD_202498 | JGI IMG/M metagenome (GOLD analysis project Ga0247727, IMG submission 202498) | Biofilm microbial communities from Wishing Well Cave, Virginia, United States - WW16-25 | ecosystem: Environmental > Aquatic > Deep subsurface > Groundwater > Cave microbial mat | place... | reverse complement strand
TGTCCGTCCTCATGAGCGTCCTGCGCACGACGCAGCAGCAGGGCCGCCTCGTCCTCGAAGTCGTCGCTGCCATCCTCCGCGATCCGATCCCTCGCCCGCACCTCTCACCCGGTCGGTAAACAGATACTCACGAAGTAGCCTCCGGGGCGAGCGCGGGGCCCTCGCCCGCTGCTGCGGCGGTCACAGGCGGCGCCGAGACGGCGACGAACGTGAGCCCGCTCACCGCCGAGCCCGCTCGAAGGTGAAAGGCTTGCCGGCATGACACGTCCCTCCTGGATGTTGCTGTTCCTGTTTCTGCTCGTGTGTGGCGCGACCGCCCGGGCGCAAGACGCCATAACCCTTGCCTCCGCGAGCGGCTACGGCAACTTCCACGCGGGCGGCGTCGTCGTCACGATCTCGGGCGACGCCAACCGCAACGCGGCCGTGTCGCTCGAGTGGCGCGAGCCGGGCGCGGCCTTCCAAGCCGGCCATTCGCTCTCGCGCATCGACGCGACGCATTTCGCGGGGAGCTTGTTCTGGCTCCAGCCCGGCACCGCCTACGAGGCCCGCGTCACGCTCACGGACCCCGACGGCGTGTCGGGCGCTTCCACGGCGCTGGTGCCGCTCGAGACCCGGGCCGACACGCTGCCCGAGCCGACCCTCCGCCGTCTGCACGTCTCGCCGGCCGGCAACGATCTCAACCCCGGCACAGACCCGAGCGCGCCGCTGCGCACGATCCAGCGGGCCGCCGACCTCGCCCAGGCGGGCGACCTGGTGGTGATACAGCCGGGCGTCTACCGCGAGAGCGTGAACGTGCCCCGCTCCGGGACCGCGACCCAGCCGATCGTGTTCCGCGGCAGCACCGGGGCGATCGTGGACGGCGCCGATGCGGTGATCTCGGCCGGCGTGCCCTGGACGGCCGGCGGCAGCGGCGTCTACTCGTACGCGACCGGATTCGCCACCGGCCACGTGGTGACCGACGCGGGCCGGCTCTACCGCTACGCGAGCCTGGCCGCCTTGCAGGCCCTGGCGGCCGGCGTCCCGGGCGGATTTTTCTTCGACGGCACGACCCTGCACGTGAAGTTCGCCGACGGCAGCGCTCCAGCCGGCCACGTCCTTCACGTGGCGCGTCTCGAGGACGGCTTCCTGCTCGACGGCCGATCCTTCGTTCGGATCGAAGGCCTCGAGATCCGGCATTTCGGGGCCGGCAGCTACGGCAAGGGCGTGTACCTCCGTTACTCGTCGGACTGCACGGTCAGAGCCTGCCGGATCCACGAAGTCGGGAGGGCGGGCGTCTGGATCAAGGGCGGCGAGCGCCACCGGGTCGAGGACAACGAGATCTGGGACACGTCGATCACGGGCTGGCCGTGGGGCCTCACCAAGGGGAGCAGCGCGGAGAACGACGGCGTGCTGCTCTCGAACGACGTGGGACGCGGCCACGTCCTGCGCCGCAACACGATCCACGGGACCTTCAACGGCATGGGCGCGTGCGGCTCCGCGGCGCCCCCCACGGGCGTGAGCAACGAGACCGACGTCTACCAGAACGCGCTCTACGACCACACCGACGACGGCTTCGAGCCCGAGGGCTATTGCTCCAACGTCCGGATCTGGGGCAACACGATCCGCGACGTCCACATGGCGGTCGCGGCGGCGCCCGCGGCGCCGGGACCGCTCTACGTCGTCCGCAACGTGGCGTGGCGCTTCGGCAACACGCGGACCAGTCTTCAGGATGGCTACACGGCGAGCGCGCTCAAGATCAACAGCGGCTACCCGACGCCGATCGGTCCGCTGTTCCTGTATCACAACACCTTCCTGACCGACGTCCCCGCGACGGACGCCCTCGCGCTCATGAACCCGGGCACGGGCACGTTCGTCCAGGCGCGCAACAACGTGATCGCCGGGACGCGCTACGCGCTCTACAAGGTCAACCCCATCCCCTGGGATGGCAACGGCAACGACCTCCACACCACCGACGTCTCGCGCCTCGTTTCGTGGCAGGGCGTGCGCTACGACACGCTCAGCGCCTACCGGGGCATCGGCCAGGAAGCCCAGGGGATCTCGGCCGCGCCGTTGCTCGTCGACCCAGCGGGCGGCCACTTCGAGCCTCAGCCGAGCAGCCCGCTCGTGGACCGGGGGTTCCTGCTTCCCGGCATCAACGACGGCTTCCTGGGCCCGGCCCCGGACATCGGGGCGTTCGAGACCTCCGTCCCGCTCCCCGCGCTGTCAGTCGCCGACGTACGTGTGAGCGAAGGCCCGTCCGGAGCCACGCTCGCGCAGGTCGTGGTTGCGCTCTCAGCGGGTAGCGACCAGACGGTCACGGTGAGCTACTCGACCATGGACGGGACAGCCCTGGCCGGCAGCGACTACGTGGCGGCCTCTGGCACGCTCTCCTTCTCTCCGGGCTCGCTCGAACGAACGATCGATGTGACGGTCAACGGCGACCTTGCCGTGGAAACCGACGAGACCTTCTTCGTCAACCTGAGCGACCTCAGCGGCGCGACCCTGCTCGATGGTCAGGCGGAGGCCACCATCGCCAACGACGATGTCCCGCCTCCGCCGAGCGAGCCGGTGGTCTGGACGCGCGCCGCAGGCGTCGCGGTCACGGGGAACAGCCTGCGCAAGACCGCGTCCACGCGCTGGGGCAACGCGGGTGCTTCGTCCGCGAAAGCCCTCACGTCAGAGGACGGGTACGTGGAGTTCCAGGCGACCGAGGCCACGACCGACCGCATCCTGGGCCTGAGCAACGGGGATTCGAACCGCGGCCGGGGCGACATCGACTTCGGCCTGCAGCTGCGCTGGGACGGCCGCGTGCACGTGTACGAGAAGGGCAGCTACCGCGGCAGCTTCGGGAGCTACGCGAGCGGCGACCTGTTGCGCGTTTCCTTGGAGTCCGGCGTCGTGACGTACCGCCGGAACGGAGCGCTGCTCTACACGAGCGCCGCCGCGCCTGTCTCGCCGCTGCTGGTCGACACGGCCCTCTACACGAACGGCGCCACGCTCACGAACGTCGTCACCGCCGGGCGCTGGGAATAGTCAGGGCGGCTCGGGCAGCTCCGAAGGCGCCAGGCTGGCGGCCGCAATCACGCGGTTGCGGCCCGCCTGCTTGGCGGCGTAAAGCGCGCGGTCGGCGGCGGCGAGCAGCGGCTCCGGGTCGCGGCCGTCCGCAGGCCAGATCGCGACGCCCAGGCTGGCGCTGAGTGGGATGCGCGCGCCCTCGAACACGAAGCGGTGCTTCTCGAGCGCCGTGCGCAGGCGCTCGGCCGCCCCGAACGAGCGCTCGGCGTCGGAGCCCGGCAGGATCACCACGAACTCCTCCCCGCCGTAGCGCGCCGCCTGGTCGCCCTTGCGCAGGTGCTGGTCGAGCAGGCGCGCCAGCGAGCGCAGCGCCGCATCGCCCGCGGGATGGCCGTAGGTGTCGTTGAGCTTCTTGAAATGGTCGAGGTCGAGGATCACGAGCCCGAGGCTGCCCTCCGCCCGGCGATCCTCGTTGGCGATCGCGGCCCCGAGCAGCTCGCCGAAGGCGCGGCGGTTGTAGAGGCCCGTGAGCCCGTCACGCACCGCGAGCTGGCGCTGCTGCTCCTTGTCCTTGATCAGCTGGATGGTGGCCGCGGCCTGGTTGGCGAGGATCTCGAGCACGCGGCGCGACGAGGCGTCGAAGCTGCCGCGGCCGCCGGTCAGCACCAGCGCCCCCAGCGTGCGGCCGCGCGCCCGCAGCGGGACCGCGAGCAGCGACTCGGCGCGGCCCGCCGCCTCGTCCAGCACCAGCACCGGCATGCGGGTCTCGTCGCCGGTCAGGCTCTCGAGCAGGTAGGCCTCCTCGGCGCTGCGCAGCACCCAGGCCGCCCACGTGCGCTCGTCGAGGGCTATCTCGCGCTTCAGGAACTCCGCCGGCCATCCGAAGCCCGCCTCGATCACGTAGCGCGTCTCCTGGTCGTCGCTCATCACCACCGCCGCGCCGTCGAGGTTGACGAGGTGCCGCGCCGCGCGCAGCAGCAGCTCGCGCACCTCGCCCTCGCTCGCGAGGGTGGCCAGCCGTTGCGAGATCGGATAGACGGCCTTGAACTCGGCGTCGAGCTCCTCGCGTCCGAGCGAGGCGCGCGCGGCGCGGATCGCCTCGGCCGCGAGCTCGGCGATGCCCGCGAGCAGGTGCGGCTCGCGGTTCGTGAACGCCTGGATCTCCAGCTGGTCGGCGACGAGCGCGCCCACCATCACGTCGCCGGCGCGGACCGGGACCGCGACGAGCGTCCCAACCTTGACCTGGCCCCGGTACCAGGGCAGCTCGTGCAGCAGCCGCTTGAAGTCCGTGGCGTAGAAGGTCTGGCCACGCTCGACCAGGAACGAGAAGGGATCGCTGCCGAGCGGCACCGCGCAGCCGGAAACCAGCGTGGCGGGGCCGCGTGCGACGCGCAGGTGCGCCTGCTCGCGCTTCCGGTCGAGGTCGAAGTACAGCACCGAGTGCGCGGCCGTCGCCTCGTGCGCCACGTCCAGGATCCGGCCGAGCGCGCCGTCGAGCTCGCTCGCGCGGTCGAGCTGGCGTGCGCGGCGCCCTTCCTCCGTGATCTGGCGAAGCGCCTCGGCAGCGCTCGTGCGCGGAGCGGGGGCGTCCTGCGGCTCGTCGTCGAGCTGGTCGATCCCGTGCTTGAGCCGCGCCAGCTCGGCGAGCGTGGCGGAGAGCCGCCTCTTCTCGCCCGCCAGCGCCCGGTTGACCGCGAGCGCCAGCGCGATGTAGCCGAGCGCCGCCGCGAGGACGGGCCTCGCATCGAAGCCGGGCGGAGCGCCGCCGATGGCCAGCGGCGGAAACAGCGGGCGCAGCGCATCGGCCAGGGCGAGGAGGCTCGCCAGCGCGGCGACCCCGAGCGCGAGCGCCAGGCCCTCGGCCACCGCGAGCGAGGCCACGAGCAGGGCCATCAGCGGCCACACCGGGAGGCCGTGCGCTCCCGCGAGCTGGCCGAGGGCGTCGACCGAGAGCACCAGGAAGGCGTGGAGCGCCAGCGTTTCCGGCCGCTTGCGCCCGCGCAGGCTCGCGAGCAGCGCCGCGGACGAGACGCCCAGCCCGATCACCAGCGCGGAAGCCGCCTTGAGCCAGGCCGGCGACCACGCGGCGAGGGGTCGCACCAACGCGACCAGCGTCATCAAACCCGCGAGGGCCAGCAGGGCCTCGCCGGCGCGCCAGCGGACGCGGATGTCGAGGACCGGGTCGCCGGGCGGCGCGGGATCAGCCATCGAGCGGGCCGCTACCGGAGCCCCTCGACCAGGAACAGGTCGTCGAGCATGCGCCTATACGAGTAGACGTACGACCGCCCGTCGGCGCTCAGCAGGATCGGGCCGATCGTGAGCACTCCCGCGGGGTCCGGCGGTGTCAGCTCCTTCCACTGACGCCGTTTCCCGCTCGCCACGTCGAGGACGTCGACGCGGCCCGGCACGCCGGGGCCGCGCTGGACGTAGAGGCCCCGGCCATCGGCGGTCCAGCGGATCGGGACGTCGTCGCGCGTCGCCCCTGGCAGCGGGCGCGGCTCGCCGCCGTCCGTCGGGTAGAGGCCGAGAGTGCCGTCCGCGCCCCGCGCGACGGCGCTGCGGCCGTCCGGAGCGAGCGCGCGCCAGCGCCAGAGCGACACGCCCTCGGGCGAGATCGGCTTCGGCTTTCCGTCCGGAAGCTCGACGACGAAGAGCCGGCTCGCGTGTCCCGGCTCGTGCCCGGAGAGCAGCAACCTTCGGCCGTCCGGAAAGAAGCTGCCGGCCTCGAGCTCGATGCCGGGTCGTGGCAGCGTGCGCGGCTCTCCGGCTCCGAGCGGCAGCAGCACGAGATCGATCGCCCCCGCCACCCCAGACCTTGCGAGCACCCACTTGCCGTCGGGCGAGAGCGCCAGCGACTGGCCCTCGCCGAGCCGCACCGCCGGCGAGCCGTCCGTGCCGCGCAGGTAGATCGCGTAGTTGCCCTGCAGGTAGATCGCGTAGTTGCCCTGGAGGTTGACGTTCTGCTCGTCGAACAACACGCTCTTTCCATCGGCCGACAGGTCTTCCGGGTGCGACCAGTCCAGCCACGACAGGTTGGCCTCCGCCGCGCGGCCCGGGGCGAGGCCCACGATCTCGCGACGGAAGCTGCGACGGCCGACGAGCGCGCGCCCGCCGGGAGCCACGTCGTGCAGTGTCACGCCGCCGAAGGCCGTGAACGTGCGTCGGCTGCGGCCCTGCAGGCTGAGGGCGTTGCCGCCCACCCAGAGCTCGTCGCCGTCCGGGGCCCAGGCGAGCCCGGCCGAGCTCGCGGCCTGCATCAGCGAGCGGCGCGTGCCGTCCGCCTCGATCAGGTCGAGCGAGGCCAGGTTGTCGCCGCGCGACGGGTGATTCCAGAACGCGACGCGCCGGCCGTCCGGCGACACGCGGACTCCGCTGATCCAGCCCGCGGTCTCATACAGCAGCTTGCCGGCCGGGAACTCGAGCCGGCGCCGGCCGCCGGCGTCGCGCGCCACGGCGAGGCTGCCGCCGTCCGGCGCCCAGTCGGCGGTCTCGACACCCTCCATGATCTCGCGCGGCGCCCCGCCCCCGAGCGGCACGCGCGCGAGCGTGCCGCGGCTCTCCCAGCCGAACACGTAGCGGCGCCCGAGCGAGATCGCGAGCTCGCCCGTCGGGGCGACCGAGACCAGGTCCGAAGGCGGCAGCCCCAGCGAGCGCGACTCGGGCCCGTCGAAGCGCACCGAGAAGACCTCGGGCGGGCCGCCCTCCCAGGCCGCGCCATAGACGACCGACTGCCGGTCGGGCGCGAAGCGGGCGGTGAGCACCGTGCCGCGCCGGAACGTCAGCCGCTGGAAGCGCGGATCGGACGCGAGCCCGCCCACGCGTTGGAGCGCGACAACGGCGAGCGCCGCGCCGGCCACGAGCCCGAGCGCGAGCCAGCCGAGCGGCCGCAGCCAGCGGCGGCGTGCCGGCGCCGCGGTCAGGGCCTCGCGCGCCGAAGTCGACTCCGAGAGGTGCTCGCGGAGGCTCGCGAGATCGCGTGCCAGGTCGGTGGTGGACGCGAAACGGTCCTCGGGGTCCTTCTCCAGGCAGCGGTCGATGATCCAGCGCAGCGGCGCGGGCGCGCGCGGGTTGAGGCGCGCCGCGTCTTCGGGGTCCTCGCGGATGATGGCGGCCAGCGTCTCCGCCCCGGTCGCGCGCTGGAACGGGCGCCGCCCCGTCACCATCTCGTACAGGATCGCGCCGAGCGCGAACTGGTCGGTGCGGAAGTCGACCGGGCGGCCGCTCGCCTGCTCGGGGGACATGTAGCCGACCGTGCCGAGCACGGCGCCCGCGCCCGTGTCGGGCGCCGCCGCCGTCCGCAGCTCGGACTGCGAGTCGGCGAGGGGCGACGTGAGCTTGGCGAGCCCGAAGTCGAGGATCTTGACGAAGCCGTCCTTCGACACCATCACGTTCTCGGGCTTGAGGTCGCGGTGCACGATGCCCGCGCCGTGGGCCTTGGCGAGGCCGTCGGCGAGCTGGGCGGCGAGATCGAGGGTCTTGCGCGCGGGCAGCGGGCCGCTGCCGACGAGCTCGCGGAGCGTGCGGCCCTCGACGTGCTCCATCGCGATGTAGCTGGTGCCGTCCGCGTCACCGATGTCGAAGAGCGTGACGATGTTCGGGTGGTTGAGCGCCGAGGCCGCGCGGGCCTCCTGCTCGAAGCGGGCCCGCCGCTCGGGATCCGTGGCGCTCCCCCCTGGCAGCACCTTGACCGCCACGTCGCGGCCGAGCCGCGTGTCGCGCGCGCGGAAGACCTCGCCCATCCCCCCCGCGCCCAGGGGGGCCACGATCTGATAGGGGCCGAGCCGGGCGCCGGACTTGAGGGGCATTCTCAGATGGCATTCTAACGGACGAGCGGCTGCGCGGCTCGCTCGTCGTCGCGCACACTCCTCCGCGGGCGCGCGACCCACGCGGGCTTCGAAGGCGACCGCCCGCATCCCGGCGTTCCAGCCGGCGCGTTTTGTGAACCTCGGGAGCGTGTGGTCAACTCGCGGCACATGTCCACCCCGGACCCGGCCTCCGCGCGACCCGTCGGCACGCTCCAGCTCCTCGCGCTCGGCGTCAACGGCATCGTCGGGGTCGGGATCTTCTTCGTGCCGGCGGCCGTCGCGTCGCACGCGCCCGGACTCGGCGCCGTGGCCGTGTTCGCGCTCACCGGCCTCGCGCTGCTGCCCGCGGCGCTCACCTTCGCGACGCTCGGGCGCCGCTTCGACGAGGACGGGGGGCCGGTGGTCTTCGCGCGCGCGGCTTTCGGCGAGCGCGTGTCCTTCCTGGTGGGATGGGTCGCCTACGTGAGCGCGCTCTTCAGCACGGCGGCCGTCGTCTCGGGCCTGACGCGGGCGGTCGTGCCGGGGCTCGGTGTCGCGGACGGACCCGTGGCCCGGGCGGCTCCGGCGCTGGTCGTGACGCTGCTCGCGCTGGTGGTCGCGTCCGGGCTGCGGCTGTCGGCCCGCGTCTGGACCGGGCTCACGGCGCTCAAGCTCCTGCCGCTCGCGCTGCTCGTCCTGGCCTTCGCGCTGGCGGCTCCCGCGCTCGCCGCCCCGGCCCCCGCCGTGCCCGACCCTGCGTGGCTGCGCGCGGGGCTCACGGCCGTGTTCGCCTGCCAGGGCTTCGAGATCGTGCCCGTGATCGCGGGACAGGTGCGCGCGTCCCACCGCTCGGTTCCCCTGGCCACCGTCGGATCACTGGTGCTGGCGATCGCCTTGTACCTGGCGCTCACGCTGGCCGCGGTCACCGCGCTGCCCGCGCTGGCCTCGTCGTCCGCGCCGCTCGCGGACACAGCACGGGTCCTGGCCGGAGAGCGCCTGGCGCGGCTGGTGGCGGCGGGCACCAGCGTGTCGGCGCTCGGCATCTCGTTCGGGATGATGGTGACGACACCCCGCTACCTGTCCGCGCTCTCCGCGGGCGAGCGGACGCTCTTCGCGCTCGAGCGCGCCTCGGCCACCGGTGTGCCGACGCGGGCGCTCTTCGTCACCTGGCTGGCGGTCGCTGTGATCGTCAGCCTCGGCGACCTCGGCGTGCTGTTCGCCCTCTCCAGCATCGCGGTGCTCGCGCAGTTAGGAACTGCGGCGCTCGCGCTCGTCACGCTCGCGGTGCGGCGGGAGCGCGGGCTCGAGCCCCGCCACGCGTGGCCGGCGCTCCCCACGCTGGCAGTGGCGGCCGTGCTCGTCGTGTCCGGGGCCACGCCGCTCGAGGCCGCCGTGGCCGCGGGCGCCACGGCGGTGGGCCTCGGCGTTCTGCACCTCGCACGGCCGCGCGCCCCGCGCGCCGCCTGACGCCGCGGCCGAGGCCGGAGGCGCGGACTATACTGGCGCCGGAGCGAGGCGCCCGATGCTGCAGTTCAAGACGATCATCGAGCCGCTCGCGGCCTGAGGGTACATGGGCGGCCTGCTGCCCCGTCTCGCCGACGCGCTGGCGCGGCTGTCGGCCCGCTGGGTCCCCGACGCCTTCTCGATTGCCGCGCTGCTGACGCTCCTGGCCCTCGCCCTCGGCCTGACCCTGGGCGGGGCGACTCCAGCCGAGTGCGTGCGCGCCTGGGGCGGCGGCGTGTGGGCGCTCTTGTCGTTCGCGATGCAGATCGCGCTCGTGATCTTCGCGGGCTACGTGCTCGCGGTGGCCCCGCCCGTGGCGCGGGCGCTCGACGCCCTCGCGCGCGTGCCGCGCGGCCCGCGCTCGGCCGTGGCGTGGATGGCGTTCCTGTCGATGACGCTGTGCTGGCTGAACTGGGGCATGGGGCTGATCGCTTCGGCGATGCTGGTCCGGCAGGTCGCGCGCGCGAGGCCCGACACCGACTACCGGCTGCTGGTCGCGGTCGCCTACCTCGGCATGGGCACGACGTGGCACGGCGGGCCGTCGGGCTCCGTGCCGCTGCTGCTCGCGACGCCCGGCAACTTCATGATCAAGGATGGGCTCGTCCAAGGCCCGATCCCGCTCGCCGAGACGATCTTCACTCCCGCCAACCTGGGCCTGATGCTCGCCGTCGTGGTCGTGCTCACCGCGTTCGCAGCGCTCTTGCACCCGGCCCGGGAGCGCACGCTCTCGGTCGGCCCCGAGACGCTCGCCGCGCTCGCGCGATTCGAGCCCCCGCTCCGGCCCGCAGCGCCGAGCCCCGCCGAGCGGCTCGTGCACGGCCGCTGGCTCAACGGGGCGCTGGGGCTTCTGGGGCTTGTCTATCTGCTGCTGCAGGCGCGCGGCGGCTCCTTCGCCGCGACTCTCGACAGCGTCAACCTGATCGCCCTCAGCCTCGGCCTGCTGCTCCACCCGAGCCCGGCCTCGCTCGGCAAGGCGGCCGAAGAGGCCTCGCGCTCGCTTCACGGCGTTGTGCTGCAGTTCCCGCTCTACGCCGGCATCTACGGCATCATCAAGGACACTGGTCTCGTCGAGCGGCTGACGCAGGCATTCATCGCCGTGTCGACGCCCGAGAGCTACCCGCTCGTCGTCTTCGCCTACTCCGCGTTCCTGAATTACTGGGTGCCCTCGGGCGGGGCGAAGTGGGCGATGGAAGCCCCGTACGTGCTCGGCGCGGCGAGCGAGCTCGGCGTCCCCGCGACCTCCGTGGCGATGGCCTACGCCTACGGCGACATGGCCACCAACCTGATCCAGCCCTTCTGGGCGATTCCACTGCTGGGCGTCGCGCGCCTCGAGTTCCGCGACATCCTGGGCTACGAGCTGCTCTGCCTCGCGGTCTACACCGTCCTCGTCTGCGCGGCGCTGCTGCTCGCCTTCTAGAGCCGGAGCAGGATCCGGAGCCGGTCTTCGACCGCGGCCATCGTCTTGCGATGGACCGCGCCCCAGCGCACGACCAGTCGCTCGACCGACACGGACCTCACGGCTTCGCAGAGGATCGCGGTGTGGTTCTTGACGCCGGCCTCCGGCGGCGACACGGGAACGTGGCTCGGCACGTTCCGGATCGTGGAGGTCATCGGCAGCACGATCACGAGACCGGCGGGGCCCCGGTTGAAGAGATCCTCGGAGACCACGAGAATCGGACGTCGTCCCGCCTGCTCATGCCCGCGAGTGGGACTGAGATCGGCGAGCCAGACCTCGCCACGGGCGGGCACGCTCACCGCTGCTTCCGGCTCCGTTTCCGGCGCGAGCGCGTTTCGTACGCGGCGCGATCCTCGGCCACGGCGAGACCGTCGGGAAGCGTCACGTCCCATTCGCGGCGCTCACTCTCGATCGCACTCCAGGCGTGCGGCTGGGCGCGCAGCGCGGCGTAGGCGTCGTTGACCTGCTCCAGGAACTTCCGGCGCCGCAACGCCTCGACGGCCTCGTCGAGCAGCGCGAGCATCGGTTTGCCTTCGGCCCTCGCCATCTCGCGAAGCGCCCCGTGCGCCAGGCCGCTGATCCGAACTGTCCCGTAGCCCACCGTGACCCCATCGCAGGCT
>Ga0247727_10017599_pt1 | contig 11357 bp, 8 predicted proteins | sample WisWelCaveWW1625_FD_202498 | JGI IMG/M metagenome (GOLD analysis project Ga0247727, IMG submission 202498) | Biofilm microbial communities from Wishing Well Cave, Virginia, United States - WW16-25 | ecosystem: Environmental > Aquatic > Deep subsurface > Groundwater > Cave microbial mat | place... | reverse complement strand
AGCCAGGCTGGAACAAGTGCCAGTCCGCGGGGTCGGTCGAGATGATGCGTTCGAACTCGGCCGCGATCGCCTCGGTGAGCGCCGCGGCGTCGGCGCGCCGGTTGCCCGATCGTGGAGCGTCGACCGAAGACAAGGTGCACCTCCAGCCCTGGGTGGTCGTGTGGACGGCGGCTGCCACGAGCGGTGCGCCGGTCGAGAGCGCAAGCATCGCCGGCCCGAGCGGCAGCGTTCGCATGGCGCCGAACATCTCGACGGGCACGCCTCGTCCCGTCAGATCCCGGTCGCAGACGAGAGCAACGATCCGGTTCTCGGAGATCGCCCCTGCCAGTGCCCGTCCCACCCGCTTGTCGTCGAGCGCCACGATCTCGACCCGGAGCGCGCGCCGGTGCTCCAGGAATAGCTCGAAGAGGGGTTCGGGCTCCAGGCGTTCCGCGACGGAGAGCACCGGCATCCCTTGAGCAGCCATGGCCCGCCCCGCAACGTCCCAATTCCCGAAATGCGGCAGCACGGCGATCGCGCCCGTGCCGGCCTTCAGCGGACCTTGGAACAGCTCGAGGTTCTCCCACAGGAACGCCTCATTCACCCGTTCGTCTGACCAGCCGATCGCGTCGAACGTGTCGAACCAATAGCGCGCGTAGAGCCGGAAGGCGGCGCGGGTCGAGGACGCGACCAACGGGTCGTCCGGCGCCCGACCCAGGACGCGGGCCTGGTTCGCCGCCACGGTCGAGCGAACCTTCGGCAGGAGCGCATGGGCAGCCGACCCCAGCCCCATGAAGGCCCGCCGGCCCAGCTCCGTGGGTAGGCGACCGGCCACCCATGCCATCCCGCGGTAGAGCCAGTAGGTGGCGGTCTCGCCCGCCGAACCGCTGCGGCTCACGCCCGCGTCCGGAAGAGGCGTTCCTCGCCCGCCACCTGGGCGGTGCGCACGACCGCGGCGAGCGACGAGACCCCCGCGGCCGCCCAGACCGTCCAGCCGAGCCATCCGAACGCCAGGCCTGCGGAAAGCAACGCGTATCGCAGGCCCCGGGTCACGTGGCTCTCCTCGACGGAGTAGGCGAGCGCCGCCCCGCGCGCTCGGACGTACGACGAGAGGAAGCTCGCACACAGCGCCACGAGCGCTCCCACCGTGATCGCGGGCTCCGCACCTCGGACCACCCACGCGATCCCACCCAAGATGCAGCCGTCCCAAGCCCGGTCCAGCAGCTCGGCCAACATCCGGTCGACGGGACCCCCGGCGCCGTGGTTCGCCCGATGCCCTCCGAGCAGCAGCAGGATCCCCGACGCCGCGGCAGCCGAGGCGGCGAGGTCCGGTTCGCGCGTCACGATCGCCCCGACCGCTGCCACAGCCAATCCCGCTCCTGCTACCAGCGCCGTACGCGTGGGCGCCGTGCCAGGCGGCTGACGTTGGAAGCGCACCATAGGAGCCGCGCGAGCCTAGCACTGACTAGAATCGCCCCCACTCTCGTCCCCGAGGAGCCTCCTTGAAGACCTACGACGCGAAGGACATCCGCAACGTCTTGCTGGTCGGCCACGGCGGATCCGGCAAGACGACCCTTCTGGAAGCCATGTTGTTCACCGCGGGCCAGATCACGCGGATGGGCACGGTCGAGGACGGTAACACGGTCTCCGACCACGATCCGGACGAACAGAAGCGCGGCATCTCGGTCTCATTGTCGACGGCACCAGTGGAATGGAAGGGCGTGAAGATCAACGTCCTGGATGCCCCCGGCTACGCGGATTTCGTCGGTGATCTGCGTTCAGCGGTCAGCGCTGTCGACGCGGTCATCATCGTGGTCTCCGCCGTGGACGGCGTCGAGGTGCAGACCGAGTACGCATGGGAGCTCGCGGTCGAGGCGGGCCTGCCGCGGGCGATCTTCGTGAACAAGCTCGACCGCGAGCGCGCCGATTTCCAAGCGACGCTCGCCCAACTGGTGGCGTCGTTCGGCAGCCAGGTGGCACCGTTCGAGCTGCCGATCGGCCAGGAGCACGAGTTCGCCGGCATCGCCGACCTGCTGCACGAGAAGGCCAACCGGTATCCGAGCGGCCCCCTGGCCGAGGAGTCGGAGTGGCCGGACGACCTGCACGCGATGGCCGATCCGGCCCGCGAGAAGCTGATGGAAGCGGTCGCCGAGTCCGACGACGCACTGATCGAGAAGTACCTCGAGGAAGGGAGCCTCCCCGAGGAGGACATCGTCCACGGGGCCAAGGACGGCTTCGCTCGGGCTCGCCTGGCTCCCGTTCTCGTGGGTTCCGCATCCCAGGCGATGGGGGTCGACCGGCTCCTCGAGTTCATCGTGGAGGAGTTCCCCTCGCCGCTGGACCGAGAGCCGATCACGGTGGTCACGAAGGGAGGCGCGGAGGAGGAGCTCCCGTGCGACCCGGCCGGCGCCACCGTCGCGTTGGTGTTCAAGACCGTCTCCGACCCGTTCGTGGGGCATATCACGATGTTCCGGGTGTTCAGCGGCAAGGTGCGACCCGACACGAGCCTGCACAACGCAACCCAGGCGACCGACGAACGCATCGGCCAGCTGTTCACCCTCAAAGGCAAGGAGCACGATTCCCTGCCCGAGGTGGCGGCCGGCGACATCGGCGCGGTCGCCAAACTCCAGCACGCGCACACAGGAGACACGTTCTCGACCAAGGACGACGCCGCGCAGGTGCCGCCGATCGACCTGCCCGAGCCGCTGCTCGCCTACGCGATCGCGCCCAAGACCAAGGGCGACGAGGACAGGCTCGCCACCGGCCTCACACGCCTGCGCGAGGAGGACCCGACCCTCCGGGTGGCCCGCAACGACGAGACCCACGAGACCGTGATGTACGGCATGGGCGAGGCTCACCTGGGAGTGATGATCGAGCGGCTCTCGCGCAAGTTCGGGGTCGAGGTCACGACCGCGCCCGCCAAGATCGCCTACCGCGAGACGATCCGCGGCAACGTGACGGCTGTCGGGCGTCACGTCAAGCAGACCGGCGGGCACGGCCAGTACGCCGTGTGCGAGATCGAGGTCGAGCCGTTGCCGCGCGGCGAGGGGTTCGTCTACGAGGACAAGATCTTCGGCGGCGCCATCCCCCACCAGTTCATCCCCTCCGTGGAGAAGGGGATCGTCAAGACGATGGCCGACGGCGTCATCAGCGGGAACCCGATGGTGGACATCAAGGTCGTGCTGAAGGACGGCAAGTTCCACGCGGTCGACTCCTCGGACATGGCGTTCCAGATCGCCGGATCGCTCGCGCTCAAGGAAGCGGCCGACAAGGCTGGCGTGGCGCTCCTGGAGCCGATCGCTCACCTAGACGTGGTCGTTCCCGACGCCTACACCGGGGACATCATGGGAGACCTGAACTCCAAGCGGGGCAAGATCCAGGGGATGGAGCAGGCCGGCGGCGGCAAGCAGCGGATCCAAGCGCTGGTCCCTCAGGCAGAGGTGGCCCGGTACGTCATCGACCTACGCTCGATGACCGGTGGCAGGGGTGCCTTCTCGATGACGTTCTCCCACTACGAGGAGATGCCGAGCAACCTGGCACAGAGGGTGATCGGGGCCTACCAGGAGGCCCGCGAAGCCGCGCACAAGAAGTAAGGGTTCAAGGCGCTTTCTCGCGGAGGAACGGGAGCACCACCGAGTCGAACGCCTGCGGCGCACGGAGGTTCACGACGTGGTCGGCGTCGAGCGCGACGCGGCGAGCCCCACGGATGCCGCGGACCAACTGCTCGATGAGGCGACGCATGTCGGGCGGATCATGCTCGGCTTCGATCACGAGGGTGGGGACGACGATCTCGCCGAGACGCCCGGCGGCGGGTGGGGCGATGTCCTCCTCGCCGCTCTCGTCCATGGTGACCTCGTGGATGTTGTCGAAGGCGATCTGACGGATCCTCGCACCGGCCTCATCGGACGTGCCAAGCGGTGCCCATATCTCGAGTCGGAGGTCCTCCGCCCGCTCGATGTCGCCTGCGTCGATCGCGGCTTGGATAGGACCGTCGCGCTCGTCCCACCACGCCTCCTCCTCGGGCGTCGCCTCGAAGCCGCTCAGGCCGGGGGCCACCGCCACCAGCGCCCACACCCTTTCGGGATGCTCCAGCGTGAAGTCGATCGCCGTCGCGCCGCCCATCGAGCACGCAACCAAGGCAGCTTTCGAGATGTTCAGCCCGTCGAGCAGCGCCAGCAAGTCGCGCACGTGGGAGTAGGGCTCCCCGGCGAGTCGGCTCGATCCGCCATAGCCGCGCGCGTCGTGTCGAACGACCCTGAAGCCTGCGTCCGCGAACGTCTCGGACTCGCGATCCCACGTCCGCCGGTCCCACAGCCCCGGGTGCAACAACGCGACCGCCGGGCCGTCGCCGTGAACGTCGTACGCCAGCCGAGCGCCATCCGCGAGCTTCAACTGCGCCATCACGCGTCCTCGAAAAACGGCTTCAGCCGCTCGTAAGAGTCGGCGAGCAGCTCCGGCAGCACCCGCGTCTGGCCGATCGCCGGCATGAAGTTGGTGTCGCCGCCCCATCGCGGGATCAGGTGCCAGTGCAGGTGATCGGGGATGCCGGCGCCGGCGACCCTCCCCAGGTTCATCCCGATGTTGAACCCGTGCGGGTCGCCGGCGCCCCGCAGCGCTCGCTCCGAGCGGGCCAGCAGCTCCTGCATATCCAGATGCTCGGCGGCCTCCAGGTCGGTCAGGTCACGGACATGTCGTTTCGGCACGATCATGAGGTGCCCAGGGTTGTACGGGTACTTGTTCAGTACGGCGTAGCTGAGGTCGGTACGAGCCAGCACCCGTTCGTCTTCCTCTCCGGCAGCGATGGCGCAGAACACGCATCCCTCTGACTCGGTCTTGTTCTCCTGGAGGTACTGCATCCGCCAGGGGCTCCATAGGTAGTCCATCTCAGACTACCTAGCCGAACCGGGTCTGCTCGAGCCGCCGCTCACGGGCTTCAGTCACCAGCGAGGCGACCACGTCGTCGAAGGTGACGCCCGGGATCTCGGTCCCCTCGCGGTCCCGTACCGTGTATGTGGCGGCCTCGATGTCGCGGTCGCCGACCACCAGCGTGTAGGGAGCCTTCATCAGCTGCGACGCGCGGATCTTCTTCCCGACCGATTCCTTCGAGTCGTCCACGAAGGGCCGCAGGCCGGCCTCTTTCGCACGGGCCGCCAGCTGCTCGCAATGCTCGACGTGACGGTCGGCCACGGGCACGAACCGGATCTGCTCGGGCGACAGCCACAGTGGCAGCGCGCCCGCGTAGTGCTCGAGCAGCACGCCGCTGAACCGCTCGAGGGTTCCCAGGATGGCCCGGTGGACCATCACGGGCCGATGCAGCTCGTTGTCCTCACCCGAGTAGCGCATGTCGAACCGCTCGGGCAGCGCGAAGTCGCACTGCACGGTGGTGAGCTGCCACAGTCGACCGATCGCGTCCGCGAAGTGGAAGTCGACCTTCGGTCCGTAGAAGGCGCCTTCTCCCTCGGCGAGCTCGTACTTCAGGCCGCTCCGGTCCAGCGCGAGCGTGAGGGCCTCAGTCGCACGGGTGGCCATCGCCTCGTCCACGATGGTCTGGCCGGGCAGCGTCGAGAGCTGCACCACGGGCTCGGTGAACCCGAAGGTGCGGTGGATCTCGAGCGTTAGGTCGAACACGGCGAGGATCTCTTCGACGAGCTGGTCCGGCGTGCAGATGATGTGCGAGTCGTCCTGGGTCCCGCCTCGGATCCGCAGCAAACCGTGCAACGCGCCGAGCTGCTCGTACCGGTAGATGGTTCCCAGCTCCATGAGCCGCATCGGCAGATCGCGGTAGGAACGCACCTTCGACTTGTAGATCAGCACGTGGAACGGGCAGTTCATGGGCTTGGCGAAGTATTGGTTGCCCTCACCGTCGTCCATGACCGGGTACATGCTCTCGATGAACTTGTCGGTGTGGCCGCTGGTGTCCCAGAGCCCGCGGCGAGCCAGGTGAGGCGACACCACCAGGTCGTAGCCGCGCTCGAGGTGCAGGTCGCGTACCCAGTCCTCGAGCTGCTTCCGGAAGATGCCCCCGCGCGGGTGCCAGACCCAAAGACCAGGTCCGAGCTCGTCGGGGGACGAGAACAGGTCGAGCTGCGCGCCGAGCTTGCGGTGGTCGCGCCGCTCTGCCTCCTCGAGGCGATGGAGATAAGCGTCCAGGTCCGCTTGGGTGGCCCATGCCGTGCCGTAGACGCGCTGGAGCTGCTCGCGCGACTGGTCACCGCGCCAGTAGGCGCCCGCCACCGAAGTCAGCTTGAACGCACCGAGACAACCGGTCGACGGTACGTGCGGCCCGAGGCACAGGTCGACCCAGCCGTCGTTGCGGTACAGGGTCACGGTGTCGCCCCCCGCGACCTCGCCCTCGTCAAGCTCTCGGACGATCTCTTGCTTGAAGGGCTGGTCCGACAGACGCTCCAGGGCGTCATCCCGTTCGAGCTCCTCCCGCACGAACGGCTGGTCGGCCTCGACGATCCGGCGCATCTCCTCCTCGATCGCCGGCAGGTCGTCGCTGGAGAGCGACTGCGGCAGCTCGAAGTCGTAGTAGAAGCCGTCGTGGATCGCGGGACCGATCGAGTACCGCGCACCGGGGAACAAGCGACAGACGGCCTGGGCCATCACATGCGCGGTCGAGTGCCTCAGCACGTGGAGGCCATCGTCGGACGCGGCGACAACGGGCTCGACGGTCGAATCCGCTTCCGGAACGAACGCCAGATCCCGGAGCTCGCCGTCCACACGGGCTGCGACCGCGCCGGCGGGAAGCGCGCTGCCGACCGGCTCCCCTTCCGGGAGCTCGATCGTCGACGCGTCGGCCATCCGCAAGCTCGGCATGAGGCGGCCATGATATCGGCCGGCCTCGGGGCACAGTCTTACTCGTACGAGATGGCCTCCAGGACGTTCAGCTTCGCAGCCCGTCGGGCGGGCCAGATCGAAGCGAGGACGCCGGCGAGCGCGGCGACAACCACGTACACCGCGAGACGGCCGACCGGGATCGCTATCTCCTTCACGCCGATCGACCCCATCGCCTGCTGGAGCGCCCATCCAAGCAGGAGCCCGACGAGGAGCCCCAGCAGCGCGCCGATCACGGCGATGATCACGGCCTCGACGCGCACCATCCGCTTCACCTGCCGCCGGCTCATCCCTACGGCGCGTAGGAGCCCCAACTCTCGAACGCGCTCGTAGATCGACAGGCCGAGCGTGTTCACGATCCCGAACAGCGCGATCACGATCGAAAGCAGCAGCAAGACGATCACGAACCCCAAGACCTGATCGATGGCGCGAGCCTGCTCCTCCTTGAACTCGATCTGGTTGCGCACCTCGATGCTCGGGAAACCCTCGAGCACGTCCCCGATCGCGGCGCGCGCCGTCGCCGTGTCGGTGCCCGGTGCCTTGTCGGCGAACACGATCACGTCGAGCTGTTCCGCGAAGTTGGTCTCGTAGGCCGCGAGGGAGATGGTGTAGGTGCCGAGCAGCGAGTTGTCCGTGTAGATGCCGCCTACGGTGAACGCCTGTGGGCCCGTTCGCGCGAACGTCAGCCGAACGGTGTCGCCTACCTGGAAGCCCTTGAGCTCGGCCGTTCCCGAGAACACCAGGACCGTGGCGTCATCGCCCAGGGACTCGAGCGTTCCGGCGCGGAGAGGAACGTTCGCCACTTCGACGATCGAAACCGGATCCACCCCCGACACGAAGTCGACCCCGCCGTCGACGCGGAGCTGGCCCTGCCGGAAGCCGGAGACCGCTCCGAGCGCGGGATCGGCCGCCAGAGCCTCGGCGAGCCTCGGGCTCATCGGCGAGAAGTTGGTCGAGGTGAGGATGAAATCGGAGCGCAGGTTCTCGTCCAGGGCCGTCGAAGCTGATGCCTTCAGCGAGGCGGCCAAGACCGTGACCATCACCACCAAGCCCAGGCCGACCATCAGAGCGGAGGAGGTCGAGGCCGTGCGACGCGGGTTCCGCTTGGCGTTCTCGGTGCCCAGGCGGCCGGGCGTGCGTGTGAAGAGCTTGCCGATCCCCGTTGCCAGCGGGGCGGCGACGAGCGGCGACAAGATCGCCACCCCGATGAACACGAACTGTGCACCGATCCCCACGAACGCCAACTCGTTGGGGACGTCGGCGAACAGACCCAGGAGGAGCACGGCCGTCCCCGCGGCGGTGAGGATCCCCCCCACGACGGTCCGGCGGCGGAGCGACGCCGTCGGTGCTGCGCTCTCCCGCAGGGCCTGGACGGGCGTGACGCGCGAAGCTCGGCGCGCGGGTGCGAGCGAGGCCACGACCGTGACGACCGTCCCCACCGCCAGGCAGGCGATCACCGTCCGGGCGGCGATGACCTGGCCGGTCGCGGGCAGGTCGAGACCGATCGCGCCGAACAGCGCCCGGAGCGCCCCGGCCAGCAGGAACCCGATCCCCAGCCCCACGATCGACGCGACGAGCCCGACCAGGACCGCTTCGATCACGATCGACGTGAGGACCTGCCTGCGACTTGCTCCGAGGGCGCGCAGCAATCCGATCTCGCGCGTCCGTTGGGTCACGATGATGTTGAACGTGTTGAAGATGATGAAAGCGCCCACGAACACCGAGATGAACGCGAACACGAGCAGTGCGGTTCTCAGGAAACCGAGCGCCTCCCCGATCGCTTCGGTCTGCTCGTCCGCCGCGGCGGCGCCGGTGATCGCCTCGTAACCCGTCGGGAGCGCGGCTGCGATCGCCGCTCGGAGCACCTGTGGGTTGACGCCCTCCTCTCCCACGACATACAGGTGGTCGTACTGGCCCTCGCGGTCGAAGATCTCTTGCGCCGTTGGGAGATCGAACAGGACGAGAGTGGCACCCAACAGCGAGTCCTGCCCCGCGATCCCTACGATCCCGGAGATCTGGAAGCTGCGACCTCCCACCGGCGTCACCACGTCCACCGTGTCGCCGACGGCCAGATCAGCGAGCGACGCGGTGCCCGCGTCGACCGCGATCTGGTCGGACCCGACCGGGGCCGAACCGCTGCGCAGCTCGAACGGGTTCGCGACCTCGTTCCACGAGTTCCCGATCGTGGGCGCCCCACCGGTCGACACAACGTCGCCGGTCTCGGGGTCGATGACCTGCGCGAACCCACTCACGTCCCCGTCGATCGCCGCCACCCCTTGCACGGCCCCCACATCGTCGAACGCCGACTGCGGGATCGGTTCCCGCTCCTCGGCGCCACCCCCGCCCGGTCCCGCCGGTCCGCCCGAGAATGCGCTCGTGCCCTGGACGACCACGTCCGTGCCGCTGAACACGTCGCCGAACAGCCCGTCGAAGCTGCGGGTCGCCGTGTCGGTCAGGACCAGCGTGCCGGCCATGAAGCCGACCCCGAGCACCACCGCGAGGGCCGTGAGCAGGAGACGCAGCTTGCGGGCGAGCAGGCTCTTGATCGTGGCCCGAAGCACTGCTGACTCAGATCTCCAGCGACTTGAGCCGGTCCAGAACCCGCTCCGCCGATGGGTCGCTCATCTCGTCCACCACCAGGCCGTCGGTCAGGAACACGATGCGGTCGGCGAAGCTCGCGGCCGTCGCATCGTGCGTCACCATGACGATCGTCTGCCCGTGACGCTTCACCGCGTCCTGCAGGAACGCGAGGAGCTCCGCGCTCGCCTTCGAGTCCAGGTTCCCCGTAGGTTCGTCGGCGAACACGATCTCGGGACGGGAGACAAGGGCCCGGGCGCCCGCCACGCGCTGCTGCTGGCCGCCTGAGAGCTCGGCCGGCCGATGCGAGAGCCGATCCGTGAGGCCGATCGTTCCCACGACCTCGTCGAACCAGGCCCGATCGACACCGCGACCCGCGATGTCGATCGGAAGCGTGATGTTCTCCGCGGCGGTGAGGGTCGGGATGAGGTTGTAGGCCTGGAACAGGAAGCCCACGCGGTCGCGCCGGAGCTTCGTGAGCTCCCGCTCGGACAGGCGCGTGATGTCCACCTCCCCGATGAAGACCTGGCCGGAGGTCGGGGCGTCGAGACCCGCCATGCAGTGCAACAGCGTGGATTTCCCCGAACCCGACGGACCCATGATCGCGGTGAACGCGCGGGCAGCGAACTCGACCGAGACGCCACGCAGCGCCTCGACCGCAGCGTCGCCCGTTCCGAAGACCTTCACGAGCTGCACCGCCCGCGCGGCAGCGGCAGCGGCTCCGGCCATCGCCTGCATCGGATCCTCCTTCTGCGGGGCCTGCGGGGCGGACACCCTACCCGACCGCTCTCAGAGCCCGGGGAGACCCTCCGCCCAGACGAGCACCGCGTCCGCGGGTCCTTGCCAGTCCGGCCCCACCATGTGGAGGTGATCCAGGCCCGGGAACGGCAGCAGCTCGGCACCGTATCTTCGCGCCAGCTTCGGCTGAACGGACAGCGGCGAGATCCGATCCTCGTCCGTGCCGACCACCAGCACGGGACAGCGAACGTCTGCCGGGTCGACGCTCACCGAACCCAGCATGATCTGGCGAGCCACGGTCCCCGAATCGGCGACGACCTGGGCCGCGTACTCGTCGAGCACGGACCGAGGACTGGCGTTGCAGATGAGGGCCCGCGCGTCCTCTCGCCGGGGTGCGAAAGTTCGGCTCCCGAGGATCGCGGGCAGGAACCGGGGAAACCGACGCACCATGGGGCTCGTCACGGCGACGATGCCTGGAGGGGGATCGAGCACAGGTACACGGCCGCGCGAACACGGTCGTCAACGGCCGAAACGGCCTGGGACACGAGCCCTCCCATCGAATGTCCCACCAGGACCGCGGGCCCGATGGCCGCCAACACGTCGCGGACGTCCTGAACGATGTCGCTGATGCGAACCCGACCCAGGTCACTGACCGACCGGCTCCCGAATCTGCCGCGCAGGTGCACGGCCCACCCATCCCAGCCCCTCGCTGCGGCATGCGCGAGCCAGCGCTCCCAGACCCAGGCATCTGCCCAAGCCCGTGGACGAGGATGAGCCGCAGCGGTCGGCGTTCGCCGGTCGGCTCGGGTGATCGACCCGCAAGCCCTCGAGGTCTTCGGTCGTCACGCCCATCGATCGGTGGGCGCGGCAGGTTTTGAACCTGCGACCTCTCGCGTGTGAGGCGAGCGCTCTCCCGCTGAGCTACGCGCCCTGGAGCGACTTCTGACGATAGCAGGGAGCCCCGAGGAGAAAAACGGACGGCGGGACGTGCCCGCGTCGTCCCGCCGTCACCGCCGAGCCTCGCGGGCCCGGACGCATCCCAAGATCGGTTCGCATCTTGGCATGCATCGCAACTGCGCCGCAAGAGGACCACACGTTCCGGTTGCGTCCCGACGACGGTTTCAGAGCGCTCGAAGTAGAGCACTAGGCTCACCCCGGTCAGAAGCGCTCGAAGCGCAGGAGGTGAGCCCAGTGCTGGTCACAGTGTCCGTCACGGTCGACGTCCC
>Ga0247727_10017598_pt1 | contig 11358 bp, 8 predicted proteins | sample WisWelCaveWW1625_FD_202498 | JGI IMG/M metagenome (GOLD analysis project Ga0247727, IMG submission 202498) | Biofilm microbial communities from Wishing Well Cave, Virginia, United States - WW16-25 | ecosystem: Environmental > Aquatic > Deep subsurface > Groundwater > Cave microbial mat | place... | reverse complement strand
AGCGGCCGTATCAAACCATGGTTCTCGACAAGCTCCGCCCAGGCGACATGAGCACGCACTTCTACCGTTGGCCCGCGCCGCTGCTGGATGGCGACGGCAAGGTGATGCCCTACCTGCTTGTGGCGCGGAAGCGCGGCGTGAAGTTCGACGTCGGGCACGGCTCCGGCAGCTTCCATTTCCGCCAGGCGGAGCCGCTGGTGCGGCAGGGTTTCTGGCCGGACTCGATCTCGACCGATCTCCACGGCGGCTCGATCAACCACGCTATGGCCGACATGATTAACGTGATGTCGAAGTTTTTGGCGATGGGTGTGCCCCTGAAGGAAGTGATCCGCATGTCGACCACGAATCCGGCCACGCAGGTGCTGCGGCCCGAGCTCGGTCAGATCGCGGTAGGCGCCGAAGCGGATGTGGCCGTGCTGCGCCTGGACAAGGGCCGCTTCGGATTCGTCGACGTGCTGGGCGGGCGGATCGAAGGCACGGAGCGGCTGGGCTGTGAGATGACCGTCCGCGCCGGCAAGATCGTGTGGGACCTGAACGGCCGCGCGGGCACGGCGTGGCGCGACGCCCCAATCAAATACCCGGTGCGGTAAGGTTACCCGCGCAAGCGTACCGATGGAGCATCGCCATAGTCGATCACGGCTTCGCGGCCGTCGTTGAGGATCGACAGGCGCCCGGCCTCGATCACCAATTCGTTGTAGCGGCTGTTGGCGGGCGTGGCGATCACGCCGATGTCGTCGATCTCCCGGAGAACTTGAGGTCGTTCCGCCGTCGGCGCGGATTCCACGCGCAGCGCCGCGCGCACAATGTGATCGATAGAGCGGAATCCGTAGCCCACCGGCGTCAGGCCCGGCCCACCCAGATCCAGGTACTGGAAATAGTCAGGACTGGGCTCGGCGAAGGTGGTGGCGCCGTCGCCCGCGGGCCGCTCCAGGTAGCTGTATCGCAGGCCGCGGTATTGGTCGGAGTGTTCCAGCCACGCTCCCTTGCCGGCGCCGGAGCAGTACATCGTGATCCCCTGGGTGTTGGTTCCGGGCGCCTCGTCGGGAAATCCGAGGGCGTTTTGCACGTTGAGACACGCGCCGTTGGACCAGATCACACGGGCGTCAGTCCACAAGTAGCCTTCGTTGCCGTTCGGGTATTGATCCTTGATCCCGTAAACGCTCACCGACACCGGCAGCAGTCCGGTGATGAAGTGCACCAGGTCGACATAGTGGCAGCCGATGTAGGTAAACGCGTCGGAGTGCTCGGTGGTGCACCAATTCTGGAAATTCGAGTGACGGTAGTACCACTTCTCGAGCAGACAAGCGGTGCCCAGGCGGAACTCGCCGAACTGGCGGGCGCGATAGCGGCGGCGGGCCATGTGGCTGCGGTCGTCGAATCGCTTGTGATACTCGATGCCCACCAGCAGGTCGCGGGCGCGGGCGGCGCGTTCGATCTTGATGGACTCGGCCGCGGTCAGCACCAGTGGCTTCACCGCCAGCACATGCTGGTTGTGCTCGAGCGCCGTCATGATGGCCTCGAAATGCAACTGATCCGGCAGCGCCATGACCACGAGATTGCGCGCCGGCATCGCCGCCACCACTTCCTGATACAGCTTCGGATGCGGCTGGTCGGGATCGGCTGTCAGATCGGGCACGGCGCGGAACCCATGGCCGGGAAACGCGCGACCAATCCCCTCCGCCGCGGCCAGCGCGCGCAAGGTTCGGCCGTGTTGCGCGCAGATGGTGATCTCGCCGATCACGTTGAGCCGCTGCAACTGGTAGAGGGACGGCAGGATCTGATCGTGCACGATCATCCCGCCGCCAACGATGGTGATTTGCATCAGATCACACCCGGCCCGCCAGCGCTTCCTGGCCCACCGTGGCTTCGGCGAAAGCTTCTTCGAACGCACCCAGGCTTTCGTTCATCGCCTCTTCGGTGATCACCAGCGGCGGGCAGATCTTCACCGTCGCCCCGCCAAAGCCCACCGGGCTGAACAGCAGCACGCCCTTCTGGACCGAGTGGCGAATGACGTCCCAGGCCAGGTCGGCGTCGGGCTCCTTGCTCCCCGGCCGCACGCAGGCGACGCCGGCGACGAGTCCCTTGCCGTCCACGCAGCCGATCTGCGGGAAACGTCTTTTCATCGCGGAGAGACGTCCGTGCAGGAGGGCCCCGATGCGGCGGGCGTTGCCCGCGAGGTCCTCCTTCACGATCACGTCGAGGTTGGCCAGCGCGGCGGCGCAGCACACCGGATTGCCCGTGTGCGTCGAGGTCATGCTGCCGGCCGGGTGCAGATCCATCACATCGGCGCGCCCGGCGACGGCGGCGAGCGGCAGCGAGCTCGAGATGCCCTTGCCGAACGTGGTGAGGTCCGGGACGATGCCGTAGTGCTCGAAGCCCCACATCGTGCCGGTGCGGCCGAAGCCGGCCTGCACTTCGTCGCACACCAGCAGGGCCTTGTGGCCGTCGCACCAGCGGCGCAGCGATTTCATGTACTGCGGCGGCGCGAATGCAGCGCTGCCGCCTTGATACGTCTCCATCACCACGCCGGCGACGTTGGAAGGCTCAACACCCTGGTCGGCCAGCGCACGTAGGAATCCGTCGAAGGAGGTGTCCTCGGTGCGGAAGCCGTCGGGGAAGGGAGTCTGCACGAAGCCCGGATCCAGATTGACGATCCACTCCTTGAGCGCGGGAATTCCGCCGGCCTGCTGGGAGCCGAGGGTGCGCCCGTGGAAAGCTTTTTCGTAGGAGACGATCACGTTCTTGGAACGGCCGCCGGCCTTCACCCCGTGCGTGCGGCACAGCTTGATGGCGCACTCGACCGCTTCCGAGCCCGTGGTCAGCAGAAAGATTTTCTTCAGCGGGTCCGGCAGCAGGCCGGCCAGCCGCTCGACCAGATCGGCGCGGATGGCCGTCGGGAAGCAGTAGGTGGTGAGCAGATGCGCACTGGCCTGTCCGATGATGGCGTCGACGATCTCGCGGCGTCCGTGGCCGGCGTTGGTGATGAGCACGCCGCTGGACCAGTCGATCCAGCAGTTGCCGTGGGCGTCGTAAACCTGGAAGCCCTCGGCGCGATCCCAGACAATGGGCGGCTGGCCGCGCATCGCCATCGGCTCGTAGCGGCTCAGTTTCTCGAGCACAGCCAGCGACGCGCGAGCGGGCAGCTCCGTCACGATGCGCCGGTGCCTGGTCTCCACGCGCGGGACAAGCTGTGGAGTTAAGTCGTATTCTCTAGCCATGGCGTTTTACTCATTCTACTCTGAAGGAAGAGTTGCCTGAGTTGGCCAACAGAGGGCTGGGCCACCTCGCCGCTTCGGGAGTTTTGCGGAGAAGTTCGGGCCGAAGGCGGACTGTCTTAGTTACCGGTATTGATGGCGAAGCAGTACAACAAACCCGCGCCGCCGGTGCTCACCAGGTTCTCCTGGCTGCAGCCACGGCTCGCGTGCACAGAATTCCACGAGGTATTCGGGCCGCCGGTGCGGTCGTGGTGGCCGACCTGGGCGGATCCGTCGCCATTGCTGGTCCAGTTCTTGCAGGTGTGATCGGCGCCATCCGAGTAGGCTTTGCCGTCCGGTTGTGTGCCGGTGAGGATGTCGTGCTGGTTGGGGGTGTCGCCGACACCTTTGATGGGCTCGCCCTTCTCGGAGAGCGCGGTGGCTCTGGTGAGGGTGTTGCCGAGACGCGCCAGGTCGAGCGTATCGCCGTGAAGATCGGCGAGGCCTTGCGCAACGCGGCCCCCGCGGGCATTGTGCCAGGGGCCCGAGCCGATGCGGTCGCGCGCATTGACGGCGGGCTGGCCGTCAGTGGCGCTGGTGCTGAGATAGGCGCGCCACGTTCGACTGCCGGCCCCGACGGCCTCGGCGAGTTGCTGGCAGTGCTTGTCGGCTCCGGCCAGACCGCCGAGATTGGCGCCATTGCCAAGGCCGACGCTGGTGACGAAGAAGGTCATGGGCTGTTTGGGGGCTGCCGGCTTGGGCTGGGCGGCGGGTTGCTGGGCGACAGCCATCGACGAGGCCAGCACAAACAGCGTGAATCCACTAAGGACAATCGGTTTCAAAGGAGGTCTCCTTTCCGGGAAGGTGCCAGCGTATCACATCGGATGGCTCCCCGGTGGAGTCACCACCGGCATGCGCGTCGATTATGATTGTTGTCTATGTCGATGCGTGTGGCGTGTGTTCTCCTGCTGCTGGCGCCGGGGATGCCGGCGGCCGATCCAGCGACGAAGTCGGCGACCATGGGGGCGATCGAGAAGCGGCGCGCCGACTTGATCCGGCTCAGCGGCGACATTTGGCGTTACGCCGAGACAGCGCTGCGCGAGACACGCTCTTCGGCGGCGCTGGCGGATTACGCGGAGAAGGCGGGGTTCCGCATGGAGCGTGGAGTCGCCGGGCTGCCTACGGCTTTCGTCGCCAGTTATGGCGAGGGCAAGCCGGTGATCGGGATCCTGGCCGAGTTCGACGCGCTGCCGGGGATTTCGCAGAAGGCGTCGCCGGTGAAGGAGGCGCTCGAGGCGGACGCGGCCGGACATGGCTGTGGGCACAACCTGTTCGGGGTTGCCGCGCTCGGTGCTGCGATCGCGTTGAAGGAGCAGATCGCGGCCGGCAAGCTGAAGGGAACGGTGAAACTGTTCGGCACGCCGGCCGAGGAGTCGGTCTACGGCAAGGTGTGGATGATCCGCGAAGGCGTGTTCAACGGCGTGGACCTGATGCTGGTCTGGCATCCGGCCGACGCCACGCGGGCCGACATGCAGAGCACGCAGGCGCTGGTGGATTTCGCCGTCGAGTTTCGCGGGCGCACGGCGCACGCGGCGCTGGATCCCTGGAACGGGCGCAGCGCGGTGGACGGGCTGGAGGCGTTCACGCACGGCGTCAACCTCCTGCGCGAACACGTGCGGCCGAGCGTGCGCATGCACTATGCGATCCAACGCGGCGGCGACGTGCCCAACGTCGTGCCCGAGTACGCGCGCGTGTGGTGCTGGGCGCGGGATTCTTCGCGCAGCGGCGTCGAGGCAGTGCTGGCGCGCTTGCGCGAGATCGCAGACGGGGCGGCGAAGATCGCCGGAGTCGAGTCGAAGTTCACCATCCAGACCGGCTGCTGGGAGCGGCTGGTGCTGGCTGAAGGCGCCAAATTGCTGGATGCGAACCTGCGGGGGATCGGGCCGATTGCCTACACTGCCGAAGAGCAGGCGTTCGCCCGGGCGATCCAGCGTGCGACCGGCGTCGCCGAGAAGGGCCTCAATAGCGAGATTCAGCCGCTGGAGGAACAGCGCCGCGATCCGCCCGGCGGATCGACCGACGTTGGCGACGTGAGCTGGGTGACGCCGACGCTGCACCTGTCAGTGGCGACGGCGCCGGAGGGCGCGCCGTGGCACGCCTGGCCGGTGGTGGCCGCCGGCGGGATGTCGATCGGCCACAAAGGGATGATGCTTGCGGCCAAGACATTGGCGGCCACCGCGGTGGATTTGTTCGAGGACGCGGCCGCGCGCGACCGCATCAGCAGTGAGTTTGCGCGGAAGACTCGCGGCGTGGTGTACAAAGGCTACATTCCCAGCGGTCCGCCGCCGCTACCGAAGAACTGACCCGGCTGGTGGCGTTAGGAGAATCCGCCGGCGGCTGTGATCTTCTCTGCCTGCAAGTACGGCCGCAGCACCTCGGGGACCAGGACGGTTCCGTCGGCCTGTTGGTAGTTCTCGATGATCGCCACCCAGGTGCGGCCGACCGCCAGGCCGCTGCCGTTCAGCGTGTGCGCGTATTCGGCCTTGCCCTTGCCCGATTTGCAGCGGATGGCGGCGCGGCGCGCCTGGAACGCTTCGCAGTTGGAGCAGGAGGAGATCTCTTTGTAGTCCCCATAGCTGGGCAGCCACACTTCGATGTCGTAGGTCTTGGCGGCGGAAAAGCCCATGTCGCCGGTGCACAGCGCCACGGTGCGATAGGGCAGTCCCAACTTGATGAGGATCTGCTCGGCATCGGCGGTGAGCTTCTCCAGCGCTTCGTAGCTCTGGTCGGGGCGCGTCACCTTCACCAGCTCCACCTTCTGGAACTGGTGCTGGCGGATGATCCCGCGCACGTCGCGCCCATAGGAGCCGGCTTCGCTGCGGAAGCACGGTGTATAGGCCACCAGGTTGACGGGCAGCTTGTCGGCGTCGAGCGTCTCATCGCGGAACAGGTTGGTGAGCGGGACTTCGGCGGTGGGCGTCAGCCAGAGATCGTGGTCCTGGATGCGGAACAGATCGGCGGCGAACTTCGGCAACTGCGCGGTGCCATAGAGGCTGGCCGAGTTGATCAGAAACGGCGGCAACACTTCGGTGTAGCCGTGGTCGCGCGTGTGCGTGTCGAGCATGAAGTTGATGAGAGCCCGCTCCAGCCGCGCCCCCTGCCCCCAATAGACGGCGAAGCGCGCGCCGGTTACCTTCGACGCCCGTTCCTGATCGAGGATGCCCAGCTCAGCGCCCAGATCCCAGTGCGCCTTCGGTTGGAACTCCGGCCGGCCGGGGTCGCCCCAGCGCCGAACTTCGCGGTTGTCTTCCGCCGTGCGGCCCGCCGGCACGGACTCATGCGGGAGATTGGGAATCCGCGCCAGGGCGTCGCGGAAGGAGTCCTCCAGCGCCTGCGCTTTCTGGTCCAGCGTGGTGATCTGATCGCCGAGCGCCCGCATGGCCTGCTGCCGCCCGGCGGTGTCCTCGCCCAGCTTGCGCAGCTTGCTGATCTCGACGCTCTCGGCGTTGCGGCGCGCCTTGAGCGTCTCGGCTTCGGTGAGGGCGGCGCGGCGGTCCGCGTCGAGACGGCGGAACTCGTCGAGCTCGAGCGGGAAACCACGCTCCGCCAGTTTCGTCGCAATCGAATCCAGGTTGGCCCGGAAAAAGGAAAGCTCGTACATGCCGCTTAGGGCCGCCCCGCCAGAGGAATCCAGGGCTGCCCGACGGCAGCGCCCGTGTAGTCGGCTCGCGGGCGGATCAGCCGGTTGTTGCGGTACTGCTCGAGCGCGTGCGCCGTCCAGCCGGACATGCGGCTGATGGCAAAGATCGGGGTGAACAGGTCAATGGCGATCCCCAGCGAGTAATAGGCCGAGGCCGAATAGAAATCGACATTGGGATTGAGGCCCTTGCGCTGCTTGATGGCCTGCTCGACCTCGCGCGAGATCAGGAACAGATTCAGGTGGCCGGTGCGCCGGCCCAACTCCTCCGACAGCACGCGCAGGTGCGTCGCCCGCGGGTCCGCGGTGTGATAGACGCGATGGCCGAATCCCGGGATCTTGATCTTCTGGTCGAGCTTCTGCCCGACCATCTTGACGGCGTGCTCGGGGCTGGTGGCCTCCAGCAGCAGCCGGATCACGTCCTCGTTGGCGCCGCCGTGCAGCGGCCCGCGCAGCGCGCCGATCGCCGAGGTGACCGCCGAATAGATGTCCGACAGCGTCGCCGCCGTCACGCGGGCGGCGAAGGTCGAGGCGTTCAGCTCGTGATCGGCGTGAAGGATCAGGGCCACATCCATGGCGCGCTCCATGACCGGCTCGGGGCGCTTGCCGATCAGGGTGTACAGGAAATTGGCGGCGAAGCCCAGTGACGGATCGCCATCCACGACCATACGGTCATTACGCTGCCGGTCGAAGGTGGTGACGATCGTGGCAGTCCGGGCGACCAGTTGCATCGCTTTGCGCTGGTTCGCTTCCGGAGACTGGTCGCGCGCCTGCGGATCGTGCAGCGCGAGCATCGACACGGCGGTGCGCAGCACGTCCATCGGATGCGCTTTCGGCACACTCGCCAGAAAATCCACTACCGGTTGCGGGATGGACCGGTTCTTCGCCAGATCCGCCTTCAGCTCCGTCAGTTCGCTGCGATTGGGCAGCCGTCCGTTCCACAACAGGAAGACGACTTCCTCGAACGTCGCGTGCTCGGCCAGCGTGTGGATGTCGTAGCCCTGATAGCTGAGAATGCCGGCGTCGCCGTCAATCCAGCAGATGGAGGATTCGGCGGCGACGATGCCTTCCAATCCCGCGCCGGTTGCCGTGGTTGTCATTTCTGGATGCCCTGGGTACTTCAATTGTATCGCTTTGGCGACCGGGCATGGCGCGGAAAGATTGGATCGGGTGCTGCCGTTTGCTTACGCGCGCGCCTGGTGGACGGCGGACTCGACGGTCTGCTGATACTCGGCCAGAAGCTCCGGCGACGTCGCCTCGAAGCGGAGCACCAGCACCGGCTGAGTGTTGGACGCCCGCACCAGTCCCCAACCGCCGCCGAACAGAACACGGACGCCGTCGACGTCCACCACCTCGTGTGTCTTTTTGAATTGCGCGGCGACGCGCGCCACCACGTCGAACTTGATCTCGTCGGGGCAGTCGACCCGGATCTCCGGCGTCGAAACCATGGCCGGCAGGCCTTCCAGTTGCGCCGACAGCGGCCTTCCAGAGTTGGCCACGATCTCCATGAGGCGGCAGGCCGCATAGGGGGCGTCGTCGTAGCCGTAGTAACGGTCGGCGAAGAACATGTGACCGCTCATCTCGCCGGCCAGCTCGGCGTGCTCCTCTTTCATCCTGGCCTTGATGAGCGAATGACCGGTGCGGTACATGATCGCGTTCCCGCCGAGCCTGCGCAATTCGTCGTACAGCACCTGGGAGCACTTCACTTCGCCGATGAACGTGGAGCCGGGCTTGCGCGTGAGGATTTCACGCGCGTAAATGAGCAGCAAGTAGTCGCCCCAGATCACGCGGCCCTGCTCGTCGACGGCGCCGATGCGGTCGGCGTCGCCGTCGAAGGCGATCCCGAGTTCGGCCCCGTGGCGGTGCACGGCGTCGACCAGGTGCGTGAGGTTCTTCTCGACGGTGGGATCGGGATGATGGTTCGGGAACCGTCCATCCATGTCGAAGAACAGCTCGACGGCGTCGCAGTTCAACCGCTCCAGCAGCCGGTGCATCACCGGTCCGGCGGTGCCGTTGCCGCAGTCCACGACGACTTTGATCCGCCGGGCCCAGCGGAACTGCGGGGTGATCTCTTCGACGTAGGAAGTGGCGACGTCAGCTTGTGCGCAGCCGCCCGCGCCGCGCGCCAGATCGCCCCGCTCGATGATTTCGAGGATCTCCTGGATTTGGGCGCCGTGGATGGTCGATTTGCCGCTCACCACTTTGAACCCGTTGTACTCGGAAGGATTGTGGCTGCCGGTGATCATCACGGCGCCGTCGGCGTGCAAGTGGAACACCGAGTAGTAGAGGAGCGGGGTCGGCACCACGCCGATGTCGGTCACCTGGCAGCCGCTGGCGATGAGCCCTTCGAGCAGCGCCGCCCGCAGCCGCTCTCCGCTGAGACGGCAGTCGCGCCCCAGGTTGATCTTGCCGCCGGCGTGGCGCTGGAGGTACGTTCCGATCGCCTGCCCGAGCCCCACCACATCCGCGCTCGCCAGGTCGGTTTCGGCGATGCCGCGAATGTCATATTCTCGAAAGATGGTCGGCTTGAGCATACAACCATGAGAATACACAATGACACCACCAGGCATGTTGGATGGTTTGGCCCGCTGCTGGGGCTGGTTATGGTGATCCCGGCGGAGGCGCAGCCGGCGGGCGCCAACTACGACGAAGCGAAAGTCCCCGCCTACACGCTGCCCGATCCGCTGCGCCTGGCCAACGGCGAGACGGTGAAGGACGCCGCCGCCTGGAGCCGGCGCCGGCGGCCGGAGATCCTCGATCTGTTCCGCTCGCAGGTCTACGGGCGCAGTCCTGGACGCCCCAAGGGGATGACGTTCGAAGTGATCTCGACGGACGCCAAGGCGTTGGGCGGGCGGGCGTCGCGCAAGCTGGTGACCGTGTTTTTCGCGGGGACCAGGAATGGTCCCAGCATGGACATTCTGCTCTATCTGCCGAAAGACGCCACGGGGCCGGTCCCGGTCTTCCTGGGGCTGAACTTCAACGGCAACCACGCGGCTGCTGACGATCCGGCAGTCCCGGTGACAACGCGCTGGGTGCGCAACAACAAGGAGATGGGCATCGTCGCCAATCGCGCCACGGAGAAGACACGCGCCAGCGAAGCCAGCCGATGGCAGGTGGAGACGATCGTGTCGCGCGGCTATGGCCTCGCGACTATCTACTACGGCGACATCGATCCGGACTTCGACGACGGCTTCCAGAACGGCGTGCATCCCATGTTCTACAAGCCGGGCCAGACGCGCCCAGGGCCGGAGGAGTGGGGCTCGATCGCGGCCTGGGCCTGGGGGCTGAGCCGCGCGCTGGACTATCTGGAAACGGATCGCGGTGTGGACGCGAAACGCGTCGCCGTGATGGGCCACTCGCGACTGGGAAAAACGGCGTTGTGGGCGGCGGCGGAAGACACGCGCTTCGCCATGGCGATCTCGAACGATTCCGGCGAAGGCGGAGCAGCGCTGGCGCGGCGGCGGTTCGGCGAGACCACCGAGCGCATCAACACGTCGTTCCCGCACTGGTTCTGCGACAACTTCAAGAAGTACAACGGCAAAGAGGACGAGATGCCGGTGGATCAGCACATGCTGCTGGCGCTGATCGCGCCCCGGCCGCTGTATGTCGCCAGCGCCCAGGAGGATCTGTGGGCCGATCCGCGCGGCGAGTTTCTGTCGGCGCTGCATGCTGAGCCGGTCTATAAGCTGCTGGGGACCTCCGGGCTGGGCGCGAAGGAGATGCCGGGGATTCATCAGCCGGTGATGGGGACGATCGGCTATCACATCCGCGCGGGCAAGCACGATGTGACTCTGTACGATTGGGAGCGGTTTCTCGATTTCGCCGACCGGCACTGGAAGAAGTAGTGGGCTTCAGGGAACCGTGACCCATATCGGCGAGCCCCAGGCGAGCTGGCCGTCCTGCTGCTCGGCGCGCAGGTAGTAATACGACTCCCCCGGAGCGGCATCGGTGTCTGTGAAGGTGAACGAAACTTCCGAACCGCTCGGGGCCACGGTGTGAATGATGCGGTTGTTCTTAATCAGGTGCACCCGGGCCAGCGGACCCGTGCCAATCACGCGAGCCGTCAGAGGCGGCGGCTTCGGGGCGCGGAAGACCGATCCCATGAACTGATCGCCGGCGCGCAGATCCACGATCAGGTTGTCGGTGGCGGCATAGGACCGTCGCGCGCGGGCGGCGTCGAGAATCGCCTGGCGATCCATGCGATCCACATAGAAAGCGGCATAGGAGATGTGCGTCGAGACGTGATCGGAGCTGGCCTGGACTCCCAGCTTGATCCCCTTGGCCCAGGCGTTCCAGATGAAGCCGGCGGCGAAACGCGCCTCCTGGCGCGGGTCGGGAGCGCGGGGCGTTTGCGGTCCTTCGTAGTTGCGGCGATAACCTTGATAGATCTCGACCACCGGTTCGACCGCGGCGTCGCTGTCACGGAAATCCGTGCCGGCTCCCGTGGCGCTGGTGTGCGATGAAGTC
>Ga0247727_10017596_pt1 | contig 11359 bp, 9 predicted proteins | sample WisWelCaveWW1625_FD_202498 | JGI IMG/M metagenome (GOLD analysis project Ga0247727, IMG submission 202498) | Biofilm microbial communities from Wishing Well Cave, Virginia, United States - WW16-25 | ecosystem: Environmental > Aquatic > Deep subsurface > Groundwater > Cave microbial mat | place... | reverse complement strand
TATGAAATTCTATTTAAAAGGCGGAAAATGAGAGTCGGCATCGGTTACGATATTCACCCGCTTAAAAAAGGCCGGAAGCTCATTCTGGGCGGTGTGGAAATACCTTTTCCAAAGGGGTTGGGGGGACACTCGGACGGCGATGTGCTGTTTCACGCCATCGTAGACGCCGCCTTGGGGGCGATGGGCGAAGACGATATCGGCACGCATTTTCCGGATACGGATGCGAAGTGGAAGGGAGCGTCCAGCCTTGCGTTCGTCAAAAAAGTGAATGAGATTTTAAAAACGAAACGGCTTAAGGTGGCGCATATCGATTCGACTGTCATCGCGGAATCCCCCAAACTTCTTGATTTTAAACCCCGAATCAAGGAGCATATAGCCAGGGCCTTCGGCATCCCGGCTTCGAGCGTAGGGGTGAAGGCTAAGTGCAATGAGGGTTTCGGGGCGGTGGGCAAAGGCAGAGCAATCGCCTGCTTTGCCGTAGTGAGTTTGAAGGGATAAGGGATGGCCGGATCTTGGACTGAGACAATCGTTGTCGTGCTTCTGGTGCTCATCGCCTTGAAAATATTCGTCTACCGGATATTTTTTAAGGATGAGATCAAAGCCGCGCTGGAGCGTGATCCCGCGGCGACAGGTGCTTTCACGGTTATTCTGACCTATCCGGGCCTTCATGTTCTTTTTTATTACCGGATCGCGAACGCTCTGCACGGCGCCGGTATGCCGCTTTTGCCGCGCGTCATTTCACAAATTGCCCGGTGGTTCACCGGAATCGAAATCCATGCGGGAGCTAAAATCGGGAAAGGTCTTTTTATTGACCATGGCATGGGGGTTGTGATCGGCGAAACATCCGTGATAGGCGACAACGTGACGCTTTTTCAGGGCGTGACGCTGGGCGGCACCGGAAAAGAAAAGGGCAAACGCCATCCGACCCTCGGTAATAACGTCGTCGTTGGCGCCGGCGCCAAGGTCCTGGGAAATATCCATATAGGAGACAACGTCACGGTCGGCGCCAATGCCGTTGTCGTGAGAGATGTCCCCGCCAATTCGACGGTGGTCGGGGTGCCGGGCAGAATCACGTCGCGCGAAGGCAGGAAGGTCCCGGGAATCAATCTGGACCACACCAATCTACCGGACCCGCTCACGCAGGCCCTTCAAAAACTCCAGCATGAGATCGACAAGATCGAGCACGAGCTAAAAGACTACGGCATCGAAGAGAAAGACAAACACCCCAAGAAACATCATTCTTAATTTCCTTTTCCTCCCGCGGTGGAATAGTCGAGAGCCTCTGTTGCGGATTGCCTGCAATCCCTTAGCATCTCCAAATTCCTGACTCATCCACTGTCATTCCGAGCGGAGTCCGCCGCAGGCGGACGGAGTCGAGGAATCTAGACCAGCTTTAGATCCCTCGACTCCTCCTCACTTCGTTCGTCGTCGCTCGGGATGACAAGGGGGGTTCTTCGGAGATACTGAAGGGTTACAGATTGCCTGTACAGATTGCCCTAGCCTAATCCGGCTTATTTTGCTTTAATAAGCAGCATGCCGCTAAGAATTTACAACTCGTTAAGCAAGCAAAAGGAAGAATTTAAGCCCCTGAAAGAGGGGGAAGTGAAAATGTACGTGTGCGGGCCGACGGTCTATGACGAGCCGCACATAGGGCATTTGCGCTCGGCTTATGTGTTTGAGGTGATAAGGAACTATTTCCAGTATTCTGGGTATAAAGTTACGTTTGTCCGCAACGTGACGGACGTGGATGACAAAATTATCGAGAAGGCACGGGCGGCGGGCGGCGGCGACCTGAATGAAGAAGCCGAGCGTGTGGCCCTCAAATATTACGCAAGCTATAACGACGCCTTATCGGAGCTTGGGTTAAAGGCGCCGGACAAGGACCCCAAGGCGTCACAGCATATCGGGGATATGGTTCGGTTGATCGAGAGGCTCATTGAAAAAAAGTGCGCCTACCCAAGTGATGGGGACGTTTATTTTGATATTCAATGCTTCAAGGATTACGGCAAACTCTCTCATCAGAAGAAAGAGGCGATGTTGGAGGGTGTGCGTATTGATCCCAGCGAAAAAAAGAAAGGTCCGCTTGATTTCGCGCTGTGGAAAAAGGTGAAGGAAGGCGAGCCGAGCTGGGACAGTCCTTGGGGAAAGGGGCGGCCGGGGTGGCATATTGAGTGTTCCGCGATGAGCATGAAATATTTGGGCGAGACATTTGACATTCATGGCGGCGGCCTTGATCTTGTTTTTCCTCATCATGAAAATGAAATCGCACAGTCGGAGTGCGCAACGGGAAAGCCTTTTGCGAAATATTGGCTCCACCATGGGCTCATCACGATTAACGGGCACAAGATGTCCAAGTCCCTGCACAATTATGTCACGCTTGAGAATCTTCCAAATAAGAGCGGACGTGAGGTTGAGACGGTTCAGGAGCTTAAGTTTTTGTTTTTGGGGACGCACTACACGGCTCCCCTGGATTTTTCTGAAGATAAAATGAAAATGGCGAAGGCCGTGCGAGAGAGGTTCTTTTTTTTCTTTAAGGGGCTCAAGAAATTAGAGGGCAGCCACGCAGAAGTTATTAATCCAAGTGTCAAATATCAGGACTTGTTTAAACAGGCGATGGATGATGATTTCAATACGCCGCAGGCTTTGACAGTGATGCATCAAATGGTGGATGATGCCTGGAAAAGTAATGACCCTAAATTTCGCTTATCCATCGGAGAAACGCTGAAGCATGTGGGTGAACTTTTCGGGTTGTTTCCATCACAAGAAATAAAACAGGAGCTTTCGGCCAAAGACCAAGAGCGTGTAAAGGGGATAGAGCATGAGATTGCGAAGCGTGCCGTGGCGCGAAAAAACAAGGATTTTAAAGCAGGGGATGAGATTCGCAATGCGTTAAAAGAGAAGGGTGTTGAATTGCAAGATCTGCCGGACGGGTCTACCGAATGGAGGGTCATTTGAAAAAGGCGGCAGGCGTTTTGATTACGCTGGAAGGAAACGAGGGAAGCGGAAAGTCCACGCAGATCAAGCTTCTTTATAATTATTTGAAAAGACAGGGGCATCCGGTTTTTTTGACGCGAGAACCGGGGGGGACGCGGACGAGCGATGCGATCAGAAAAACGCTTCTGGATAATAAAAATGTGAGGATAACGCCGCTTTGCGAGACATTGCTTTACATGGCGTCGCGCGCCCAGCTGGTGGAGGAAGTGATAAAGCCGAAGCTCCGTGCCGGGCGGATTGTCCTCTGCGACCGCTGGCTTGACGCGACGGTGGCGTACCAAGGATATGGCGGCGGCGTGGATGTAGGATGGATTAAGTCGCTGGGGCGTACGGCGACCCAAGGGATAAGCCCTCGGCTTAGTCTATTTCTTGATTTGCCGCTCGCCGTAGGCTTAAAGCGCGCTATAAGCCACAAGAAAGCGGACAGAATGGAGCGAAAGAACTTCCTGTTTCATAAAAGAGTCCGGCAAGGGTATCTAAAAATCGCGAAAACGGAGCCCAAACGATTTAAACGGATTGAAGTGAGACCGGGGGAGTCGGTCGCAGACATTCATAAAAAGATAAAGAAAGCGGCCCAAAGTGTCATTCGCTGAAATTCAAGGCCAGCCGCAGGTCGTTGCGATTTTGGAAAGCGCCATCGAGAAAAAACGCCTGCCGCACGGGCTTTTATTTCTTGGGCCGGCCAATGCGGGCCAGCGAAAGACGGCCTTGGAGCTCGCAAAGGCTGTCTTTTGCGAAAACAAAAATGGATTGGAATCTTGCGGTGTCTGTGCGCATTGTAAACAGGTAGATCAGGAGTCTCATCCGGATCTCACCATCCTCGAGCCGGAAGAGGATTCAAGGGTAATAAAGATAGAGGAGATACGGGACCTTATTGCGAAGGCGAATCTAAAGCCTTTTTCGGCGAACTCCAAAATTTTTATGATCGCGAGGGCCGAGTGCATGAACGATGTCGCCCAAAACGCGCTTTTAAAAACGCTGGAGGAGCCGGCGGGAAAAGCGCATTTCATTCTCATTTCCTCAAGCCCCGAAGGGCTTTTAGCAACGATCCGTTCGCGTTTACAGTCGCTTTATTTCCTACCGGTCAGACTGGAAGAGGCGCTCGATCCCGCGGAGGAAGAGTTGAAACGCCAGATTTTGGAGTATGTCAGGGACGGCGCGGAGCGGGGCGCCCGGCCGCCCGATTTCGCAAAAGCGGAGCGCGAAACGATCGGAAGGATTTTTGACGGTGTCATCGAATTTTTAAGGGACGCGCTTTTACTGCGCGCGGGGGCGGAGGAGCTTTTATTTTCTTCCGGCGGCCGCTTGCAAAAAGAAGAGCTGGCGCGGCAGTGGGACGAAGAAACGCTGGGAGACCGGATCGAGCTCTTCGCTGAGTTTAAGGAGAAGATCACGGAAGGAAACATCAATTTGAAAATCGCCTTGGCGGTGTTATGGGACAAATTGAGTTAGAAGTTGGAAGTTTGAAGTTGGAAGTAAATATATGAACAAATTTTATCTCACAACTCCTTTGTATTATGTCAACTCACGGCCGCATATCGGGCACTCTTACACCGAAATTGCGGCGGATGCGCTCGCGCGTTTTATGCGCCTGACCGGAAAGGAAGTTCTTTTTCTAACCGGCACGGACGAGCACGGGCAGAAGATCGCTCGCGCGGCGGAAGCGGCCGGTATGGAGCCCCAGCCTTTCACGGACAAGATGTCAGATACCTTCCGGGATCTCTGGAAGACGCTTGGCATTTCTTATGACGATTTTATCCGCACCACGGAACCCAGGCACCGGGAGGCGGTCCAGCGTGTGTGGATCGATCTCGAGAAGAAAGGCGAGATTTACACGGCCGCTTATTCGGGGTATTACTGCACGCCGTGTGAGACGTTTCTCACCGAGGAGGCCGTGCGCGAGCAGGAGGCGCGCGGGGAAGTCATCGTCTGCCCCGATTGCAAAAGGCCCGTTGAGAAGCTTGAAGAGACCAATTATTTTTTCAAAACTTCCAAATACCAGGAATGGCTCACGGGACTACTTGAGGGGAAAGATTCGAAAGACAGCATGAGGGTTTTGCCTGAGACACGGCGCAACGAGGTGCTGGGATTTCTGCGCAATAACAAGTTGGCGGACCTTTGTATTTCACGCCCCAAGAACCGCCTCGCCTGGGGCATCGAATCGCCTTTAAGCAAAGATCATGTCACCTATGTGTGGTTTGACGCGCTCATCAACTATATCACCGCCCCCGGTTACGGAGACGAGAAGAAAAAGGCGGCGTTCAATGAGTGGTGGCCGGCGGATGCGCACATCATTGGAAAGGACATCTTGAGGCACCACGCGATTTACTGGCCGATCCTTTTGCACGCGCTGGGTCTTGAGCCGCCCAAGATGATCTTTGCGCATGGATGGTGGGTGCAGGGCGGGGAAAAGATGTCGAAGTCGCGCGGCAATGTCGTGGATCCCATTGAAATCGTGAAAACGTACGGCGTGGACTCGTACCGCTATTTTCTTTTGAGCGAGACGCCCTTCGGGCAAGACGGGACATTTTCAGAAGAAGCTTTGATAGATCGATACAACAGGGCGCTCGCGAACGACCTGGGGAATTTGCTTCACCGGTCACTCACGATGTGCGAAAAATATTTTGGCGGAGAGATTCCAAAACAGGTTTCGCAAAAATGTCAGGGCGACCTGCGCACGGCGGTAGACAGCCTGGTTCCGAAGCTCGGCGCTCAGCTTGATAAGCTCGCTTTTTCCGAGGCGCTTGCGGAGATATGGTCTTTGATCAACAGGGCCAATAAATATATAGAGGAAAAAGCGCCCTGGAAACTTTCCAAGGAAGGAAAAGAGGCTGATTTGAAGGTGGTCATAGCCGAACTTTTAGAAGTTCTGAAAGCTGCGGCGCAAGCCGTCTGGCCGTTTATGCCGGCGACCGCCGAAGCGATTTGGAAACAGCTCGGCATTTCACAGCCGGTTGAAAAGACGCCTTTCAAGGAGAAAATGTGGGGCTTCTTTGAAAACGGCGGCAAGATTGCTAAAGGTGCCCCCCTTTTCCCGAGGATAGAGGCTAAAAAGCCATGAGAGGTGCGGCCTTGGATTGCTTTTCTCGGACACGCGCATTTCCATTCGCTTCGGAGGGAAAATGGAAGCCTACTTAGATTACAATGCGACAACACCTTTGGATCCGCTCGTGGCGGAGGAGATGAGGCCTTTTTTGTCCGGGGAGTTTGGCAATGCCTCGAGTTTTCATAAAAAAGGCCAGGCGGCGCGCAATGCCGTCGAGCTTGCCCGCGAGCGTATAGCGGATTTTCTGGAGATCGAGCCGGGCGATCTTATTTTTACTTCAGGCGGCACGGAGGCGGATAACCTCGCGTTGAAGGGGACGCTCGAGCGGCAGGCGTCAACAACTAACCGCCGGCATCTTGTGGTATCCACCATCGAGCACCAGGCGGTCCTGCATCCCGCGCAGACTCTTGAGAAGAATGGTTTTAAAGTAAGTTATGTTCCCGTGACGGGCGATGGTTTGGTGGATTTGGACGCTTTGAAAAGCGTGGTGACGGATGAAACAGCGCTTGTCAGCATCATGCACGCCAATAATGAAACGGGGGTGATTCAACCTATTGAGGAAATCGCCCGCATTGCTCATGCCAAGGGCGCTTTGTTTCACACGGACGCCGTTCAGTCCTTCGGAAAAATTCCGATCAATATCGAAAAAACAGGCATAGATTTAATGACAATTTCGGCACATAAGATCTGCGGGCCGAAGGGCGCGGGCGCTCTTTACATCCGGAAAGGCTTGAAGATCAAAGCGGCTTTGCATGGTGGGCATCAGGAAAAAAATATCCGGCCGGGAACAGAAAATGTGGCGGCAATTGCGGGTTTCGGCCGCGCCGCTGAGCTTGCCGCTAAAAACCAAAAAGAAGAGTCCGCGGGGGTTTTACGCCTGCGGGATAAGCTTTTTAGCGGCCTCAAGGAATCCATCTCGGGCATTCAGTTAAATGGCGATCTTGGGAAGCGCGTCACCAACACTTTAAATATTTCCTTTGAAGGCCTTGATGGCGAGACACTGCTCATGAACCTCGATTTAAAAAATATTTATGTCTCAACCGGCTCTGCCTGTACCGCGGGGTCAGTTGAGCCATCGCATGTTCTGATCGCGATGGGGCTTTCCGACAAGCTGGCGCGGGCGGCTATCCGCTTTTCACTCGGCCGTTTCACGACGGAAAGGGAAATTGACTACGCGCTCGCCGAGATTCCATCCATTGTGGAACGTTTGCGGAAAGCATCAACGGAAAAAAATGCTGATCGACACTCATTGCCATCTTCATTTTGACGCCTTCGACCCGGACCGCGAAGCGGTGATCCAAAGGGCCAGAGATGCGGGCGTGAAATACATGGTAAACGTAGGCACGGATCCCGCCACGAACAAAGCGGCCCATGAACTGGCGCGGACGCACCCTTTTATTTTCAGCACGGTGGGCCTGCATCCTCACCATTCCCATGAAGTCCCGGAATCTTCTTTGGACGAGCTGGAGGCGTTTGTGGCTGACAGCCGCCCCGTCGCGATAGGCGAGATAGGCATTGATTATTACAAAAGCGAAGCCTCTCCTGAGATTCAAAAGAAAGTTTTCGTTCGAATGCTTCATTTGGCGATGAAAAACAATTTGCCCATCATCGTTCATTCGCGAAATGCTTTTAGAGACACCGTGGACATCCTAAAATCCGAAACGGGCGGCAGGATCAAAGGTGTGATGCACTGCTTTTCCTATGATGAGAGTGCTTTAAAAGAGCTTCTCGATATGGGATTTCTCGCCTCCTTTACGCCGATCCTTACTTTTAAGAACGCGCACGCCTTACTCGAGGTGGCAAAGGCAGCGCCGCTGGACCGCATCATGCTTGAGACAGACTCGCCGTATCTGGCGCCCCAGCCTCACCGCGGCAAGCGGAGCGAGCCCGCTTTTATAACGGAGCTGGCCCGGTTTTTAGCGGAGAAACGGGGGATTGTGCAAGGGGAGCTTGAGAGAGTTACTTCTCAAACAGCTATGGATTTTTTTAATCTTAAAGATAAGATTTCTCGGTCGCCTGCGGCGACCTCGAAATGACACTAGGTAGGGCGACCTCGAAATGACACTGGATAGCTATGAATAAATTTTTCTCTTTGTTAAGGAATAACCTGGCGACCTGTTGGATGCTGGTTTTCGTCGTTTGCTTTTACTCCCTTCTGTTTTTTTCTAATAGGGAGACCAAACAAGAGGGCGCCGCTGTTGAGGCGAAAAAAACCGAGCGTATCACCTCCGAGGAATTTAAAAAGAAAGAGGAGGTTTTCAGGAAAACTATTCAGTCGCGGCCGAGGCTTATGACCGTGGTGTCGCTCGCGTTTTTGCTGGTGGTTTTTTTGGGGATACTTGTGAATATTTATCTTGTTGCCAGAAAGACGCAGGGGGCGCCATTCTTCGCCGGGGGCATTCCACAGGCGGCGGTGCCGTGGGGTGTGAAAGAAATATTTCAGGTTTTTGTGTTTTTGTTTTTCGTGGAAGCGGTTGTTTTGTTTATCGAAATGTCCATCGGCTCCTTTCTGGATTTGAAACGAATAGGGAAAGATTTTTTTATCATGCTGAACAGTCTCTTGAGGGACATCGGCGTCGCGGTTTTTGTGGTGGTCTTGGTCGCAAAGCGTTTTAAACAGCCGATCTCGGAAATAGGGCTGACGGCCAAAAACTTTTTCAAAAACATCGTGACTGGGTTTGTGGGATACCTCGCCATTATCCCTGCGCTTTTGGTTTTGTTATTTGTCTTGGCTGCGATTGCGCGATTTTTTTCATACGAGCCGCCGCCTCAGCCGGTGGTCGAGATGTATCTGAAAGAATCGACCGAGCCTTATCTCGTATTTTTTACCTTCTTTGTGGCCATTGTAGGTCCGGCCATAGAGGAGATATTCTTCCGGGGCTTTACTTACAAGGCGCTCCGGACACGTTTTGGGATAAAATCGGCGATGCTGGGCTCAGCCCTCATCTTCGCGGCTTTGCACATGAATTTTATTGCTTTTGTGCCGATTTTATTTCTGGGACTATTTTTGGCGTATCTTTATGAAAAGACGGGGTCGCTGGTGCCTTCGATGACGGTGCATATGCTGCACAATTTTATTATGGTGGCTTTAACGCTGGGGTTTAAATCATTGTCCGCCGGTTGAAACGTGCCGCAAAAAGCGCGGCACGTTGAAACCAGCGGCTACACTTACTGATAGATTATATGAAACGACATATCGTAGCATTAAAAAATATAGGCGAATTCGGCTTGATTAATGAGCTGAAGAAGAAGATCAGAAATGGCCGCTCCGTTCGCCTTGGGATCGGCGATGACGCGGCTGTCATTCGTCCGCCCTCCGGCAAAGATTTACTTTTCACGACGGATATGTTGATTGAGGACAGGCATTTTAAGTTGAATGACGCGACCGCTTTTGAAATCGGCTGGAAGGCGCTTGGGGTGAACGTGAGCGACATCGCCGCGATGGGGGGTATACCGACGCACGCGGTCGTGGCCGTGGGGCTTCCAAAAAATCTGTCGCTTGACTTTGTGAATGAGCTCTACGAGGGCATTCGTTCTTTGGCAAAGTGCTTTAAAGTTAATATTGTCGGCGGGGACACCAACCAGTCGGACAAGCTTGTCATTGCCGTATCGCTTTTGGGCGAGGTGAAGAGGGGCGCATTTGTGAGGCGCGGCGGGGCAAAGCCCGGGGACGTGATCTTTGTGACGGGATCTCTGGGCGGATCTTACGTTTCGAGGAAGCATCTTAATTTTACGCCGCGGCTTAATGAAGCGCGGTTTTTGGTAAGCCATTTTAAAATTCATTCGATGATTGATATCTCGGATGGGCTGGCTTCCGATATCCGGAGGATTGCGGAGGAGAGCGGCGTCGGCGTGGTATTGTCAAAGGAAGCGATTCCCGTTTCAAGGTTCGCCAAAGATTTTAGTGCCGCGCTGACGGACGGCGAGGACTTTGAGCTTTTGTTTACGCTTTCACCCAAAGAAGCGGCGCGTCTTACCCATTACCCGGCCCAAAAGGGCCTCGTGCCGTTTCACCCTATCGGAAAAATTGTGGAAAAGCGGTGCGGGATAAAACTCGTGAGAGACGACCGGAAAACCGAACCACTTCCCTCAAAAGGTTTCGACCATTATTTATGATCAAACGCGTGACTCGCTCGGAAGCTGAAACTAAAAGCCTTGGCCGAAAGATAGGGAAACTGCTGAAAGCGGGCGATGTCGTGGCGTTCTCGGGGGAGCTGGGGGCCGGAAAGACGACGCTTATCAAGGGCATCGCGAAAGGGCTTGGGGTGGAGGATGAGTCCGAAGTGTCAAGCCCGAGCTTTGTGCTGATCCACGAATATGAGGGGCGCGAGAGGGTTTATCACATTGACTGGTACCGGTTAGCGAGCGTGGAGGGGCCGGATGAGCAGCTTGCGCGCGAGTGTTTTGATTCCAAAGCCGTGACGCTTGTCGAATGGGCCGAACGCGGCCGTAGTCTGCTTCCCGCAGACCGTCTCGAGATCCACCTTGAGCACAAGGGCCAAAATTCCCGGCTGGTGAGAGTGGCGTCCCGGGGGCGGCAGCACGGCAATTTATTAAAATTGTTGGCGGGATTTATTGTTATGGTTGTTTTGACGGCGGGTATGGAGGCAGAAGCCTCAGCGCGTCAGGCAGTGGAATCGCGCGGGGGGAAAGTAAGCGTTGTGAAGTATGACGACGGGGCCTGGGAGCTTCTCGTTGAGAACCAACCCTATTTCATAAAGGGTGTTCTTTTTTCGCCCGTCATGATCGGGGAGAATCCGGCAGAAGCGACGATGCGCGATTGGATGCTGACCGACGACGATAGAGATGGACGCAGCGATGTCGCGTTTCAGACATGGTTTGACCGCAACCAAGACGGAAAAAAAGACGCCGATGAGGCGGCCGGTGATTTTGGATTTCTAAAAGAAATCGGGGCCAATACGATTCGGCTGTATCACCTGCCTTCGGATGATCCCGCGCTGGGAGACATTTACAAAATGGATCGCTCAACAGCCCTTCAGTTTGACCACGCGCCCAACAAGGCGCTTTTACGGCGGCTCTATCAGGATTATGGAATTCGCGTCATTATTGGGAACTTTATGGGGTCTTGGACAATCGGTTCCGGCGCGACATGGGAGGAAGGCACTGACTATCGCAACCCCGTTCACCGGGAAAATATCAAAAAGTCCGTCAGGGCGATGGTTCGCGACCATAAAGATGAGCCCTATACGCTTCTGTGGCTTCTTGGTAATGAAAATAATATCGCCCATTGGTCCAAATCCAACGCCCAGGCCTATCCCGAGGCGTACGCGACGCTCGTCGGTGAAGTAGCGCGGATGA
>Ga0247727_10017595_pt1 | contig 11360 bp, 8 predicted proteins | sample WisWelCaveWW1625_FD_202498 | JGI IMG/M metagenome (GOLD analysis project Ga0247727, IMG submission 202498) | Biofilm microbial communities from Wishing Well Cave, Virginia, United States - WW16-25 | ecosystem: Environmental > Aquatic > Deep subsurface > Groundwater > Cave microbial mat | place... | reverse complement strand
CTTCGGTCAGACCACCGACGCCCAAGGGCAAACGTCCTATGCGGCGCGCATTCTCGTCCTCCACGGGCAGGAGCTTTTGAATCCGACACTAACCAGAGCAGTTGGCAGCGTGGCAAGTGTGTCTGCCGCCAGCTTCAGCGGGACCACATTGGCGAGCGAATCAATTGTCGCCGCATTTGGCGCAGGGTTGGCTACCACCACTCAAACCGCAGCTACCATCCCGCTGCCGACCTCACTTGCCGGGACAATAATCACAGTTAAGGACAGCGCCGGCGTCGAGCGTCTGGCCCCGCTCTTTTTCGTTTCAGCCAATCAGGCAAACTACCAGATGCCGCCGGAGACAATGGCTGGACCGGCCACAGTGATCATTACCACCAATAACGGAACGGTTTCCGCTGGCGCGGTACGGATTGCGGCGGTTGCTCCGGGGTTGTTCGCGGCCAATGCCAATGGGCAGGGAGTGGCCGCAGCTTTGGCCTTGCGGGTGAAAGCGGATGGCACGCAGCAGTTTGAACCGGTCAGCCGCTTCGACCCGGCGCAAAATAGATTTGTATCAACGCCAATTGATCTCGGCCCAGAATCTGATCAGGTCATTCTGGTCCTGTTTGGCACGGGGCTGAGGTTCAACAGCGGGCTTTCGGCGACGAGAGTCAGCATTGGCGGTGTGAACTCGGAATCGCTGTTTGCCGGAGCGACGCCGGGGTTTGTCGGACTCGATCAAGCCAACGTGCGATTGTCGCGCAGCCTGATTGGGCGTGGCGAGGTTGATGTTGTGTTGGTGGTAGATGGAAAGACGGCGAACGCAGTCAGGGTCAGCTTCAAGTGATGCATCAGCTTCTTGAAGCCAGAGGTCGTCGTTGGTAGGATGAAACCGTCAACGGAAGGAGAGTCTGCGATGAGCAAATTGATTACCCTGACTATGACCGAGGATGAACGCGCCGAATTTGAAGCCTTGCTTGATGCCTATATTGAGGAGATCAGAAAGGACAAGGGCGAACACGAACGGATAATGGCGCGGGTTGATGAGCGTCTCAGTCAGATCAAGTGGCAGACAGATGCGCGTCATTTTTCTGAACGAATACTACGTTTAGAAGTTGAGCTTGAGCATCAGAAGGAACAACAAACCGCCGAACGAGAGAACTTCCGTCTACAACTGGAAAATCTCAGGCTACGTTTGCAGCAAGGCCTTCCGCCGAGCGAGAAAAGCGAGAAAGATGAAGACTCGGATTTATCGCATCAAAAACTATGACACATCCGAACAATCCGCCCGCAAACCAACCCGTCACGCCCAAAGATGCAGCAGCAATGATCCTGCTGCGCGATCCCGCCGACCCGAAGGTCTTCTGGGTCAAACGCGCCAAGACGCTGGCGTTTATGGCCAATTATCACGCGTTTCCCGGCGGGCAGCGCGACGCCGCAGACTCGGACGTTCCGATTATCAACGACGAGGGCCTCCCAGACGCGGTGATGCGCGTCGCCGCCATCCGCGAGATTTTCGAGGAGACCGGCGTGCTCGTCGCGCGCGGCGTTGAACATCTCCCGGCGGAAAGACGCGCGGCGATGCGGCAAGAGTTTCATTCTCAGCAAATATCATTCAAAGATTTGCTCGAACGCGAAGGCTTGATGCTGGACGCGAGTTTGCTCGTTGAAGCTCCACGCTGGGTGACTCCGGCGACTTCGCCCCGGCGTTACAACACGCGGTTCTTCGCCGCGTGGCTGCCCGAAGGACAGGAGACCGAGATCATCCCGGGCGAATTGGAAGACGGCGAATGGTTGCGCCCGAAAGAGGCTTTGCAGAAATGGGTTGACGGCGATTGCGTGATTGTCACGCCGATCTTTTGCGCCATTCAGGCGCTGGCCGAAGGCGTCGAGGACTTCACCGAACGGATGCACAGAAACCCACAGGAAGAGCGTGATCATCTGGAACGCCGCGTGCAATTCCGCTACGGCATCTACCTCTGCCCGCTGCGCACGCCCACGATCCCGCCCGCCACGCACACCAACTGCTACCTCGTCGGCGGCGACGAGATGGTCGTGATTGATCCCGGCTCGCCATACTCCGATCAGCAGGAGGTTCTCGACACCGTGGTCGAGAGGTTCATGGCTCAGGGGCGGCGAATGCGCGAGATCATCATCACGCATCTGCACCCAGATCACATCGGCGGTGTGATGCATCTGTCCAAAGAGTTCAACCTGCCAATCGCTGCGCATCGTTTGACTGCCGAGGCGATCAACGGCGAGGTTCGGGTTGATCGCTTGATCGAAGACGGCGAGGTGATCGAATTGACTGAAGCTTCGACCGGATTGAACTGGCGGTTGCGCGCAATGTGGACGCCAGGACACGCGCGCGGCCATTTGAGCTTCTACGAAGAGCGCACGGGGAGTTTGCTGACGGGCGATTGCGTGGTCGGTTTCGGCACGGTCGTCATCGCGCCGCCCGAAGGCAACATGAACGATTATCTGGCGTCGCTTCATCGGTTCCTGGCATTGCCGCGATTGACCGCGTTGATGCCGGGGCACGGGCCGGTGATCGCCGATGCGCGCGGCAAGATCAACGACTACATTGCGCATCGCCACGAGCGTGAGGCGCAGATCATCAACGCGCTAAGGCAGGGCGCGCGGACGGCTTCGCAGATCGTCAAGTCGGTTTACACGGACGTGCCCGAAGCGATGCATCAACTGGCCGAGATGTCAGTGCTGGCGCATCTCGAAAAGCTGGAAGGCGAAGGCCGGGTCGAGCGCCAGTCGAATGAGTTTGCTCTCGTTTGAAGCGCACCTTCTTGATAGAATACGCGCCGCAGTTCACACCATCCGTTTCGCGGCATAGAAAGGAAACAATTATGACCAGACAGTTCCATCCCCGTTTGCTTTCCGTCTGTTTGTTTGTTGCCATTGTGTTGTCGCTGACGATCGCGCCTGCCTTTACGACCGCGCAATCGCAATATCAACCGACGCCTGAAAACCTGGAAGCCCGCCGCTGGTTTCAAGACGCGAAGTTCGGGTTGTTCGTTCATTGGGGCGTTTACAGTGTGCTGGCCGACGGCGAATGGGTGATGAACAACAGGAAGATTCCGATCAGCGAATACGAGAAGCTCCCGCCGCGTTTCAATCCGACGGAATTCGACCCGGCGGAATGGGTGGCGCTGGTCAAAGCCGCCGGGATGAAATACATCACCATCACCAGCAAGCATCACGATGGCTTTGCGATATTCGACTCGAAGATCAGCGACTGGGACATCGTTGATCGCACGCCTTACAAAAAAGACGTGCTGAAGATGCTCGCCGATGAGTGCCAGAAGCAGGGGGTCAAGCTGTTCTTTTATTACTCGCAGCTCGATTGGCGCCATCCCGATTACTTCCCGCGCGGGCGAACCGGTTTGACCGCAGGCCGGGCGGAGAGCGGCGACTGGTTCCGCTACATTGATTATATGGACGGGCAGTTGAAAGAACTGCTGACCAACTACGGCCCGATCGGCGGCATCTGGTTCGACGGGATGTGGGACAAACCGAAGGCCGATTGGCGCGTCGAACAGACCTACAAACTGATCCACTCGTTGCAACCCGCCGCGCTAGTCGGATCGAACCACCATCTCAAGCCGATTGCGGGCGAAGATTTTCAGATGTTCGAGAAAGACCTGCCCGGACACAACACTGCCGGGTTCAACGCCGAGTCCCAGATCGGCGACCTGCCGCTCGAAACCTGCGAGACGATCAACGGCGCGTGGGGCTTCAACGCCAACGACAAGCGGTTCAAAAGCACGAAGGACCTGATCCACTATCTGGTGAAAGCCGCTGGTTACAACGCCAACTTCCTGCTCAATGTCGGCCCGATGCCGAATGGGAAGATTCAGCCTGAGTTCGTCGAGCGATTGAAAACTGTTGGCGCGTGGCTGGAAAAGAACGGCGAGGCGATTTACGGCACGCGCGGCGGCCCGCTCAGCCCGCGACCCTGGGGCGTGACGACGCGCAAAGGTAACAAAGTCTATCTGCACATCCTGAACTGGCCGGACCCGGTGCTGGCGATGCCGAAGATGCCGAGGAAGGTCAAATCGGCGACGTTCCTGAAAGACGGCAGCAAGGTGGAGTTCCTGGAACACGACAAGTACGGATTCTTCATCAGAAGCCCGCAGGGTTTTACGGATGAGTACGACACGATTGTGGTACTCGAGCTGGCCGACAAGTAACTGGCCTGCACCTCGAAGTTACTTTGGCGGGTAACATAGAGTAACAGGCCGAGTAACCTAAAACGTAATCAAACCAATAGGCACGCCAATAAGCATGGAGGACATCTCGATGGGCAGAGGCGATCAACGCACGAAGCGTGGAAAGATCGGGCGAGGAACTTCAGGCAAGACCAGACCGAATCCGAAGCAGAAGAGACGAGCTAAAGCCGCCAGGAAAACCCGCAGCAATTCGTAATCTCATTCCTTGCCGTATCTCGCCGGGGCGCCGCACGGAGCGCAGAGGGAAAGCTCCGCGCTCCGTGCGGCAGCCGCGTTACTCGATCCGCGCAACTTCGCAGAAGACCTTGATCGCGCCCTTCGCGTTAGTCAGCTTGTCGAAAAGCTCCCGGTAATTCTCCAACCCTTTCACCGGATGTGTCAGCAATCGTTTCAACCAGCCCGGATATTCGGCTTCCGCTTGCGATATATCGCGCACGCCCAGCTCGAAGTATTCGCGGTTGGCGTTGACCGTGCCAACCATCACCTTATTGCCCAGCACGAACTCCAGGTTGATCCTGTCTGCCGGCACTTCGACCATGCGGTCGCCGCCCGTCACCGACGACAAGACCAGCACGCCGTTCTTGCCCAGCGCCTGCATTGATTCAAAAACAATCGGCGAATAACCGGTAGCCTCGAAGATCAGATCGAACGGCCCGTATTTCTTTGCTCCTTCCATCACCGGCAGATCATCGGTTGTCACGTAGCGTGCGCCCAACGCTTCGATCAGATCGGAATTCAGGTAAGGCTTCGGCACTTTGCCAAACACCGTCACATCAAGCCCGCGCAGCCGCAGCGCCAGCGTAGCCAGCAAGCCAATCGTGCCCGCGCCCATCACCGCAGCCTTCTTTGGCCGCCACACGCGCAGCCGCCGCTGAATCTCGTAAGCCTGATGGATGCCTTTCTCGACCACGGTCATCGGTTCGAGCAGCACGCCGACTTCCTTGAGACCTTGCGGAACTTTGACGATGAACTCCGCGTCGTCAACATAGTACTCGGTCAGATAACCGTGACGCAGGTTGATGCCGCGCTCGAAGTAAGTGTCGTCGGTCGTCATATCGTTCGTGCCGATCACGTCGTAAATGCTCGTGCCGGGGCGACGCACGGTGGCGACCACGTAATCGCCGGGTTTGACTTCGGTCACGTTCGGCCCGACCGATTCGACCTGACCGAAGCCTTCGTGGCCGATGACCAGGAAGTCGTAGCCATCGGGCGCAGCGCCGTATTCAGCCGCGTTGATCTCCTTGTCGGTTCCGTCAACGCCCACGCGCAGCACGCGCACCAGCACGCCGCGCCCATTCGGAACATCTTTCACCGAAGGCATCGGCAATTCTGCCAGATGCACGCTGCCGGGTTTTCCAGGGGTAACTGCTATCGCTTTCATTCTTCCCTCCTTTTGGTTGATTTCAGTCTCCGCGCCTGATTGCAAATGCGCGGTTCAACGACTAAATCCAGTCAGAGGGCCGTTATATTCCCCTTTGCCCCGTGGTTTGGTGTTGCTCTCTCGGATGCGCTGCGGCTGAAACTGTCGTGGCTGGTATTGCGCCATTACCGGATCGGGCACACACTCCGCCCGTCCGCGCCAATGCGGTTCAGCAGCAAGATCAATCAAGTTGTGTAATTACTCGCCCCCTGTATGAAGCGGTTGATAAAGCAGCAATTCTCAATCTTGGTGATCTTGACGCTCTCTCTGGCCGTTGGGCGGCGTTCGGTGGTTTGAGTTTCGTTCTCGGCAGCAGAAGTCGTGGCGGCTAATCCGCTCAATCCCGCCACCGAAGCGACGTCGGAAAGCGACGCGAATGTAGCAAACGGCGCGGGTTATGAGAAGAAAACTTCAGCCCATGCCGTGACAATGCCGCGATTTCAATTACAATAACCGCTTCGTCAAATTCACACTGCCCGATCACGACTCAACGAAAATTATGGAAAACACAAACGCTGCTGCGGCCCTCGAAGCCGCTCCGTGGCCCGGCTCACACGAGATGCCGCGCTGGAATGTTGGCGAGCTTGATGACGCCCCTCGCTTCGCCTGGCGCAACTGGGCGGCGATGCTCGGCCCCGGATTGTTGATGTCGGGTGCTTCAATCGGCGCAGGCGAATGGCTGCTCGGGCCTGCGGTGACCGCGCGTTACGGCGGCGCGCTGTTGTGGGTGACGACGCTGAGCATTCTGGCTCAGGTCGTCTACAACCTCGAAATCAGCCGCTACACGCTTTATTGCGGCGAGCCGATCATGAACGGCAAGTTCCGCACATTGCCCGGTCCCGCTTTCTGGTTGTGGTTCTATCTGATTCTCGATCTGGGCGCGTTGCTGCCATACCAGATCGGTAACGTTTCGACGACGGTGGCGGCGATGTGGATGGGGCGAATTCCCGATCCCGGAAAAAATCCCGCCGACGCTTCGCTGCTCTACTGGCTGTCTTACCTGATGTTGATCTTGTCGCTGATCCCGTTGCTGTTCGGCGGCAAGATTTACAACTCGCTCAAAGCTGTGATCACGGTGAAGATCGTGGTCGTGCTCGGGTTCCTGCTCTTCCTCGGCGTCTTCTTTTCATCGGCCAACACGTGGATCGAATTGTTCACCGGCTTCTTCAAATTTGGCAACGCGCCGGTTGATGGAAGCAGCGTGAATAATATTTTTGTTTCGTTGTGGCGCGGCGAAGGTCTGCCGAGACTCGACGCGGAAGCTTTGCCGCTGCTGACTTCGTTCGCCGCCATCGCCGGCGTTGGCGGGATGGCGCAGACCACGATCAGCAACTACACGCGCGATCAGGGCTGGGGGATGGGCGGCAAAGTCGGCGCGATTCCGAGCATCATCGGCGGGCGCGACCTGGCGCTCTCGCATTCGGGAATGGTGTTTGAATTGAACGAGGAATCAATGCCGCGATGGCGGCGTTGGATGAAGCACGTCAGGCGCGATCAACTGGCGTTGTGGATGCCGGCGGCGTTCATCGGTCTGGCGATGCCGAGCATGCTCTCGGTCGAATTCCTGCCGCGTGGAACGATGGCGAACAGTTGGGTGTTGGCCGGGATGACGGCGGACGGCGTGATGAGTCGCATTGGCGGCGCGCTCGGTTCGTTTTGCTGGTATATGATCCTGTTTTGCGGTTTTCTGGCGTTGTTGCCGAACTCGACTGTGAATGCCGATTGTTTTATGCGCCGCTGGGTGGATGTCTGCTGGTCTTCGACGAAATGGCTGCGCAGCATTGATCCGCGCAAGATCGGCCAGTTGTATTTTGGAATTCTGATCGGGTACTTCGTAATTGCCGCGATCTTCCTGTCGTTCGCCAGCCCGCGATGGCTGATCGTCGTTTACGGCAATCTGGGCAACCTGGCGCTGGGCGTGAGCTGTTGGCACGCGCTTTACGTCAACTCGACTTTGTTGCCTGATGAAATTAAGCCGGGTTGGTTGGCGAGAGCCGGATTGTTTCTGGCTGGCGCGTACTTTCTGACTCTGGCAATTCTTACTTTGTTGATTTCGATGAAGTGGATTTGAGGGTGGGTGCCTCAATCAGCGGTGCTCAACCCTTTCCGATTCAGCCCCGCTGTTCTCAACGTTCCGTCCGTCACTTTGAACAATCCGGGAAAACGCGCCTCCCACGGCTTGTTCGCCGCAGGCATATACTGGCGCGAGTTGGCCTCGATGCCCGATACGCCGGGCACGTGCGCGGCAATGCCCGCCGAATGGATCAGCGAGGCGCCGGGACAGGTCAGGTCCTGCACGCACAGAAACATCCTGTACTTCTGCGCTGCCGCAGCCATCAGCATCGCGTGCGATTGGCCTTTGCAGGCTTTGAGCGCCACGCCCGTGTAACCCATCTCGCGCGCCAGCAGCAAACTCTCCAGATCGGTCAGCGATTCGTCAATCACCACGGGCCGCAGCTTCGCGGCTTCGCGCATCACGTTTTGGCGATTTGCTTTGAGGTCACGCGCGGTGGGCTGTTCGAGATAGAGAATGCAATTGAAACCGACCGGCGTCTTCTCCTTCACCTTGCGCAGGTATTCGAGCACGTACTCGACGTTCGGGCAGCGCTCGTTGAAATCAACGCAGTATTTCCAATCAGTCTTCGGTCGAGTCTCGCTTGCGACGCGATCAATGTTGACCGTGCGCTCGATGTCCCACTTCAAATCCTCGCCCTGCAATTTGATCTTGATGTGGGTCAGTCCGTTGAATTCGATCCATTCGGCCAGCGTTTCGGGCAGACCATCGTTAAGGCGTTGATTCAACTCGGAAGGCAGCACGGCGTCTGCGCCGCCCACTGAATGGAACATTGCGATGCGCGGCTTCGGGTTCGGCAGAATGTAGCGGTCGAGATGCTCGCCTTTGAAGTTCTGGTCGAGGTAGCGTGAAAGATCATGCGACATCAGATCGCGGCCGTATGTCTGATAGCAGCTTCGATTGTGCAGCTTGCCGAAGGCGTCGTGGATCGCGGCGTCGAAGGCGCTTGCGGTGACGAGCGTGCAAAGCTTCGGGATCGGCGTGGCGAGCTTCAACTCTTTCGAGACTTCGGCGGCGACCTTCAGATATTCAGGTTCGAGTGCGGTGTTGATGTCAATCGGATGGCCGACCTCTTTGTGGCTCGACGTGATCTTCGCGATGCGTTCAGCGAGCGATTTCATTGCGCCGAGCGTGGTGTTGTACGACATCTCGCGCGAGGGAAACGACCAGACGTTGCCGAGCGGCATCGAGCCGAAGCCTTTCGCCGTTCGGCCATCGCGCGTGCGCGCCGTGACGTTGACGTTCAGGATCGTCGCGCGATCAACCGGCACGCCGCCGAATTTGTAGGGCGCGCGGTAGAGGAACTCCTCGAAGCTGAAGCTGAGGTCTTCGATGCGGATGTCGGATGGGTTTGCCGTCGCTGCGTGAACGTGTGCGGTGAAGCTGCGTCCAGCCAGCCTGATTATTGGCGAGCAAGCGGTGGCGCAGAGGAATGCGCGACGAGTGATCTTCTCCATAAATCGGTCTTTCAACGATTGCTGTTCGTAATCAAAATTGCGTGAGAGCGGAGCCAACCCGAAGCCGGATGATGCTCTCAGGAGCCAAACAGCCGATCCAACATCTCGGCCAGCCGGTATCCCGCGAGCGCAATCGCCGGCTCCGCGATGCGGGCGGCGTTCTGCCGGTAGGTTTGCGAAGGCGTCTGGTTGCGACGCAGTGATCGCGGATAGACGCTGGCTTTGGTCGTCGCGTGGCCCTCTTTCGCCCACGCCTCGAATTGGCCGGCGTTGATCCGCGCCTCCAACGACGACTTCGGATGGCGCGCGACGATGAAGTCGGCGATCTTTTGGAGAAAAGCCTGCTCGGTCTCGCCAGTCCTCTTCCGAAAGGTGCGGTTCAAGATGCCGTCCCAGAAGCTGTGCAGGTTATTCAGCGGAGTGTCTTGCTTGAGAAGGAAGAGGTTTCCGCCGCGATCACCCTGCGGCTCACTCCTCGTGGCTCTGGCGCTGCAATGAAGCGGCTGGTGAATGTCGCCCGTCAGATGCAGCATCCAGGCCAGCTCGATAGCCCGCTGACTCGCTGGCTGGCTGGAATCCGCGATGGACGATTGAAAACGCAGCAGCCGCTCGACCACGTTCTCGGTCTCGGGGCTGAGATCCGTGCGGTCGCGCGCCGCGCCGCCCGGCCCCGACTGATCGAAGAAGAAGTTGATGAAGTGCCAGGTGGAATGGTGGAACTTCTTGCGCCGTTCGGGGAAATCATTGTCGCGGACGATGTCTGACCACGTGCTCGCGCGCAGGAAGAACTCGCGCTCGCGTTCCGCCAGCGGCCTGGAATCGTCGGGAAACAGCTTGACCAGATCGGCGTCTGGCGGAGCCTGTTTGAGCAGCGCGATGACGGCGCTTCTGGTCTGCGGTTTCATCTGATCCCACGCGATCAACGTCACCACTTTGTGCCCGGTTTCATTCCAGGCGTAAGCCGGCGTGGGCAGCAGAAGCGATGCTGCAAGACAGGCGACGATAAAACGCTTCTTCATTTGTTTGCTCCTTCGGTTGTGTAGGCTTCCAGCAGCCGCGCTTTGAGGAACGCCAGATCGCGCGCCGCCGCCACCAGCGTGTTCTCTTCCTTCTCTGCATCGGTCCTGCCCGGAATGTCGTATTCGAGATGCAATGAAATCGGTCCGTGAAAATTGGCCTGGCGCAGCGTCTTGAAATAAGTCTTCCAATCCACCATCCCTTCGCCGAGCGGGCAGTTGATCTGACGCCAGCCCCTGCTCGTTTTCTCCCAATAAGAATCCTTGACCGCGATCATCTTGATGCGAGGAGCGACGAGGTTGAGCGCAATCTTCCATCCCGCGCCGCCGCCTTCCGCAACTGCGTGGCGAATGTCGAAGTAGTAGCCGACCCACTTCTGGTCGAGCGCGTCAATCGTCTGCGCCACATCCCAGAGCTGCGCGCCGATGTAGCCTTCGTGATTGTGAAACCCGCATTGCACGCCGCGCTGCTTGCTCAGTTCGGTCAACGCGCGGAAATCGCTCATCGCTCGCACCAGCTCGCTGCGCACGTCTGCAAAGTCGTATTTGTAGTAGCCCGGCTTGAAGTAGGGAATCGAGAGCTTGCCCGCAGTCGCAAGAATGGGTTTGGCCGTCGGATCGTTGGCGGTTGTCAGCGCAGTCGTGATCATCGGGACAGTCAATCCTTCGACGCGAATCGCCGCGACGGCCTTTGGCAAATCTTCCGCCGCGCGTTCGGGCAGCACGTGACCTCCGGGTCGCACTGTCAGATCAACTCCGCCGAAGCCCAGCTTCTTCACGCTCTGTGCCATCCGCGCCCAATCCATCGCCGGCAGATGCTTCGAGAAGAGGCAGAGTGTGCCCTTGAAGTTGTTCGACCAGATCGGATTCGGCAATGCTGATGCGGCGGCGAATGCTGACGCGGACTTGATGAAATCTCGTCTTGTTTGATTCATAGTTGATCAAGAGATTGATGGACGTGTTTGGGAGCACCGCCTTTAGGCGGAAGGGGTCAAGAGATTGATGGACGGTGTTTGGAGTACCGCCTTTAGGCGGAAGGGGTTTGCTCATCAAACCCTTCCGCCTAAAGGCAATACCAGTGAATGAATTCAAGCTGCTCGCGGAAGGGCAGCAACTTTATCCTTCGGCGGCGCAATCAATTTTTGCCTGCGCGCATTGGTCAGGCGGGGA